>Ga0136644_10001388_pt1 | contig 19284 bp, 27 predicted proteins | sample C_130820_EF_Meta_FD_94780 | JGI IMG/M metagenome (GOLD analysis project Ga0136644, IMG submission 94780) | Freshwater microbial communities from Lake Croche, Canada to study carbon cycling - C_130820_EF_MetaG (v2) (version 2) | ecosystem: Environmental > Aquatic > Freshwater > Lake | place... | reverse complement strand
TCCTCTAAAGCGTTAGAGTCAGTGGGACGGCAATCCGCGACTGACAACCTTTTATTTATAAGGAACGACATTTTGGTATCATACATTTTTCAACAACTATCGCAGCGCGGCAAAGCAGAAGGTATAGACAGGTCTGATGTAGAAGAAGCGCGCGAATGGTTTAGACAGGCTGCGTTAGATGTTCGCACTGTCAACCGTCGTCGAATGATGAATGACAAACAGAACATCAAGACTACTCTAGACCAGAAGTCTATTGGCAAGATGTATACGATATTTTACGATCCTAAACACAAACAAACACTTCCTTACTACGATTTGTTTCCACTGATTTTTCTTGTTGATTTCAAAGACAACGGATTTTTAGGAATCAATCTACATTATCTCCCGCCTGTATTGCGAGCGAAACTCATGGACGCTCTGTATCAAATTGTTAACAACACCAAACACAATGATACAACAAAGCTGAAGATCTCTTATCACGTGCTGGCTTCTGCTTCTAAGTACCGTTGGTTCAAGCCATGTCTGAAACATTATCTCTGGGATCACGTCGCGAGTAACTACCTAAATATTGAACCTACTAACTGGGATTCCGCGCTGATGCTACCGACAGAACAATTTAGAAAAGCGACCAAAGACAAAGTCTGGCGCGAGTCGAGAGAAATGATCTAATGTTCAATATCGCAAGATTTTCGGCTCACATAAATAATAGTGGAACTGTCCAAACTAACAAGTTCATTGTAAGAATCCCACCACCCATAATTTTGCGAAATGGGTTTGAAGTGGTACAAAGATCAATCGAATACAGAGCGAACTCAGTAAAAGTTCCCGGAGTCGATCTAGATACCCAAAATGTTTCACGTTATGGTGTGGGTCCCTCACAGAAATTCCCAACCAATGTAAACTTCACGGATGTTGATATCAACTTCCTCGATAACAATAACAATGCTTTTTGGAAATACTTTGCGAAATGGATGAATGGGATATTTGACTATACTGGGGTGAGTGGAGGAAGTCAACCTAGCTATAAAGTTGAATACAAACAGTACTATCAGACAGATATTCAAATATTTGTTTTTGATAATGCCGGTCGTCAAACAAACGCTATCATTTTGAAAGAAGCTTTCCCGATTTCGTTGAGTGATGTTAGTTTGTCCTGGAGCGAAAATAATCGCCTGTATGAATTCAGTGTAAGATTTTCATTCAAAGAATGGTTTTACAGTGGTTATGACATGGGCGTATATGAATCCGGAGCAACTATAGGTCCTGGTCAAACAGCACAAGTAGTTCCGCAAAGAACTGAATCGCCTAGACCACCAACAGGCGTCAATCAAGCAGTTGGAAATGAAGGTTTTATTGGTCTGAATGGTGAAGTAGTACCGACGCCGGTATACCAACCAGGATCTTAAACATTAACAATGGAGTTATATTATGCCACTACCTAAAATCAAACACCCAATTTACGAATTTCATATTCCATCATCTGGTTTCGATCGTAAGAAAGTAGAACCTTTTCGTCCGTTTTTAGTCAAGGAAGAGAAGCTTCTGTTGATGGCTAAGGCATCGGAAGATTCAGGTGATATGCTCAGAGCAATCAAACAGGTCGTAAACAACTGCGCTATCAATGATTCATTCGATGTTGACAAGCTGGCTATTTTCGATCTAGAGTATCTATTCATTCAACTGAGATCTGTATCTGTCAATAACGTCGTGAAGGTTTCTTACCGAGACAATGAAGATCAAGAACTGTATAACTTTGAAATTGATCTGAAAGAAATCGAAGTCAAGTTCCCGGAGAAAGTTGAGAGGGTCGTAAAGATCACCGACGACATGGGAATACAGATGCGTTATCCACCAGCATCTTTGTTCGACGACAAAGAGTTTTTGAAATCAGGTGAAGACGCTTTCTACGAATTGATCGTTCGTTGTATTGATAAGATCTACGATGGTGATGACATTTTCGATCCATCAGATTACACCAAGAAAGAAATCGAACAGTTTCTTGACGATGTTGGTGTTGACATCTTTCAAAAGATTCAAACATTCATGTCCAATGTTCCCAAGTTGTATTACAAAATTGAATACAAAAACAAGAATGGAAACAATAGGGTGATTGAGCTAACAACGCTCTCAGATTTTTTTACGTTGGATTGAACCATAATACTCTAGAGAATTACTACGTTTCCATATTCTCGCTGGTTCAACACCATAAATATTCTGTTGCAGATATTGAAAATCTTTATCCTTTCGAACGTGACATCTTTGTTGAAATGCTCCTGCAATATCTAAAAGAGCTTGAAGAGCACAGGAGAAAAAATGCCTAGATTTGCAACACCGGATCCGGATGACGACAATAGTTTCCCAAGACCTGCGCAGGATGAAGTGAGAGCGATCAATAACTCACCTAGAATTCCTGTGGGTACTTTTGGTTCATCTCAAACGCAGATGAACCCAGCAGTCGGTCTGGCTCAGGCTGAGATCGATGCTATGATAGCAAAAGATCAGATAGCAAAACAAAACGATCACTGGGCTAAAACATATTGGCGTCCGGCGATGGGTTGGCTGTATATGGCTATCTGCGCATTTGATTTTATAATATTTCCGCTTCTCTCTATTATCCTACCGATATTCAGAAATGTTGTTGGTGTGGATTTCCCATACACAACCTGGCAGCCTTTGACTTTGTCTAGTGGTGGTTTAATTCATATGTCATTCGGTGCTATTCTTGGTGTAGCTGCTTGGACACGCGGTCAAGAAAAGATTGCAGGTAGATCGTAATGGCAAAAAGAGCTCTACCTGCAGCAAATAGAGTAACATCAATTGCCAGTGGAGCTGCGCGTGCAGCAACGAGACTTGGGTCTGCTGCGTTCAATAAAATGTTTCCTACGCTTGGTAGGATTCTAAATAAAAGTTCTGGTTCTAAAACTGATAGAGAAGAGTACGATTCTAAAAGAACAAGAACATCGTTGAATGCTTCGTTCAGCAAAAACAACGATACATTCAATGCGATTATCGACGCGCAAAGTAAACAAAATCAATTATTAGAACAGATTCTGGCTGGACTGAAAAGATCATCTAATCCTCAGTCAACTTCATTATTGCCTGGGCTGTTGGGTGGTGGAGACAACGACGGACCGAATATTCCTGATCTACCTGGATTAGATAGACCAGAACGCCGTCAAAAACCATCAGCAAGAACTAGATCTCCTAGATCTCGCTGGTCTAGATTTATGAGATTTCTACGTAGAAGAGCGCCTGCGATATTCGCCAGAATAGGAGCTAGATTAGCTACGAGTGCGGGGTTAGCTACGGTTCCTATTGCTGGTTGGCTTGTCGCAGCAGTTACTATCGGTCTCGCTGTTTCGGACGTTTATGCTGTATATCAACTTTGGCAAGAGTTTAACTCTTTACCCGAAAACGAGCAAGACGACGATGAAGATGAAGAGCAAACTCCAGCACCACCTCCACCGAGCCCAGAAGAACTGACAACTGCTGAGCGCCAGCAAGAAGCTGCTAGAGAAAATCTTGGTGACACTAGTCAGATGGGTGATACGCAAAATGTCACTCCATCAGAACAACCTGTACTCGATGCGCAAAGACAACGTTCTGAGGAAAGAAGAGAGCAGGCTGGTCTTACGGAAAATCTAGAAGATCCCGAAAGACAAAGAATAATGGAAAGGCTAGCTCGAGCGAGAGAGTTAGCAAACAGACCAGGTCAAAATGGCGTTGCTGCGCGAAATTCTATTCCTAGAATAGAAGCAGAATTAGAAAGACACAACGCAAGAAATCCTATTTCTCAGGAAGACGCGTCTAGAATTCAACAACCATCGGCTCCAGTAACAGTAAATCAACCAGCAGCACCAACGACTCCGCCGGTTGTAGCAGCTCCACCTGCATCTGTAGCAGCTCCAGGATTATCTGAACCGTCAGCTACGCCAGCACCAGCAGCACCAGCTGCAACACCGGTAGCAGCAGAGCCACCAACCAAACCACCAGCTCCAGCTGCTCCAGCAACAACTGAACTACCAGCTGCGAAACCAGTAGTAGAGCCTCCACCTGCACCAGAGACAACATCTCAACCAGCTGCAGTGCCGGTAGTAACACAACCAATAACTCCAGCTGCCGAGCCAGCAGTAAAAGCCCCATCGACTGCAACTCCAGTAGTAACTCCACCTGTTACACCATCAGCTCCATCTGGTCCACGCGAAACACCACCAGAAATACAAACACAATATGAGACGGACGAAGAAAAAGCTCCAATGTTGGAACTTCAAATCTCAGCTGATAGAGAAACTGGCGAGCAAACATCTAGATGGAATGTATTAGAAAAAAATGCTGGCAAACCTTCGAAAAAAGATGAACTCCCTGAGTCATTCAATGCTATAAGACTTGAGGGTAACACTCTTATCTATGATTTTGATAAAATTCGTTACGAAGCGGGTCTTATCAAGTTTGAAGGCGAAGGTGCTACGTCAAAACCAGCTGCTTCTCCTGTAAATAGACCAAGCCCAGCCGGAGCTCCACCACCACCTCCGCCTCCCGCGAGCGTGAATAGAGCGCCACCTGCTGGTTCTTCTGGAACTGACGCAACTCCAATCAGCGCAGGTCCTGCGTCTGCAACTACTGGTGGCGGTAATGCAACTGGAACCGACACCGCTTCGATAAGTGCAGGTCCAGCTTCGGCTCCTACTGGTGGAGGAAACGCTACAGGTACTGACACTACACCAATCAGTGCAGGTCCAGCTTCTGCTCCTACAGGCGGAGGCAATGCGACTCGTGTAAATGCTCCTTCTGTAACATCAACCGGAGGAGCAACTCCATCATTCTCTGGTGGCGATCAGCAGGCTATGGAAATGATAAAGAGGCATGAAGGAAAAAGAAACGCTCCATACAGAGATAGTCTGGGATTATGGACAGTCGGTTACGGTCACCTGATAGGAGACGGTAGATCGCTACCAGCTGAATGGAACAGAACGTTCTCGGACCAAGAAATAGATGCCTTGTTTGCACAAGATTATGCGAAACACAAACAGGCTGCCGAGAGAATACCTGGTTTTGAAAAGGCAAACGACACAGGAAAAGCTGCTATCATCGATCTAACATTCAACATGGGTCCCGCATGGTTTAGAAGATTTCCGAACGCATCGGCTGCTTTGGCAAGAGGTGATTTTGAAACGTTCGCGAATGAAATGCAAAACTCTCTTTGGTTCCGACAGGTTGGTAGAAGAGGTCCAACGATCGTAGCTATGCTTAGAGCTGGTAGTAGTGGAGGAGCACAAACAGCTGCAACACAAACGCCAGCTGCACCTTCTTCAGGAGGTAGCGTTGCTCAGGCATCGACAGAAAGAGTTACAGCTGGTAGAGAACAAACTATGAGCTCGCAACGTATGGTTTCTAACTTCAATCAACAATCGACTCAGAGAGAACAAACAGGTAAGCCCTCGCAAACATCTGTTTCCCAGAACGTCGGCGAAATTCCTCTGAGAGTAAGAATGCTTTCTACATTCAATCAACTAGCGCAGGCGTCATAAAATGGCAAATACAAGTAATATGTCCTCGGAAACTGCAAGAAGAATGGCAATGGGTTTGTCTCCTTCTACCTTTAGAAGAGAAAGTGGCAAGGTTACAGAAAACGATATTCAAGAATTTCTCGCAGAGACCAGAGCTATGGTTTCAAAAAGAATGTCTGCCGACGAAGTCGAAGATTTTATGTACGATTTCGAAAAAAGAACACGTGCAGAAAATCCAATCAAACAACCTGTAAAGAAACCAAAAAGAGGTAGAAAAAAACTACCAACCAAACCAAAAATCGATTTGGGTGATTCGGTTGTTATTGTCGATAAAAACGAAAATGTTAGCACTGTTGTTCCTGCAGAAGCAAAACCTCAGGGAAACGTTCCGTTAGAGGCTAAGACGCAAGAACGTCAAAGCGATCGTCAAAGTTTCAAAGGAATGGCGAAAGCTGGAGCTCTGAATTTAGGTTCTGCAGCATTCAATAGAATGTTCCCAACTCTTGGTAAAGGTTTGGATGCTCTAAAAAGCAGATTAGAAAAACAAGAGAAAAACACAGCAGACAACAACACTGCGAACAAATCTTATTCGCGTCAAGTCGAACGTTCTTCGGTTTTCCTCAATACTATGTCGGAAAATCTGAATAAAACAAACGACATATTGCAGCAGATATTGGTTGTCGTAAACAGAAACGCAACGAATAATCAAGCGCCTGCTGCAGCTGGCGGTTTGGGAGGGATCCCTGACATAGATTTACCAGACAGAAACAGAGGTGGGACGCAACAGAGAAGAACCCAAACCGTACCGGATACTTCTCCTCGCGCAAAACCTAGAATGAGTCTTGGTAGAGCAGGTATGTTTGGTGGAATTGCTGCAGGTGTAGCTGGTTTAGGAGCTTGGGCGTATAGTGCTTTCAGTGGTCGTGGAGAAGACAATGCACAACCAGAACCTCCGCAAGCTGCGCAACCAGTGCCACAGGCTGCACCACCAGCACCAAAACCAACTCCGCAGGCTACACCGTCAGTATCTCAGTCGCCACCTGCAGCTGCTCCCGGAACAACTCATGATATCACAACTGGAGCTCCGATTGGCGCACCAGCTGCTACTAGAGCACAAACGCCATCACCAGCAGCTACAGTAAATCCTGCAGAAGCAGCAAGAGCAAGAGAAGAAGCACTAAACGCAACAGCGCAACGTTATCAAGCTAGCGTTGAAGAAAAAGCTAGGGTTGGAAGGGAAAGAGCAGCACTAGAAGAAAGATATGGTCAGACTGATACCGAAAGAACTGTTCGCCCGGAACCTGGTTCGAATGTTCGTTTCAGCCCATATAAAGAAGCCGCATATTCGGATCCAGAAGCTCAGCGTCAACATTTAGAATTGCTTCGTCGCGAAAGTCAAGCTGAAATACAACGAAACGCATCTTTTCGCTCAGCTGCCAGAAACGTTGCAAGCACAAGAACTGGTGGTTTGCTTGGCGAAGATGCAGATGTAACTCCTCAAATGATTCAAGCATTGACTACGCGATATGGTTACACATCTGAACAACTTCAAAGATATGGTGGTGGTCCAACTCAAGAAAATTTTGTTAGAGTAGGTGGAATATATTATGCAGGTACGATAAGACGTCTTTTTGACGATGAATTGAAAAAAGATCTAGAGCGTAGAGCAGCAGCCGCACAAAACAACAACACCAGCGATGGGTCTGGAAGTGACGAAGAAACTGGCGGTTCTGGTGGAGATGCAACACCCGTTGAAACACCAGCTGTAGCTCCTACTCAGGATGTAACAACAGCAGCTCAACCGCAACAAGCGCAACGTGTTGCGGAAGCTCGAACATCAGAAAATGTAAATATTCAAACTTTTAGAGAAAAAGATCCGGAAGGATTTCAAGAGTTTACAGATTTCGTCCGTAATAGACAAAGAGAAATAGTAAGAGAAGAAATACAAAAATTACCTTCTAACATAGACCCTGTTTCTGCTTCAATGTATAGAACTTCAATTGAATCACAAGCTCGTAGTATTGCACAACAAGAAGCTATTGAAAGATTCAAAGACAGACTTGATGCCGCTGGCGCTAGAACTTCACAAACAAGTGTTAATGGTACACCAGTCGAAAGACCTGCTGCAGCTGCAACAGCGCCAGCTCCATCCACATCAAATGTTTCGACACCACCAAGTCCATTTACAGAACAAACAGCAACTCCTGAAGCTTCTGGTGCTGTAAATCCTATGTCCGATCCGAGTGGATTCAATGCACGTATTCTGAATGTTCGAGCCCAAGAGATATTATTCAAAGCTGATAAGTTTGAATATTCAGAAGGGTTTCAGTTAGCTACTGGTTCGCCAACTCCTACTCCTGGTCCTGCTGCCGGTGCTGAAGGACCTTCCTCCGCTGGCGGTACAACTCCTGGTCCTGCTCCAGCAGCGACTACAGGAGCGACTAGTGCAGCTCCAGCAGCAGGTGTACCTGGAGTTACACAAATCGGATCAGCCAATATCACTGGTCTTGATTTCGCAGCTGGCGTTGATCAAAGAATCAATCCTGGTATCGCAGATAAGACGAAAGAAATTCAATCTGCTTTCGGTAAGAAGCTAACCGTGACGAGCGGATTCAGAGACCCAGCTAGAAATGCCAGAGTCGGTGGTGCAGGTGGTTCAAAACATCTGACCGCTGATGCTGTCGATGTTCAGTTTCCTGGTAACCAACAGGAAACCATTGATCTTATCAAGGTGGCTTCCGAAAAAGGTGCTGGTGGTATCGGCGTATACAGACCTGGTTTCTTGCATATAGATACCGGAGCAAAACGCGTATGGGGTCCGGATTATAAAGCAACGAGCATACCTGATTGGGCTAAACCCGCTCTTGATGAACATATGGGTAAACCTGCCTCTAAAGCAGGAGGTGGAGCGGCTGCGGGTGGAGGGGAAACTGCAAGCCCAATGCCAGGCGGTCAGCAACAAGCCGCAGCTGGAGCAGCATCTCCTTCAGCGCCAGCGGCAACTCCGGAGCCTTCAATGCCTTCTTCCGGTGCGGCAATGTCTTCGGCTTCTGTTGCTGACGAAACAGCTTCTAGACCAAGCGCAGGACCAACAGCGCCACCACCTGATACAACCGCACCTATAACCGCAGCGCCACAGGGTCCGAGCCTACCAGGCATTGATCCTAATAACCCAGGACCGGTTGAACCTGCGGATGCTGGAATACGTTACTCAAGATTGTTCAACATCGCTGCATAAAAAAAGACGCCGAACAACTACTTTCGAAAAAGTAGCCGAACGGCGTCTTCCCCTGGCAGGACTCTAGAGTTTAGGTAGCGAGCTTCTTCAGCTTTGCAAAGAATGCCGTATCATCATCGTCATCATCGGATGTTGAAGGAGCAGCTGCTGTGCGCTCCTGCTTAGGAGCCTGCCAAGGCAGATCATCCTCGTCTTCAGCAGGCTTACGAGCTGCCGCTGCCGCACGAGCAGCCGAAGGAGCTACGCTCCCGTTATCATTCAGACCCAGAACCTTATTCAGCTTCGCCTTCAGTTCCTCATAGGTCTTGAAGTTAGAAGGAGCAAGGAAAGCCTGCAGCGAGTGTTCTTGCTTCCAGATTGACTCCATCTTATTGTCATCATCAAAGAGCGGTTCTGCCGAAGAGAATTCCGACTTATCGTAGTTGCGATAACCATCAACGTTACGAATCTTCAGCTTGAAGTTTGCACCAGTCCAAAGATCGAACGGGTTCATCGGCTTCTCATCCGCATACTGTGGATTCATAGCATCGTTAAGCTTGTCGTAGATCTTCTTACCAAACTTGAACAGGAAAACCTTACCGTTATTTTCAGGATTAGCCTGATCCTGAATGATGTAGACATTGGCAATATAATTCATCTTACGCTTCTGAGCACGAGCCTGTTTACGACTAGCGGACTCATCATCGCTGGACATATTCCAAAGAACGCTGTTCATCTCTGCAACAGGGTCGGTCTTACCGATAGTTGTCAGGCAGTTTTCGATATACCAGCTTCCGGTCGGACCCTTGAAGCCATGCTCGAACATCCGAATGAACGGAACTTCTTCCTCGCCAGGAGCGGGAAGGAAACGAATAACGGCATAACCGTTACCAGCCTTATCGACGTTAGGATACCAGAAGCGAGTGTCCTTACCGCCATCATTTTGTTGATTCAGCTTTGCCAGTTCTGCTGTCAGCTTCTCGAGAGACTGACCGCCACGCTGCGCCTTGAGTTTTGCAAAATCCATATGTATTCTCCGTATGTTTTGTGTATTTGTATAATCGTATGTCTTGTGTAGGAGTTTCCTCCAACACTATTTATACTACGCCCTTTCGGCGAAAAAGTCAAGCACTATTTTGTTGACCTTTTCTTTATCGTAATTTACGAATGGCGTGTATTTCTTGATCAGCTGACCGATCTCTTGCCAGATGACATCTTCTTTTAGCTGTTTGTTCCAATACCTGTAACATCCTACAAGATCCGTTAGGATACAGGCTGTTTCGATATTGATTTCACCACCAAGATACAAAACCAAAAGATGACTTAACTGGCGATCTTCGATAGCAAAATTACGATCAAAAGGAAACTGCAGTTTGCTCAAATCTTTTTGTAACAGACAAGTCAAACTCTCTTTTCGTTTTAACCAATCCTGATAAGTTTTTTCTGCCCCATCGGAATATGCTATGTCGCGTATCCAAGTCTTTGGATACTTGACAAAATTAGCAAGCATGAAACCATGCGGGTCTCTATGCTTGGCAACCTTCTCGAAAAAGAATTTATCTTTGCGCTTACTGAAAGAATTTTCAGCATCTCCTCTAACCTTACCGTAGTATTTGAAATAATCATAAGAGGAGCTGTTGAAATGCCTACGTAGAGCCATGTAGTCTTGATAAACTTCTGACGGAGACATATTCAGATCGGCAGCTTTGCTGTCTTCTTAAGGATGTTGAGGTTTTCTGCTTCAATCTGAATCATAGACTTCATCATAGGATCCTTCTTGATTAGAGTTGCAGCAAACTCAACTTCGACGTTGTTGATGTCACACCAATGAACAACAGCGTCGATGTATTCCATGTTATTTTCATTACAAAGTTTTCTTACGTCTGAAGAGAATGTTAGACACTTGGCTGGGATTTCTTTATCTGTTAATTCTAGCTCAATCATTTTCAATCCCATAGAGATTCATAATACTTGGCAAACAGACGCAGACCGTTTCTCATACGCTCTTTATGTTTTTCAAGACCCTTATGGTCGATTTTAAATGTATCGTTCGGACCATTGACCAGCTTGTCATCAATGATTTTAAAATCACTCATGCCAGAATAATAAGATTCTTGCCAATCCTCTCTGGCATGCTGCCTAAAAGCCCAGGTCATTTCACTGAGAACCCAAGCCCAACGAGCCTCTGCGTGAGCGTCCGTATGACCGCAATTCTTCTGTTCTTCAGACAATTCAGGAGCGGAGGTCGACTTGATGTTGTCGGGAACATCGTCGTCATCCACATAAGGATAACCCTGTTTGCTTTCCTGCAGCTTCTCAAGCATAGGAACCACGATCAACGCAAGAGTGTTATCCATGTTCCATACGTCGTAACCGTGAATATGAACGCAGATCTTACGCTGCCGTTTCTCGTAAATCCACTCGCAGAATTTACGAAACCATTTGACATCGTTAAGTTTCTCGCTCAGCTTCAAAACGAAATCTGAGTGAGGATCCTTCCAAAAGAAGATCTTCTGAACGATCTGATACGGACCAATCCAGTCTCTATACGGTCCGATGTTAATTTTCATTTGAATCTCCGGTCACATGAACGCGAGCCAGTTTCTGCTCGCGAGTCCAGTCAACAAGATAATCGTTCAGTTCGTCATGAACGCGGATAGCTTCGTCGTCATCGATTTCGCGAGAAGAAACAACCATTTCACCTAGATGCATCTGACCAAACTCATCAGCCTCTTGCATATGGACACTGTCTTCCGCCCATTCTTTTTTTTCAGTATCAACCACATACACCACGCGATACTGAGACAAAGCTTCAACTAGAAACTTAGCCATTACGATCTGTCTCCTTTTTCAATCATTGGCGTCGTGTGACGCAGCTCATATCTAAATCTGTACCATTCAAAACTGATACAATAACTTCGACGGTTCGCATATCTTCAAGACATGCCTCGACAGAATTCGATGTCAAGCTGATGTTCATGGGGCTGCCTCCCAGCATGAATGTTATAAGAAGCACTGTAAAAAATTCCATCATTTTCTCCTTTCATGATAAGAATGGTAGTCCCACCCGGAATCGAACCGAGACCGCGCTCCAATCCAGAGCATACCCAGTGTATAAGGCTGGCGTTCTACCGTTAAACTATGGGACCAAACTAAAAATCAATTGTGGCAGGTGAGGTATCTCCATGCGATCCACAGAACCGATGGTTCCCATTCTCCTTTTACGGATGATCAGTCCGCTCTACTGTTCTCGAGACTTGCGTAGCCATACAGTAGACTTTACTTACCACAAACTTTTGGACCTGGTAGGACTTGAACCCACAACCAAACCGTTATGAGCGGTCCGCTCTAACCATTGAGCTACAGGTCCTCAATCAAAAGTGCCTTCCGCAGTTCTTCGTAATAGCTTTTCGTATCTTCTAAATTCAACGAACCGAAAAAGAACAAAACTGAACCGAGGAAAAAAAGACCGAATGACGCAGCTAAGCCAAACACAAAATAACTCGCAGCTGCTACGATCAATATCGCGTAAACGTGATGTTTCAAACCTTCGATGAAGTTTTCGTAGTCTTCATTTTGCTTAATCGTTACAGCTATAACAGCTGCAGCAAAAGACTTAGCGAAGAAATACAAAAAAACGATAGCAAAAACAATCAGCAAAATCAAAAACATTGTCATCTCCGAAAAGTTGGTATAAATCGTTTTATATCCTCAATATTACTAAGGATTACAAGATTAGTCAAGACTTTTTTCAGATGTTCAATCTTTTTTTCTTGAACTTTGTAGGCGTAATCGTTTTTAGGATCCAGGAACAAATCGTAATCCGGCAGATAAAAATCAGGAAAATAGTGGTGTTGTTTTCCTTCTTCATCAAACCATTCGATTGGTTCAGGTCTTATCCATCTTATATTTTGCTCGTCTAATCTTTTTGCTAGGGATAATTCCCAACTCGAGTCAAGCATGATTCCTTTATACTCTATCATTTTTCTACGAAGTCTTCTATGTTTAGAAGCTCGAGCTTTTTCGCTAATCAGTTTTTTCGTTTCTTCGGTGTGCATTTTACCACCAAAAAATGTTGACCTATTAACGTGATCATATTTGCCTTCGGCATGCGCTTTTGAAATGCCCAAAGCTTGTTTCTTTTTTGATTCCTCGTTTATACCTGCTCTCATAAGAGCAGTATTTTTTCTGTATTGTTCTCGTTTCGGATTTTTATCACACCATCTAGAGTGATTTGCCCGCTCGCTTCTATTTAACTCTTCAAACAACAATCCGCAATGTTTACAATAGAGACTTTTCATTCTTATTTCCTAGATAATGGCGCGACTGGAGGGACTCGAACCCCCGACCCCCGATTTAGAAAAACGACGCTCTTTCCAGCTGAGCTACAGTCGCTTATATCTATTTATAAAATGAAGGCTGATGCCTTATCCATTAGACCACAGATCCATAAGTAATTATACCCTACTTCTGGGTAAAGTCAATCGTTAATTTGAAATACCGAGAACCGAACACCTGGGTTTGATTCTGGCTTATACACACTGGCGTAAGACTCTTTACCACCACCGAGGCTGGGTAGAGTTACAACATAGCACTTTTCGATAGCTCCCCAGGGTGTCATTACGTTCTTGTAATAACCGTAGCAAGGTTCTAGTCCATCTCGGTCACCGTTCTTGTTCTTACGGTAGTCAGGGACTCGGACTCGATGTCCATCGATAATCGTGAAATCGTAGCTTGTCATTTATTTATACCTTCAACAGAATGGTGTTTTCGTTAACTCGATGCTGTAGCACGCAGGTCTTGAGCGAGGCTATCATCTTACCGAAAGCTCTTTTACCACCACGCAGAGCGATTTCAATATGCTCCTCAGTCTTGCGACCGATGCGATAAGTTTTGCTCTTTTCCTCATCGTAATTCAGGATCGTAGCACCCTTGACGTCTAGACCCGACTTCCCTACGGCTACGAAGTGCGTAAGCGTCTTGTATCGGGTATTGAACGTAACGAGCTCCTCAGCGCCCAAAACCTTTTCCGGGTTGATAGAAACCACCTTGAAATCCTTGCTCTCTTGCTGAAACTTAAAACTCTGCAGCTTCTTATCCGGAGTGATAACCTTCTTCTTACGGATCGCAGGCTTTTTGTTGGAAGAATGCCGATCGCAATCAGCCAGGATACTGGCATAGAACGCTGCGCGCTGCTTCAGCTGCGCTGAGGTGAAGCTCGAGTATCCTTCCTTCAGTCCAGAGTCAGCGTTACGGCTGATCAGCAAGGCAGCTTCCTCAGCGATCGGACGAAAGAATTCCGCAACGATCTTAGCCTGGTTGGCAGGAATCTGTTTCTGCTGTAACCAATCGTACATAGACAGAGTCCAGCCATTCTTGTCAATGGCTTCGTCGAACTCGCCGATAAACTCCGAAACCTTATCCTTGATACGGTCCTGGATGTTTACCTTCGGTAGCTCGGGCTTCTTGTCTTCATCAGTCGTCTCAGTCTTAGCACCTGCCTTAGTGAACATCTCCTTGATACGCAACTCGAGCTTCGCCATGTAGATATCGTTGAGGATACCACCACGCGTCAGAATACGCGCGAGCCAACCAGCCTGTAGGTTTACCCAGGTCTCGGGAACACGCTTCAGGGTCTTGATATCGTCATTGCGCTTATTAGCCTTGAGATACGCCTCGACGTATTCACGCGCATCCACGCGCGAGCACATGTAGTTATACCAGTTGAACACTCGAGTCAGATTGATATCGTTGACAATCTTACCCTTGACATCTGGCTCATCGCCCATATATTTTAGATCGGCGATGCGCTGCACCGTCTTACCGGCACGAACCTTTTTAGGTTTTGACGATTTGAGTTTAGCAACAGCCATACGATTCAATCCTTCTCGAGCGTTGATGGGAACTTATAACGTATTATAACCCTATTTTGAAAAAAAGTCAAGAGTTATTTTTCAACGGCGATTCAAAACCCTATGCTCTTCTCGCTTCTGCGCGTTTTGTTTAACTGTCACCCATTCTAGATTCGAAGGATGATAGTTCTCAACAACGTGATCAATATGATTGACTTGGTATCCTCCTCGAAGCAAAGCTTTGACTGAATCAGGCGTCTGTTTCCATTCTGACTTGGTCACTCCAATTGGAACTGGAAACTTATGCCATGTTTCACAAACAACCCTATGAGCCATTTTTGTGTGACTCTTACCATTTATGTTAAGAGCAACTTTTGGGTATGGACAGTTACCAGAGGCTTTAACTACGAGTTTACGTAAATAATCACCTCGCTTAGTGCTCCAAATATCTCCGTTCCGACAAACGAAATAATCCGGAATAACTTGTCCATCAACAATCACAGGCTTCATTGTATTGGTTGTCATTTTCGTTTCTTTCATTTCAAAGGTGTTGGCATCGGACCGATGGGTGGGAAATTTCGTTCCCCACCCAAGGTAATCACTGGCTCAAGTGGCTTCCGCCATCTCGAGCGCAGTCTCAAGAGCCTTGGTCTTCAGGTTCTTGTTATAACCATACCAAGCCGAAGCCAGGCGAGTGTCAGCAGTACGACCTGCCAGGTGGTCCGTAAGGTAAGTCACGGTGTTGAATGCCTGCCACCAGGATCCACGAGCGAACTCGGCACCAGGCTGCGTATCAAGCACGCCGAGAGCAACGTTGGCGTTCTTGCTGATCTCCTTCTTGGCGTTATCGCCACCAGCAACCGGGAAGATGCGCTTGAAGTAGTCAACTACGTTCTCGTTGGTATAACGCTTCGAACCCAGGAACTGAGCCATTTCCTTGTACTTCGCCAGCTTCTCAGCCGCGATACCGAGCATCAGCTTGACGTTGTCACCATCAAACTCGCGACGGTGGGAGATCTTCACCATACGCTCCACCTTGGTATTCAGCGACAGCGTAAGAGTGTTATTGCAGACGACACGGATCGGAGTGAACCGAACGTCAGTGCTGTAACCATACTGGTGGAAGTTCGTGAAGTGCAGGTAGGACTCAACGCTATCGCCACCGAACAGCGAGAAGCCATCCTTCAGCTTTGCCAGAGCCCAGACGATCTGACCACCGCGCAGGCTGCCAGCAGTATGCATCTCCATATCGCCCTCGGCGATGAAGTCGTTGAAGAACTCGAAAGCCTCGGAGTTCTGCACCGGATTCCAGTCGTTGGAGACCACACCAAGGATCTTGTTATCGGTCTTGCGAACAAGAGCCGAGCGATCCACGGAGACGTTCTTGCCACCAACCTTGGCGAAAGCTTCAATCTTTTCCACTTCCCAATTCAGACCAGCAGCCTCGAGCATCTGCTCGGGAGTCAGGTCGTCAGGGACGCGAGTGCCCAGACCGTGCCAGGGAAGATCCCCAGCGTAAGCCATTTGAGCCTTACCGTTAACGAATTCAATTTCATGAGCCACTGTTCAGGTTTCCTTTCTGTTTCAACCTTATAAAAGCATCTTAGCCTAGTTTCTGAAATAAGTCAAGCACTTTTTTAGAAAAATTACGTGGCAGCCGCAGCTTTCTCGCGAGCAGCCTGATCCAGCTGCTTCCAGTATTTTGCGATGCGCATCGTACCACGAGAATCAACCTTGAGCCAACGCTCCACCTGCCAGGGCTGCAGCGTCTTATGCTTCAAGAACGTCTTAGCGGTAAGAGAACCGCACTTCGCGTCCGAGCCAGTGAACCCGATAGAATTCTCGGTGTTCGTCGAGTTCGTCTGGCGCTCGGACTCCGTCTGGCGCTTGAACAGGACCAGGCAGGCTCGCCCAACGATCTGGGCTTGCTTCTCGGGGTTGGCTGCCTGGATCATCTTAGTGAGGCTATCTTTGGTGACCATCTCTCTATCTCCTTTGTTTCAACCTTATAAACTCATATTAGCCCATTTTTGAAAAAAAGTCAAGGAGTTTTTTTGTTAAAAAAGATTAATCTTACCGACCGATGTCGAAATAGGACTCGGACTTGCTGCCGGCATACATCTCTAGGATGGCACGAGCCACGAGGATAGCCTGCTCCTTACTCATAAGAATACTCTGCTCAACCTCGCCTTTTGACGAGACATCGCGAATCTCAACGCAGCACAAACCATCGCGGTCCGGACCAACGTGAAAATGATTTCCTGTGTCTGAGTCATGAATCTGAGTGACTCGCTGGATATAATACTGCGTCATCTTATCTTCCTTTTTCAAATTGAACCGCCATCGAACCGAGCAAGAATCAAATCCAGCTTGGCATCTAACTTACGAAGAAGCTCAAGAGTTTCGCTATCTTCTTCCTTCTGGTCTTCTGCAGCCAATTCCGGGAAAGGCTCGTTGAAGAGATTTTCTTTCTCTTCCCGAGTCATAAGCTCCCAGCAATAAACGAACAGATCGCCATCTTGATAAAGCTGCCAGCGAAAACCCTTTGAGTCAACGTAACATGCGTTGTCTAGGATGTTCTGCCAGGTTTCCCAGTATCCGCAGCTTCCAGGACCTCGTAAAAGAATCTTTACATCTTCTGGATCATAACCTTCCCAAGAATTACTGCCTTCCAAGCTTGTTTGCGCAAACATCTGAGGAATATAGACGCCGTGCCTATCGCTCAGAATAATATCAACACCTGACATATTTCGTTTCCTTTCAATCGTTTTCGCGTTCAATACCGAAGAAATTACAATATTCTTCGTCGGTCATAAGTTCGAGGCAGTAAGAGAACAAGTCACCTTCCTGCCACAAACGCCAGACATTACCGTTCTTATCGATGTAACAAGCGTTAGATACGACATTCTCCCAGGCTTCCCAGTAGAACTCGTTTTCAGTATAATCAGGACCAGAAAGAAGGCAGTCACGATCGTGATCGGACACACCCCATTGATCCATATGATAGCTCTCAGCGAAGTTTTGAGGAATATATACTCCTCGCGAGTCGCTCATCAGGATTTCAAATCCACTCATTTTCATACCCTTTCAATCATCATCACATTACTGATTATACCGGGATTGGTAAAAAAGTCAAGGACTATTTCAGCCCTCGACAGAAAGATCGAGTTCCTCGTCGGCGACGTAGCCTTCAGAGAGAGCACCGAGCACATGCCGCTGAACGGCAAAGTACTGGAATTCCTGCACGACTCCTCCCCAACACACCGACACCACGTAAGCGCGAGCCATGGACCGAGCCTCAGCTAGATCGCGAGCCACGCCCACCACGGAGCGCTCGTAGGAATCACCGAAATCCACAACCAAAAGTTCCATGTTCAGGTTTCCTTTTCTGTTTCAACCTTATAAAAGCATCTTAGCCTATTTTTTAAAAAATAGCAAGCACTTTTTTCAAAAAAAATCAAAAAACTTCCGGATCAGCAGCTTCAGCCTTGGGCTCAGGGTAGAGGCGATCCATAAGACCGCTATTCACCATATCGCGCAGACGTTCAGCCACCAGACTGACGATACCACCCTCGCGTGCAGGGGAATGGGCTAGGACCCGGAGCAGGAGTGCCCGTTCCTTGGGGGTCATCATAGCCAGGGTGTCGCGTTCGTATTGGGTCATCGGATTTCCTTCATTCATCATATACGTAGTATACGTTATTTTTATAAAAAAGGCAAGGATTTTCTTATTGAAAGAAATCAATGGCTTACGAAATCATCTTAGCTAAGTGGTTGATTTCATTGAAAATAAAAAAAATATCAAAAAACACGAAAAAGTGCTTGACTTATTTTCAAAAATAGGGTAAGATGCAATTATGATGATGAAGGAAAAGCCGATGAACGTGAAAATCTATGAGATCGTTACCCGTCTTGAAGCTGCCGCTCTGGCAGAGAAAAATGACGCGAAGTCCAACGCTCTGTCGCGGATCGCCGAGCGCGTCGCCGAGGTTGGCACTCCGTACGCTGGTCACTGGGACGGTCCCATCACTGCGGATGAGATGAAGATCATCCGTCAGTTTATTCGCTAAGAGGAGAGAGAAGATGGAATATACCATTCGCGATATCCTGGTTGGTCTGGCTGTGGGTGTTACCCTCGGCTATCTGATCTTCTTCTGATAGGAGAAATTGAAATGGCTGAACCCACTGGACGCGAAATCACCTACGCGTACTATATGGAACTGGTGAAAGCATATCAAAATCGTACTATCACCGACGACGAACGGTACGATCTAGAGTTGGCGATGGCGAAGTATATGTCCAACGCGTATTTCCGCTGATAGGAGAAATTACAATGCGATACATTCTTTTCACTGGCGACAGTTATTATCCTCGCGGCGGCGCAGCAGACTTTGCTGGTCGCGCTGACACTCTAGTTGATACGATGGAATTGTTGCATCGAACCCGTCATTGGGATTGGTTCAACATCTATGACATAGTAGCCGATATTACGTACGATGGCGACGTATTTTATGGATTGACATCAAACGAACAACGTCACAATTGGGCGGTGGATAGAGACGAAGAGCTCATTCGTGAGGATATGATTCGTATTATGAATGCCAGCGTGTGAGGAGATGTTAACATGACTGCGAATGACTATTACAATCGCATGCGTCGAACATACAAGGATCGTTATGATTTGGAATGGCAACATCAGTATCTTTGG
>Ga0136644_10001385_pt1 | contig 19296 bp, 16 predicted proteins | sample C_130820_EF_Meta_FD_94780 | JGI IMG/M metagenome (GOLD analysis project Ga0136644, IMG submission 94780) | Freshwater microbial communities from Lake Croche, Canada to study carbon cycling - C_130820_EF_MetaG (v2) (version 2) | ecosystem: Environmental > Aquatic > Freshwater > Lake | place... | reverse complement strand
TTTCATTCTCTGGAAGATCGAATTGTTAAGCAATTTTTGCAAGCACACGCCAAAGTGGAGGTGCCACGCGGACTTCCAGTACGTGACAGAGATTTACCACAAAGTGCCCTAGAAATTATCGGCAGAGTCAAACCAAGCGAAGCTGAGATTCTAGAAAATCCACGCGCGCGTTCAGCAATTATGCGTGTAGCAGAAAAGCGTATTGGGGCATCAGCATGAATCGCGCAACGCTTACATTGCTTGCTTTGCTATTGATTTGCGCGCTTTCTCTAGTAGCAGCTCAGCAACGTGCTCGGAAATTGTTTATTGCCCAAGAGCGGGCTCAAATTGAAGAGCGGGCTTTGAATCAGGAGTGGTTGCGTTTGGAGTATGAACAGCGCAACCTTTCTAAATCAGCACGTATTCGTGACGTAGCGCGCAATCAGTTGCGCATGTCTCCTATTTCTCCTGAGCGTACTTTGTATTTAAAGGAGACTAAATGAGGCCGGTTGGTTTTTCTACTACCCCTAATTTAGTACTGCGCCTGCCAATGTGGCGGTCGCGTTTAATGCTGTTCCTTCTATTCTTTGTGTTCATGTTGCTATTGCTGCGTGCTTTTTGGATCCAAGGTCCAGGAAATGCGTTTTATGAGGCAAAGGGTGTTCGTGGTACGCAACGAGAATTAGAGTTGCCCGCAAGTCGTGGCAAGATTTTAGATCGCAATGGTCAGGTGATTGCTACCAGCCTTGAAGCCAAGTCTGTGATCGCATACAACGATACCGTTCCGGATGATTTGGCAGCTGACAAGGTTCAAAAACTCGCGAGCCTATTACAAATGAGCGAAGCGGAGTTACGCAAGAAGCTCAAAGAAGAGCGCAAGCAAATTTTCTTGAAGCGTCAAGTCGAGCCTGCAATTGCGCAACAAATTAAACAGCTTGAAATTCCTGGAATTGGCTTGAACAATGAATACCGTCGCTTCTATCCAGAGGGCGAGGCAATGGCACACGTTGTCGGCTTCACCAATGTGGAGGATCGTGGTCAGGAAGGCATGGAGCTCTCTAGAGAGAAAGAGCTTGCCGCGCATCCCGGGCAAAGACGAGTAGTGATTGATCGTTTAGGCCGGGTTGTGGAAGATGTGGCGATTGAACAATTGCCGCAAAATGGTAAAGACTTGCAGCTCTCAATTGATAGCAAGATTCAATTTCTTGCTTACAACGCAGTCAAGGACGCCGTGATTGAGCACCATGCAAAGGCGGGTGGCGCAGTTGTCTTGGATACCCAGACTGGTGAAATTTTAGCCTTAGCAAACTACCCAAGTTACAACCCTAATGATCGTCGTAATCTCAGTGGCGAGCAGCTCCGTAATCGCGTAATGACTGATACATTTGAGCCCGGCTCGACTATGAAACCATTAACCGTTTCGATCGCTTTAGAAAAAGGGGCGATTGCACCAAATACGAATATGGTGATTGGTGCAAAGTATTTAGTTGGGCCAAAGCCGATTACTGATACACACCCGTATGGAAATTTGACGGTTGCTCAGATCATTCAAAAATCGAGCAATATTGGTACAGCTAAGATTGCTATGAATAACCTCACGCCAGAAGAGATGTGGGATTTTTATACTGCAGTGGGTTTAGGACAGGCTCCAAAAATTGGTTTCCCGGGAGCGGTTGCTGGAACTGTGCATCCCTTTAAAAAGTGGATGCCTACCGACCAAGCTCGTATTGCATTTGGATACGGTATTTCAGCATCACTCTTTCAGGTGGCGCGTGCCTACACAGTGTTTGCACGTGATGGTGAGCTGGTTCCTCTCACCATTGAGCGTAGTCCTGAATTTAAACCAGGCACACGAGTGCTCTCAGCCAAGACTGCGATCGAAATGCGCAGCATGATGGAAGCCGTTACCGAGCCAGGCGGTACTGCAGTTAAAGCTCAAACTGAGGGATATCGCGTTGGCGGTAAAACCGGAACTGCTCATAAGTTGGTTGGCAAAGGATATGGCAATTCTTATCGCGCTTATTTTGCTGGATTAGCGCCTATTAGCGCCCCGCGTATTGTGGTTGCCGTCATGATTGATGAACCCACTGGTGGTAGTCACTATGGTGGCGATGTTGCAGCACCAGTTTTTTCAACGATTGTTGGTGAGACACTGCGCACCTTAAATGTGTTGCCGGACAACAAAGTTAAGCAAATGGTTCTGGAGGATAAGAGTCCTACGGAAGTGCGCACTGCAAATGTGCAGACACAGCATGTGGTTCTGAAGAGATGAGGGCAGTAGTGAATATTGAGCCCAGTCTCTTAATTGACCGTTTACATCAACTAGCGAAGAGCTCTGCAAAAGCGAGCGCGGATAGTCGCCAGATTCAGGCTGGCGATATCTTTTTTGCTTACCCAGTTGGTCATGGATCTGCCTTGCGAGATGGTCGTCAATTTATTGAAGCGGCCTTAAGTAATGGTGCAGCAGCAGTTGTATTTGATCCAGTAGATTTTGGTTCGCAATACTCAGAGCATCCTCAATGCATTCCAGTTGAGAACCTAGCGGCTCAAGTAGGTGAAATTTGTGCGCAATGGTATGGGTATCCAAGTCAGCAATTAAAAATCATTGGGGTAACGGGTACTAATGGTAAAACCAGCATTACTCAATGGCTAGCCCAGGCACTTGATGAAGCCAATCATCGTAGGGCGGTATTAGGTACCTTGGGTACTGGCTTTCCAGGAGCATTGTTGCAAACGGGTTACACCACGCCAGATGCTCCAAAGTTACAAACCCAGTTGAAAGGATTGCTGGATGCCGGTGCTAAACAGGTAGCGATGGAAGTTTCATCGCATGCCTTGCATCAAGATCGAGTGGTGGGGACCCAATTTAATTGCGCTGTGTTTACTAACTTAACGCAGGATCATTTGGATTATCACGGCAATATGGCTGATTATGCGCAAGCCAAAGCTAAGCTATTTCAAGAATTTGATTTGAAGCATGCAGTAATTAATTTTGATGATTCATTTGGCCGCGAATTAGCTATGAGACTCTTAGCTAAAGGGGAGACCAAGGTATGGGCCTACGCATTAAGCCAAAAAGCACTAGAAGGCTTTGAAAAGTTTGGTGATCGTTTGCAGCGAGTGTATGCAAAAGACATTGGCTTGAATGGTATTGGCTACGATGCCATATTTGTATGTGAAAGCCTGGGTCAAAGTGCGCTGCATCTCCCGTTATTAGGCGAATTTAATTTAAGTAATGCATTAGCAGTTTGGACTGTATTGCTGAGTCAGGGCATTAGTTGCCAAGAGGCTACGAAGAGAGTTTCGCAGTTGCGCCCTGTTCCTGGTCGCATGGAATTAATTGAAGTGGGTAGGCAGCAAAAGTCAGAAGGCCTATTGGTGGTCGTGGATTACGCCCATACTCCAGATGCACTTCAAAAGACTTTGCAAGCCTTGCGACCAATTGCTGAGCAGCGTGGTGGAAAAATTTGGTGTGTATTTGGCTGCGGTGGTGATCGGGATATTAGTAAGCGCTCCCAAATGGGTGCTGCAGCATATCAATATGCAGATCAAGTTGTAATTACTAGCGATAACCCGCGTTCTGAAGAGCCTCAGAAAATTATGGAGATGGTTCGCTCAGGTATTGCTAAAGATGCTGTGAATGTGCAGATGGTTGAAGATCGGGCGGCTGCGATTATGACTGCTGTGCGCAACGCCTCTACTCGAGACATTGTATTAGTAGCTGGGAAGGGTCATGAAACTACCCAAGAAATTCAGGGTAAGAAATTTGATTTCACAGACCAAGAACATATTCGTTTGGCTGGTGGAGGGCTACCGTGATGTCAAGCATGACCACATTAGCTCAAGTACATGCCATGTTGCCAGGCAGCAAGCTACTCAATATTTCTGTACAAGATGCGCAAGCATTAAATATTTCTCGAGTCGGTACAGATAGTCGCCAAATTGAATCTTCAGAGCTATTTGTAGCTTTGTCTGGAGAGCGTTTTGATGCGCATGACTTTCTAAGCGATGTAGCAAAAGCTGGCGCCTCTAGCGCTTTAATTAGCAATCAAGATAAATGCCCAGCAAATCTTTCTGCGGTTTGCGTTGCTGATACTCGTCTTGGTCTAGGGGAATTAGCTAAAGAATGGCGAAAAAATCACCCCATTCCACTAGCTGTTGTTACAGGCAGCAATGGTAAGACTACCGTTAAAGAAATGATCGCCTCTATTTTTAAGGCTGCAGTAGGCGAGCATCACACTTTAGTTACCAAAGGCAATCTCAATAATGACATTGGTCTACCCCTCACTTTATTAAAACTGAGGGCAACAGATCGCCTAGCAGTTGTTGAATTAGGCATGAATCATCCCGGCGAGACTGCTCAATTAGCTGACATTGCACAAGCCAACATCGCTTTAATTAATAATGCTCAGCGTGAGCATCAAGAATTTATGGCAACAGTAGCAGCAGTTGCCGATGAGCATGCAGAAGCAATTAAGTCATTAGCAAAAGATGGCATTGCAGTCTTTCCAGCAGATTCTGAGTTCACTCCAGTTTGGCAAGAGGCCGCGGCAGGACGAAAAGTCATTGACTTTGTTTTGCTATCTGGGAATACAAAGAGCCGCGCTAGTGTGATGGGAACATTGTTGAATAACGGACATGTTCAAGTGCAAACAGAATTCGGTTCTGTAGAGATTCAATTAAACACACTCGGTAACCATAATGTGCGAAATGCCTTAGCTGCATGCGCTGTGGCACTAGCAGCGGGAGTGAGTCTTGAAAAAATTAAGGAAGGTCTCGAAGCATTTGCTCCAGTAAACGGACGGATGCAGACTAAAAAAATTGACTCTCATTACACCTTAATTGACGATAGTTATAACGCTAATCCTGATTCAGTGAGAGCAGCAATCGATGCTTTAAAGCAGTCAGGTAATGTTGCTTGGTTGGTTTTGGGTGATATGGGTGAGGTTGGCAATCAAGGGCCCGAGTTCCATCGGGAAGTTGGTGCCTATGCTGCTGAGCAGGGTATAGCCAAGTTATTTGTCTTGGGTGAGCAATGTCAATTTGCTATCCAGGGATTTGATGGTGCTATTAAGCATGCCAAAACAACTGCCAATGCTCAACATTTTCTAGATATGGATAGCTTAATTGGGCAATTAAAAGATGCACTTCATGCCCAAGCAGTTCTTAGTAATCAACATGTCAATATTTTGGTAAAAGGTTCCCGTTTTATGCGCATGGAGCGTGTAGTGCAAGCCTTATTAGAGGAGGCTAAAACATGCTCTTAATTTTGGCGCAATGGCTACAAGACGACTTCGGCTTTCTGCGCGTCTTTAACTACATCACCTTTAGGGCGGTGATGGCTACGGTTACTGCTTTGTTAATTGGATTGGCTGCAGGCCCTTGGGTAATTCGGAAATTGACTGCCTTAAAGATGGGTCAGGCAGTGCGCACCGATGGTCCGCAAACACATTTGGTCAAATCTGGCACTCCTACGATGGGTGGCGTGCTGATCTTGATTGGTATTTTTGTTTCTTGCGTGTTGTGGGCTGACTTAAGCAATCGCTTTATCTGGATTGTGATGATTGTGACCTTTGGGTTTGGGGCAATCGGCTGGGTTGATGACTATCGCAAGGTGGTGCGTAAAGATCCCAATGGGATGGCCTCAAGGGAAAAATTCTTTTGGCAGACCTTGATTGGTTTATTTGCTGCAATCTATTTAGCCTTCTCAGTTTCTGAGGCCAATAACCTCAAAGTATTGCAACTGTTCTATGAATGGCTTCAAAGTGGTTTTGCATTAGATCTGCCAGCAAAGACCAATTTGTTAATTCCTTTCATGAAAGAAGTGAGTTATCCATTAGGCATGATGGGCTTCATCATTTTGAGTTACTTAGTGATGGTAGGTAGTAGTAATGCCGTTAATCTCACTGACGGCTTAGATGGCCTAGTAATCATGCCGGTGATTTTGGTAGGGGCAGCACTAGGTGCATTTGCCTACGTAATGGGCAATGCAATTTATGCGAAATATTTACTATTCCCATACATACCAGGCGCCGGTGAATTATTAATTTTTTGTGGTGCCATGGGTGGTGCTGGCTTGGCTTTCCTTTGGTACAACACCCATCCTGCGCAAGTATTTATGGGTGATGTTGGAGCACTGGCCTTGGGCGGTGCGCTTGGAACAATCGCGGTCATTGTGCGCCAAGAGATTGTGCTCTTTGTCATGGGCGGAATCTTTGTGGCCGAGACTGTCTCGGTGATGCTTCAAGTAGTTTGGTTTAAGTTGACTAAAAAATATTGTGGTGAAGGTCGTCGTATTTTCCGTATGGCACCTTTACACCATCATTTTGAGTTGGGCGGTTGGAAAGAAACTCAAGTGGTTGTGCGTTTCTGGATTATTACCATCCTCTTGGTATTAATTGGTTTATCTAGCTTGAAATTACGGTGAGCCAAAAGTCAACATGTTGAATATAGAAAATACTTTCGCTAACCCAGCTTTGATAGCCGACTCAGGGTATCAAGCCCCTCAGCGATTTTTAATTTTGGGTCTAGGTGAATCCGGTGTTGCGATGGCTAAATGGTGCTTGCGTAATGGCGCTGTAGTTCGTTTAGCAGATACTCGTGAAGCTTCGACATTGACTGAGCGCCAGAACGCTTGGTTGGGTGAATTAAAGATCGCAGGCCTGAATGATATTCAGTTTGGAGCCCTGCGTGATGAATTGCTTACTGACATTGATGTGATCGGCATTAGTCCTGGTTTATCTCCCATTCAGGAGCCAAGCCAATCCTTTCTAGTTATGGCTAGAAAAGCCAGAATCGATGTTTGGTCTGAAGTTGAATTTTTTGCACGTGCAATTGCTGGTTTAGACCGTATGGCAAAAGCAATGGAGTCGACTTACTCGAGTTCAGTATTAGCTGTGACAGGGACTAATGGGAAAACCACAACCACCGCATTGACTGGACAGCTCTGTGAGCGCGCCGGTAAGAAAGTGGCGGTAGCTGGAAACATTAGTCCTGCAGCCTTAAATAAGTTGATGGAATGCTTGGATGCTGCCGACCAGATTATGGATATGCCAGATATTTGGGTGCTTGAGCTATCTAGCTTCCAGTTGGTCTATACCGATACTTTGAATCCTACTGCTGCGACTGTTCTCAATCTTTCTCAGGATCACTTAGATTGGCATGGTGATATGTCAGCGTATGCGGATGCAAAAGCTAAGATATTTGGCGCAGATACAGTTTGTATCTTGAATCGCGATGATGCTTTAGTGATGAACTTGCTATCTGATGAACAGAAAGCAGAAAAGTCGATTGTGACCTTTGGCTCTAATCGACCAGATGAGCAAGGTGCCTTTGGTATCGAGCATGATTTGCGTGCCGGTGGTATTGATTGGCTAGTATGGGCTGAGGTAGATGAAGATCTAGAACCTAAGCCAAAACGTCGTCGCAAATCTGCTGCGATTGAAGAAGAGGAGCCATTGCGCTTGAAGCGCTTAATTCCGGCAGATGCATTACGTATTCGGGGTCGTCATAACGCATTAAATGCTCTAGCTGCTCTTGCTTTAGCGCGGGCAGCCAATTTGCCGATGAATGTACTGCTCCATGGTCTGCGCGATTATCACGGTGAACCCCATCGCGTACAAAGTATTGCAATAGTGAATGACGTTGAATATGTTGATGACAGCAAGGGTACGAATGTGGGTGCTACTGTTGCTGCCCTGAATGGTTTGGGTAGCAATGAAGCTGGCAAGCGTATTTGGTTAATTGCTGGTGGTGAAGGTAAAGGGCAAGATTTCAGTCCATTGCGTGAACCCGCTTTGCGCTTTGTAAAGGGCGTTTTCTTAATTGGAAAAGATGGCCCCACTATTGGCGAGACTCTTGGAGATGCTATCCCTTGCACACTGAGTGGCAACTTGGAAGCTGCCGTAAGGGCTGCTGCACAACAAGCACAGTCAGGCGATCTCGTGTTGCTCTCACCCGCTTGCGCAAGTTTGGATCAATTTAAAGATTATGTCGCTCGTGCACAGGTATTCGCTGCAGAGGTCGAGGAACTTGGAATGCGTTTTGAAGGAGTTCAGGCATGAGTCTAAGAGAAAAATTCTTTCCAGAAAACCGTTTGAGCTTAAATCGCTTTTGGAATTTTTCTAGAGGCGGGATCGACAATTTCCGTACTGGCTTAAGAGATGCAGTATCGGGAGTCGAGCAAACTCGGTCACGCATGATGGAATATGACCAGTTGCTCGTTTGGGCGGTTCTGTCTCTTGCCTTGATTGGCTTGGTGATGGTGTATTCCGCATCAATTACATTGGCTGATGGCCCTAAGTATGCCAATTACAGCAGCAACTTTTTCCTAATTCGCCATGTGATTTCTTTAGCAATTGCGATTGGGGTCGGTATCTGGGTGTTTAAGATTCCTACCAAAGTTTGGGATCGTTATTCACCAGTCATTTTTGGCTTCACTGTGTTGTTGTTGATTGCAGTTCTGATTCCGGGTATTGGTAAGGGTGTCAATGGCGCTAAGCGTTGGATTCCGCTCGGCCTAATGAACTTCCAGCCCTCAGAGTTAATGAAATTTGCTGCAGTCATTTTTGCAGCTAGCTATACCGTGCGTCGCCAAGAGTATTTACATTCCTTCTCCAAGGGGATGTTACCCATGGGTATTGCAGTTGCTTTAGTGGGCGGCCTCTTAATGAAGGAGCCCGATATGGGCGCATTCATCGTTATTGCCATCATTGCCTTTGGCATTCTATTTTTAGGTGGTATCAATGCCAAATTATTCGGCGGCTTAGTAGCCGTTGGGATAGCTAGCGCAGTCACGATCATTGCGCTATCACCTTTTAGACAAAAGAGAATCATGGCATTCGTCGATCCATGGCAAGTAGATAACGCGGCCAACAAAGGGTATCAACTAACCCATTCCTTAATGGCATTTGGTCGTGGGGAATGGTTTGGATTAGGGCTTGGTGGCAGCGTAGAGAAGTTGCATTATTTACCTGAGGCCCATACTGATTTCATCATGGCGGTGATTGGTGAAGAGTTGGGCTTTGTTGGCGTGCTCGTCATGATCTTCTTGTTTTACTGGGTTGTCCGTCGCGCCTTCTTGATAGGCCGCACTGCTTTGCAATTGGATCGTAGCTTTGCTGGACTTGCAGCAAAGGGTGTGGCGATTTGGATTGGTTGGCAAGCCTTTATCAATATGGGGGTGAACTTAGGTTTGCTGCCGACAAAAGGATTGACCTTACCTCTAGTAAGTTATGGCGGCTCAGGTATTTTGATGAATGCCGTAGCGATTGCGATGTTGCTACGGATTGATTACGAAAATCGCATCTTGATGCGTGGAGGGAAGTTGTGACAAGACCCTCGATTTTGGTGATGGCTGGTGGTACTGGTGGGCATATCTTCCCAGGACTTGCTGTCGCTGAATATTTGCGGATTTGTGGTTGGAATGTCTCATGGCTGGGCAATCAAAATGGTATGGAATACCGCCTTGTGAAATCTTGTGATTTCCCGTTTGAAGCAGTTGAGTTCGGTGGATTGCGTGGCAAGGGCCTTAAAGCCAAGTTAATGCTGCCAATTAATTTAATGCGCGCGTGCTTTCAAAGCTGGAAAATTATGCGTCGCATCAAGCCCTCGGTGGTATTGGGTATGGGCGGCTATATTACTTTCCCTGGTGGATTAGTAAGTAAGTTGCTGCAGCGCCCACTAGTACTGCATGAATCTAATTCTGTTGCTGGTAGTGCAAATCGTGCGCTTACCAAAATTGCAATGCGCACTCTGACAGGATTCCCAAATACGATAGCGCATGCAGAGTGGGTAGGAAATCCTATCCGCGAAGAGTTTGAGCAAGTTGCACCAACTGCTGATCGCTACGACCAGCGTCAAGGGCCTTTATCTATTCTGGTAGTGGGTGGAAGCTTAGGAGCTGCAGCGCTTAATGAAAATATTCCTGCTGCCTTGGCATTAATCCCAAAAGATGTTCGTCCTATAGTGATTCATCAAGCTGGGGATAAACACCTTGAGGATTTACAGAGACGCTATCTAGATTTAGGTGTGACTGCAGATATCCGCCCATTTATTGAAGATATGCCATCCGCTTATGCGCAGGCAGATTTGGTGATTTGTCGTGCTGGAGCTATGACAGTAGCTGAGGTGGCAGCTTGTGGAGTTGCCGCCTGTTTTATTCCATTTCCATTCGCAATTGATGATCATCAAACAGCGAATGCGCAGTTTTTGGCTGATGCAGATGCTGCGATCTTGTTGCCACAGAAAAATCTCAATCCACAAGATTTGGCATTGATGTTGCAAAACTTTAATCGTGCTGATTTAAAAGCGATGGCGCTGCGTGCGCATACTTTGGCTAAGCCACATGCAACTCAGCGGGTAGCTGAAGTTTGTGCAGATTGTGCGGGGGTAGGCGTATGAAGCATATCGTTCAGCAAATTCATTTCATTGGCATCGGTGGCGCTGGCATGAGCGGCATTGCTGAAGTACTTTTGAACTTGGGATATCAAGTTTCGGGGTCTGATTTGACTGAGGGTGCGGTAACCAAGCGCTTGAGAGAGTTGGGTGCGGTGATTCATATTGGCCATGACCCTAAAAATATTGGTACTGCTGAGGCAGTCGTAATCTCAACTGCAGTGGCTGGCAATAATCCAGAGGTGTTAGCGGCTCGAGCTGCGAAGATTCCAGTCATTCAGCGAGCAGTGATGTTGGGTGAGTTGATGCGCTTAAAGCAAGGTATTGCAATTGCAGGTACGCATGGCAAAACCACTACCACGAGTTTGGTGGCATCAGTATTGGCAGAGGGTGGTTTGGATCCCACATTTGTAATTGGCGGAAAGCTAAATTCTGCTGGTGCCAATGCGCGCCTAGGGCGTGGAGATTTCATTGTGGTTGAGGCTGATGAATCAGATGCTTCTTTCTTGCAACTCTTTCCAGCAATGGAGGTTGTTACCAATATCGATGCCGATCATATGGATACCTACCAACATGATATGGCTAGATTGAAACAGGCCTTCGTGCAATTTATTCAGCGCATGCCTTTTTATGGCGTAGCAGTTTTGTGTATTGATGATGCTAACGTGCGCGATATTATTCCGTTCGTATCTCAGCCAGTCCTGCGCTATGGTCTTTCAGACGATGCAGATATTCGAGCTAGTAATGTGCGCGCCGATGGAACTCGTATGCACTTTACCGTAGAACGTCGCACGGTTCGTAGACATGGCAATAAACCAGGGCCTCTTAATGTGACACTGAATTTGCCCGGCTTGCATAACGTCCGCAATGCGCTAGCTGCCATTGGAATAGCTACAGAACTTGGTGTTGGTGATGAGGCTATTACAAAAGCCCTCTCAGAATTTAGTGGCGTTGGCCGCCGCTTCCAGCGATATGGCGATATTGCACTTGCCTCTGGCGGTAGCTTCACTTTGATTGATGACTATGGCCACCATCCTGTAGAAATGGCAGCAACCTTAGCTGCCGCTCGCGGTGCTTATCCTGATCGTCGCTTGGTATTAGCATTCCAGCCGCATCGGTTTACTAGAACGCGCGACTGCTTCGGCGAGTTTGTACAGGTCCTGAGAAATTTCGATGCTTTGGTATTGACCGAGGTCTATCCTGCTGGTGAGGCGAAAATTCCAGGTGCAGATGGTAAGAGCTTGATAAAGGCTGCTCTTGCAGAAGATAAAACCGCTAAAGGCTCTTTAAATTCTGCTGCAACTGTTTATGCGGCAAGCATCGCTGAGATGCCAGAAAAATTAAGCCAAGTTCTTCAAGATGGCGATGTCTTAATTACGATGGGTGCAGGATCAATTTCTGCTTTGCCACACACTTTAGTGGAGGCAAAAAGTGTCTAAGTTGGATACGGGTCTCGACATGTGGGGTGAGCGCGTCAAGTCCGACTTGGCGAGTTTGGATGTGCGGACTCTGGGCCGAGTAGGTGTTTTACTGGGCGGGCGCTCTGGGGAGCGTGAGATCTCTTTAATGTCAGGTAATGGTGTCTTGGAAGCTCTTCTGGCCAAAGGGGTTGATGCACATGCTTTCGATCCAGGTTTGCGTTGCCCAACAGAACTGGCAAAAGAAAAATTTAATCGCGTTTTTATTTCCCTACATGGGCGCTATGGTGAAGATGGCACGATCCAAGGCTTATTAGAGTTATTAAATCTTCCCTATACCGGTAGCGGCGTTTTGGCCTCTGCATTATCTATTGACAAAATTGCTACCAAACAAATTTGGCTTAGCAGCGGTTTGGCTACCCCAGAGTTTGAGGAACTCACTGCGTCAAGCGATTGGAATGCAGTAGTAAAGAAATTAGGCTTACCGCTCATCGTGAAACCAGCTCACGAGGGTTCTTCGCTTGGCCTTACTAAAGTGAAGTCGGTAGACGAATTACCCGCAGCGTACCAACTTGCTGCAGGTTTAGATAAAAAAGTAATAGCGGAAACTTGCATTGTGGGCGATGAGTTAACTTGCCCATTAGTCGGTCAAGGCGATACGGCAGAAGCCTTACCAGTTATCAAAATTATTCCGCCCCAAGCCAATTACGATTTTCATAATAAGTATTTCTCGGACGAAACCCAGTACTTATGCCCGACAGGACTAGCGCCAGAGGTAAATGAGCGCGTTCAAGAATTGGCCTTAGCTGCCTATAAAACTTTAGGTTGTCGTACTTGGGGTCGCGCTGATGTCATGTTGGATCAAAAAACGGGTAAGCCTTATTTGTTAGAGATGAATACCTCTCCAGGCATGACCTCTCATTCTCTAGTCCCTATGGCTGCTAAGGCAGCTGGCGTTGATTATGCAGACTTAGTTTTATGGTTATTAATGCAAACGCTGCAGCAAAAGGAAAGCGCAAAAGTATGAGCTCTTTCTTCGGCCGCAGTGGTGAAATCTTGGCAACTCTGGCCTCGCCTCTTTGGAATCATCCGGACCGGATGCAGCGACTGAGTCATTTCTTAATGCGTTGCTTTGCAGTGATGCTGGTGGTTGGTCTATTGGTTTGGTTAAGTCAGAGACCGGTTTTTGCTTTGAAGACGGTTCAGATCGAGCCCGTTGCTGGACAAACCTTAAAGCATATTAATAAAGCGCTTGTGAAGCGTCAGGTATTTGAGACTGCGCAAGGTAATTTCTTTAGCGTTCGCTTAGAAGATGTCAAGCGTGGATTCGAAAGCATGCCATGGGTACGACATGCGACAGTACGTCGCGTTTGGCCTAACGGCTTAGTGGTGAATATTGAAGAGCAGAAGCCCTTTGCTACTTGGGGCGGTGAGAGTAGCAACACCTTAATGAATACCCATGGCGAATTATTTACTGGTCGTGTTTCTGAATTAAATGGTGACACACAATTATTGGATTTTTCTGGGCCTGATGATGCAGGCAAAGAGGTAATGAGTCTTTATGAAAAAGCCAATAATTGGTTCAAGCCCTGGGGTGCAGAAGTTACTAGCTTAGCGTTGACTGAGCGCTATGCGTGGCATGTGAAGTTATCCAATGGCATGAAAGTGGAATTTGGTCGTGACGAAGAAAGCTCAGATAAAAACTTAACAGAAGAGCGGGTTGCGCGCCTATTTAAATACTGGCCACAGGTACAAGAGAGGTGGGCCAATCGAATTGATGCAGTTGACTTGCGTTATGCAAATGGTTTTGCTGTTCATTTGGCGTCTGCAAATATCAAAAAGAGTGACGTCGATGTCAAAAAAATGGGGTCCAAGCAATGAGGAATCGGAATGAGTAAAGATAATCGCGACCTACTGGTCGGTTTAGATATTGGAACCTCCAAGGTAGTTGCCTTGGTTGCAGAGTTAGCCCCAGATGGCCAATTTAATGTGGTTGGGGTTGGACAAACCGCATCAAAAGGATTAAAGAAGGGTGTTGTAGTCAATATCGAAGCAACTGTGCAGTCGATTCAGAAGGCTCTTGAAGAGGCTGAGGTGATGGCTGATCGTCAGATTGTTCAGGTCTTTACTGGCATTGCGGGTAATCACATTGTGAGTTTTAACTCCAGTGGCATGGTGGCGATTCGGGACAAGGAAGTCGGCGCAGGAGATGTTGAGCGAGTCTTAGAAACGGCTAAAGCAATCAATATTCCAACCGATCAACAAATTCTGCACATTCTCGTTCAAGAATTCATCATCGATGGTCAGGAAGATGTCCGTGAGCCTATTGGTATGAGCGGTTTACGTCTAGAAGTAAAGGTGCATATCGTTACTGGTGCCGTTAGTGCTGCGCAAAATATTGTGAAATGTGTGCGTCGCTGTGGTCTTGAAGTAAATGATTTAATTCTTCAGCCTTTGGCATCGAGCCTGGCTGTTCTTACAGATGATGAAAAAGAATTAGGCGTCGTCTTAGTAGATATTGGCGGCGGCACTACAGATATCGCAATTTATTGCCAAGGCTCCATTCGCCATACCGCAGTGATTCCAATTGCTGGAGATCAAATCACTAACGATATTGCGATGGCGTTGCGCACCCCAACAATTGATGCTGAAGACCTGAAGATTGCACATGGCATTGCTCGTCAAGAAATGGCTGATCCTGCCGCCATGATCGATGTACCGGGCGTTGGTGATCGAGAACCACGCCCAATGTCGAAACAAGCACTCGCTGCAGTGATTGAGCCACGCGTGGAAGAGTTATTTACCTTGGTTAGGGGAGTTGTTCGTGACTCTGGATACGAGGATATGGTGTCTTCCGGAATTGTTCTGACCGGCGGCACTGCATTAATGCCTGGAATGGTGGAGTTAGCTGAGCAGGTTTTCTTAAGGCCTGCACGCATTGGTACTCCTGAATACCGTGGCCACTTACATGAAGTACTACGTAGTCCTCGATATGCCACCAGTATTGGTTTATTGATGGAAGGTCAAGCGCAGTTACTGCGCGGTCGTCGTGTTTCTCAATCAGGTGCGCTGCAAGGTGTGATGGCACGCATGAAGGAATGGTTTGCAGGAAATTTTTAAGTTTTTTTCGTCGTCGTCAATGTAGTAAGTTAATTACCTAGGAGGGTATATGGAATTTGAAATGTTAGATCAAGAAATAGCTGGCAAGACCATTATTAAAGTGGTTGGAGTCGGTGGCGCTGGTGGCAATGCTGTCCAGCATATGATCCGTCGCGGTGTTAACGGCGTAGAGTTTATTTGCATGAACACCGATGCTGGCGCATTACAGCGTTCTGAGGCATCTGTGAATTTGCAACTGGGCTCTAGCGGATTAGGTGCTGGCGCTAAACCAGAAATTGGTGCAGCTTCTGCTGAAGAAGCACGTGCTCGAATTGCAGATACATTGCAAGGCGCACACATGGTCTTCATCACCGCAGGTATGGGTGGTGGCACAGGTACTGGTGCAGCTCCAATCGTTGCTCAAGTAGCAAAAGAGATGGGCATTTTGACCGTTGGCGTCATTAGCAAGCCATTTGATTTCGAGGGCGTAAAGCGCTTGAAGGTTGCTGAGAATGGTGCTGCAGAGCTCGAGTCATATGTAGATTCATTAATTGTTGTTCTTAATGAAAAACTCTTTGAAGTGATGGGTGAAGATGCTGAGTTTGATAAAGCCTTTGCTTGTGCTGATGATGTATTGCATAACGCAGTTTCTGGTATTGCAGAAATTATTAATGTTCAAGGTTTGATTAACGTTGACTTTGAAGACGTGAAGACAGTCATGGGCGAGCAAGGTAAAGCAATGATGGGAACAGCAACTGTTTCTGGCATGGACCGTGCACGCTTAGCGGCTGAAGCTGCAGTTGCTTCCCCATTGTTAGAGGGTGTTGATTTATCAGGTGCCCGCGGCGTATTGGTCAATATTACTGCTAGCCGTTCACTCAAGTTGTCAGAAACTCGCGAAGTGATGGCTGCGATTCGTGGCTATGCTGCTGATGATGCAACTGTGATCTTTGGTACTGTGTATGACGAGAGCTTAGGCGATGCGCTACGCGTTACTGTGGTTGCTACTGGCTTGAATAATCCACAAGCACGTAAACTGAATCAGCCAGAAGTAGTTTGGAGACAAGCTACTGGTACTAGTGATGCCATGCCAACGATGGCAGATCTGAATACATTTGCACCAGCTAGCCCATCTGCAGCTATGAGCAAGGTAGGTTTAGATTCTGCTTTAAGCGCTTCTGCAGGGATGGCTCTCACAGGCTCAGCAAGTGCACCAGCCATGGCTGCTCAACCTACGGCAAGTGCTGGGGTTGATTACAGTAAGTATGATTTGCCGCGGGTTTTTCGTAACTCTCGTGAGACGACTTCTGCGCCGACTTTAGGTGCTGATAGCTCTCCTCAGGCAAAAACCATGCTGGATAAAGGGGCTGATTACTATGAGATACCTGCTTTTTTACGTAAACAAGCCGACTAAGTAAAGCTTAATACAATAGGTGATTGCAAAATGCCAGCGCGGCGCCCCTCCGGACGACGAATCCCGCGCTTGCGTTGGCATGCTTACTAACAATTACTTATTGGAGATGTCATGATTTCTGTAGGACAAAAATTACCAAACGCCACTCTTTATGAATTTTTTGATGAAGAGAGCGAAGGTTGCTCCTTAGGTCCAAATGCTTTTGAAGTTGAGAAGCTGGTTGCCGGTAAAAAAATTGTGATCTTTGCTCTGCCAGGCGCATTTACCCCAACTTGCTCTGCAAAACATGTTCCTGGATATGTCGAACACTACGATGCTATTAAAGCAAAGGGTGTTGATGAGATCTGGTGTATTTCAGTAAACGACGCTTTTGTTATGGGCGCTTGGGGACGCGATCAAAAGGTCGGAAAAAAGATTCGCATGATGGCTGATGGTAGTGCCGAATTTACTAAAAAGATGGGCATTGAACTAGACTTAACTGCGCGTGGCTTAGGCGTTCGTTCAGATCGTTATGCCATGATTGTTGAGGATGGCGTCGTGAAGAGTTTAGATCGCGAGGCACCAGGCAAGTTTGAAGTGAGCGATGCTGCTTCGATTTTGAAGAAGCTTTAATCTATATTTAAACCCCTGAATTTAGAGATAGCACCATGATGAAACAGAGAACCATTGCTAGTCCCGTGAAGACGGTGGGCATCGGTTTGCATTCTGGTTGCAAGGTGACAATCTCCATTAAGCCAGCACCAATCAATTCAGGGGTGCAGTTTGTCCGCATGGATACACCAGAGCAATCTGTGGTTCCAGCAACGGCCTTAGCTGTCTGCGATACACGCCTGGCGTCAGTAATCCAGAAGGATGGCGTACGCGTATCTACTGTCGAACATTTACTTTCAGCCTGCGCTGGATTGGGCCTTGATAATTTATTCATTGAGTTAGATGGTGAAGAAGTGCCTATCATGGATGGTAGTGCTGCCTCATTTTTATTTTTGATTGAATCCGCTGGTATTGCTGAACAAGAAGCTCCACGCCAGTTTATGGTGATAAAAAAACCCGTTGAGGTTCGCGACGGTGACAAGCTTGCTCGACTTGAGCCATTCTTTGGGTTTAAGTTAGATTTCACAATCGACTTTAAGCATCCAGCAGTGGATAAAACTGGTCAGCGATTTGTAGTCGATTTTGCCGAACATGCGTATCGGAATGAAATTGGTAGAGCCCGCACTTTTGGATTTGCACATGAAGTGGAGGCTCTGCGAGAAATGGGCCTGGCTCGCGGCGGTAGTTTAGATAATGCAATTGTTTTAGATGAGCACCGCATTCTGAATAATGAAGAACTACGGTATGAAGATGAATTTGTGCGCCATAAAATTTTGGATGCCATTGGCGATTTATATTTAGCGGGCCACCCCATTGTTGGAGCTTATGTAGCTGAAAAGTCTGGCCACGCCCTCAACAATGCTTTGTTGCGCAAACTATTGGAAGATCCTACTTCCTATGAAATTCAGTCTTTTGCAGATGGTAAGGCTCCAGGAGCTTACTCTCAAGAAAGCCAACCACTCTATTTCTAGAGTTGATTTAAGCGGCACTACCCCCCTAAGCGGGCCTACTTAGATTTATTCTGCAGAAGACGTTCAACCGCCTTATGCAGATCAGAATCTGGTTCCAGCTTTTCTAGTAACTCTTGCCATGATTTTTGGGCCACTTGGTTTAGTCCTTTAGGTGCCACATTTTTGATGGCTTTTCGAGGCTTAATTTCCCAGGCCGGGGTAGATGGCTTTACTTTGATCTTAATGGCTTTGCAGTAAAGCCCATTCTTTCCTAACTCATTGATTAAGCTAGGTAAAATTTGTTGTAGCCGCGTCCCAATGCTTGAGCTGCTCACTAGCAAGAAAAGTTCATCTTCGCCTCCAGACCGCCATCCAGCCTCAATTTTGGAGCTCAAGTGCCCAAGATCTAAGCTCTCAAGGGCAATAAATAGCCTGGCTTTAAGTTTGGCCAAGCCCTCTGTTTTAGCCAAGATGCCCCCAAGACCATTTGAGTCTCGCAGGTAATCCAGCCATTCATGGGCAGTCTGATTGCGGGATGGTTTGCGAGCAGTGTTCATAAAAAATGGGGTTGCGGGTGATAAACTCAAGGACTTAATTTTCTACAATATCCCATGGTAATCGGTCTTCTTAAAACCCTGGTCGGCAGTCGTAACGACCGCCTCTTAAAACAGTATCGCAAAGTCGTTGCCAAGGTTGGTGCTTTTGAACCAAGCCTGCAATCTTTGGATGATGCTGCACTTGCTGCCAAAACTGCTGAATTTAAATCTAGGCTGGCTGCAGGAGAGTCATTAGACGATATCGCTGCAGAAGCATTTGCGGTAGTGCGTGAGGCCAGCGTTCGCGTGATGAAGATGCGTCACTTTGACGCACAGATCATGGGTGGCTTAGCCTTACATCAAGGCAAGATTGCAGAGATGGGTACTGGTGAGGGAAAAACTTTAACGGCAACACTACCGGTCTATTTAAATGCTTTAACTGGCAAGGGTGTTCACGTAGTTACAGTAAATGATTATTTGGCTCAGCGCGATGCTGAGTGGATGTCTACCCTTTACAACTTCTTGGGCATGAAAGTTGGCGTGAATCTATCGCAGATGGATCACAAGACAAAACAAGAAGCCTATGCTGCGGATATCACCTACGGCACTAACAATGAGTTTGGTTTCGATTACTTGCGCGACAACATGGTCCAAGATTTGGATCAACGGGTGCAGCGTGGCTTAGCGTATGCGATTGTCGATGAGGTAGATTCGATTCTGATCGATGAGGCGCGCACTCCACTGATCATTTCAGGTCAGGCTGATGATCACACTGATCTTTACATCAAAATTAATGTTTTGCCTTCCTACCTAGAGCGTCAAATTGGCGAGGAGAAGGCAGATGGCACTGGCGTTGAGAAACCTGGCGATTACTGGGTAGATGAGAAGTCTCAACAGGTGTATTTGACTGAGCG
>Ga0136644_10001382_pt1 | contig 19322 bp, 18 predicted proteins | sample C_130820_EF_Meta_FD_94780 | JGI IMG/M metagenome (GOLD analysis project Ga0136644, IMG submission 94780) | Freshwater microbial communities from Lake Croche, Canada to study carbon cycling - C_130820_EF_MetaG (v2) (version 2) | ecosystem: Environmental > Aquatic > Freshwater > Lake | place... | reverse complement strand
GTAAAAGAAGGTACGCCCCACTGGGAAGACCAGCAAATCACCGAATCCTTGCTTCGATCCAAGCCTTGGATTAGCGATATTTATGCAAATAAGCTATTTAAGGATGATCTAGAGATGACCAAAATCCGGGATCGTGGTCGCCCTAGAAAAATTAAGTTAATAAATTCAGTAACTTAGAAGTTTCCTAGTAGTTAGTGATAACTGTAGTGCCTTAACTCTGTCCCCTTTTAAGTCTCTCATTGTGGTGAATGCTGTAAATAAATGGGACAGACTCATTTTATTTCTGTTGCATCGATATGGGTATTCACCTATATTTGATCCTCCAAAAGTTATCTGGCCTTTGTCACCCCTCGGAAATACTATGACTACACAATTCAATGCGGATCTTCGACCAATCGCTCAAGGGCTATATGACCCACGTAATGAGCATGATGCCTGTGGCGTAGGATTTGTTGCACACATCAAGGGTAAGAAATCTCACGAAATCGTTGCTCAAGGCTTAAAGATTCTTGAGAACTTAGATCACCGGGGCGCGGTTGGTGCCGATCCATTAATGGGCGATGGGGCGGGCATCTTGATTCAGATTCCAGATACTTTGTACCGCGAAGAAATGGCCAAGCAAGGCATCACATTGCCGCCATTAGGTGAGTATGGTGTCGGCATGATTTTTTTGCCAAAAGAGCAAGCATCACGTTTAGCTTGCGAGCAAGAGTTAGAGCGCACCGTGCGCTTAGAAGGTCAAGTTGTTTTGGGCTGGCGAGATGTGCCGGTAGATGTGAAGTTGCCAATGTCTCCAACGGTACAAATGACAGAGCCGTTCATTCGTCAAATTTTTATTGGTCGTGGTCGTGACATCATGACAACGGATGCGCTTGAGCGCAAATTGTATGTAATTCGTAAAACTGCAAGTCATGCAATTCAGGATTTACATTTGAAGCACGGTAAAGAATATTTTGTTGCTTCCATGTCTGCACGAACCATTGTTTATAAGGGTTTGCTGTTAGCGAATCAAGTAGGCGCCTATTACCAGGACTTGCAAGATCAACGAGCCATATCAGCTCTTGCGTTAGTACACCAGCGCTTCTCCACAAACACTTTCCCTGCTTGGGAGTTGGCTCATCCGTACCGCATGATTGCGCACAATGGTGAGATTAATACCGTTAAAGGAAACGTCAACTGGGTCAACGCACGCGAGGGCGCAATTAGTTCGCCGGTATTGGGCGATGACTTACAAAAACTTTGGCCACTCATTTACCCAGGCCAATCAGACACTGCTTGCTTTGATAACTGTTTAGAGTTGTTGGTAATGTCTGGCTATCCGTTGGCACAAGCCATGATGATGATGATTCCTGAGGCATGGGAACAACATACATTAATGGATGACAATCGCCGCGCGTTTTATGAATATCATGCAGCCATGATGGAGCCATGGGATGGCCCAGCTGCGATGGCCTTTACCGATGGCCGTCAAATTGGCGCAACTCTAGATCGCAACGGTTTGCGTCCAGCGCGTTATTACGTAACTGACGATGACTTGGTCATCATGGCTTCTGAAGCCGGTGTGTTACCTATTCCGGAAAGCAAGATTGTTCAAAAATGGCGCTTGCAACCTGGCAAGATGTTCATGATTGACATGGAGCAAGGGCGCATCATCGATGACGTAGAGCTCAAGAATGCAGTATCAAAAGCTAAACCCTACAAGAGTTGGATTGATGCGGTACGAGTAAAGCTTGATGAAGTTGATGCTAGTAAAGCAGATTTGGTTGATGAAAAAACGACGATTCGTCCAGCCGCTAAGTTATTAGATCGCCAACAAGCGTTTGGTTACACCCAGGAAGATATCAAGTACCTCATGGCTCCAATGGCCATGAACGGTGAAGAGGCAATCGGCTCCATGGGCAATGACAGCCCGTTGGCTGTGCTCTCAAACAAGAACAAGCCGCTCTATAACTATTTCAAGCAATTGTTTGCGCAGGTAACCAATCCTCCGATTGATCCAATACGTGAAAACATGGTGATGTCATTGGTCTCATTCATTGGGCCAAAACCGAACCTGTTAGATACCAACAATATCAACCCGCCAATGCGCTTGGAAGTCAGTCAGCCAATCTTAGATTTTGATGACATTACGAAGATTCGTCATATTGGTCACTACACCAATGGCAAGTTCCGCTCTTATGAGCTCGATATTTGCTATCTAGCAGCATGGGGTAAAGCTGGCATCGAGGCACGCTTAGCATCATTGTGTGCAGAAGCTGCTGATGCAGTCCGTTCTGGTTACAACATCTTAATCGTCAGTGATCGTCAAGTGGATGAGAAGCATGTTGCTATTCCTGCATTGTTAGCAACTTCAGCAATTCATCAGCACTTAGTTGAAAAAGGTTTACGTACCAGTGTTGGTCTCGTAGTTGAGACTGGTAGCGCGCGTGAAACACATCACTTTGCACTCTTGGCTGGTTATGGCGCTGAAGCCGTTCATCCATACCTGGCGATGGAAACTTTAAACGGGATGGCTAAAGGCCTATCAGGCGATTTGTCTGGAGAAAAAGCTGTAAAGAATTTCGTTAAAGCGGTTGGTAAGGGCTTACAAAAAGTGATGTCCAAAATGGGTATCTCTACCTATATGTCCTATACCGGTTCACAGATTTTTGAAGCGATTGGTTTGAACCCTGAAATCATCAATCAGTATTTCAAGGGCACCCCATCTAACGTTGGTGGTATTGGTGTATTTGAGGTGGCTGAAGAAGCCCTGCGTATGCACACAGCTGCATTTAGCAATGATCCAGTGCTCACTAATATGCTGGATGCTGGTGGTGAATATGCCTTCCGTATTCGTGGTGAGAATCATATGTGGACACCAGATACGATTGCCAAGTTACAGCACTCCACTCGGATTGGTGCAGAGAAGGGCTACCAGACCTATAAAGAGTACGCCAATATCATTAATGACCAAACCAAACGTCAAATGACATTGCGCGGTCTGTTTGAGTTCAAGATTGATCCTGCAAAAGCCATTCCATTAGATGAGGTCGAATCTGCTAAAGAAATCGTGAAACGTTTTGCAACGGGCGCGATGTCTTTGGGCTCGATCTCTACTGAAGCACATGCTACTTTGGCAATTGCGATGAACCGTATCGGCGGAAAGTCTAATACTGGAGAAGGTGGCGAGGATCCTAACCGCTATATCAATGAGCTCAAAGGTATTCCAATTAAGAAGGGTGAAACCCTTGCAAGCGTTTTAGGTAGCGATGTAGTTGAAGCGAATATTCCATTATTGGATGGCGATTCATTACGCTCAAAGATCAAGCAAGTTGCTTCAGGCCGTTTCGGCGTAACTACTGAGTACTTGCGCTCTGCTGATCAAATACAGATCAAAATGGCACAAGGTGCTAAGCCAGGTGAAGGTGGTCAATTACCAGGCGGAAAAGTGTCTGACTACATTGGTAAGTTACGCTTCTCTGTTCCTGGTGTTGGTTTGATTTCTCCTCCTCCACACCACGATATTTACTCAATTGAAGATATTGCTCAATTAATTCATGACCTGAAGAACGTTAATCCAAAAGCAGACGTTTCTGTGAAGCTGGTTTCTGAAGTGGGTGTTGGTACAGTTGCAGCGGGTGTTGCAAAGGCAAAAGCAGATCACGTGGTGATCGCTGGCCACGATGGCGGTACTGGCGCCTCACCGCTTTCTTCGATTAAACATGCTGGTTCGCCATGGGAGCTCGGTTTGGCTGAAACACAGCAAACATTAGTTCTGAATGGTTTGCGTAGTCGTATTCGCGTGCAGGCTGATGGCCAAATGAAGACTGGTCGTGACGTCGTGATCGGTGCATTGTTGGGAGCAGATGAATTTGGCTTTGCCACAGCGCCATTGGTAGTTGAAGGCTGCATCATGATGCGTAAGTGCCATTTAAATACTTGCCCAGTAGGCGTTGCTACGCAAGATCCAGAATTGCGTAAGAAATTCTCTGGCAAGCCTGAGCACGTTGTGAACTTCTTCTTCTTTATTGCCGAAGAGGCTCGCGAGATCATGGCGCAACTGGGTATTCGTAAGTTTGATGACTTGATTGGCCGCGTTGATTTATTAGATACTCGTAAAGGTATTGATAACTGGAAAGTACATGGTTTAGATTTCAGCAAGATATTTGCTGAGCCAAAAGTAGCAAGCGATGTTCCACGCTTTCAAGTGCTTACACAAGATCATGGTCTGGCAAGTGCTCTAGATAATATTTTGATTGAGAAGAGTGAGCCCGCCTTAGAGCGAGGCGAGAAAGTGTCATTCATTGTTCCAGTGAAGAACGTGAACCGTACTGTTGGCGCAATGCTTTCCGGCGAAGTGGCACAGCGCCATGGTCACGCTGGCTTACCTGATGACACTATTCATATTCAATTGAATGGCACTGCCGGTCAAAGCTTTGCAGCTTTCTTGGCCCGCGGCATTACTTTGGATTTGGTCGGTGATGGCAATGACTATGTTGGCAAGGGCTTATCTGGTGGGCGCGTGATTGTTCGTGCCCCACATGAGTTCCGTGGCGATACAGCGAAGAACATCATTGTTGGTAATACTGTCTTGTACGGAGCCATTGCTGGTGAAGCTTTCTTTAACGGTGTTGCTGGTGAGCGTTTTGCAGTGCGTAATTCTGGAGCCACAACGGTTGTTGAGGGCACGGGTGACCATGGTTGTGAATATATGACTGGTGGGACTGTGGCGGTGCTTGGTAGCACTGGGCGTAACTTTGCTGCAGGTATGAGCGGCGGCATTGCTTATGTCTATGACGAAGATGGCCTATTTGCTAAGCGCTGCAATACGAGCATGGCAACTTTAGAAAAAGTATTGCCTGCAGCAGAGCAAATTGCCAAGATGCCTCAGTCTGAGTGGCATGCTCCAGTTGACGTGAAAGATGGTGGCGAGCGCTTAACAGACGAGCAAATTTTGAAGAACTTAATTGAGCGCCATTTCCGCTACACCGGTTCAGAGCGTGCTAAAGCACTCTTGGCGGATTGGGAAAATGCTCGTAGCCGTTTTGTGAAAGTTCTGCCAACCGAGTACAAGCGTGCTCTAGGTGAGTTGTGGGACAAAGCACAAAACAAAACTGTTGCTGCTTAAGTTGCTTAATTAATACAGTTATTAAGAAAAAGATACTAAGGATTCAATATGGGTAAGGTCACTGGATTTATGGAGTTTGAGCGTGTCGATGAAACATACGAAGCGCCTACGAAACGTCTCCATCATTACAAAGAGTTCGTTATCGCTTTAACTGATGATGAAGCCAAAATTGAGGGCGCTCGTTGTATGGATTGCGGCATTCCGTTCTGCAATAACGGATGCCCTGTAAACAATATCATTCCAGATTTCAATGATTTAGTTTTTCATCATGACTGGAAGAATGCTCTAGATGTTTTGCAGTCAACCAATAACTTCCCTGAGTTCACGGGCCGTATTTGTCCTGCACCTTGCGAAGCTGCCTGCACCTTAGGAATCAATCGTGCTCCTGTTGGCATTAAGTCTATCGAGCATGCCATCATTGATAAGGGCTGGGAGAATGGTTGGGTTAAGCCTCAGCCATCTAAAACCAAGACTGGCAAAAAAGTAGCTGTTGTTGGCGGCGGCCCTGCGGGTATGGCTGCGGCTCAGCAGTTAGCGCGTGTTGGTCATGACGTTACCGTATTTGAAAAGAATGATCGTGTTGGTGGATTGCTGCGTTATGGAATTCCTGATTTCAAAATGGAAAAGTGGTTGATTGACCGTCGTGTAGAGCAGATGCAGGCTGAAGGTGTGAAATTTGAAACGGGCGTTTTTGTTGGTAAAGAAGCCATGGGTGCTGAAGTCAAGAATTACTCTACGAAGACTGTTTCGCCTGAGCAGTTAATGAAAGATTTTGATGCAGTGGTGATTAGTGGTGGCGCAGAGCAACCACGTGACCTGCCAGTGCCTGGTCGTGAGTTAGCTGGTGTGCACTATGCATTGGATTTTCTAATTCCACAAAATAAAGAGAATGCTGGCGACTTCAAAAATCAAATCCGCGCTACTGATAAACATGTTGTCGTCATTGGTGGTGGCGATACTGGTTCTGATTGCGTTGGCACCTCTAACCGCCATGGTGCAAAGCAGATTACTCAGTTTGAATTGCTCCCTCAGCCTCCGGAAGTCGAGAACAAACCTTTGGTATGGCCTTATTGGCCAACAAAGTTACGGACCTCTTCTTCTCATGAGGAAGGTTGTGAGCGTGACTGGTCGGTAGGAACAAAGCGTTTTGAAGGTAAAAACGGCAAAGTAGAAAAACTCATTGGTGTTCGTTTGGAGTGGAAGGATGGCAAGATGGCTGAAGTTCCAAACTCTGAATTTGAGATCAAAGCAGATTTAGTGCTTTTAGCCATGGGATTTGTGTCCCCAGTGCAACAGGTTCTCAATGCTTTTGGTGTTGAGAAAGATGCTCGTGGCAATGCCAAGGCTGCTATAGATGGCCAAAATGCCTATCAAACCAACGTTCCCAAGCTGTTTGCTGCTGGTGATATGCGCCGCGGACAGTCTTTAGTGGTTTGGGCAATTCGTGAAGGCCGCCAATGTGCTCAGGCAGTAGATCAGTATTTGATGGGGTCATCTGTTTTACCCCGATAATATTGGGAGCATGAACAGTGACCAGTCAAACTCTTTGGTTGTAGGTAAGCCAGCTACAGATGAGGTTGTCGTTTCTATAAGAGACGTCAACTTTTCTTATGCTCCTGGCGAGCGACAAATTCTGGCTGGTCTCAATATGGAGTTTCGTCGCGGGCAAGTGGTCGCAGTGATGGGTGGATCGGGCTGCGGCAAAACTACTATTCTGCGTTTAATTGGCGGTCAATTTACTGCTCAATCTGGCCAAGTCTTGTTTGAAGGCAAAGACGTTGGCAAGATGACCGGCGATCAACTGATGGCTGCGCGTCGTCGTATGGGCATGTTATTTCAGTTTGGCGCATTGTTTACCGATCTGAGCGTTTTTGAAAATGTGGCTTTCCCATTGCGCGAACATACTGATTTAAGTGAAGAGCTTTTACGCTCTTTAGTATTGATGAAGTTAAATGCAGTAGGCTTGCGAGGCGCTCGCGATTTGATGCCATCACAAATTTCTGGTGGTATGGCAAGACGCGTTGCACTCGCTAGAGCAATTGCTTTAGATCCTCCACTCATCATGTACGACGAGCCATTTGCAGGTTTAGATCCAATCTCTTTAGGTATTACTGCGCGATTGATAAGAGATCTGAATAATGCTCTTGGAGCTACGAGTCTATTGGTTACGCACGATGTTGAAGAAACTTTTGAAATCGCTGATTATGTGTATTTCATTGCCAATGGCCGGATTGGTGCACAAGGCACGCCTGATGAGTTAAGTCGCTCCACCGATCCCTTTGTTCGACAGTTTTTGGATGCAGCACCTGATGGTCCTGTGCCTTTTCATTACCCAGGCCAAAGCTTGGCAGAAGATTTTGGAGTAAGTGTTTAATGACTGCACTTCATAAACTTCTAGACTTATTTGGAGGTCTTGGATTTTTTGTTCGCCGCAATTTGAGTAGTCTTGGGCTTGCTACACGAATGTTTGTAGCTGTGATTTTACGTTCGGGGTTCTTACTTAAAAGACCTCGTTTAGTGATCGATCAAATTCTTTTCGTCGGTAACCACTCTTTTGTCATCATTGCAGTTTCAGGTTTATTTGTTGGATTCGTACTGGGATTGCAGGGTTATTACACCTTAAATCGCTATGGCTCAGAACAGGCATTGGGTTTATTAGTCGCACTCTCTTTGACACGTGAATTAGGTCCAGTGATTACCGCCCTATTATTTGCTGGCCGAGCCGGTACTTCATTAACTGCAGAAATTGGTTTGATGAAAGCTGGTGAACAGTTAAGCGCTATGGAAATGATGGCTGTTGATCCATTAGGCCGTGTGATTGCCCCGCGACTATGGGCCGGCATTATTTCTATGCCAATTTTGGCGACTATCTTTAGTGCAGTAGGCGTGGTGGGAGGCTATTTTGTTGGTGTCCCACTGATTGGTGTTGATTCTGGAGCCTTTTGGTCTCAAATGCAGGGTGGCGTGGATCTCTTTTCGGATATCGGCAACGGCTTAATTAAAAGTGTGGTCTTTGGTGTGGCGGTGACGTTTATTGCTCTTTATCAGGGCTATGAAGCTAAGCCTACGCCTGAGGGCGTATCGCAAGCCACCACCCGGACGGTGGTGATTTCCTCTTTATCGGTTTTAGCATTGGATTTCTTGCTAACCGCAATGATGTTCTCGAACTAGAAAGAATAAACTGGGACTCTTATGAGAAAAAGTGCAATTGATATTTGGGTAGGAATCTTTGTTGCCATTGGTTTATTGGCAGCTTTGTTTCTGGCATTAAAGGTTGGCAATATGAACGCGGTGTCATTTGCGCCGACTTATAAAATTGCTGCCCGTTTTGACAATATCGGCGGCTTAAAGCCGCGCGCACCTGTAAAGAGTGCCGGTGTAGTCGTTGGTCGCATCGCTAATATTTCTTTTGACGATAAAACCTATCAAGCAACTGTTGTGATGACGATTGAAGATTCTTATAAGTTTCCAAAGGATTCATCTGCCAAGATACTGACTTCAGGTTTATTGGGTGAGCAATACATCGGCCTTGAGGCTGGTGGATCAGATGATTTATTGGCTGACGGTGGAAAAATTACCCAGACTCAATCAGCTATTGTTTTAGAAAATCTCATTAGCCAATTCCTTTATAACAAAGCAGCCGATAGCGGGCAGGACAAGGGCACATCAAAATAATGCTGTCAGCAGTTAAGTTCATTAGCAGAGCTAGGCAATGCGCCTTGTTATGTATAGCTTCTGCCTTGGTAGGTTGCGCTTCTATTCCTGCTGGTGTACAGCCGTCCCCGCAGGACCCATGGGAATCATTTAATCGCTCCGTTTTTGAATTTAACGAAGGATTAGATGCTTATGTCCTAAAGCCGGTAGTAGCCGGCTATCGTTTTGTATTGCCTGAGTTTGTGCGCGATGGAGTTTATAACTTCTTTAGTAACTACAGCGATATTTACACGGCACTCCATAACTTATTGCAAGGTAAGCCGGCTGATGCATTCAATGATTTTATGCGGGTAGTGGTCAATACCACTATGGGATTAGGCGGACTCTTAGATCTGGCAACGCCTGGCGGTCTTGAAAAGCATAAAGAAGACTGGGGTCAAACCTTGGGTGTATGGGGCGTACCTGCAGGCCCATACGCAGTATTGCCATTCTTTGGACCCAGTAGCGTACGTGATACATTCGGTACGGCCGCTGACTTAGAGTCCGATTACCTGTTTAGTTACGTTAAGAATATTGGCTTACGAAACAGTATTACTGGTCTGCGCGTGGTAAATGCTCGTAATACCTATTACGAAGCTGGCGACTTATTAGATGGGGCTGCAATTGATAAGTACAGCTTCGTGCGAGATGCTTATATTCAGCGTCGTCAGTATCAGATTCACGAAGGTCGTGATGATGAAGAGCCTACGATACCGGTCTACCAGAATCCGTACCAATAAGTAATTTGCTTGAGAGGGCTAAAATGAGCCTCAATCTAGATAACGATCGCGAGATAATTGGGTATGAAAATTTTTAAGAAAATGACTAAATCTTTGGCAGTAAGCCTGCTCCTTATCTCTGGTGGGGTATTTGCACAAATTCCTGACCAAGCAACTACTCCCGACGCCTTAATCAAAATGGTTGTGACAGATGTCATGGCTTCTATAAAGGTAGATCCAGATATTCAAAAAGGCAATATTCCAAAGATTGTTGATTTAGTTGAGAAGAAAATTGTTCCTTATACCGATATGCGTCGTACTACCGAAATGGCGATGGGTCCTAATTGGAAGAAGGCTACTCTTGAGCAGCAAAATCAGTTGGTACTAGAATTTAAAAACTTATTGATTCGCACATACTCTGGCGCTCTAAGTCAGCTACGAGATCAGACGGTGCAATTTAAGGCGCTGCGTGCTGCTCCAGATGACAAAGAAGTCGTTGTTAAAACGGTTGTCCTTGGTCGTGGAGACCCGGTGCCGTTAGATTACCGTCTTGAGAAAACAGACAAGGGCTGGAAAGTCTACGATATCAATATCATGGGTGCTTGGTTGGTTGAGGCTTACCGCAATCAATTCTCAAATCAGATTAGTCAAAATGGAATTGATGGCCTAGTGAAGTTTTTGCAAGAGCGCAATAAGCAGCTGGCTAACGCTAAACCTGCAAATTAATCACTTAGATATTTGACGATGACTTTTTCTTTACCCCAGAAAGTTACGCAGGAAAATGCTCTGCTGCTAGAAAAAGAAGGCTCGTTAAATTTGGCCGACTTAAGAGTCATTGACTGTTCGTCGCTCAGAGATTTTGATTCAACAGTGTTGACTGTTCTATTGGCATGGCAAAAAAGGCTACAAGCTGATGGCCGCTCCCTTTCTGTAGAGCATGCCCCAGAAAAGTTAAAAGTACTGGCTAGCGTCTATGGCGTATCTGCATTGCTAGGCTTGTAATCGCATGCAAGCTGCAATTTCAATTCAGAATATATCTAAGCATTACGGGGCACTTCAGGCTCTAGACGATATTTCTTTGGCTATCGAGCCAGGTGAGTTTTTTGGCTTACTCGGACCTAATGGTGCTGGTAAAACTACTCTCATTTCTATCTTGGCTGGCTTGGTTACCCCAAGCAAAGGTCATGCAGCAATTATGGGCGCTGATGTGCAAAAGACATTTCGTGAAGCGCGTCGTATGTTGGGTGTTGTGCCTCAAGAGTTAGTGTTTGACCCTTTTTTCACCGTTCGTGAAACCTTACGTTTTCAATCGGGCTACTTTGGCATTCGAAATAACGATGCATGGGTTGACGAGATCATGGCTAACCTTGATCTCACATCTAAAGCAGATAGCAATATGCGATCTTTATCTGGCGGTATGAAGCGCAGAGTATTAGTTGCTCAAGCTTTGGTGCATAGGCCTCCAGTCATTATTTTGGATGAACCCACCGCTGGCGTGGATGTAGAGTTGCGCCAGTCTTTATGGCAGTTCATCAGCCGCTTGAATCAAGATGGCCATACGATTGTGTTGACGACGCATTACTTGGAAGAGGCTGAAGCTTTATGTCAGCGCATCGCTATGCTCAAGCAAGGCAAGATTGTTGCATTAGATACCACTGTTAATCTTTTGGCTCGCTATGGTTCGGTTAAAAAAGATGGCGAAGGTAAGACGGATTTAGAAGAGGTGTTTGTCAACATCATGTCCAAAGGCAATTCATGAAGCATGGACTGAGTAGGCCACCTTTAGATTACGGTAGTGGTTTCCCAACATTATTGCGTAAAGAAGTTTTACGTTTTTACAAGGTAGGGTTTCAGACTGTAGCCGCCCCAGTATTAACAGCCGTTTTGTATCTCATGATCTTTGGCCATGTACTCGAAGGTAGAGAAGTCTATGGCCGTTTAAGTTACACCGCATTTTTAATTCCAGGATTAGTCATGATGAGTGTTTTGCAGAACGCCTTTGCAAATACTTCATCATCCTTGATCCAATCTAAGGTTACGGGTAATTTAGTCTTTGTTTTGCTTGCCCCCCTGAGCCATTTTGAATTCTATGCAGCCTATATTTTGGCGGCCGTATTTCGTGGTGTCGTGGTGGGCTTTGGTGTATTACTAATCACCGCTTGGTATGGATTGCCTGCAATAGATTACCCATTGTGGATTTTGACTTTTGCATTCTTCGGTGCCGCTATTTTAGGTAGCTTAGGTTTGATTGCGGGCATCTGGGCGGACAAATACGATCAACTTGCTGCCTTTCAGAACTTTGTCATCATGCCGGCCACCATGTTGTCAGGTGTTTTCTACTCGATTCATTCGCTACCTCCAGCATGGCAGGTAGTGTCACATTTCAACCCGTTTTTTTATATGATTGATGGCTTCCGTTATGGCTTCTTTGGGGTTTCTGATATTTCTCCATGGAATAGTTTGGCAATTGTCGTTTGTTTCTTTATTGTGGTTTCTGTGATTGCTTTGCGCTTGTTACAAAAGGGCTATAAGCTCCGCCATTAAGTATTCACATTATTGCGTTTTATTAGGAGAGATTTATGTTTCCAACCCCAGAACAAATTGAGGGTTACATTAAGCAGGGAATTGATTGCACTCATATTCAGGTGGAGGGTGATGGCCAGCATTTTTATGCAACGATTGTGAGCCCCGAGTTTGAAGGTAAGCGTTTAGTGCAACGGCATCAATTGGTCTACGGCGCGATGGGTGATCGGATGAAAGCAGAAGTACATGCTTTATCGATTAAAGCATTTACGCCGCAAGAGTTTGCTGAAAACCCTGCAGCTTAAGAATATTCATTAGCTATTACTACTAACAGCACTGCAGAAGTCTTTACTGGAATCGTTTCATGGATAAATTAAGAATGGTTGGCGGCACTCCGCTGAAGGGTGAGGTAGTCATCGCAGGAGCCAAAAACGCAGCCTTGCCAATTCTTTGCGCATGCTTGCTGACTGATCAACCGGTGGTGCTACGCAATGTTCCGGATTTACAGGACGTGCGTACGATGCTCAAACTCTTACAAGAAATTGGTGTGACCGTTCATTTTCCGGATGTAAGTGATCGTAGTCATTTAGTGCTGAGTGCGACAGTGATTAAGAGTTCAGAGGCAACGTACGAGATGGTGAAAACCATGCGAGCCTCCATTTTAGTTTTGGGCCCATTGCTCGCCAGAATGCATAGTGCCAAGGTTTCATTACCGGGGGGTTGCGCTATTGGTGCTCGCCCCGTAGATCAGCATATCAAGGGCCTGAAGGCCATGGGCGCAAGTATCAAGATTAAGAGCGGCTACATCCAAGCAGAAACTAAGCCGCCGACTGATCGCCTCAAGGGTGCATCAATTGTGACCGACATGATCACGGTAACTGGTACCGAGAATTTATTGATGGCCGCCACCTTAGCATCGGGCACCACGATTCTCGAGAATGCTGCACGCGAACCAGAGGTTGGCGATCTTGCTGAACTATTGGTGAAGATGGGCGCAAAGATTTCTGGTATCGGTAGCGATCGTTTAGTTGTTGAAGGCGTTGAAAAACTTCATGGCGCTGAGCATGCAGTGATACCTGACCGCATTGAGGCGGGCACATTCTTGTGTGCAGTTGCCGCTGCTGGTGGTGAAGTGCTTGTGAAGCATTGTCGACCCGATACTTTAGATGCGGTCATAGCTAAACTAAAAGAAGCGGGCCTGCACATGGAAGTGGGCCCAGATTGGATTAAGGCCTCTATGCAGACTCGTCCAAAGGCGGTGAGTTTCCGGACTTCTGAATACCCGGCCTTTCCAACAGATATGCAGGCGCAATTGATGGCTGTCAACGCGGTGGCGGGCGGTAGCTCAACAATTACTGAAACGATCTTTGAGAATCGTTTTATGCACGTTCAAGAGTTAAATCGCTTAGGTGCTGATATCGCCATCGAAGGAAATACCGCTATTGCGCAAGGTGTTGAAAAACTCTCAGGCGCCATCGTGATGGCTACGGATTTACGCGCCTCTGCTAGTTTGGTCATTGCTGGCTTGGCAGCTCAAGGTGAAACCCAGGTTGACCGGATCTACCATTTAGATCGAGGCTATGACCGCATGGAGCATAAATTGACGCTCTTAGGCGCAAAGATTGAGCGCATAAAGTAAGCCTGATGGATAATTAGTCCATGAAATTGACTTTAGCCCTCTCTAAAGGGCGCATCTTCGAAGAGACTGCAGAAATCTTATCCAAGATCGGTATTGTGCCGAAGGAAGATCCTGAAAAGTCACGCAAACTCATTATTGAGACCTCCAATCCGGAGGTACGCTTGATCATTGTGCGCGCCTCGGATGTCCCTACCTATGTGCAATTTGGGGGCGCGGATTTCGGCGTAGCAGGTTTAGATGTGCTCATGGAAAAAGGGACCGATGGTCTTTATGTTCCCTATGATCTCAATATTGCGAAGTGCCGTATGTCGGTTGCAGTGCGTGAAGGCTTTGATTACGCAGCTGCAGTCAAGCAAGGCTCTCGTTTAAAAGTTGCCACAAAGTACGTTAATTGTGCACGTGAGCACTTTGCTAATAAAGGTGTACACATCGATACGATTCATCTCTATGGCTCTATGGAGTTAGCGCCACTGGTAGGTTTGGCCGATGCGATTGTGGATTTAGTTTCCACTGGCAATACGCTGAGAGCGAACGGTTTGGTTGAAGTCGAGCCAATTGCTGATATCAGTGCGCGTCTAGTAGTAAACCAAGCTTCATATAAACGTAAGCGTGCTCAGCTGCATCCCATTTTTGAGTTGCTGAAGTAAAGCGCAACCTTACTTCTTACTCAAATGTCTGCACAAATCAAAATCAAGCGCCTCAAGAGTCAGGACGCAGGTTTCAAAGAAATCTTGCTCTCTAGCCTTTCGTTACCTATGGCTGATGATGATGCGATTGAGGCTGCTGTTGCCAAGATTCTCTTGGCAGTCAAGGAAAAAGGTGATGAAGCGGTCCTGGCCTTCACCAAACAATTTGATCGCTTAAATGTCGCCAGTGTTTCTGAGCTAGAGATTCCGCAAAAAGATTTAGAGCAAGCTTACAAGTCTTTGTCTCCTGAACAAAAGAGTGCATTAGATATTGCTGCACAACGCGTTCGTGCTTATCACGAGAAGCAAAAGATTGAAGCGGGCTGTCACTCTTGGGAATATGAAGAGGCAGACGGTACGCGTTTAGGTCAAAAAGTGACAGCACTAGACCGTGTCGGTATTTATGTTCCTGGCGGTAAGGCTGCTTACCCATCTTCCGTTCTGATGAACGCCATCCCAGCAAAAGTAGCTGGTGTTGAGCAAGTCATTATGGTTGTACCAACGCCAGATGGTGCACGCAACCCACTAGTGTTGGCTGCTGCCTATTTGGCCGGTGTAGATCGTGTTTTTACGATGGGTGGTGCACAAGCAGTTGGCGCTTTAGCTTATGGCACTAAGACGATTCCTTCAGTAGATAAGATTGTCGGCCCGGGTAATGCTTATGTGGCTGCTGCTAAGCGTAGGGTATTTGGAATTGTTGGTATCGATATGATTGCTGGCCCATCTGAAATCTTAGTACTGTGTGATGGCTCAAGTAATCCTGACTGGGTTGCGATGGATTTGTTTTCTCAAGCCGAGCATGATGAGCAAGCGCAATCTATCTTGCTGTGTCCGGATGCTGCATTTATCGATCAAGTGCAAGCTAGTATTAATAAGCTGCTACCTGAGATGCCAAGAGCTAAAGTCATTGAAGCATCTTTGACCAATCGCGCCTTATTGATCCAGGTGAAAGATATGAGTGAAGCCTGTGAGATCGCTAATACGATCGCTGCAGAGCACTTAGAGATTTGCGCTAATGACCCACGCAAGTGGGCAGACAAAATTCGTCATGCTGGTGCGATCTTCATGGGTAACTACACGAGTGAGTCACTTGGGGATTACTGCGCTGGGCCAAATCACGTTTTGCCAACAGCCCGCACAGCACGCTTCTCATCACCATTGGGCGTGTATGACTTTATTAAGCGCTCGAGCATGATTGAAGTAAGTGAAGCTGGTGCTCAGACCTTAGGTTCAGTTGCTAGTACGCTAGCTCATGGCGAAGGTTTACAAGCCCATGCACGCGCAGCTGAGATGCGTTTAAAGAAATAATTCGAAAGTAAATTCGAGTTAAATTAAGCTAGGATTTCTTTTAAAGCAGCGACGAGTTCGCTGCTTTGTTCATCAGTTCCAATCGTAATACGTAAGAAATCATCTATGCGTGGTAATTTAAAATGACGCACAATAATGCCATGATCTCGCAACGCTTGATACAGCTGCGTACCAGCATGTAGCGGGTGGCGAGTAAAGATAAAGTTTGCAGTTGAAGGCAGTGTTTCAAAGCCTAGGGCATTTAGGTCGCCAACTAATTTACTACGGGTTTGCATGACCTTTGCAGAAGTCTGTTCAAGATGGGCTTGATCTTCGATTGCAGCGATTGCACCTGCTTGTGCCAGGCGACCAAGAGGATATGAGTTAAAACTATTTTTGACTCGCTCTAAACCTTCAATCAAGTCAGGGTGACCAACTGCAAAGCCAACACGCAAGCCAGCAAGTGCGCGTGATTTTGAGAGTGTATGCACCACTAGCAGATTCTCTGGACAGGAAACGCCACGCAATAATGCAATACAAGATTCTGTACCGTAATCCACATAAGCTTCATCAATTACCACTACTGACTCTTTGTTTTGAGAAAGTAAGGTTTCGATTTCTGAGCGGGCAATAGATCTACCAGTAGGTGCATTGGGGTTGGGGAAAATAATTCCGCCATTTGGAACTTTGTAATCTGCTATGTTGATCTCAAAGTCTTTTCCAAGCGGCACTACTTTGTAGTCAATTCCAAATAACTTGCAGTAGACGGGGTAGAAGCTATAGGTGATATCCGGAAAGTGAACCGGCTTGTTATGTTTAAGTAAGCCAGCAAAAACATGGGCTAGGACTTCATCTGAGCCATTTCCTAAAAAGACTTGTTTTGGATCTAGACCATGTAGTTTTGCGATAGCTTGTTTAAGTGCAACGCCCTCTGGATCAGGGTAGAGGCGCAAACCTTCATTATTTTGATTATCAATCGCTGCAAGGGCTTTGGGGGATGGTCCGTAAGGACTCTCATTAGTATTGAGCTTTACCAGCCGCTGCATTTGCGGTTGCTCTCCCGGCACATAAGGGGTGAGGGTTTGAACAACAGGGCTCCAAAAACGGCTCATTAGGGTACTCAGCTCAAAAATCAGAATAAAAGAGAAGCGACATCAGCATTTATATATCTTCTAGGAATGATATTATGAGGCTTCAATCAACACTTCGCCTCGCGGCGCAATGAAATGCGGCAAGCCGACGTTACCCGAAACACTTCGGAAACCAAAATTCAAATTTCCATCAATTTAGATGGTACTGGTAAGGCTGAGCTGGCCTCTGGTGTCCCTTTTCTAGACCATATGCTCGATCAGATTGCCCGCCACGGCATGATTGACCTCAAAGTGGTCGCCAATGGCGATACCCATATTGATGATCACCACACCGTAGAGGATGTGGGAATTACCTTAGGCCGGGCTTTTGCTAAGGCTGTTGGCGATAAAGCGGGAATTACCCGTTACGGTCACTCCTATGTGCCTCTGGATGAAACCCTCTCGCGCGTTGTAGTCGATTTTTCTGGCCGTCCAGGATTGGAATTCAACGTGCCATTTACCCGCGCTCGAGTTGGCGACTTTGATGTTGATCTCAGCATTGAGTTCTTCCGTGGTTTTGTGAATCACGCTGGAGTCACTTTGCATATCGATAATCTGCGCGGCATTAATGCGCATCATCAGATTGAAACCGTGTTCAAGGCTTTTGGTCGTGCTTTACGCATGGCTCTAGCCATTGACCCACGGGCATCTGGTGCCGTTCCTTCAACTAAAGGCAGTCTCTAATTTAGACAACCTAGTTGCTCTGTAGACCACAGCGAAAGATAAGCTAAATTGGCGCAAACTATTGCGATCGTTGATTATGGAATGGGTAATCTGCGTTCCGTATATCAAGCATTTCATCATGTAGCTCCGGATGACAATATATTGATTGCGCATAAGCCCGAAGAGATTCTTTCTGCAAATCGTATTGTCTTGCCTGGCCAAGGCGCCATGCCGGATTGCATGAGGCATCTTGCAGAGTCTGGTTTATTGGAGGCGCTCTTAGAGGCTTCTAAAAATAAACCCTTACTTGGAGTGTGTGTAGGTGAGCAGATGCTTTTTGATCAAAGCGCTGAAGTGCGCGCAACAGAAAAGAAGCCATGGACACCCTGTTTGGGCTTAATTTCGGGGGAAGTTCGTCGTTTTGAGTTGATAGGCAAAAAACAGCCTGATGGCTCTGCCTATAAAGTCCCCCACATGGGTTGGAACCAGTTACGCCAAGACTCCAAACACCCCCTCTGGAGCGGTATTCCTGATTTAACGAGCTTTTATTTTGTCCATAGCTACTATGTTGTGCCGCAGCGTAAAGATGATATTACGGGCTCTACAGAGTACGGAGATTGGTTTACTTCTGCTGTGGCGCGAGATAATATTTTTGCTACACAATTTCATCCTGAAAAAAGTGCAGAATACGGATTAAAGCTTTATGAAAATTTTGTTTCTTGGCAACCTTAAAACTTTTAACCTTTAGATATGCTGCTGATTCCTGCAATTGATCTCAAAGATGGCCACTGCGTTCGACTTGAACAAGGTGATATGGACAAAGCTACGGTTTTCTCTGAAGATCCTGGCGCGATGGCCTCGCACTGGATTAGTAAAGGCGCGCGCCGATTGCATCTGGTTGATCTCAATGGCGCATTCGCGGGCAAACTCAAAAACGAATCTGCCATTAAATCGATTCTCAAAGCAGTTGGTGATGAGATACCAGTTCAATTGGGTGGCGGTATTCGTGATCTGGAAACCATTGAGCGTTTATTAGATGACGGTATCAGTACTGTGATCATTGGTACTGCAGCGGTGAAGAGTCCGGGTTTTGTGCAAGATGCTTGCACTGCATTTCCTGGGCATGTGATGGTTGGCTTAGATGCGCGTGATGGAAAAGTGGCTACAGACGGTTGGAGTAAGATCACTGGCCATGAGGTGATTGATCTTGCTAAAAAGTTTGAGGATTGGGGTGTTGAAGCAATCATCTATACCGACATTGGGCGTGATGGCATGCTCAAGGGCGTCAATATTGATGCCACCATCAAACTCGCTCAGGCTATTCGTATTCCAGTGATTGCCAGTGGCGGCCTCTCGAACAACAAAGACATCGAAGCGCTCTGTAAAGCAGAAGAAGAGGGTGTGATGGGAGTCATTGCGGGCCGCTCTATCTATGCTGGAGATCTTGATCTTGCAGTGGCTCAAAAGTATGCCGATGAGCTAACTCTGAAGTATATGAAGAAAATTCTCTAGTGCTAACTAAGCGAATTATCCCCTGTCTTGATGTCACTGCAGGGCGTGTTGTAAAGGGTGTGAACTTTGTAGGTTTACGCGATGCGGGCGATCCTGTTGAAATCGCTAAACGTTATGACACCCAAGGCGCTGACGAGCTTACATTCTTAGACATCACCGCTACATCAGATGGTCGCGATCTGATTTTGCACATTATTGAAGATGTGGCCTCGCAAGTATTTATTCCCTTAACGGTTGGTGGTGGCGTGCGCGCTGTTGCTGATGTGCGCCGTTTACTTAATGCTGGCGCAGATAAAGTGAGTATGAATTCATCTGCAGTAGCCAATCCCGATTTAGTTTCTGATGCTGCAGCTCATTACGGCT
>Ga0136644_10001381_pt1 | contig 19325 bp, 15 predicted proteins | sample C_130820_EF_Meta_FD_94780 | JGI IMG/M metagenome (GOLD analysis project Ga0136644, IMG submission 94780) | Freshwater microbial communities from Lake Croche, Canada to study carbon cycling - C_130820_EF_MetaG (v2) (version 2) | ecosystem: Environmental > Aquatic > Freshwater > Lake | place... | reverse complement strand
TCATTGTTTATCTCGATCTCGACAAGGTGATTAAAATCATTCGCGAAGAGGATGAGCCCAAGGTTGAGCTGATGCGCTATTTCGAGCTCAATGATGTTCAGGCTGATGCTATTCTCAACACACGATTGCGTTCTTTGCGCAAACTTGAAGAGATAGAATTAAAGCGTGAATTTGAAGCGCTTTCTTTAGAGAAATCTGAAGTAGAGGCGCTGCTGGGTTCACCCGATAAACAATGGAAAGTTGTCTCTGCACAAATACGCGAAGTGAAGAAAAGCTTTTCGCAAGACACCGCGCTTGGCAAGCGGCGGTCAACCTTTGCGGATGCCCCTGACGTCGGTGATATCGATCTAACGGAGGCAATGGTTGAGCGTGAACCATTAACCGTGGTTCTCTCGCAAAAAGGTTGGATCAGAGCCCTTAAGGGTCATGTTGCTGATTTGACGTCCGTACAATTTAAGGGCGACGACGAGTTGGCTTTGTCGTTCCATACCGAAACTACTGCAAAAATTTTGGTTCTGACGACGAATGGCAAAGTCTATACGCTTGATGCATCTAAGCTTCCTGGCGGACGTGGATTTGGTGATCCCGTTCGTCTCATGGCCGATATCGATGAAGGTGCCGATATTGTAACTGCATGGCCGCACAAACCAGGCAGTAAATTGCTCTTTGCATCCTCGGTCGGACGCGGCTTTATTGCGAGCGCTGATGATACTGTTGCCAATACGCGCAAGGGTCGCCAGATGCTTAATCTCGACGATAAAGAAACGGCTCGCTTCGCCGTTCCCGTTGATGGTGATTATGTGGCTGCCATAGGCGAAAATCGGAAATTGCTTTGCTTCCCGATGACACAAATGGTCGAGATGGCTCGCGGTAAGGGCGTTCGGCTGCAGAAATATAAAGATGGCGGCTTATCTGATATTCGAACCTTCGCAATGGCCGATGGTTTGACCTGGAAAGATACATCAGGTCGCACTTGGACCGTGGCTGAAGCTGAGCTCGTCGAATGGGTTGGAAATCGTGCGGAAGCGGGTCGACTGCCGCCGAAGGGTTTTCCTAAATCGAACAAGTTTACGGGTTAAAAGCCTTGCGCTTATTCAACCCGCATCCAGCCGTTTAGGCCTAACCGCTCTTGCGGCTTGAAGCGGGCTTTATAGTCCATCTTTTTTGATCCATTGATCCAATAGCCCAAATAAAGATAGGGCAGGCCCTGCTTTTTGGTTCGCTGAATGTGATCGAGGATCATATAGGTCCCAAGGCTACGATCGGATAATTCTGGATCAAAAAAAGAATAAACCATCGATAGGCCGTCGGATAAAATATCGGTAAGAGCCGTTGCAATTAGGGGACCTGTTCCGCGGCCGTTTATAAACGTGTCGGGGCCACGACGACGGTATTCGATTAATGTTGTATCCACATGACTATCTTCGATCATGAGGGAAAAATCGAGGACGCTCATATCAATCATGCCGCCATCCGAATGGCGATCACCCAAATAGCTGCGGAACAGACTATATTGTTCTGAAGTCGCTTTGTTTGGGATCGTTAAGCCAACAAGATCGGAATTGGCTTCCAATACGCGCTTCATATTCCGAGAGGGTTCGAATTCATCGACGGGGACACGAACGGACACGCAGGCGCTGCATTGATCGCAAGCCGGCCTGTAGGCGATGGTTTGGGAGCGACGGAAGCCGGCTTGGGTTAAAAGGTCATTGAGGGCTGCCGCCCTCATGCCGACCAAATGGGTAAACACCTTACGCTCAACCTTGTCCGGCAAATAACCGCACGTATTGGGTGCGGTCATAAAAAATTGCGGCGGGTCTTGTTGCTGGTTGGTCAAAGCGCGTCCATCGGCAAAACAAAAATGCGGATTGGGTTTATGATAAGATTTGGACTCGTGGGGCGCAATCAGATTAGTACCTAAAGCGGTACTACATCGATTGCTTTTCCAACATATTTTTAAAATTTATGTTGGACATCACCTTTCTTGGCTTTGATTTTTTATGTGGACGCCATAGGGTTTTATCCGAATTAAATTGACGTCGGAGGCTGATGTTATGAACCGTATTGCGTTTTCTCGGTTAGCCGTGATCGGAATGGCAACGTGCTTATTGGCAGCGTGCGTTTCTGCGCCTAAGCAATTGACAGCCAACGTCCCTGTTCAAGACGTATCCCAAGAAGCCGTTGGATTGATTAATCAATTCCGTGCGAGCAATGGACTTGCTCCAGTAATTGTCGACTCAGCGCTTATCGATGCGGCGCGCTATCAGGCGGTTGCTATGGCGTCGGCCAACGTCCTTTCTCACGAAATTGGTGGTGATTTTACCTCCCGTATGAATTCTGCCGGGTTTGTCTATGCCAATGCAGCCGAAAATGTCGGAGCAGGTCATACATCGGTAGCTGACGCGATTAATGCGTGGATTCGCTCGCCGCATCATCGGGAAAATATGCTTATGAAAGACGCGACCCGCATTGGAATGGTGCGAGCTGACGCGCCAAATTCGCGATATCGTAATTATTGGGCGCTGGATTTGGCGTCAGCAGCAGCCGGATCGCCTCAGCGAATCGCAGCCGTAAAACCTGACGGCAAAAAACCCTCTACCGGTGGCGCATTTTCGGTATTTTTACAGCAATAACCTTTAAAGCGCGCCGTTTCTTAGCATATCAGCCACTTTAGGGGCAAAGTAGGTCAATATTCCGTCGGCTCCAGCACGTTTGAACGCTAATAAACTTTCAACCATGGCTTTATCGCCGTCGAGCCATCCATTTTGAGCTGCAGCCATGATCATCGCGTATTCACCAGAGACCTGATAAGCAAAAGTGGGAACGCTGAATGTTTCACTGACGCGCTGAACAATGTCGAGATAGGGCATACCGGGCTTCACCATAACCATGTCCGCACCTTCTTCGATATCCAGTGCGACTTCTCTGATGGCCTCGTTGGTATTGGCGGGATCCATCTGATAAGTCCGTTTATCGCCCTTAAGCGCACTTTTGGTGCCGATGGCGTCGCGGAACGGGCCATAAAATGCGGATGCATATTTGGCTGCATAAGCCATAATCTGGATATCGATATGGCCCTCTTCGTCAAGAGCAGCTCGGATGGCGCCAATCCTGCCATCCATCATATCGGATGGAGCAATAATATCGGATCCTGCTTCGGCCTGGATAATGGCTTGGCGTGTTAATATGCTAACGGTTTCGTCGTTTAAGATGGTTTCGCCGCTTAATAGGCCATCATGTCCATGGCTCGTATAGGGGTCGAGGGCCACGTCGGTCATAATGCCGATATTTGGCACGGCGGCTTTAATGGCGCGGCAGGCTTGGCATACCAAATTGTTGGAATTGAGAGCCTCGCTGCCGTCGGGATCGCGTTTGGTAGGATCGGTAAAGGGAAACAGCGCGATAACCGGGATGCCAAGTTTAGCCGCATTTTCTGCTTCCTTAACGGCCACATCGACGCTCATCCGCTCGACGCCCGGCATAGACGATACAGATTCACGCCGATTTTGGCCGTCTAACAAGAAAATTGGCCAGATGAGATCATTGGCTGTGAGGGTGTTTTCGCGGACCATACGCCGTGCCCAGTCGGATTTTCGGTTTCGTCTTGGCCGATGCGGCAACATGAGCTTTGAAAATACGCCATCTGACATAGGACGAACCTCCCCAATATGATAGGCTAAGCTTATATAAGGATCTGGCTGTTTTCAAAAACAAAATGCCAGGCAAAAAGGGTTGCGCGCTTAACATAGGGCAGCGATCATGAAAAAGCGCTGGGTATAAATTAAGATGGCAATTCATCTTGGTTCATCAACGGTAACGTCAGATAAGCCTATTTTATGGGGCTATCGATGCTTAGCCTTAGCATGGATTACTAAAGGGTATTTGGGCTGGTTCTATTTGATAACTGTCCCCAATATCGACTTTCATCTGATGGGTGATAATGGCTGGAATAGCTTCTTCTCAATGGTAATAATGCCGATTCTTGATATTATCGCTGGTGTTTCGCTGTGGATCTCGTGGCGCTGGGGAAGCGGCGTGTGGGCCTGTATAGCATTTTCCTATGTCTGTTGGGAGATTACCCATCGATCAAATATGTACTCATTGATGCCCCTTATTGCCATCGCGCTATTGCTATTGATTCATTTCGCGCGGGTGTTTCTCGTTCGGGTAAATGCCGAAACACAGATCAAAATCGTATAATTGAAGCTATTTTGACGCTATTTTATTTACCAAGGAATGCGGCAAGGATTTGTTAATTTTAAATCTTAATTCGTCTTTTACGAGAATTAATTACGTTACGTAATGTTACGGTTGTATAATTCTCATTAGGCTTATTATCATGAATAAAATTGTAAAAATTTCGATGGATGATGCTGGGGTAAATTCAATTTCCATTACCCATCCTTATTATCTTGAGGCTCTTTCGAATATCGAGAGAATTCACAGGGCTCTTTTAGATGTTATCAAAGACGAGTTTGATCGTCGTGGCCGTTCCGATGTTAATCCGGTGCAGGCTTTGCTGCTCTATAATATTGGTGACAAGGAGCTCACGGCAGGGGAGTTGCGTTCCAGAGGATATTATTTGGGCTCCAATGTTTCCTATAATGTAAAAAAGCTCGTCGAGATGGGGTATTTATCTCATGAGAGGTCGCGTACGGATCGCCGATCAGTCAGAATCCGTCTTACTGATTTGGGCCAAGACATCCATGACATTGTTAATGGGCTCTATGGCAAGCATATGAGGACCGTTGAACAGGTCGGGGGTATTTCGGAGCCTGAATTCCGCCAGACCAATACGATCTTGTTGAGGTTGGAGCGGTTTCTCAACGACAATGTCAAATATAGATTGTAATTAAATTTCACCAATTTTTAAGTTTGGCCATGAATTTGACAAAACCATCCGTCATTATCGCCGATGATCGCTAATTGGTGCGAAAGCATTCCTTTACCGTCATCGGCGATAATGCTGGCAAATTTTTGGTGGAATCAGTTTCATGCAATTTTATTCGACTCTAACGCGTCGCGCCGTTTTATTCGGTACCGCTGCCGTATTTGCTTCCTCGATAATGACAACGCACCTTTTTGCTCAAAATGTGGAAGATGATTCCGCGGATCAGGCAGAGTGGCTTCAAAGCTATGATGCTGCGACGTCTAAAACACTTGATCGCTCAACAACGCCGCTTTTGTCGCCGGACACCTTAAGCGCTACCCAGGCTGCTATAGAAACATTCAAGCAAGTCATTGCCCGTGGCGGTTGGCCACAGATGCCACGTGTGCCGCTGAAACTTGGTATGCAAAATCCGGCCGTTATCGATTTGAGAAAGCGCCTTATCGCGTCGGGCGATCTTGATGCGTCCGCTGGCCTTTCAGATATTTTTGATTCCTTCGTAGAAACCGGTGTTCGCCGTTTTCAGGAATTACATGGTTTACGTCCTACTGGCCTTATAACGGGCCAGACCCTCACGGCGTTAAATATACCTGCGGATGTTCGGCTAAAGCAGCTAGAGGTTAATCTGGTTCGATTGCGTTCATATTCGGCCAGTCCGGGAAAGCGCTATGTCGCTGCTAACATTCCGGGCGCGATCGTCGAGACGGTTGAAGACAATATCGTTCAGACCCGTCATGCCGCGGGTGTTGGCAAAATTGATCGTCAATCGCCCATTATGACGACCAAGGTGATTGATATTAATTTCAATCCATTTTGGACCGTTCCTGCATCGATCATCAAAAAAGATTTGATCCCAAAAATGCAGGCTAACCCTGGCTATTTGGCTGAAAATAAAATTCGTATTTTCACCAATGAAGGGCAAGAAATAACTTCTGAAAAAATCAATTGGAAGAGTGACGAGGCAACGCGTTATCAGTTTCGTCAAGATCCCGGCGGTGAGTTTAATTCGTTGGGATTTGTTCGGATTAATATCGCTAATCCTTATGGGGTGTATATGCATGATACCCCTGCAAAGGGTATTTTTGGCGATGATTATCGGTTCGTATCGTCAGGCTGTATGCGCGTTCAAAACGTTCGCGATTATGTAGAGTGGCTATTAAAGGATACGCCAGGCTGGTCGCGCGAACAAATTGATGAGGCCATACAATCGGGGCAGCGGGTTGATGCTCGCCTTGCTAAACCTGTCCCAGTTTTTTGGGTTTATATAACGGCTTGGGCAACGCCCGATGGTTTAGTCCAGTTCCGGGATGATATTTATAATAAGGATGGTCTTGGCGGCGTTCCATTGGTGACGGCGGTTCAAGCGGACCAATGACAGCGCAAAATTCAGTCAGGCGACGCTGCCGCGCCGCTAGACCTTTTTAATATTCGGTTGATGTCCGGTGTTACAATTGGATCATCAAATCCGCCGGTGACCGTATAAGCTAATACGGCAGGTTCCGCTCCATTTTGCGGTATAGGTCCTGTTGCTTCACCCACAAGATTTATTTGGCGTTCGCCGACTGATACCGTTCCGCTTAACTTCATTGTATTGGGCGTAAATACCATTTCAGATTCATCGATATGGGCAATGCCATTCGCAATGGTCGTTGAGATACGCATCGTTTCAAAGTCGGTTTTGCCTCCCCGCATATCACGAATGACGGACAAAGGTCGTGTTTCAATTCGCTTCAAGATAGTCGACATATTCACGCCTGATAATGTACCACTTATTATGGAAAAATCTGCGCGACCAGACAGTGATTTCATCATGTCATCCATTGAGCGGCCCGTCGATTCTACATCAAATTTACCGCTTAGACTTCCTTCAAGTTTGCGCATGTCCATCAGTGCGAGCGTTGTTTGACCTATGTCGAGCGTTTCGAAGCTAGCGTGACTTGAAAGTGAGAATCCTTGCTCAACAGGGCGGATTGAAATCTTTCCTTTTGCGCTGCCTTGAAACATGTGTGCCGATGCTAGCGTAATGTTTAAGTTGCGATCCCGCGCAATGATAGAAAGTGCTGCGTTGGAAATGCGTACGATACCAAGATTAATTCGTTCGGCCGAAAGGCGAATATCTAGATCTTGATCAGGTGTAACGTTCGGATCAACGGGGTCGATTTTCCAACCTGATTGCTCTGATTGCTTCGGCCAAATGGGCGTTAGAAAACTCGTTATATCCATATCGCCTGCAGATAAAGTTCCAGTTACAAGCGGGCGTGGATTGGATAAGTCGAGAGATACTCCGCCAGTCATGGCAACCGCACCAAGTCGAACTTGTGCATCTGAAACAGAAAGTGACAACGGTGTTATGGAAGCCTTTCCAGCAATTTTGAGTGAAGTCGAAAATGGGAGAGGCGGTTGTAGCAATAGCCATTCGCTCACCTTATCAAGCTGAGTGACATCTATCGTTAAGTCACCAGCATAAAGGCCATTGCTCTTTTTTGATGCTGCACCTTCTAATTTAACCGAGCCGAGTGCGTTTTTGATATAAAGACCAACCTTACGGTCTTCATTTTCACTGACGGAATTAGGACCGATCTCCGCTTGTATCGTAACATCTTGTTTTCGCCAATTTCCAGAGGCCGTTATACGACGCGCCCCATTGGCTAAAAAATAGAGTGTCCCGCTTAGCTTAGACAGAGCTGGTTCTTTGGAATTTTTTTCAGTGAAAGCAAAAATACCGTTTTCGATTGTAATGGCTTCAAGATGGCCTTCCTGTATGGATGGATTTTTTTGAATTTGATGGTTCAAAATACTCCTGAATTGATGAGATATTTGTTCAGTACCACTTGGCATCAAATCGCTGGGTATGATGATATGGGGAGCGACAAGTGTTGATGATATAGGGTCATATCGGCCTGCAATGAGTGCAACGAGGCTCAATCCGAAAGTTACCCGTGGGGCTTCGAGCTTTACTTTATTATCAAACGACAGCTTCAATTCCACAATATTTATGGACGGGTGTGGCAGGAATTGAAGCTCCGCTTTTCCTTGAAGTTCAGCTACAGGTCCAAAATCCCGAGAAATTGTTGTTCTGAGATCGGAGAAAACAGCTTCACTGTTAATTGGTATCGCTATGGATCCGACGAAGGTTAACACGGCCCCCAGCACCGCAAAGCCTGCCAGCCAGCGGATCATAGGTCGATATTTCTCAATCGCGATCATGCATTAATGCCGAATTTCTCATCACTTAAAGTGATGTTATACATGGTCTTATCAGCGGCAGGAAGATAGTCTGCCTAGCCTCAAACTAAGAATTCTTTGTCATTTATCTAATTCGGTGTGCTATGGACGCGTCTTCCTCTCCACTTTGGTCCCCACAAGATTTATCCCGAAAAAATACGGGAATTCAAAGATTTATGACCTATTATACGGAGGTTTCCGGCAGGCAATGCACTGATTTTAAGACGTTGCATCAAGCCTCTATCGATGATCGAGGCTTATTTTGGTCATCGATCTGGGATTTCTTCAAGGTAATAGGGGACAAGGGCGAGCGGTCACTTATAGAAGACCATATGCCAGGCGCATCCTTTTTTCCGGATGCCAAGCTCAATTTTGCCGAAAACTTACTTCGGTCTTCGAATAATACCGATGCCATTGTTTTTCGATCCGAGGATAAGGTTGAAAAACGCATGTCCAGGTCGGAATTAGCAGACCTTGTTTCACGTGTTCAACAATGGTTGATCAGTATGGGAATTAAGGAAGGAGATCGGGTAGCAGCGATCCTTCCTAATATGCCGGAATCGATCGCTATGATGCTAGCGACGGCTTCGATTGGAGCAATTTGGTCATCATGCTCCCCCGATTTTGGTCCACGCGGTGTCTTGGATCGGTTTGGACAAATTACCCCTAAAATTTTGATCTCTTGTGATGGTTACTATTATAATGGAAAAACCGTTAGTCTATTGGAGAAGCTAAGCGAAATAGTTCCGCAATTATCCAGTATCGTTGGCGTATTAATTCTACCGCTAATCGGCAAAGACGACGAGGTTGCACGAGCGATTCCAAATGCGATTACACTTTCACGCGCATTATCGGATTTCTCAGCGACGAGGATTAAATTTAATCGTCTTCCCTTTAATCATCCTCTTTTTATCTTATTTTCATCCGGTACAACAGGAGTGCCTAAATGTATCGTGCATGGAGCCGGAGGAACTCTACTCCAGCACCTAAAAGAACATCAACTCCATTCAAATATAGCTGAAGGTGATCGTGTATTTTATTTCACGACGCTTGGCTGGATGATGTGGAATTGGTTGGCTTCGGCGCTTGCTTCTTGTGCAACGCTTATATTGTATGATGGTTCGCCATTTGCTCCGACGAAAGAAGTGTTATTTGATTTTGCGGAATCTGAACGGGTGAGTTTTTTTGGTACATCAGCTAAATATTTAGATGCTTGTAAGAAAGAGAATTTAAGTCCTAAGCATTCGCATCGACTCCAATCTATGAAGACGATTGCCTCTACTGGATCTCCCTTGGCGGCCGAGACATTTGAGTGGGTCTATCATGCAATTAGCGATACGGTTCATCTTGCTTCTATTTCAGGCGGCACGGACATCGTTTCTTGTTTTGTGTTAGGTGATCCCACATCGCCAGTCTATGCGGGTGAAATTCAACGGCCAGGCCTTGGAATGGCAGTTGATGTCTGGGACGATGAGGGACATTCACTCGTATCGGGCAAAGGGGAATTGGTATGCACGAAAGCTTTTCCATCGATGCCAATCGGATTTTGGGATGATGTTGCGGGATCAAAATATCGCACGGCTTATTTTGATCGCTTTCCTGGTGTTTGGTGCCATGGTGATTTTGCGGAATGGACCCAACATGGAGGGATGATTATTCATGGACGGTCTGATGCTACACTGAATCCCGGCGGCGTTCGTATTGGCACTGCTGAGATCTATGCCCAGGTTGAGCAAATTCCTGAAGTTTTAGAATCAATAGCGATTGGACAAAATTTCCAAAACGATGTGCGGATCATTTTATTCGTAAGATTGCGGGACGGGATTGTATTGGATCAGGCGTTGGAGCAATCGATACGGTCGAAGATTCGAGTGGGTGCTAGCCCCCGACATGTTCCCGCAAAAATTGTTGCGGTTGGCGATATTCCACGCACCAAATCAGGCAAGATTACTGAGCTGGCTGTTCGTGATATTGTTCACGGAAACGAAGTCAAAAATCGCGAAGCTCTAGCTAATCCTGAGGCGTTGGAGCTTTTTCAGAATCTGCCCCAATTGAAGCTTTAGGTGCTGAGCACAGGCGTTGATTTTGCTTTAACCGCCGGCCGTTTTTCGGCCGTGGCAGGTTCGTTCCAATTCGGTGATTGTCCGAGCAGCATATCCAGAAATGGAATGGCTAGATCAGGATTATCCTGAACATTTTCTTTAAAGCTTTGCCAAATACGTGGGTCATTGGCGTATTCAGGAATTTCTGCAGACAGGTGAAATTCCTGCTCGAGCACGGTTAAAGCAACGCCTAAGCAATAGCTTACATAGGCTGACCCTTCTGGCCAAACCGTTGTCGCGCTGTCAGATGATTTGGTTTCCGATGAAATGGATAAGGGATCGTGCCGAAATAGCTCCGCCAACATGCTTCCGGCTGAAAAACAGATAAAGTCTTTTCGGTCTATAGTGGCTAAATGCCGATTGGCCTGAAACGATTCAAGCCAGGCGAGAAAACTTGATCTAAGCCTCGCTTGATCGGTCTTTGAGCGCATTGCGCCTTCTGGAAAAGTAAGTTGGACGTTTTTGCGGAAGGATTCTTCGAAAAAACGAAGATCGCGAATACGATGCCGCAAATCGGACTCGCCGTTAAGTTCGGCAACCATGGGCAAACGCATCGGTTATGCCTCCGTAAGTGGGGGAGCTAGCAATCTGTATTCCGCAGACAGCTGAGCCTCCGGGTCGAGCCCATCAAATATTGCTGCAATTGACGGTTTCCGCAAGACGATAACATCGGCTGCTAGATTAAGCGCCGCTAAGGTCGATTCGACAGAATGATTGGTCGAGAGAGCCAAGATAGTCTCGGCCAATCCCAATGCCGCGAATATCAGCTGGCCTAGACGCGGTACCTGTGTTCCGGAATTCGGGCTATTAACCGCACCTGATTTTTCAAGTTCTATTGTCGATATCGCAATTTTATCAAAATTGATTGTATTTTTAGACGATGAGGCCAATGAAACATCGGAAAACCGTCCCAAAAGTGTCAAATATGCCATATCGATGGGCTGCTCTAGGATCAGGAGTTCGTCAGCCTTAAATTGGCCTGCCAGTATCTTAAGTGCCGCATAGCGAGACGATACGTAGTCATGGCGTTGGTGTTCAGGCAACGGTGAGACGTTTCTTCCAAAGCCTGATCCAGCAAAGGCGGTAAGCCGAGCTTCATCTCGATGCCTTAACAATACATCGCGAGCGATATCTTCGCCCAGCAAGGTGATTTTTCTTGTTTCATTGAAAAGGGTTGTTGCAATGGCAAGAGGCGATAAGGGCAGGTGGTTTTGTACGAATAGCCCAGTTTCATCGATATTTGGTGCCAAATTTCTTAATTTTAGGCGGATCCCGCGCAGTGCGTCCTTCACCACGAGTGGCGCAGCAGAGAGGTCATCAATTGTTGGCGGCAAGGAAAATCGTTGTTGTTTTGGCATCATCTGCTCGCTATCGAACAGCATAGATATATAGGCACTTTCCTTAAAAACTATAACAATTTATCGATTTTTGCCAAAAATAGCTGATTTTTCTTAAATATTGTTCGTTTTTTGGCTGGGGGACCTGGATTCGAACCAAGATTAACGGAGTCAGAGTCCGCTGTTCTACCGTTGAACTATCCCCCACCATGAAGGCGAGATTGCCAGAATTGCCCGTTTAACAAACAATACGGTATCGTTTCCTTATCGAAGCAAAGAGGCCCTGACAAGTATTTGAAAAACTTACATGACAAAAATTTCATGTGATCCGTTACCTAAAACGGGGCATATGTCTTCTTAGCTTCATGTATGTCCTATCTCTTAAAGGGCGATACTTAAAAAATTTGTAAATTAAAACGGTCTGGAAAATAAATGTTGGACGTTAAAAACTATCGCTCTGTACTCGCTGCCACCGCATTTGTTTTGCCGGCCCTTCTATCCACTGCCGTATGCGCTCAGACAGCAGCTCCTACAGGCCAACCCGAACGTATTGTTCCGGTTTTGATAGGTGAGGCCAAACTTGGCTCCTTGCCGATGAGGATAGACACTATAGGTACGGTTCAGCCTGTTGCGTCGGTTACCCTTCGTCCACGTGTTGAGGGGCAAATTATCGATGTTGCTTTTGCCGATGGTGCCGTCGTCCATGCCGGTGATGTTCTGGTTCGGCTTGATCAACGTAGCATTGAAGCGCAGATCCGACAGGCTGAGGCGACGGTTGCTCGGACAACGGCCCAACTCGAACAGGCGCAGCGTGACGTTGTTCGTAACGAAGCATTGGCAGCAAATGAATTTGCATCAAAGGTTAATTTGGAAAATAGCAAAACACAGGTTGCTACTTTTTCTGCCCAACTTGCTGCTGATCGGGCCGCTCTCGATAGTTTGAAGGTTCAGCTTAGCTACTACACGATCTCTGCGCCAATTAGCGGAAGGGTTGGTGTTGCCGGAAACCGTGTCGGTAACATCGCAAAAACCGGCGACGGTAGTGTTCCCTTTGCAATCATTAATCAAATTTCGCCGATATACGTTGCCTTCAGTGTACCGCAGCGTTTCTTGCCTGATATCAAGACGGCCTTAAACGATCCATTAGCTAAAGTTGAAGCGACTTTTCAGGGGTCAAATTTGGTATCGATTGGAAAGATTGCTGTCGTTGATAACGCAATCGATACTTCGTCCGGCACGGTCACGATTCGAGCCATTTTTGATAATGCGAACGAGACTTTATGGCCCGGATCGCTTTGCAACGTCCGCGTGACGTTGAAAATTCCGGATAATGTTGTAAGTGCCCCTCGGGAAGCGGTTCAATCCGGCCCCAAAGGATCATTGGTGTTTGTTGTAACGGACGGCCGCGCCAAGGTTACGCCAGTCAAAGTTGGGCGAACAGTAGATGGTCAAACGGAAATTATCGAAGGTCTTTCCGGGAACGAAAAACTTGTAACGGACGGCCAAATTCAATTGGTTGATGGTGTTAAGGTTGAGCCTAAGGGCGCTTCCACAGGAGCGCAGTAAATGTCGATTTCAGAGCTCTGCATTCGTCGTCCGGTGATGACGACATTAATCACGCTATCGTTTATCATTTTTGGACTTTTTGCTTATCGTCTTTTACCGGTTGCGGCGTTGCCGCGGGTGGATTTCCCAACCATAAGTGTCTCGGCCAATTTGCCAGGCGCGAGCCCGGAAAGCATGGCTTCATCTGTTGCTGCTCCGCTTGAGCGTCAGTTTTCTACGATTTCGGGCGTCACCTCCATGACGTCTATTTCGAGCCTCGGCTCGACCAATATAACACTTCAATTTGACCTTGATCGCAATATTGATGGCGCTGCGTTGGATGTTCAAGCCGCGATTAGTGGGTCGCTTAGAAGGCTTCCATCAGATTTGCCTAATCCGCCAAGCTTTAGGAAGGTTAATCCAGCCGACCAGCCGGTATTATTTCTAGCGTTACGGTCATCTACGCTGCCCTTATCCAAGGTGAATGACTATGCAGAACAAATCCTGCAGCAGCAAATTTCTCAAATCAATGGCGTAGCCCAGGTTCAAATTGTTGGCCAACAAAAATATGCCGTTCGGATCTCAGCCGATCCCGAAGCGGTTTCAGCCCGCGGGCTTTCTTTTGCCGATATACAGAAGAGTGTATCAGACGCCAATTCGAACCAACCAACCGGTACACTCCGGGGCAATCGGCAACTTGTAACGATTGAAGCATCAGGACAGTTGAGATCCGCGTCTGATTATGGATCGATTGTTGTTTCATCTAAGAATGGAGTGCCTGTCAAACTTGCCGACATTGCTAGCGTTCGGGATTCGGTTGAGAATGATCAAACCGCGAGTTGGTATGTATCGGACCGTTCGATCATCCTTGCTATTTATCGTCAATCAGATGCTAACACGGTTGATGTTGTTGATCAGGTAAAAGCTAAAATTCCTGCTTATCGCGATCAGCTTCCGGCATCGGTTTCGATGGACATCTTAACAGATCGATCGATTCCGATCCGAGAGGCTGTATCGGATGTCCAATTCTCGCTTATTTTAGCGATGGCCCTCGTTATTATGGTCATCTTCATTTTCTTAAAGTCGCTCTCAGCTACGATTATCCCGGCGCTCGCATTGCCGGTTTCGCTTATTGGCACCTTTGCCGCGATGTATATGTTTGGATATTCGATTGATAATATTTCGCTACTCGCATTGACGTTATCCGTTGGTTTTGTTGTCGACGACGCAATTGTTATGCTCGAAAACATCATTCGCCATGTTGAGGAAGGCATGAAGCCCTTTGCAGCGGCTTTGCTTGGGGCGAAGGAAATTGGCTTCACGATTATATCGATTACGCTATCGCTCGTTGCCGTGTTTATTCCCGTATTTTTCATGGGCGGTGTGGTTGGGCGTGTGTTTCGCGAATTTGCTGCGACGATTTCGGTTGCTATTCTCGTGTCGGGGTTTGTGTCTTTGACGCTAACGCCAATGATTTGCGCCCGTGTTTTATCGACACATGATTCCCATAAGAAACCAAGCTTGTTCGCACGTGGCGTGGATTCTGGTTTTAACGGTGTATTGTTCCTCTATCGGGTATCCCTCGATTTTGTTCTTAAGATACGCCTCGTCGTTCTTATTTTGACGATTGCTACCTTGGGTTTGACAGCCAAACTCTATGGCGACATTCCAAAAGGGTTCTTTCCTCAAGAAGATACTGGATTATTGCGTGCATCGACCGAAGCTGCACCTGACATTTCATTTGAGGCGATGTCTGCCCATCAGGTTCAAATCAATCAGATTGTGGCTAAAGATCCGGCTGTTGATTACTTCACCGCTGCCGTTGGCTTTGGCGCGACCAATCAAGGGTTTATGTTTATCCAATTAAAGCCTCGGGCTTCACGCGACGATATATCGAAAATTATTGCTCGCCTTAGAAAAGCAACGTCGCAGGTGCCTGGGATTTCTTCTGTATTCATTCCGATACAGAACTTAAATTTGAATGCGGGTAGGCTGTCTCGCGCGCAATACCAATACACTTTGCAATCTGCTGATATTGAAGCATTGTTTGGATCTGCTCCTAAAATGCGCGAGCAATTGGCCAAGACACCAGAGCTGCGCGATGTGACCAGCGATCTTCAAATTGCTAATCCGCAAATTGTGGTTGATATAGATCGGGAAAAGGCTGCCAATCTTGGCGTGTCGTCAGATGCAATTCGGCAAACGCTTTATAATGCTTTCGGCACCCGCCAGATTTCGACCATTTACACGTCGGCATCAGATTATGCTGTGATTATGGAGGCTAATCGGGATTATCAGTCTGATCCGACAGCCTTACAAAGGCTTTTTGTTAAAAGCTCTTCTGGTCAAACTGTCCCGCTTCAGGCGGTCGCTACGATCCGCCGAAACATTGGGCCTTTGACAATTAATAGGCAGTCGCAGCAGCCAGCTGTAACGATTTCCTTTAACTTGGCGCCGGGTATTTCGCTGGGTCAAGCGGTAGATGCAATCCGTGGGGCAGAAAAGATCGTCGGTCTGCCAGCCGTTGTAACGCCCGGTTTTTCGGGTTCTGCGGCACAGTTCCAAGATTCTTTAAAAGGGCAGGGGCTACTAATCTTAGCGGCTGTTGTCGTGATTTATATTGTTTTGGGTGTGCTTTATGAGAGTTTTATCCATCCCATAACCATTTTGTCTGGGCTCCCATCAGCTGGGCTTGGCGCTTTGCTGGCTCTGCAATATTTTAATCTCGATTTATCGGTCATTGCGATCATCGGAATTTTGATGCTTGTTGGTATCGTTAAGAAAAATGCCATCATGATGGTCGATTTTGCTTTAGAAAAGCGAGCAGAAGGTGCGACCGCGATTGCTGCCATTCGTGAGGCCGCATTGATTAGGTTTAGGCCCATTATGATGACAACCTTTGCCGCGCTGTTTGGAACGTTACCAATCGCATTGGGCTCGGGAGCGGGGTCGGAATTGAGGCAGCCGCTAGGGATTGCGGTCGTGGGCGGTTTAGCGGTTTCACAGATCCTCACGCTGTTCATTACGCCAGTGGTCTATATTTATCTTGATAAGATCGACACGTTCTTGAAGGGTAAACCAAGGACGGAGTTGACTGAAACTTCAATTTTTCCTGCGGAATAATATGATTTTTTGCTGAAAGAGTCTCATTTTAATAGATTTCTTTGGGCTAGCTTCATATTGGGGGCGCATTAGTACGGTTGTCACCAAATTTGATACAGCTGTAATTAATCGTGATGAGTCAATCCAAAGCATTACCACGCAAGCGACCTAGCGTTCTTGTCGTTAGTCCGAATCGATATTTTAGGGGCTTATTGGTCGAAATTCTGTCCGCTCATGGATATTCCGGCATCTGGACTGCTGAATCGTTACGCTCAATGTTTGAGTGTTTGGGTCAAATGAGCGTTGATTTCGTTATCATGGATGAAAATATACCAATACTCTCATCCGCTGAGATCTATCGAATGGTACGTTTAAGCCAGTCTGCTACCAAGGTGCCAAGAGCGGTACTTGTCGTGTCCCGCGCAACACGGTCGCTTGTCGATGAGGTTCGGCGCGCCGGCTTTGATGCGTTAATAACGAAGCCAGTTGTTCCGGCACGATTGGCCAAGGCGATGGAGCAAATAATTCAAGCTTGAATGATAATTTAGCCCGATTTTGCCATAATAGACTTAGTGGAAGCCGATATGATGCTTTGCAGCGTTGCTTCCAAGGTGTTACCATTGCCTCGAATAGTAATTTTGGTCGGATTGGCATGTCGCGGGCATTTGTCCAGCGTAATAATAAAGTGAGCTCTGATGGATCGCGTTCAATGGGGCGCAGATCCCATAGTGGAGCTGCGTCTGCAATTTATGGCGCGCTCGATCTTGGAACAAATAATTGTCGATTGCTCATGGCGAGACCATCCAAGGACGGGTTCCGTGTAGTGGATGCGTTCTCCCGCATTGTGCGGTTGGGGGAGGGGTTAGGCGTAACTCAGCATTTGGGTGAGCCGGCTATTCTCAGGACGATTGAAGCCCTTAAAATTTGTCGCTCCAAAATGGATCATCGTGGGGTTACCCGTGCCAGGCTGATCGCCACCGAAGCCTGCCGGGCTGCTAAGAATAGCGCTGATTTTATTTCCCGCGTTGAAAAAGAGACTGGTTTACGGCTTGAAATCATCGATCGGGAAACGGAAGCGGTATTGGCGGCCTCGGGCTGCGCGGCATTGGCGGATCCATCGGCTGCGAGCGTTGTATTGTTTGATATTGGTGGAGGGTCGACTGAGATTGTTTGGCTTGATCAAGAAAGTAAGTCCAAGCAAACCGTTCGTCATCGGATACGGGAATGGTCGTCGTTGCCTGTTGGTGTTGTGAGCCTTGCCGAGCGGCATGGCGGGCGCGTCGTCACTCCCGAGCTTTACCGAATAATGGTTGGTGAGGTTGTTCACCTTCTGCAGCCCTTCGTTCATGCGTTAGGCGATGCCGCTCGCCCTGAAAATTTTCACCTGCTAGGTACGTCAGGAACGGTTACAACGCTGGCCGGGGTTCATTTGGGGCTTCCGCGCTATGATCGGCGCGCTGTTGATGGCATTTGGATGAAAAGTGACGAGATTAGTGTCATTGTTGATCGGCTGCTTCATATGACCTATCAAGAGCGTGAAGCTAGCGCTTGTATTGGGACCGAGCGGGCCGATTTGGTCTTATCAGGCTGCGCTATTCTTGATGCTATTCGACAGGTTTTTCCATCCGAGCGCGTCCGGGTAGCCGACCGAGGCTTGCGCGAAGGCATCCTCATGCAACTGATGATGGATGATGGCGTTTGGCCGCAAACATTGGCGGGTCGAGCATGACGGCCGAAAATAGTTCAGGTCGCGAAGGCGGCCGCTCGTTAAAGCAACGCGTTAAGTCGGCCAAAAAGCGGACAGTTTCGCAAACCAGATGGTTAGAGCGTCAGTTAAATGATCCGTTTGTAGCGAGGGCGAAACGAGAGGGCTATCGCTCAAGGGCAGCATTTAAGATCATTGAACTCAATGAAAAATTCAAACTATTCAAGTCAGGTGGACGGATTGTCGATCTTGGAGCCGCCCCTGGGGGCTGGGCACAGGTCGCTGCAAAAATTGTAGGTTCTGATAAGGGGCGTGGCAAAGTAGTCGGAATCGATCTTTTAGAAATTGAGCCTATCGCGGGTGTCGACTTTCAGGTGATGGATTTTCTTCTTGAGGACGCGCCCGAGCGTTTAAAGACGATGCTTGGTGGTGATGCCGATGTCGTCATGTCTGATATGGCGGCCAATACTACAGGACATAAGAAGACCGATCATTTGAAGATCGTTGCTTTGGCTGAGTTAGCGGCTGATTTCGCCCGAGAGGTCTTGGCCCCAGGTGGTATTTTTCTCGCAAAAGTCTTGCAAGGCGGAACCGAGGGCGAGCTTCTGGCTAATTTGAAGCGCGATTTCGCCGTTGTCCGGCACTATAAACCTGCGGCAAGTCGTGCCGATTCGGCCGAGCTTTATGTCGTTGCCACAGGATATCGCGGCTCAAGAGGCGCGCTTACGTCAAATGATGATGATTTCGAGCGTTGACGGCTGGTTATCCCGCCGCGTGTTTCGTCATTCGATGAATATTTTTAAAAATTTCACTCTCTGACTTTTAGTTTCACGGGGACCGTGATAGGTCCCAGTGCCAATTCATAGTTCAGCGAAGCGGTGCTTCGCATATGAAATTCCCTTAAAGAGGCAAGGAGTTGGCCATGAACGGATTATCGACTATTAGGCCCGCAATCCGTGAAGCGCTTACCTTCGACGACGTGTTGCTTCAGCCTGGTCACTCGCTCGTCATGCCGGGTGAGGTCGATGTTACGACAAGATTAACCCGCAATCTTTCGCTTAAGCTTCCCATTATCTCCGCCGCGATGGACACGGTAACCGAGAGCCGATTGGCAATCGCCATGGCGCAGGCAGGTGGTCTTGGTGTCCTTCATCGGAACATGACCAATGAGGAGCAGGCGAACGAGGTGCGTGCGGTTAAGAAATTTGAAAGCGGCATGGTCGTTAATCCGCTGACCATCTATCCCGATGAGACGTTGTCGGATGCGCTTGAATTAATGAAACGGAATAAGATATCGGGCGTACCCGTGGTTGAGCGTGGAGCGGGCGACAAAGCCGGCAAGCTTGTAGGCATTTTGACAAATCGCGACGTTCGGTTTGCCAATAACCCCACGCAGCAGGTTTCGGAACTGATGACCAAAG
>Ga0136644_10001377_pt1 | contig 19351 bp, 12 predicted proteins | sample C_130820_EF_Meta_FD_94780 | JGI IMG/M metagenome (GOLD analysis project Ga0136644, IMG submission 94780) | Freshwater microbial communities from Lake Croche, Canada to study carbon cycling - C_130820_EF_MetaG (v2) (version 2) | ecosystem: Environmental > Aquatic > Freshwater > Lake | place... | reverse complement strand
TTATTGTTGATAATACTAGTATTTATTTCATCTATAAATGGTATTATATCATTATATTTAGTATTAATATCATTAATTTTATTATCTAAATAATTTATTATATCTTGTCTAAATGTTTCATAATAATTACATGTAAATTCTAAATTATTTTTGTTATCTTTTTTTAATTTTTTAAACGCATCACTAATTTCATCATTTTTAGTTTGAAAATAATGATTAATATCTGTTATATCAAGAATAATTTTATATTCAGTTAATTTTTGCTGAATTATTGCACTATCATAATTAACATAATATTTATAATAATCTTCTAATTCATTATTTATACTAGATGACATAATAGTCATAAAAACATAGATATATTTTTGTTTTATATTATTAAAATCTTCTTGAATTATTTCCTGAAAATAGTCTATATTATCTGATTTTTTAGATTTTTGTTTCATTATTAAATCTATTTTAGTTGAAATATAACTGTATTTCTTATCATCTTTCTTATCATCTTTCTTATCATATTTCTTATCTACAGTTTCTGGTATTAATTTCTGATACAATAATATATTTTTATCAACTGAATTAATAAATTTTTTTGCATTTATTGGTATATCTTCAATATCGTTAACTAATAAAGCATTATATTTTTGTTTTATTGTACTAATATCCATTAATATTTTTGTAAAAATGTTAGCACAATTATATATATAATTATTTATTTTTATTATTAATTGATTAAGATTGTATTTTAATATAACGTGATATATTTCTATAATATTTCTTATTTTATCACAAAACTCATCTGTAACTATAGTTGTTTTATTAGTAATATTTAAAGTATTTTGTTTTGCTAAATAACTAGTAATTTCATTTATTTTTGTATCATCAATATTATTTTTGTTTAAATGTAATTTATAATCTGCGTTTGTAATAATTTTATTAAATTTTGTAGTTAAATAAGTTATATATATTATTAATTTATCATCGGTTATAATTAAATTTAAATTTTTATTAACATTATATAAAATATTTGAATAATTAAAATTAATAATTTCATTTAAATTTTTGAATTTAATTTCAGTAGTGGCATCAATATAATTTGTATCTTGTATATAAAATTTATCAATATTTCTATTAATTAATGTATTTATTTCTGTTATATCTTTAGTTATAGTTGGTTCATTAATTGATAGTTGAAGCTGGGTCATATCAATGTTATATTTTTTAAAAGTATTTTCATAAATTTTTTCTATAAAAATTTTATTTTTTTCTAATATTGATAAATATTCTTTTGTAAATAATGGTATTATTTTTTCTATTATATTAATTGATTGATCTTCTTTTTCTTTTTGATTTTCTATATATATATTACTAATTACATCATCTATTCTACCTAAAATATCTGATGTTATAGGGTTATTAGTAGTATCATTGAATAAATCTTTAAATTTTAATAAATTTGTTAAATTTGTAAAATCTGCTTTTCTTTTTTGGTCTGGTATATTTGGATCAGTTAATTTTTCATATAAATCTAATATATTTTGTTTTTCAAGTATTGTAAAAAAATCTTTAACTTCCAATATATATTTTTTAATAGTAGTTTTATCGTCATTATTTATTCTTGTCAAATTTTTAAATTTTTTATCATTAATAAAATTAGTATCTTTAGATGTAAATTCTTTAATGATATCATTATAATTATGAATTGTTTTTATCTCATTTAAAATTTTATATAGGTTTTTTAATTTTTCTCTATTTGTATCATTCAAATTTGATTGATATACTACAATATTTAATTTATTATCTTGAAGGGTTTTCCAACTTTGAGAAATTTCTAAATCTCTTAAGTCTATATTTTTTTGTGATTTTGTTGGATCATTTAAAAAGGGCTTATCTAGTAAGGCTATTTGATCTTTTATTTTTTGTATTCTTTGTAAATAATCATTATCAGGAAGAAATACAATTTCTAGTATTTCAGATGTATTATATGGAGGACTACTATATTTAGCAATTTCTATATTTATATCTTGTATAAACGTATTTAATACATTTTCTACCTCTGTTTTTTCTTGTTTTTTAGTTCCAATAGCAACTTCTTTATTAATTATTTTATCATCAATAAAATTAGGACCAACATTTAATTCAGTGTTTAATAGTGTAATTCTATCAATATTATCTGTAATTTTTCGATTTATTGCAGTGTTTAATGTAATTATTTCAGCATCTATTGTAGCTTTGACTAATAATACTCCAAGATTTATTAATTCGTCTTCTTCTGCTTGAGTTAAAGGAGGATTATTAATACTTCTTTTATTAACTAATGTCGCTTTTTTTATACGTGCATCTTTTATTGATTTTAAATATGTTTTTTTTTCACTATCAACTAATCCATCTGAATATCTTTGTGCATTAAGTAATTCTGTCAATTTAATATTTAAGTTCTCTAATTCATCTTTTTCAGTAGTTTTTTGGTTTTTTTCTTGTACTAAAGCATCTTTTTCAGCAATTAAAGCTATAATTTGATTATTTATTTGATATAATGATCCTGATATATTAGTTTCATCAATATCTTTTTTAGCATTTTCTAATTCATCAATATTTTTTTTCTCTTTATTTGTTTTATAAGTTCTATATTCATTAATATGAGCTAAAAGATTTGTTAAATCTGGCAATGTTTTATTTCCTGTTTCTTTTAATTTTTCATGTAAATCTATTTCATTTTGTAGTTCATTTATTTTTTGTGTAATTTCTGCATCAGTTTCATTAATATATCTATATCCATTATAATTTTTAATATAATTATCATCTATTTCAGAAGATAAACTTGTAATTTTTTTAATATTATTATCAAATATATTATATGCATATAATGTGAATAATTTTCTAACTGTTTTATAATCTTCGATAGATTCTTTTTTGGTTTTTTGTTTTGGTATTTTTGATTTAATAGCTTTTTCAAAATCAAAATCTTCACTCATTAATTTACCTGTATTGTCAAAAATTATATCTTTATTTAAATATAAAAGACCTGATTTTGTTTTTAATTCATTTAATAATTCTTCATGTATATTTTTAATTAATAATTTATTTTCCAAATAATCATTATACATTAATTTTTTAGTATAATCAATAACTTTAATATATTTATCAGGTTCTATAATATTATCAGTATATAATTGATTTACAATTTCATATGGTGTTATATTGCCATAATTATTTAACACAAAATTATTTAATGATTTAAATTCATAAAGTAATTTATAATATTCAGATATTAAAAATGATATTTGATTATATACAAAATTATTTTCAATTTCTGTATCATAAATATCACTTGAATTTATTGGTTCAGAAATATTATGATATTTCTGAATTAATTTTTTTATTTTATCATCATTATAATAATTTTCTATTTGCTCTATTTTTTTTTGAATATTTTCATTAATTTTAGTTTTTATTTCTATTATTTTTCCATATTGTCCTGCGTCTAAATTTTCATATATTGGATTTATTTCTTTTATTTTATTTTTAACTTCATCTATAATTTTAAATATATTATCAATATTTGATTTATCTATAAATATATTATTGTATATTTCAAATAATTTTTTTATTTTATCTAAAACAGTATAATTTACTTTTTGTATATCATAATATTTATCTGCAATATCTTTGAAATTTATATTTTTTAATAAATTTGTTATTTCTGTTATTATTTGTGTAAATACAGTTTCATCTGTCACTATATCTATTTTATTTTCTGCTTTTATTACATTTTTAAATTCATCATTAATATATAATATATTATTTTGTATTTCTTCAATATTATTTAATTTATTTATATTATTTAAATTAATATTATAACCTGATATAATTTTATCTTTTTTTTCAATTTCAAACATACTATAAATTTTAGTTATAATATCATTAGTTGATAAATCTTCTTTTACTGATGATGTTTGTTTTTTAGTAAAAAATTTTGGAAATGCTACACCTCCGCGTTTTATTTCTAGAATATCTTTTATTATTGGTATTAAATTATTAATAACTATTGATTTTACATTTTCTTCAATTATATGCGTTTCACTTGTTAATAAAATATCTTTAATTATATTTTTGATATTTTCTAATTTCTTATTTGAAAATTTATCTTGAAGTGAATATAAAACTTCCTGAATATCTATCCATTTTTTACCACTAACTGATTTATAATATAAATGTGTTTTCTTATAATTTAATCCATAAACATTATCGTTGCTTACCCACATATATGATATAACTTTGTCTGCTTTACTTTTTGGTCTCTTATTACCACCACCTTTTGTTAAAACAGGTATTTGTTCTTTAAATATAAATTCATATATTTTCTCAGCAATTAATGATATATTATTAAATAAATTATCATTAAATTTACCACCACCATGAATTACATATTGTCCTGGATGATATCCTTGTGAATATGATGGTGCATATGATACTCCTTGTGAATATGATGGTGAATATGATGGTGCATATGATACTCCTTGTGAATATGATGGTGAATATGATGGTGCATATGATACTCCTTGTGAATATGATGGTGCATATGATACTCCTTGTGAATATGATGGTGCATATGATACTGCTGGTGCATATGATACTGATTGTGATTGTGATGGACCTGCAAAAATAACACCATCACTTGCATTTGGCGGATTAAGACTAGCACTAGTAAATGATACTAGTTGCGATGGTTGTCTTTGATGTTCTTCATATTCTTGTTTTGATACTATTTTATCTCCAATTTTATATACTGTATTATCTTCTTCTGTACGTGATGGTTGTGATTCTTCGCGAGTACAAACATCAGAACTTTCTTTAGCAATTATACATGGTAATTTAAATTTATTTCTAACTAATGCTATTCTACTTAATGTTGATAAAGTTTCAATAAAACCTGGATTACTTTCAATAAAATTAGCAGCATCATCTTCAGTAAAAGTTGGCATTTGATTTAATCCTGTTTTTCGCGGAAGACTACTCATTAATGCACCAATTACAATATCATCTTCAAGTCCTAAATTTATTATTTTTTGTTCTTCTGTAGTTATTGCTGTATCATGTAATAGGTCATCTTTTGTTCTTGGGGTATATGTAGTAAAATAACTATAATTAGCTTTATAATCCTCAAAATATCTATATAAATATAGTATTTGTTCTTTAAGAGCCTTAATATATTTACATATAAGTTCATCATATTTTTTAGTTTTATCATCTATCAATTCAGCATAACTTATTGATTTTAAGTCTTCTGCTGATATGTCATTAATTGTAATTGTTGGAGCTACTAATTTAGTTATAAAAGATTCGCTAATTTTATATTCAGATTCTTCTACAAATAGTTTTTCTCTTGATTTATATAATAAAAAATTATATGCAATTAATAATTCTCTAATATAATTTATATATTCGCTTATATATGCTTGTGAAGCACCATCTGGTTTTATTATACTGAGTTGTTGTATTTGATCTTCGTTTTTATGTATTAATTTTTCAATTTCTTTCATCTTTGCAAGAAAACCATTTAATAGTGATCGATCAATTTTGTTAAAATTTAAAAAATATAGTTCTTGAGTAATCTCATGTTCTAATTCTTCTTCATTAGTACCATCATTACTAAAATATATACCAAATTGTTTATAAACTTTTAATATTGCATCTTTATATAAATCTTTCTTTGTTCTATTTTTATCATTAATTTTTTTGAGACTTTCTTTTAATTTATTTAAAAATTGAATAATTGACAAATTATCACTACAATTTATTTCTTCTTCGCCCATTAGTTCTTGATTTATTGTATTTATAGTTTTGCATATAAATTTAGTGATGTTTGTTTCATCATTGTTTGATCTTAATGATAAAATTGTATCATTATGATCGTTGCCGTTAATTCTATATGTATTTGTACCATCTTCAAAATCTGTAAATAATTTTTTATAAATAGCAATAAGCCTATCTTTTAATATTATTATTTCTTGATCTTTATCAGGACATCTCAATTCACTTATTATACTTGAATAAACTAATGGGTTAGATATAGTTGATAATCCATTATTAGTACTATCTAATATTAGTCCTTTTTGTATTAAACTTTTATTTTGATTTAATAATTCTTCATATAATTTTTTTATAGTAGATAATGAAGATACATATCGTTCAGATTGAGAACTATTCGGTGGTGATTGTTTTAAATCATCAACATTTGTCTTTCCATTAATTAATTCACGTATATTTTTAATATTTGCAGTTAAGATTTCTATTTTGTTATCATCAAATGCTTTATCATCTGTACTAGAATATTCATAATCTTGATTATCATCTCGTCGTGTATTTTCATAAAATAACTTTTTATAAAAATTTTTTAATCTTTCATCTAATTTATCTTTAAGTTTATTGCATTCTGCTAAATTTTTTTTTATTTTACTACATTGTATTTTTTCTATTAATTTAGCATATTTTTTATCTGATGGCTGTAATAAAGATGGGTCAATTTCAGTATTAACAAGTTTAATTTCAAATAATTGATTTATACTTGTTAGTTTAGCTAAAAATAATGTTATGTTTTCACTAATATTTTTATCATTACTAATATCATTTCCATCATCAGTAAGTTTATCTTTAAAACCATCTATTAATATTTTTATTAAATCTTTATCTATTTTTTCAGTATCATTTTGTTGGGTATTTGTAGTTGCATTAATATCATTTCCAAATAATTTTTTATAAATAGATTTTATTCTTTCCTCTAAGTTATTTTTTTCAGACTGTAATCCTTGTATTTGTGGTTGTAATCCTCTTGGGTCAGCATCGCATTTAATTTTTTCTATTAATTTTTCATAATCAGATTCAGCAATTGAACCAATACCAGGAATGTTTTGTATTTTTTGTTTTAATACAGTATTTAATTGTATTAATTTATCCTTAATCACAGTAATTTCTGTAATAACTGGATTATTTGGTTGTAAATTTGTTAACGTACATTCTTTATATAATGTTTTCAATAATTCATTGATTTTTTCTTTAATTTCGTGATTATCAAAAGCAGTATCTCTTGTTTTTATGTCATTTTCATAATTTTGTGTATTAGGATTACCACCATAATTTTCTCCAAATAATATTTTATATATATTTATTAATCGTTGTTCCAATTCTTGTTGTTTAGCTGTCAATACATCACATTTATCTGCATCTTTTTTACATTCTAAATCATCAATTCTTTTTTTAATATTATGTACTTTACTATCCTGTGAACCAAAATTTATTTCTTTGATATTAATTGAATCATTTATTGTTGCTAATGCTGTTTTTAAATCTTCTATTTTTTGATTTATAGATTTATTAGCATCAGTACTAATAGTTTCAGTGCCAAATAAATTTTTTTCTAAGTCTTTTAATTTATCTTCTAATTCAGATTTTAATTTTGTATTATCTTCAATTATTTCATTTGGAATTTCATCCTTATTATATAATTTTTTATATAAATTTAATAATCTTTCATATAATTTATTACATTTTTCTGATTTTTTTGTCAATGATTCTATTATATCTGTATAACTATTTGTTGATGGAGAAGGTAATAATGAAAAATCTTCATCAAAATATTTATTTTGAAACTTTTGAGATATTTGAGTAAAATCTAAATCTATATTTAAATTATCTAAACCAGATTTTGTGTTATCATAATTATGATTCATAGTTTTAATTCTTAATTCATCAACTGTTGTTTTAAATTTTTTAATTTTTTCATCATAATATTGATCGGGTATGTTTTCATCATATATATCACCAAAAATTAACTCATATAATTTTTTTAATCGATCATCAACCTTAGTTTTTATTGCATTTAAATCATCTGTTTTACATTTTTGTTTATCACAATTTAATTGCTCTATTAGAGAAGTATATGAATTACCGTCTATATTTCCATTTGTAAAAGTTTTTGCTTTATTTAATAATTCTGTATTTATTTTTTCTAATTTTTCTTGCAATTTAGAAATTTTTAAACTAATAGATTTATTTTTATCATCTACTATTTCACTTTTACCATCTAAATGCTTTTCTAATTTTTTTAATTTTTCTAATAAATCTTTTTCTATTTTAGAGTTATCTTTTTCTGAATTAATAGGTATTTTATCAGAATCATATAAAATTTTATATAATTTTTCTAATCTTTTATATAAATCATTACATTTTTTTGATTTTTGTGTTAATTTTTGAATTGTTGTTTTATAACTATCTTTTATATTTTCATCAGTATCATCAAAAATATTAATACTAACATTGTCATCACCATCTTTGTTAGTATCATCAAATATTTTTTCTTTTAAATTTTCAAGTGTATCTTTAAAATCTAATTCTATATTATCCAAATTTTCTAAAATAGATTTATCACTTTTAAATTCATCATCAATTGTTTTTTTTCTTAAATCCCCAATTTTTTGTTTTAATTTTTCTATTTCAACTTTATCATCATCATTTGTTTTTGTATCAGGATCATAGCTATTACCAAATAATATTTTTAATATATATTTTAATCGTACATCACAATCTTGTATACTAGATGAAATAATTGGTGCAGGTGTTGGTGCTGGTGTTGGTGTTGGTGCTGGTGTTGGTGTTGGTGCTGATAATGATGTATCTGTTGGTTTTGTTATAGTAGAACTATTAACAGTTTTTATAAGTCTAGCTGCTCTTTCTGCAAGTCTAGCTGCTAATTTTGCATTTATACAAACGTTTGGTTCAGTATCTTCATTTCCGCCACCAGAAGTTTTTACGCCAGCTTGTGTTTTTGCTTTATCACATTCATCTTGTAATAGTTTAACAACATTAGTATCTTCAAATAATTTATTAGTTTCTATTGTTATATCATGAAGTTCTTTACTTATTTCAGTAGTATCATAAACACTTGGTTTATAATTTGATTTACAAGAAGCACCATATATTTTACTACTATCAAGTGTTAAATGATATATAAAATTTATATAATTAAATACATCTAATCCAGATTTTGTTTTATTATTTTGAGATAAAACAAAAAGTTGAAGACAAGTTAATGAATATGTATTTTCAGATTGAATATAATTGGTATTAAATAAACAATATAATAAAACTCTAAATAACATATCAAATTGTTTATATTTTTCATTATTATCTTCGCCTTTTTTTATCTTCATATCATTTTTAAACTTTTCTAATTTATCATTTTCTTTATCATCACTAGCATATTCCTTTAAATTAAAAGATTGTATTAAAAAGTCTTTATAAATATCTTTACTGCTTAACATAAAGGATAATATATTTTTTGGTATTTCTTCTTTCTTATCAGATTTATCAGGATAAACAGAATTTAACTTAAAAATATATTTATGTAATAGATAGTAATATAATTCACGATTATTTGTATAATTATTAATAATTAATAAATAAACATAATGTTTCAATGACTTCAAAACATAGTCCTTATTAATCAATAATTCTTCGCTTATTTTTATTTGATTAATGTCATAAGCTTCGACATCATCCATATTTTTTCCTATTATTCTATTTTATTATATTAAAATTAAAAAACCAAAAAATATATATTTTTTGATTTATATAGATTCGACATTTATTCGAATTTCATGTAGAAACCCTCGTCATCGAGTTCCTCCCATGTAGAAGATGATACGCTCAAATCTAGCTTTGGAACTGGCTTATCCTCATTCTTGACAACTTTGTTCCATGCTCTGCCAACATAAGGTTTAACCTCAACTGGTGCAATTTCTGGTACTTCTTCAATGATTTTAATAATTTCAATTTCATCATTAATATCTTCATTTTCAAGAGTAAGAAACATGTTATTCATAGGAATTTCATTAATTTTCTTGGCAACACGAGGCTTCTCCTGAATTTGCTTTAAAATATCAACTTGACAAATCTTATTATATCGATATGAAACAATCAGCTTTTCGCGATCAGCATATGACAAGCGATGTCTGTATCCACAGTTTTCCTTGTCGCAAAGCTGACCGAACGTGCAATTTTTCTTTCTTGATTCTGAATTAGGCTCATCCTTTGTGATGTCAAGTTTGTCATAAAATAACTTCACAAGTTTTCGCTCTTTGTAGCTAGTGATATAATGATTGAAGCTACAATCAGAATCAGAACAAATACAGTTTTTATTGCAAGTTGCGCTCATTTCCTGATATAACGGATAGATAATGCTATATACTTTTTTATAAAAAATATTAATCATTTTTTTTTAAACTTGCTTAAAAAATTAATTATTTTTTTTAAACAACTTCAAATAATTATGATTATTAAAAACAGATAATGAAGAAGTATGTATTTATAATTGATTTAGATGCAACTATTATTGGAGATTGTAAATATCAATTAGAATTATATAAACAATATGTATTGCTTAAAAGTAAAGGAATAAAAATAAATATAAATAAATTGTTTCTCAATTATTACCATGAAAAAGAAAAATTATGTAGACCATATTTCGTTTATTTTATAAATAAAATGAAAGAATTATACAAAAATAATGTATATTTTTATGTTTATACAGCATCATCACATGAATGGGCTAATTTTGAAATTAAAATAATTGAAAAAGCTAATAATATAAAATTTAATAGACCTGTTTTTACTAAAAACGATTGTAAATTAGATACAAAAGAACAAAGATATGTCAAAATGATAACACCAATATTAAATAAAATTAAACCAAAAGATCCTGAAATAATTATTATTGATGATTGCGATGTATATAAGGACTTTAAAGATTCGCATATATTATGTAAACCATATAAATATTCTGTATTTTGTGAATTACATAATTATTTATTACCAGAACAGAAAACTATGAATAATTTATTAATATGTCCTTTTAAAAATAAAACTAAACAATATAAATGGTTATATAAAAAATCCAAAGATACTGATAAAAAAAATAAAGAATATATTGATGATAAATTCTGGTTATTTTTAGCAAATACTATAATTAAACATAAAATAACAGACTATAATCCAAATATTATTAAACAATTAACAGCAATTGCGAATAAATAATTATTAAAATTTAGTACAATAATTTAAATTATATATATAAAAAAGCCAATATAATGGACCTAAAAACATAGATATAACTAAACCAATTAATTTATCACCGATACTTCCATTATAGAATAAACATACAATTGAAGCTATAAATCCTGCAATGCCGGCAATAGCCCAAATTACTGCTAATAATACTATTAATATAGCTATCATATATCTATTAATATCTGGTACAATAATTCATATTATATATATAATATAACCAATAAAATGGACCTAAAGTTATTGCTAATAATATTCCAATAACTTTATCGCTAACAGGACCATTATAGAATAAACATACTATTGAAGCTATGAATCCTGTAATACCAGCAAAAATCCATATTAATATAAGTATTAATAATAAAATACCAAAAAAACTTCCACCATATAAATAACCACGTCCTTCATCATAATAATATGGTGTATTTGTATCATGATATCTATTATAACGATAACGATCATCGTATATTTGTTGATTTACTACTGATGGATATTTAGAAGGAGGAGGAGGTGGTGGTCTGTGATAATAATCACGGGGTGGTGGTGGAGGATTTCTATTATAACCAGAAAATATATTCCAATTCCAATCATTTTTATCATCATAATATCGAGTATCTACATCATAACGTCTATCAATATTATAACGTCTATCTACATCATTATATCGATGAGGATCGCCATAATAATAATATTTTTCTATGTTTGAAACATTTCCAGAACTAGATGAATTTGATCCAGATGATGAGTTTGAAGAGTTTGATGTATTTGATGACATTATATTCTATATTATATATATTTTATTTTTATTAATAAAAGTAAAAATATTATTTTTCGAAATAATAAATACACATTAATAATGCATCGCAAACATCATCTTTCTTTTTTAAACTTTTAACATAATTAAGAATTTCTTCATTTTTATAAGTAGTTTCCAATAAATGTGTAGCAAAAAATACGGCATCAATTTTATTTTGTTTATATTTATCATTAACTATTTTTTCGCTATGTTTATTAATAATTTTCAATTTATGTTTAGGAGATACATAATGTGTTTCAACGTCTGCATTTAAATATTTTGATGTCATTTTAAAATAAGTATTTATTGTTGTTTGTATACATTTCATTATTGATGTCATTTGACATTCAATAAGAACAATAGTTTTTTCATCATAATTAATATTAAGTTCATTCATAATAGTATCTAAAAATTCAATAGTATTATCAATAATATTTTGTATATCATTCTTCTTACAATTTAAATCAACTTTATTCAAACTTTTAATATCCAATTTTTCATTATCGATAATAGCATAACAATATGCCATATTTTTTATACCGATATCAAAGGATAATAATTGTATCATAATAATATAATATATAATGATAGTTTTATTTATATTTCGAAGGGATTTAAGGACCTTTGACAATACAACATTAAATTTTGTTAAAACTAAATATCCAAATGCTTCAATATTGCCTGTTTTTATTTTTAATAAATATCAAATTGATGAGAAAAATAATAAATATTATTCTAAAAATTCCGTGCAATTTTTATTCGAATCATTGAATGATTTAAATAAAGATTTGAAAGAATTGAATTTTTATTATACAGATAATGAAATAGATATTATTAATAAAATAAATAAAAAAAATAAATTAATTGCGATAGCATGTAATAAAGATTATACACCATACGCTAAGAAAAGAGATGCAGATATTGAAAAATATGCAAAAGAAAATAAAATTGATTTTGTATCAAAAGAAGATTATACATTACATGATATTGGTACAATTCTCAAAGATAATAATAAACCTTATTTAAAATATACGCCATTTTATAAAAAAGCTATTTTAAAAATTCCAAATTCAATTAATTCAAATACTAAATTTAAATTTATAAAAGATTCATCATCATTTACATTGAAACAAATGGAAGATAAATTAAAACCAAAAGAAAATAAGAATATTTTTGTAAATGGAGGTAGAAAAAATGCTTTATTAATTATTTCAAAATTAAAATCAGGTTATCATAATAAATATGATACTGAACGCGAATATCCATTTTTAAATAAAACAACTAAATTAAGTGCGTATATTAAATATGGATGCGTGAGTATACGAGAAATTTATTTTGCTTTACCAATTAAACATGGAATAGTGAGAGAATTATTTTGGCATGATTTTTATGCAATTATTACATATTATTTTCCATATATATTTCAAAAATCTTTTTTATTAAAATATGAAAAAGTTAAATGGGATTATAATGAAATTAATTTAAATAAATGGAAAGCAGGTTTAACAGGATTTCCTATTATTGATGCTGCTATGCGACAATTAAATGAGACTGGATGGATGCATAATCGTTGCAGAATGATTGTTGCTTCATTTTTAACAAAAAATTTATTTATGTATTGGAAATATGGAGAACAGTATTTTGCTTCAAAATTAGTCGATTATGATCCATCATCTAATAATGGTGGTTGGCAATGGTGTGCTTCAACAGGTACTGATTGTCAGCCATATTTTCGAATTTTTTCACCATCAGCTCAATTAAAGAAATATGATAAAGATTGTCAATATGTTAAAAAATGGATTCCTGAATTACGTGATGTTTCAAATAAGATTATATTAAATTGGGAAACAAAAAATAATATTAATATTAATTATCCAAAACCTATTGTTGATATTAAAGAAACTTCCAAATTATTTATAAAGAGATTTAAGGAGATTTAGATAGATTCTTAAATGCATTTGTTAAACTTGGTAATGTAATGTAAACACATTCATTTTTAATATTATTTGTTTCACAAAATGTTTTATATAATTTATATGAATTAAACACAAATTCTTTTAATGTTTTAAATTCTTCTTCATATTTTAAATCATATTTATCTATAATTTTCTGTAATTCTTCATTGTTGCTATCTAATTTAATTGTTTTTATTACTTCATATGGTATATTTTCATATTTAATAAAGTTTCCATAAATGATATCTTTTAAATAATTGTATGTTTCAATTGTCAATATTTCATTCTTTAAAGTCTCTTCATCTACATATGTAATATCATTTTCAATCATTAAGTTTATCAATTTATTTTTTGAAAACTTTGTTAGATTTTCACAACGTACACCATTCTTTAAATAGTAAAAATTGATGGATTTGATTAGTTCTACTTTACTTAATTTAGTAATATCAGTCATAATTCATAAAAAATATTTTTGTAAGAAAATAATCAATTTTTTAAAAAAAATGATTATAAAAATGAAATAAAAATTCAGGCATTAATCATGACGTCAGTTGCTAGCATCGTTAACGGAAACATCGATGAGAAGTTTTATGAGAATGAGGATGGTGTATATTTCAAGTCATCATATCCTTCTCAATGGTTTCTCGTCGACTTCGTTATCGATGACAAGAAGTACAACTGTTGTGAGAAGTGGATGATGGCTCAGAAGGCACGGTATTTCGGCGACGCGGAGACTGAGGCTCTCATCATGGACTGTTATGACCCCAAGCAACAGAAGACATACGGTCGCGCTGTCAAGAACTTCAACGAAAATCTCTGGAATGAGGTTGCTGACACTGTCGTCTACAATGGAAATCTCGCCAAGTTTTCGCAGAATCCGGAGTTGAAGGAGCTTCTTCTCGCTACTGGCGACAAGGAGTTTGTCGAGTGTTCTCCCTACGACAAGATTTGGGGAAATGGTCTCAACATCACTGACACACTCGCGACTCCTAAGGAGCAGTGGTTGGGGACGAATCGTCTTGGCAAGGCTATCATGAAGGTTCGCAATACTCTGCGATCGGCATAAAAAAAAGTCAAGGTGGATATATTAAGCAGCAACTGGAACAGGTGGGTTTTCCTTTTGTTGCTTCCATTGAACTGTGGCAGCTTTCATTCTGTCTTTTGGTGGAATTTTTTCGTTTTCAGGATTTAGCATAAAGTCTTTTACAAAAAGATTATATGCTGATGGTGCTTTTTTTGTCTTTTCAACAGGTTCACCATTTTCTCCCTTTGGAACAGATCCTTTGGTGCTAGATTTTAGAATCTTAACTAATTCAGCAATAGTATAAGTTTTTTCAACATCAACAGCTTTAACAAAGGCATCTAGAATTTCTTTTGTAGTCATTATTTTTATTTGTAATATATTAGTCTCTAATGTTTATATACCTTTATGAATTATAACCATATAAAAACAATAATATTCAAATATATATTATGACATTTTTTACCACCAATACATATAATTTTGAATTTGATTCTTATTCAAAATTTGAAACTAAATTTGCTAATTATAATCAAGCTATTGTTGGATTAATTACATATCTTGAAAAAGATATGACATTTTATCACGATGAATATAGTATTAATGTAGAAGATGAATATTGTATTGATGAAAATAATAAATATTATATTGATGTTTCTATTAATAATGTAGCAGATTTACTGACAAATTTTATTTTAGATGATAATGATATCGAATATTTTTTAATAGTACAAGATAAAATAATAGATTTTGATAATAAATTTATTTTATTATTATTAGCATGTAGTGATAATACACCATTTAAATTACGATTTATTTTTAAAAATAAACCATATGATTTTAAATTTAGTTTTGATGCATATTTATGTCAATTTAATTTACGTAGAAATATTAAAAATGCTTCAACAATTAAAGTATCTGGTATTAAATATTATTTAGGAATTCCCACTATTGATAATGATAATTAAAAAAATGATTTTTATTTAATATATTATTTTATATATAAAATGGATAATAAATACTGGAAAGACTTTCAAAATTTAACACCAGTTGTTTTAACTAACCATAAAAATAAACCTGGTATTTCATCTCAATCTAAAACAAATATTCATCTAGATAATAAAAAATCAATTGATAATGAAGAATTACCTCCTATTAATAAATATACAACAGAACAACTTACTCAAATTAAAGAATTGAGAAATTTACATAATCTATCACAAGAACAACTATCACTAATGATTGGCGGTGGTAGTTTAGGTAAAGATTTTATCAATAGAATTGAAGCTAATAAAATTCAATTTAATCAAAAAACATTTAATACTATTATTAATACTTTAAAAAGAATTAAGACTAAAACAGGTGTTTCTTTAACTTAATCTTTTTTTTATTTCATCTATTTCTTTTCTCAAATCTTTAATTGCTTCAACAATTAAACCTGTCATATTTCCATAAGCTAAATTATAATATCCATCTTTATCAATATTTACTACTTCTGGTAAAACTTCTTTCACCTCTTGTGCTATCAAACCTGTTAATCTATTATCATCTTCATTTATTTTACAATTATTTAAATTATATGTTATTCCATTTAAAGAACATACTTTATCTAATGCATTTTCTATTTTTTTAATATTCTTTTTTAATCGTAAATCAGAATATGTGTATATTGAACCATTTATAAAAATATTAAAATCATTTGTATTTGTTTGATATTCAAATATTAAAGCATCTGTATATGTATCACTATTTGAAATAAATAAATTGTCATTGTATTCTGGTAATGTATTATTAAATATTGAAATTGAAAAATTACTTTGATTTACTCCAATTCGAAAAACATTATTTAAATCATTAAGTTTTGTATTAAAATTAATAAATGCAGATTCAGTACATGAATTTAATGTTATGAAATTATTATTATCTGAAAAATTATTTATTTGAAATAAATTATTATTTACAGGATTAATATTATTACCATTTATAATTACTCCTCCTTTATAATTATCACGATTATATACACTAGGATTTAATATAATATTCTTTGTTGATAATTTAAAATTCACATTTGTTGGTGTATTTTCTAAAATAGATAATACATTATCATATAATGATACACCATTACAATTATAAATATCTCCTTTTAAATAAATATTATTTGTTTCTAAATTTCCAGTAGTTTTTAATGTTCCTGTTTCATCTAAATTTAATAATTTAAAATCATCTAAATATATTTCATAATCATTTGTATAACTATATATATTATGATATCTATTATAAATATTTTGTTGTTTAATTATTGGTATCTTATCACTTATTTTTATCATATTAACAGCAGTATTTATTGGTGTTAATGATATATTACTTTCATAATTGTCATATGTATCAAAAGTAATTATATTTATAGGTAAACTTTTTTTAACACCAAATAATATTAATTCATATTGTTTTTCTATATAATCAATATATGTATTTGATGATATTGTATAATCTATTCCAGTAGTTTTTAAAAATTTAAATCTATTATTAATTTCAATCACAGGTGTATTATTATTATTATTTACAACATTTACATTGATTATATTTGAATAACTATTATAAATACTAACAGGAATTATATTTTCATGTCTTAATAAATTATATTCATATGTATTTAAAATTACATCAAGTTGATTTATTGGAAACTGACTATATTTATTATAAATTATTAAATTTGAAAAATTTATTGAATTATATTCAAATGTAAGTAAATTACTACCATAATCACTACTATCATGTGAAAATTCAGCAATTTTAGTAAGTATATGTACGTTTATTCCAGATACATAATTAATTGCTGATGTAAATAAATTATTAATTGAAGATGGTACTATGTATTTTAATGAAATTCTTGATACATTATTTAAAATTACTGGAAAATGAGGTGTTAAATCATACTCTACATTTTTTATTTCATAATTATTATTAATACATGTTATATTTGAATCATAAGTAATAATTGGTGGTAATAAATTATATGTATATGGAATAGTTGAATTATCAAATTTAAAATTATTTATGTCTGTATCTATATCAATATAATTAGCATATATATTCTTAAAATTATATATGATATTTGTAGCAACAACATTTGAATTTATATTTAATAATATATTTTCAACTTCATAATCTTGAATATTATTCAATAATGTATAACTAATACCATTATTATCATAATTTATTCTGAAATCTTTTGTTATATCAAAATTACAACTTATTATTAAATCTCCTATATTACTATATTGATTTTTCAATATTATTGATGGATTATTAGAAGTACTATTTATATTTAAAGAACAATTTGTAATTATATTGTTTGAAGTAATATTAAGTATATTAGAATCATTATAATTGAAATTGAAATTATTATCTATTACTAAATCCCAATTATTTGTATTATTTTGTTTTATTCCTATTTTTACTGGATTTATTGAATTATTTGTTAATCTTAATAAATAATTTGGTGTATTATCATTAAGATGTAAAATTGTATCATCAACAATACATTTATAATTATTATTATCATAAAATATTCCACTACCAATATTAATAATGTTTGTGTTTGTTGATATATTATAACAACTAAAAAATGGAGAATTTGAATTTGGTATTATTTCAAATAATGTATTTTTTATATAACTTGATTCAGGATCATTTGTTGATGTTCTATTTGTTATATGTGTCAATTTGAATTTTACATTATCAATAATTGAATTATTCATATTAGTTCTTTCAGCTGTATTTATCAAATTTATATCAAGCATTGTTGATGTTTTTAATGACAAAATTGTTGGTGTCGATATATTCATAAATGTTTTCCCCTTGCAATTTAAACTACCAACACTATTGTCAAATGTATCATTAAATGTATAAAATGGTGAATATTTATTTGTATCATTTATTGAATCAGCCCATCGTGAGCTCAATGAATTATATCCAACTATTAATGTATTCTTTGGATATAATTTAACTAAATTTCCAGTAATTATAACATCTGTATTATTTGTAGTTGTATTATTTTGTTGCGTATTTAACTCTTCTTCTTTTATTAATGCATTCATTGAATAAATTATATTGTAAAAATCAGTTATATTTAATGAAACATCCCATGCAGATTTAAGAGTATCATTTGTATTTTTAACGGAATCATTTAAAAGTTTTATTAATGATATAGAATTTGATATATTATTACCAATTAAATTATATATTGTATTTGTCAATAAATACCAAATATTTGCATATTCATAAGTTTTATTTATAAAAAATATATATTTATTTGTGATATTATATATAATATCATTAAAAAAAGTTGTTAAAATGAATTTGTATATCTAATTATTTCTTAAAAAAATTAACATCCACAATTAGTATTAATTTTACCTAGGTCGTCTAACATAGTATTTATTTTTTTTATTATTGGAT
>Ga0136644_10001376_pt1 | contig 19358 bp, 19 predicted proteins | sample C_130820_EF_Meta_FD_94780 | JGI IMG/M metagenome (GOLD analysis project Ga0136644, IMG submission 94780) | Freshwater microbial communities from Lake Croche, Canada to study carbon cycling - C_130820_EF_MetaG (v2) (version 2) | ecosystem: Environmental > Aquatic > Freshwater > Lake | place... | reverse complement strand
CTCTGAAGGATGCTTTTCGAGTAATCGACGAAGTAATTTTCGTCCGACACGGCGCGAAACGTGTAGCCAGCCGTCCAGCCAAGGTAGTTATTGTTCACATAGCTGCTGTTGATCATCCAGCGCGTTCGGTCGGCCACCAGATCGTAGGGCGTCACTTCGAACTGCGTGGTGCCGATCGAGATCGGCGGCTGACCTGGGTTACCGTCAATCGAACGGGCATTGCCGGTTAACTGAAAGCCGCGTCGGGCGCTGTAATTGGTCGACAGGAGCATGTCCCGATTGGGTGCGATGTTCCAGTAGTACGGCAGCATCACCTCGGTGCCCATGGTCGAGGACTGCGAGAAAATCGGCGCCAGAAAGCCGCTGCGCCGCTCGTCGGCCAGCGGAAAACCCATCGATGACGCCGCAAAGATCGGCAGATCCTTGAAATAGAGCACTGCCGATTTGGCGATGCCCTCGTCCTGGGCACGGTCGATCAGGAGCTCATCGGTCTTGAGATACCAGTCGGGGTCGTCCGGCTTGCAGGTGCTGTAGGTGGCATCCGCCATCAGCAGCTGGTCGCGGTTCAGAAAATCGATGCGGCTTGCGCTGCCGCTGCCACCCGTGGCCGGCAGCTGATAGCGGGGCGAGGCGAAAACGCCCTCGAGCGAATCGAGACCGATCTGAAGCTGCGGGCCGGTAAAGATCTGCCCCTCTCGGCTCAAGCGCACGTTACCGATGGCGATCACATCGTCCTCGGCGTCGTAGCGGGTGATCCGGTCGGCCCGGATCACGGTACTGCCACGCCGGATTTCGGCATCGCCTTCGAGCGTCGTTTCGCGATCGGTGCGTCCTGTGACGACCGCACCGCGCCCAAACACCGGACGCGGGGTGCGAGAAAGCAGATTCGATTCGCGCAGCTCGGTCTCTTGACGCAGACTCACGCCCGCCTGCTCGATGGGGTCCCTGGACGGTACAGCCTCGGGGCCCTGCGCCCAGCCGGCGGTCGCGAGACCGGCCAGCGCTGCAGCCATCGCGGCGGATAAACCTTTGACAGGCGGAGGTCGACGCATGTGAGGCGACTCAGGAGGGCGCCCTGGGCGCAGCACGACGATCTCGTATTATAGGGAGACGATCTGCAATCGCAGGACACCCCCGCCGGATACCGCTCTGAACACGACTGCCGCCCCGATTTCCCCGACGCCTGCCGATGCTCGCCTCGCGCTCCTTGGCTCATGGCTCTCGAGCCTGCCCGATGGGCTCGGCCTGTGCATCGACAGTCTGCGCCCAGCCTCCGACGATGCGAGTTTTCGACGCTACTTCCGCGTCGACACCCATCCCGACACCCGCCTCGTCGACCCCGCTGCCGGCCGGCGCGGCAGCCTGATCGTGATGGACGCGCCGCCGCCCCACGAAAACTGTGCTCCCTTCGTTCACGCCGCCGAGGTCCTTGCGCGCAGCGGCGTCAGCGTGCCGACAGTCGTCGCCGCCGATCTGCCTCGTGGCCTGCTGCTGCTCGAGGACTTCGGATCCACCACTTATCTCTCGCAGCTGTCTGCGGCCACCGCGCCCGCCCTCTACCGCGATGCCATCGATGCGCTGATCCGCCTGCAGCTTGCCAGCGATCCGGCGAGCTTTCCGCCCTACGACCGTGAGCTGCTGATGCGCGAGCTGCAGCTCTTTCCAGAGTGGTACGTCACGCGCCATAAAGGCATCACCCTCGATGCCGCCGAGCAGGCGGTGCTCGATGCCGCTTTCGAGGCCATCCTCCAGAACACTCTGGCGCAGCCGCAGGTCGACGTTCACCGAGACTTCCATTCGCGCAACCTGATGGTGATCGAGGGCGCAGGCAATCCGGGCATCCTCGACTTCCAGGACGCGGTCCATGGGCCGATCACCTACGACCTGGTCTCGCTGCTGCGCGATGCCTACATCCGCTGGGAAGAAGAGCAGATCATCGACTGGGCCGTGCGCTATTGGGAGCGTGCCCGCAAGGCGGGGCTGCCGGTGCGTGCCGACTTCGGCGACTTCTATCGCGACTTCGAGTGGATGGGCCTGCAGCGCCACCTGAAAGTGCTGGGCATCTTCGCCCGGCTCAGCCATCGCGATGGCAAGGATCGCTATCTCGCCGATCTGCCCCTGGTCTTGCGCTATGTGCAGGAGGTGGCCGCGCGCTATGTGACGCTGGCACCGCTGTCGCGGCTGATCGACCGCATCGAGGGCCACGGCCAGCGCATCGGCCATACCTTCTGAACGCACTCGGCGATCGCTCAGGCTACCCATGCGCACCATGATCCTGGCCGCCGGCCGCGGCGAAAGAATGCGCCCCCTCACCGATGTCTGCCCGAAACCGCTGCTGCCGGCGGGCGGCATGCCGCTGATCGGCTGGCATCTTCGCAGACTGGCCGGCGCGGGGTTTCGCGAGGTGGTGATCAACCATGCCTGGCTCGGCGAGCAGATCGAACGCACGCTGGGCGATGGTTCGAGCTGGGGCCTGTCGATTCGCTATTCGCCTGAGTCGCAGGCACTCGAGACGGCCGGGGGCATCGCCCAGGCGCTGCCGATGCTGGGTGACGATCCGTTTCTGGTCATCAACGGCGATATCTGGTGCGACTGGGATCCGGCACGGGCACGCTCGATCGGCCAACAGCTCACCGCGCTCGACTGGCTCGCCTGGTGTGTGCTGGTCGACAACCCCGAGCATCATCCCGCAGGCGACTTTGTGCTGGATGGCGGCCGACTTGACGGGGGTCTGCCCGATGCGGCACGACGCGCTGACGCCGACACACCGCGCCTGACCTTCTCGGGCATCGGCATCTATCACCCCCGACTGTTCCGAAGCGTGGCGCGCGGCAGCCGCGCGCCGCTCGCGCCGCTGCTGCGACAGGCTGCCGCTCAGGGTCTTGCGGGTGCCGAGCGGCATGACGGCCGCTGGACCGACGTGGGTACACCGCAGCGCCTGGCACGACTCGATGCACAATTGACGAATCCTGATGCTCCGTCCCGAGCATCCGACAGACCCTGAGGCCATCATGCAACCCTACCTGTCCCGACGCCTGAAGCTGGCCGACCTGATGCGCGCCCGTGGCGGCGGCGTGGCGGTCGTCGCCACAGCGCCCGAGGTCATCCGCAATCGCGATGCTCACTATCCCTACCGCTCCGACAGCTACTTTCATTACCTGAGCGGATTCCCCGAGCCCGAAGCGGTCGTGGTCATCGTGGCCGATGCCACCTCGAGCCGATCGATCCTGTTTTGCCGCGAAAAGCACGAGGAGCGTGAAATCTGGGACGGCTTTCGTTTCGGCCCGGATGCCGCCGCCGAACGCTTCGGCTTCGACAGCGCGTTTCCGATCGACAGCATCGATGCGCAAATGGCGCACCTGCTGGCCGATCAGCCGGCGCTTTTTTATGCGCTCGCCGAGCGCCCCGAGACCGATGCCTGCGTGCAGCGCTGGCTCGCCGCAGTGCGCGCCCAGGCGCGCGCCGGCGTGAACGCGCCGGCCACCGCCTACGACCTGAACGCACTGCTCGATGAAATGCGGCTCATCAAGGACGCCACCGAAGTCGACCTGATGCAGCGGGCAGCGCGCATCTCGGCACAGGCCCATGTGCGGGCCATGCAGGCCACAAAGCCCGGACGTCGCGAGTTCGAGATCGAAGCCGAACTGCTCCATGAATTCAGGCGCCACGGATCGCAGTTCCCGGCTTACGGATCGATTGTTGCCGGCGGTCGCAATGCCTGCGTGCTTCACTATCGCGACAATGCCGACGCCCTGCGCGACGGTGATCTGCTGCTGATCGATGCCGGCTGCGAGCTCGACGGCTATGCCTCCGATATCACCCGCACCTTCCCGGTCAACGGCCGCTTCAGCGGTGCGCAACGCGCGCTCTACGACATCGTGCTCGATTCCCAGGCGGCCGCGATTGCCGCCACGCGCCCGGGCATGCGCTTCATCGATCCGCACGACGCGGCGGTCAGGGTGCTTGCACAAGGCATGATCGATTGCGGCCTCCTCAGCGGATCGCTCGATGGCGCCATCGAGAGCGGCAGCTACCGGCGCTTTTACATGCACCGCACCGGCCACTGGCTTGGCATGGACGTCCACGACTGCGGCGGCTATCGCGAACCCGGCGAAGCTGCCCAGGCCGGCAGCGAAAAGCCCTGGCGCGTGCTGCGCCCTGGCATGGTACTGACGGTCGAGCCGGGCATTTATGTGCGGGCCGCCGCCGATGTGCCCGCGGCCTATCACGACATCGGCATCCGCATCGAAGACGATGCGCTGGTGACCGAGTCCGGCTGCGAGATCATCACCGGCGATGTGCCCAAGACCGCCGCCGATATCGAAGCGCTGATGCGGGCAGCATGAGCGAGCCGCTCTGGCGGATCGCCGGGGCCGGGCCGGTCGGGCTGGCCTGCGCGCTGTTTCTGGTTCGTCGTGGTGTGCCCTCGAGCGCGATTGCGCTCGATCCGCTGCCTGTGCCATCCGAGCCGATCCCGGCGGGTCTGGCGGCCCGCGTGCTGGCGGTTTCGCATGGCAGCTGCCAGTTGCTGAGCCGGATCGCGACGCTGCCTGCGGCCGGCCGGATCGGCCGCGTCGAGGTCTCGATCTCCGGGCATCTGGGCCGCACCCGGATCGTCGCCGACGAATTGGGCGTACCGGCACTCGGCCAGGTCATGCGCTATGGCGCGCTGCTCGATTCGCTGCGGCAGGCGGCCGCACAGCACCACTGGGCAAGCCTGCCCACCGAGCCCGGGAACGCCGGTCGCATCGGGCTGACCATCCATGCCGAGGGCGATGCCGGTGAGGACGCGCGGGTACGCGAATTCGACCAATCGGCGCTGCTCGGGGAGGTCGCCGCACCCCAGGCCCCCAGCGAACATCTGAATACCGCCTTCGAGCGATTCGGCGACAACGGCCCGCTCGCCCTGCTGCCCTTGCCGCAAACGCGCCGCTGGGCGATGGTCTGGTGCGACCAGGCCGACGCCTGCGAAGCGCGCCGGACCCTTGAGCCGGCCCGGCTGTCGGCCGAACTGCAAAGGCGTGCCGGCGATATGCTCGGGCCGCTCGAGATCTGCGGGCCGCTCGCGCTGGCGCCCCTGACCCGACGCGCCCGGCGCCAGATCGCAACGCCCGACGCGGTCTGGATCGGCAACGCCGCGCAATCGCTGCATCCGGTCGCCGGCCAGGGACTGAACCTCGGTCTGCGTGATGCCTTCGAGCTGGCCGATTGCCTGGCCCAAGGCATGGCCCAATGCATGAGCCAAGGCATGAGCCAGGGTGTGGGCAACCCTGCCAGCCACCATCAAGGCGCCGCCGATCGTGTGCCGGACGCGCTGCAGACCTTCGAACGCCGGCGGCGAGCCGACCGCTCGCTCACCATCGGTCTGACCGACCTGATGGCCGAAAGTTTCACCTGGCCCCTTATCCGCCCGGTGCAATCGGGTGTTTTAGGCGCCCTCGACATGCTGTCGGCACTGCGCGCACCGCTTGCGCGCCAGCTGATGTTCGGGCGCCGCTGATCACTTTTTATCTGCCGACTTTTTGTGCAGAGCGATTTTCGTTAGAATCCGCTCCCCGCTCATGCCCTCACTGCCTGCGGTCGGCGCCCATCACTCGCCGCCCGCATCCCGCGACCCATGCAACTCGGCCCCTATCGGCTGCCCAACAACGTGTTCGTTGCGCCCATGGCCGGCGTCACAGACCGCCCATTCCGGCGGCTGTGCCGGCAGTTGGGCGCGGGCTATGCAGTGTCCGAGATGGCGGCCTCCAACCCGCGGCTGTGGGCCTCGGTCAAGACATCGCGCCGGCTGAACCATGATGGCGAGGCGGCACCGGTGGCGGTGCAGATCGCCGGCGCCGACCCGGCCATGATGGCGCAGGCCGCCCGCTTCAACGTCGATCGCGGCGCGCAGATCATCGACATCAACATGGGCTGCCCGGCCAAGAAAGTCTGCGATGTGGCGGCCGGCTCGGCGCTGATGGCCAATGAGTCACTCGCCCTGCAAATTGTCGACGCCGTGGTCGCTGCCGTTGATGTGCCGGTGACCGTCAAGATGCGCACCGGCCCGTCGGTGGCCCAGCGCAATGCGGTGGCGCTTGCCCGCGCCCTCGAATCGGCGGGCGCGGCAATGATTGCGGTCCATGGTCGCAGCCGCGCGTGTGCCTTCGGAGGCCAGGCCGAGTACGACACCATCGCGCTGGTCAAGCAGGCGGTGCGTGTGCCGGTGGTGGCCAATGGCGATATCGATTCGCCTGCCAAGGCGGCCTTCGTGCTGGCCCGTACCGGCGCCGACGCCATCATGATCGGCCGCGCCGCCCAGGGGCGTCCCTGGATCTTTCGCGAGATCGATCACTTCCTGCGCACCGGCGAACGGCTCGCCGCGCCCACGCTCGATGAGATCCGCCGCGTGCTTCGCGATCATCTGGTCGATCACTTCGCCTTCTATGGCGACCATGCCGGGCCGCGCATCGCCCGCAAACACATCGGCTGGTACATCGACGGATGGTTCAGCCAGCCGGCGCATGATGCGACCGGCTTTACCCCCCAGCCCGCTGCCGCGCTTGCGCTTCGCGATGAAATCAACCGGGCCGAATGCCCCACGAGGCAGCTCGCGCTGCTCGATGACTTTCTTGACCATGCACACGACGAAGTCGAATTCCATTGACGAGGCGGTCACCCGCAGCCTCGAGAAATACTTTGCCGACCTCGAAGGGTCGCGCCCGAGCGCCATCTATGACATGGTGCTGTCAGCCGTCGAGCGACCGATGCTCGAGGTCGTGATGAAGCAGGCGCAAGGCAACCAGCTGCGTGCGAGCATGATGCTCGGCATCAACCGCAACACGCTTCGCAAGAAGCTGCAGTTCTACGGGATGCTCTGAGCAGCCCGCCACGAGGACACCATGCATCCCATCAAGCAGGCCCTGATCAGCGTTTCGGACAAGACCGGCGTCGTGGAGCTGGCCACGCAGCTGACCGCCCTTGGCGTCGGTCTGCTTTCAACCGGCGGCACCGCCAAGCTGCTGCGCGATGCAGGTCTTGCGGTCACCGAGGTGTCCGACTACACCGGCTTTCCTGAAATGCTCGATGGCCGGGTCAAGACCCTGCATCCCAAGGTTCACGGCGGGCTGCTCGCCCGGCGCGATCTGCCCGAGCACATGCAGGCGCTCGCCCATCACGGCATCGGCACGATCGACCTGCTGGTGGTCAATCTCTATCCCTTCGCCCAGACCGTCTCGCGCCTTGACTGCACCCTGAGCGATGCAATCGAGAACATCGATATCGGCGGACCGGCCATGCTGCGTGCAGCCGCCAAGAACCACGGCGGCGTAGCGGTGGTGGTCGACCCGGCCGACTACCGGCAGGTGCTCGCCGAGATCCATGATCACGGCGCGGTCAGCGATGCAACCCGTTTCGAGCTCGCCCGCAAGGTCTTCGCGCATACCGCCCACTACGACGGCGCGATCGCCAACTATCTGGGCGGCATCAAGTCAGACGGCTCGCACGACCCTTATCCCCAGACGCTCACCCTGCAGTTCGAACGACTGCAGCCGATGCGCTATGGCGAAAACCCGCACCAGAGCGCCGCCTTCTATCGCGACCGCGAGCCCAGCGCCGGCGCGCTCGCCAACTATCGCCAGTTGCAGGGCAAGGAGCTCTCCTACAACAACGTGGCTGATGCCGATGCTGCCTGGGAGTGCGCAAAGACCTTCGAGTCGGTGGCCTGCGTGATCGTCAAGCATGCCAATCCCTGCGGCGTAGCGATTGGCACCGACACGCTCGAGGCTTACGGCAAGGCACTGGCCACCGATCCGACCTCGGCCTTCGGCGGCATCATCGCCTTCAACCATCCGGTCGATGGCCCGACCGCCGAAATGGTCGCCAAGCAGTTCGTCGAGGTGGTGATCGCGCCGGCCTTCGATGAGGCGGCACGCCAGGTGTTTGCCGCCAAGCAGAATGTGCGGGTCCTCGAGATTCCGCTTGCCCGCAATTCAAACCGCATCGACCTCAAGCGGGTGGGCGCCGGTCTGCTGGTGCAGTCGCCCGACGAGCGCAATCTCGCGCGATCCGAACTGAAGGTGGTCACCCGGCTGGTGCCCACCGAGGCGCAACTCAGCGACCTGCTCTTTGCCTGGCGCGTTGCCAAATTCGTCAAATCGAATGCCATCGTCTTTTGCGCGGGCGGCCAGACGCTCGGTGTGGGTGCAGGCCAGATGAGCCGCATCGATTCAGCCCGCATCGCCTCGATCAAGGCGGGGCACGCCGGCCTCACGCTGGCCGGCTCGGTGGTGGCGTCCGACGCCTTCTTTCCGTTTCGCGATGGCCTCGATGTGGTGGCCGATGCCGGCGCGGTCGCGGTCATTCAACCCGGCGGCTCGGTGCGCGACGACGAAGTCATCGCTGCGGCCAATGAGCGCGGTGTGGCCATGGTTTTTACCGGCGTGCGGCACTTTCGCCACTAGACCACGCAGCACCCGCCATGCGCACGCAGACCGCCTTGCGAATTCTCGGCATCGACCCGGGTCTGCGTCTGACCGGATTCGGTGTGATCGAGCGCCGGGACCGCGGTCAGCTGGTCTATGTGGCCAGCGGCGTGATCCGAGTGCCCGACGGCGAGCTGCCGACGCGGCTGGCTGCGATCTTCACGCAACTGCGCGAGGTGATCACCGAATACCGCCCTGATACTGCGGCCATCGAAAAGGTCTTCGTCAACGTGAATCCCCACTCGACGCTGCTGCTCGGACAGGCCCGCGGGGCAGCCATCTGCGCCGCCGCCACCGCCGGACTGCCGGTGGCCGAATACACCGCCTTGCAGATCAAGCAGGCAACGGTCGGCTATGGTCGGGCCACCAAGGAACAGGTTCAGGCCATGATCGTGCGACTGCTCTCGCTGCCGGGCACGCCCTCGAAGGACGCTGCTGACGCCCTGGCCTGTGCGAGCTGCCATGCCAATGCCGATCGGCTCGCCGGCGCACTGGTGGCCGGGTCGATCGCCAGCGCCGGCGCGCCGCTTGCCATCGCGCGCCGCGGCGTGCGCATCCGCCGTGGCCGGCTGGTGGCCTCATGATCGGACGACTGTCGGGTGTGCTGCTCTCAAAGGCGCCGCCGCAGGTCCTGATTGATGTCGCCGGCGTGGGCTATGAGGTCGACGTCCCGATGAGCACCTTCTATGACCTGCCACCAGCGGGTGACCGGGTGGTGCTGTTGACCCACATGGTGGTGCGCGAAGACGCCCAGCTGCTCTACGGCTTTCTCACCGAGAGCGAGCGGGCGGCGTTTCGCGAGCTGATCCGCATCTCGGGCATTGGCCCGCGGATGGCGCTGGCCGTGCTCTCGGGCCTGTCGGTCGCCGACCTCGCCCAGGCGATCACGCTGCAGGAGTCGGGGCGCCTCGTCAAAGTGCCCGGCATCGGCAAGAAGACCGCCGAGCGGCTTTTGCTCGAGCTCAAAGGCAAGTTCGGACCGACGCTCGACGGCGTGGGCGGCACAGCGCCCGCCTCCGACCATGCGGGCGACATCCTGCGTGCGCTGTTGTCGCTCGGCTACTCCGAGCGGGAAGCCACGATCGCCGCCAAACAGCTGCCAGCGGACGCGAGCGTCTCCGATGGCATCAAGCAGGCCCTCAAGCTGCTTGCACGCAACTGAAGGCCCGCACCGGAATCCGGCAGCATCCGGGGTCGACACGCCGCGTCCGACACGCCGCGTCCGATAGAATGACTCGATGATCGAACACGACCGGCTCGACCGGCTGATTGCGCCAGCCCCCGCATCGCCCGCTGAAGAAGCCGTCGAGCGGGCACTGCGCCCCAAGGCACTCGCCGACTATGTCGGCCAGCCCCGCATCCGCGAGCAGCTCGACATCTTCGTGGCCGCCGCCCGCAATCGTGGCGAATCGCTCGATCACCTGCTGCTCTTCGGTCCGCCGGGCCTGGGCAAGACCACGCTGGCCCATATCGTGGCCGCCGAAATGGGCGTCAATCTGCGTCAGACCTCGGGCCCGGTACTCGAGCGTCCGGGCGACCTGGCCGCGCTGCTCACCAATCTCGAAAAAAACGACGTGCTCTTCATCGACGAGATTCACCGGCTCAGCCCGGTCGTTGAAGAAATCCTCTATCCGGCGCTCGAAGACTTCCAGATCGACATCATGATCGGCGAGGGCCCTGCGGCGCGTTCGATCAAGCTCGACCTGCAGCCCTTCACCCTGGTGGGTGCCACCACCCGGGCCGGGATGCTGACCAATCCGCTGCGCGACCGCTTCGGCATCGTCGCGCGGCTCGAGTTCTACAACGAGGCCGACCTCACGCTGATCGTCACGCGCTCGGCCTCGCTGCTCAAGGCGCCCATCGATGAGGCGGGCGCGCGCGAGATCGCCCGCCGCTCGCGCGGCACACCGCGGATTGCCAACCGGTTGCTGCGGCGGGTTCGCGACTACGCCGAAGTCAAAGCGAAAGGCGTGATTACCGCGCCGGTCGCCGACGCCGCGCTCACCATGCTTGATGTCGATGCGATCGGACTCGACACCATGGACCGGCGGCTGCTGCAGGCGGTCATCGAAAAGTTCTCGGGCGGTCCGGTCGGTCTCGATAATGTCGCTGCCGCCATCGGCGAAGAGCGCGACACCATCGAAGATGTGCTTGAGCCCTATCTGATCCAGCAGGGCTTCCTGCAGCGAACGCCGCGCGGTCGGATCGCCACGCCGGCCGCCTGGCGGCACTTCGGACTCACCTCACCCGATCGGCCGACCGGGCTTGATCTCTTCGACGATACCGACACACCATGAACACTCCTGTCGACCACAACGAATTCATCGACCGGCTTCATGCGGCCACGCCCCGCACCTGGGTCACACCGACCCTGATCGGGCTGTGCGTGCTGGTGTGGCTGCTCAACATCGCCAGCGGCATCTCGCCGATGTCGCCGCGCCCGATCGATCTGCTGATGTGGGGCGGCAACTTTCTGCCGGTCACGATTCAGCAGCCGTGGCGGCTGATGAGCGCGGTCTTTCTGCATGGCGGCATCATTCATCTGGCCTTCAACATGTGGGCGCTCTGGGATACCGGACGACTCGCCGAGCGCTTTTACGGCAATTTTCAGCTGCTGCTGATCTTTCTCGTCTCGGGTTTGTCGGGCTCGATGGCCAGCCTGTATTTTGCGGCCAGTCATTCGGTCTCGGTGGGCGCATCAGGCGCGATTTTCGGTGTGGTCGGCAGTCTGCTGGCGGCGGTTTTCACCAAGGCCCACAAGCTGCCCGCAGCACTGGTGACCTCGATGCGCTCCTCGATGCTCACCTTCGTGGGCTATTCGCTCTTCATGGGCTTCGTTGCGAGCTTCATCGACAACTCGGCCCATATCGGCGGTCTTGCCGGCGGCTTTGCGATGGGCATGATCCTGGCTGAAAAAGTCGACGGCGATGAGTATCGCCATCAGGCGCTGTGGCGCATTGCAGCCGCCATCCTGGGCGCTGCCTTGATTTTTGGTGCCGCCTGGTCGATGCTGCCGCGCCCTGCCGTCTGATCCCGCTCCCCCGATACGACATCTCACACGGCTGACCGTCTCACCATGAACAACGACATGTCGATTCTTTCCCTGATCACCAACGCCAGCCTGCTGGTGCAGGCGGTCATGGCGGGTCTGCTGGCCATCTCGATCGCCTCCTGGACGGTGATCTTTCGCAAATACTTCCAGATCCGTACAGCGCGTGCCGCCACCGACCGCTTCGAGGCCGAATTCTGGCGAGGCGGCGACCTCAATGCGCTCTACGCCAAAGCCGCCGAGCAAACCGGCGACCATGGGCCGCTCGCCCGCATCTTCGAGGCGGGCATGCGTGAATACCTCAAGAATCGGCAGCAAAAGCCGGTCGATACCGGGGCCATGCTCGAAGGCTCGCGACGTGCCATGCGCGCGGCTTATCAGCGCGAAATGGATGCACTCGAATCGCATCTGGCGTTTCTCGCATCGGCCGGATCGGTCAGCCCCTACATCGGTCTGTTCGGCACGGTCTGGGGCATCATGAATTCGTTTCGCGGGCTGGCCAATGTCAAGCAGGCAACGCTCGCTGCGGTCGCCCCCGGGATTGCCGAAGCGCTGGTTGCCACCGCAATCGGCCTGTTCGCCGCGATTCCGGCGGTGGTGGCCTACAACCGCTTTGCCTATGACATCGAACGGATGTCGAATCGCTTCGATACCTTCGTGGAAGAGTTCTCGAACATCCTTCAGCGTCAGGCGCGCTGAACCAGCGCCGGGGTCACACGATGTCCACCGTCTCCTCATTGCGTCGCAGCGGCAAGCGCCGACTGGTTGCCGACATCAACGTTGTTCCCTACATCGACGTGATGATGGTGCTGCTGGTGATCTTCATGGTGACGGCACCCCTTGCGCCGCCAGGTCAGATCGAGCTGCCTGCGGCCGGACAGAGCTCGGCGCCGCCCGACGCGCTGGTCGAGATCCGGCTTGCGCCCGGCGGCGAGCTGCGACTTATCACCCGCAACATGGCCAAGCAGTTCGATCGGCCGATCGGCCGGCGCGACATCGCCCCGACTTTGCGCAGTCTGGGCGAACCCTCGACGCTGGCCGTGCTGATCGCGGCTGACACCAAGGTGCCCTACGGCGAGGTGGTCGAGCTGATGAACGATGTGAAGGCAGCCGGAACCGGTCGGGTGGGGCTGATGGTCAAGGGTCAGGGCCAGGGCAAGTGAATCCGATGCTGACCGGTGGCGGGCGAGCCAGGCCGCCTGCGGGCGGACGAGGACTGGGTCGCGCAATCGCCTTCGCACTGGCTGTACACCTGCTGCTGTTTGCCCTGCTCTTTGTCGGCTTGAAATGGCAGACCCGCCGCGACGAGCCAGTCCAGGCCGAACTCTGGGTGCCGCCGTCGTCAGCCGGCCCAAAGCCCGTGCCGGCGCCCCGTCCACCCGACCCCAAGCCCGAACCAGTACCCAAACCTGAACCGGAGCCCGAACCGAAGCCCAAACCTGAACCGGATCGGGAACCGGAACCCGAGCCGAAGCCGGTGCCGACGCCCGAGCCACCGGCCCCCGCCCTCAAGCCTGCACCCACCCCGGCCCCCCCGCCCAAGCCTGCTGCAATCAACACCGATCAGATCAAGCGCAAGGAGGCTGAACGCAAGGAGGCCGAGCGCGCCGATCTCGAACGCAAAGCAGCCGCACGAAAAGAGGCCGCACGAAAAGAGGCCGAGCGAAAGGAGGCCGAGCGAAAGGAACTCGCGCGAAAGGACAGTGAGCGCAAGGAGGCCGAGCGCAAGGACGCTGATCGAAAGGAGGCCGCCCGCAAGGAAGCCGCTCAGGCCAAGAAGCGCCAGGAGGACCAGGCCCGACGCGAGGCCGACGACAAGCGTGCCGACGAACGCCGTCGCAAGGAAGAACAGGCGCGTCGCGATGCCGAGGCCAGCGAGGCACGCCGCGCCGACGATATCCGCCGGCTGCAAAGTCAGGCCGGCAACGCAGGCATCCCGAGCGACACCGCCGCCAAGGGCGCGCAAAGCGGACGCATCGATGCCGGCTATGCAGGCCGCGTCGCTGCGGCCATCCGAAGCAACACGATTTTCCAGGCCTCGGCCGATCTCGACGGCAACCCGCGCGCGATCTTTCTGGTGCAGCTGCGCCCCGACTGCAGCCTGATCTCGGTCAAACTGCAAAAATCGAGCGGGTATCCCGCCTGGGATCAGGCCGCCGAACGCGGTATCGAACGCACCGATCCCTTCCCCAGACCAGGCGGCAGCGCCTGCCAGTCCGTCATCGAAATCACCCGCGGGCCGCGTGATGAGCGCTGAAGCGTCGTACGTCCCACAAGCAGCGCGTCGCGGCCGTCTTCAGTCCGCCCGATATAATCGAGTCGCCATGAGATACCTCATCACTACCCTCGCGACGCTGCCGATCCTCATGATGGGACTGCTGAGCGCCCCGTGCGCCGCGCAGATGCGCATCGATGTGTCCGGCGTTGGCGCCACCCAGCTGCCGATCTCGATTGCCGATTTCGCCACCGACAGTCGTGCTGCACAGGAAATCGCCAACGTCATCCGAAGCGACCTCGGCAGCAGCGGCGCCTTCAGGGTGATCGATCCGCAGCTGACAGTCAGCGAATCGGCGACGCCCGACTACACCAGCCTGCGTAACAGTGGCGCCGACGCCTTCGTCGGCGGCTCGGCCAGCAAACTGGGCGACGGCCGATACGATGTCCGCTATCGGCTCTACGACGTCGCCCGGCAGTCGACCCTGACCGGTGAATCGCTGATCACCCCCGAGGCCGATTTGCGCCTGGCCGGGCATCGCATTGCCGATGCGATCTATCAGAAGCTCACCGGCGAGCGCGGTGTCTTTTCCACCCGCATCGCTTTCATCACGCGTCAGGCCGGGCGATTCCGGCTCAATATCGCCGACTGGGACGGCGAAAATATTCAGTCGCCGCTCAACTCACCCGAACCGATCATCTCGCCGTCCTGGTCGCCCGACGGCACCCGTCTGGCCTATGTGTCCTTCGAGGCCAAAAAGCCGGTGGTCTACGTCCACACGCTGGCCACCGGGCAGCGCATGGCAGTCGCCAACTTCAAGGGCAGCAACAGTGCACCGGCCTGGTCTCCCGACGGCCGATCGCTGGCCGTGGCCCTCACGCTCGATGGCATGTCGCAGATCTACCTCATCAGCGCGACCGAAGCCGGCACGCCGCGGCGCCTCACAAGTTCGAGCGCGATCGACACCGAGCCGGCCTTCTCGGCCGACGGCAAGTTCATTTACTTCACCTCCGATCGCGGCGGCTCACCGCAGATCTACCGCATGCCGGCGGCAGGCGGCGACGCCACCCGACAGACCTTCGGCGCCCCCTACAATGTCAGCCCCCGGATCAGCCCCGATGGCCGCCAGCTTGCGTTCATCACGCGACGCGAAGGGCGCTATTACGTCGCGATCAAAGACCTGGCCGGCGGCAACGAGACCGTGCTGACCGACGGCGGGCAGGAAGAGTCACCGAGCTTCGCCCCGAATGGCCGCTGGATCATGTATGCCACGCGATCGGGCGGGCGCGAGAACCTGATGGCGGTCTCGGTCGATGGCCGTATCAAGCAAAGATTGAGTTCAAGTCGAGGCGATATCCGCGAGCCCGCCTGGGGCCCCTTCGCCAAGTGATGGACACTGTGCCGGCCAGGTGCCGGCGCTTAATGGAGCACTAACATGAACAAACGTTTGATTTATCTGATCGCTGCGACCGCCGCCGCCCTGTCGATCGCGGCCTGCAGCTCATCAGTCAAACTTGATGATCCGGCGCCAATCGAGGACCGCTCCAATATGCCTGGCGACGGCAGCGCCGCCGCGGGCGCGGGCGGCGCATCGACCAATCCTGCCGGCAGCTCGCGGCCGATCACGCCGATCACGATCGACACCAAAGACCCGCTCAAGGACCCGAACAGCCCGCTGGCCAGGCGCAGCATCTATTTCGACTTCGACAGCTTCGCGATCAAGGACGAATACCGCTCGACCCTCGAGGCTCATGCGAAATACCTGACCGCCAACCGCGCCAAAAAGGCCGTCATCCAGGGCAATACCGACGAGCGCGGCAGCCGCGAATACAACCTCGCGCTCGGCCAGAAGCGCGCCGAGGCGGTTCGCAGGGCGCTGGTCGCGCTCGGCGTAACCGAGTCGCAGCTCGAGGCGGTGAGCCTGGGCGAGGAGAAGGCTCGCAGCGGCAGCGATGACGCGGCGCAGGCCGAGAACCGTCGCGCCGATCTGGTCTACCAGTGACCGCCATCAAGAACACGGCGGCGATGCGCCCCTTCGTCCCCGCAGCAAGTCCCACGGCGAGTCCCACGGCGTCGAGCTCGGCTGACCACGCGGCTGACCGCCATGCGCCGCGGATGGCCGGCCGACTCGCCCGTGCCACATGGTTTTCTCTCGCGCTGATCGGGACGCTCGCTCAGCCGGTGCAGGCGCAGCTCTTTTCCGACGACGAAGCGCGCCGCGCGATTCTCGATCTGCGCGGCAAGCTCGACCTGATGCAGCGCGACCTCACCCGCCGCCTCGATGACCTGCAGGCTCGGCTTGAACGCATGGAGCAGGGCAGTCGCGGCCAGCTCGATCTGCAGAACCAGCTCGGCGCGATGCGCCAGGAAATCGCCTCCCTGCGGGGCGCGGTCGAAGTGCAGGCCAATGAGCTCTCCCAGGCCGACAAGCGCCAGCGCGACGCTGTCCTCGATCTGGACACCCGACTGAAGCGCGTCGAGCCCACTGCCCTGAATCTCGACGGCAAGCAGATCACGGTCGACCCCAATGAGCGGCGCACTTATGAAGCCGCACTCGCGCAGCTTCGCAATGGCGACTTCAAGTCTGCGCAGGCCGCCTTCCAGCAGTTCCAGACGGCCTACCCGCAAAGTGCCTATGGCGCCGCCGTGCAGTACTGGATCGGCAGCAGCCAGTATGCGCAAAAGGACAACAAGGCCGCGATCACCACCCTGCAGTCCTTCGTGCAACGCTATCCCGAGCATCCGCGCACGCCCGACGCGCTGCTGACACTCGGCAACGCGCAGACCGACAGCGGCGATCGCAAGGCCGCAGCCGACACCTTCCGCCTCATCGTGCAGAAGTTTCCGGACAGCACCGCGGCGCCAACCGCCCGCGACCGGCTCGCCGCACTCAGCGCGCCGCCCAAGCGCTGAGCGGCGGGCACGGCCCCGCGATGACCGAGATCGATACCGCCCTGCTCGCCCACAGCGTCGTCTGGTGGGCGTTTGGCGTCAGCGTCGTGATGGGCCTTGCGATGAGCCGCAGCGACTTCTGCACGATGGGCGCGCTTGCCGACATCGTCAGCATGGGCGACTGGACCCGCCTGCGAATGTGGTTCGGCGCGATCGGCCTCGCCATCATCGGCACTCAGCTGCTGGCCGCCGGCGGGCTGATCGATCCCGGCAAGTCGATCTACACCGCGCCCCGTCTGATGTGGCTGTCGCATCTGGCGGGTGGGCTCATGTTCGGCTTTGGCATGGTGCTGGCCTCGGGCTGCGGCGCAAAAACCGTGCTGCGCGCGGGCACCGGCAATCTGAAGTCGCTGGTGGTGTTCATCGTGATGGGGCTGGTGGCCTACATGACCCTCAAGGGGCTGATCGGCGTCGTGCGCGTCGCCACGGTCGACCGCGTGGCAATCGAACTGAGCACCGGACAAGACCTGCCGAGACTGCTCGCCGGCAGCGATAACGGCCTGCGACGCCTGCTGCATCTGACGCTGGGCCTGGGGCTGGGAGGCATGCTCGTACTGATCTGCCTGGCCTCACGCCAGGTGCGACGCCCGCGCAATCTGCTGGGCGTGCTGACAGTGGGTGCATCGATCGTGGCGGTCTGGTATCTGTCAGGCCATGTCGGCTTCGTTGCCGAAGACCCGCAGACACTCGAAGAGCGCTTCGTCGCCACCAACAGCGGCCGGATGGAATCGCTCAGCTTCGTCGCGCCCTTTGCCTATGGCCTGGAGTTGCTGATGTTCTGGAGCGATCGCAGCAAATCGGTGAGCCTGGGTATCGCCAGTGTTCTGGGCTTGCTGGCCGGATCGACCGCCCACGCCCTGCTGACACACAGCTTTCGATGGGAAGGTTTTCGAGGCGCCGAGGACACCGCCAATCATCTGGTGGGCGGCGCACTGATGGGCGCAGGCGGGGTCATGGCACTCGGGTGCACTGTGGGTCAGGGCATCAGTGGCATGTCGACCCTGGCCATCGGATCAATGATCTCGCTGATCGCAATTCTTGCGGGTGGCACGGCCGGACTGCGCTACCAGGCATGGCGCATTGATCGACTCTCGTGACAAGCGTTTGACCACAGCCTCGCCAAAAACTATACTTGAGGGCTTTTCCGAACAACTAAAACAGTTTCATCGGGTCGTTAGCTCAGCTGGTAGAGCAGCGGACTTTTAATCCGTTGGTCGCAGGTTCGAATCCCGCACGGCCTACCATTCCAAACATGCATCAGTTCTGACGTACCTGATACGTTCGTTCCGGCGCATCGTTCGAAAGCCCCGCACCGCAAGGTGGCGGGGTTTTTTTTTGACTGCGCCGGCAAAGCCCCCGCTTGCCGGATTGCGCAGGATCGCGTCAGGCATGCGCGGGCCACGCTACACTCGCGCGCACTTTCACCCCAGCCTGCCGCCATGGCGTTTTCAAGCCTGCTCACCCTGCTCGACGACATCAGCACCGTCCTGGACGATGTTGCCGTGATGACCAAGGTCGCCGCCGGCAAGACCGCCGGCGTGCTGGGAGACGACCTCGCGCTCAACGCCCAGCAGGTGTCGGGGGTTCGTGCCGATCGCGAGTTGAGCGTCGTCTGGGCAGTCGCAAAGGGTTCGGCGCGCAACAAATTGATTCTGGTGCCATTGGCCATCCTGATCAGCGCGCTGGCGCCCTGGGCGATTGCACCCCTGCTTGTCCTGGGAGGGGCCTATCTGTGTTTCGAAGGCGTCGAGAAGCTCGCCCACCGCTGGCTCTCCGACGGCTCAGCGCATCATCTCGAGACGCCGCACGACGCGGAGCATCTGCTTGCAGCGCCTGGCCTGCAGAGTGCCGAGATCCATGAAGGCGACAAGATCAGCGGCGCGATTCGAACCGATTTCATCCTGTCGGCCGAGATCATCGTCATCGCCCTCGGGACGGTTGCCGACGCAAGCCTGCTCCTTCGCATCAGCGTTCTGACCGCAGTGGCAATCCTGATGACCGTCGGGGTCTATGGCGCGGTTGCCGCAATCGTGAAACTCGATGACCTCGGCTTGAAGCTCAGTCGCAAAACCGGACGCCGCGCCATCGATGCGTTCTCGCGGCGGGTCGGTGCCGCGATCGTGTCGATGGCGCCCTGGCTGATGAAATCGCTTTCGGTCATCGGCACGATCGCAATGTTCCTGGTCGGCGGCGGCATTCTCGTCCATGGCATACCGGCACTGCATCATGCGGTGCAGGCTGCGGTACAGCTGCTCGGCCCGGGCGCCGCCGACGGCGGGCTGATCGGCCAGGTCTTTGAGCAGGGGCTGGCCGCCGCAAGTGGACTCGCAGCCGGGGCGATCGCTCTTGTCTTGTGGACCATGATCGGATGGGTGGTTCGCACCGACCGGTGAGTCAGGCCCCTCTTCGAGGCGCCGGGCCTGGCGCGGCGCGAAGGCATTGCTGGCAGAATGCCGGGGGCACAAGGCAGACGACCCTGATCGCCGCCAGGTGCCCGTGCCGATCCGTCCGCCGCCATCCGAGGAGACCCCAGATGAACCCCGATCAGACCCCGCGCAACCGACGCGCTTTCGTCAAAACCGCAACCGCCGCTGCCGCCGCACTGGCCCTGCCGGTGCGTGCACAGTCCGACTTTCCGCGCGGCCCGGTCAAGGTCATCGTCGGACTGCCGCCGGGCGGG
>Ga0136644_10001375_pt1 | contig 19365 bp, 15 predicted proteins | sample C_130820_EF_Meta_FD_94780 | JGI IMG/M metagenome (GOLD analysis project Ga0136644, IMG submission 94780) | Freshwater microbial communities from Lake Croche, Canada to study carbon cycling - C_130820_EF_MetaG (v2) (version 2) | ecosystem: Environmental > Aquatic > Freshwater > Lake | place... | reverse complement strand
TCCGGACGGATATCGCTGTTGTCGAAATCAAAGTAGATGACACGCTGCGAACCCAGTTCGCCGCTCGGACCCAAGGCTCCGTTGGCGGTGCTGCCTTCTGTGCCGCGCGTGCCTGAAGTAGACCCGCCTGCACCACCGGTTTGCGCTCCGGTCTGCGTGCTGGCCACGGCATCACCGCCTGCTGCGGTTACCGGCTTGACCTTCTTGCCAGAGCAAGCGGTCAAGGCCAACACCGAAGCCAACACCAACAGCGTCAAAGTCTTGCGCATCTGAATCTCTCCAGCCCGCATCGGGCTTGCCCAGTCGACATTATTGCACAGCCTCAATCGGCGTACGGTCCCCATACCGGATCCCGAACTTCGCCGCGATCGGCCTTGAGTCGCTGTGTGACCTGGCCATCGGCAGAAACCATGGCCAAGATGGCCTGACCCCGCTCACGCGCCGCATAGATGATTTGCGCGCCATTGGGTGCAAAGCTGGGTGACTCGTCGAGACTGCCCCGCGTCAGCATCCGCAAGGCGCCACCGGCGAGATCTTGTGCCGCGATGTGATAGCCGCTGCCATCACGCACCACCATTGCCACCTGCGTGCCATCGGGTGATACACGAGGTCGGGCCGCATAAGGCACTCCGAAGCTCAGACGCCGTGCACTCTCACCACCCTGTGCCGCCACGCGGTAGATCTGCGGACCACCGGCACGATCGGAAGTGAAGTACAGCTGTTTACCATCCGGCGCCCACGTGGCCTCGGTATCAATAGCCGGGTCATCGGTGATACGGGTCAACAGCTGCGTGGTCAGGTCGAGCACATAGATGTCGGCGTTGCCACTGCTGCCGGAGAGCGTCAATGCCAGCTTGCGGCCATCGGGCGAAAACGCCGGCGCACCATTGATGCCGGCCCGCGCCGACACCAGTCGCCGCTCGCCGGTGCGCACGCGCTGCACATAGACGGCTGAAGCGTGATTTTCGAAGGAGACATAGGCGACCCATTCGCCATCACTCGACCAAGCGGGCGACATGATGGGCTGCGCCGATTCCAAAATGACGCGGATGTTTTCTCCGTCCGCGTCGGCCAACAGCAACTGATAACGCTGTGCCGGCGGCGCACCATCGACCGACACATAGCCGATGCGCGTGGCAAAGGCCCCGCGGGTACCCGTGAGTCGCTGATAGATCAGATCGGCAACGCGGTGCGCGCCATGGCGCAGCGCCGACGGTACGACCGACACACGCTGTTGCAGCAAGGTCTGTCCCGACAGCAGGTTTACCAGATCAAACTCGATGACCAGTTCGGTGTTACTGACTGAACTCAAACGCCCGACCACGATGTAGTCGTTACGCGCCGCGCGCCAATCGGCTGCCTGAATATCGCTGACCCGCACAGGAGCGGACAGCATGTCTTTACGGTCCATGCCCTTGAAGCGGCCGCTGCCCTCCAGGTCATGCTGCACCACCGCGGCGACATCGAGTCCGCTGTCCGCCGGAACAGCCCGCGCAAACGGCACGACCGCAATGGACAGCGCATCGGTCACGCCTTTGGTGATGTCGATGGACAGATCGGCATACGCCGCACTGGCACCGGCCCACAGCACAAAGGCACTCAGCACCCGCATCACAACCCTGCGCAGCGGCTGGGGCATCATCACGGCCATGTTCAATCCTGGGGTTTGAAAGTCACAAGCAAATTACGATCGAACAAACTCGGGTCTGCGGGTAGCGGCAACGGTGAGGCCCGATAGGCGGCTGCTTCAATAGATTGGCGCACTGACTCATCACCGTTACAGTTGCCAACCCGCACGCCCACCACCTCACCGCCAGGCACCTGCGTAATGCGTACTTCACAGCTTAAGCCTGTCCGCGCGTTCGGCGGACGTATCCAAGCGCGCTCTATACGCGAGCGGATCTGCGCTTGGTATTGTGCCAGTAAGCCGCTGTTCTGCGCGGCCAGTTGCCGCTCTTCAGCCGCCATGCGGGCCCGCAGCTCGGCCTCGTTCGCTGCGCGGACTTGTTGTTCCCGCGCCTGCTGCTCACGGACCTGCTGCTCATGTGCTTGCTGCTCGCGCTGTTGCTTGTCGCGCGCTTCCTTAGCCTGGCGCTCGCGCAGTTCCTGCGTTTGTTTGGCCAGCTTGGCCTCCGCTGCAGCTTTAGCCTCCTTGGCCGACTGCGCTTCTTTGGCCGCTTTAGCTTCTTTAGCCTCCTGCAAAGACTTGGCCTCTTTGGCGGCTTTAGCCTCACGCGACGCCTTGGCTTGACGCGCTTGCTGCTCCTGCAACTGCTGCTGACGCTCGGCCAAGGCACGCGCGGCTTGCTCGCGCGCCTGTTGATCACGCGCGACACTGTCATCGGCTGGCTCAGGCGGCTCCGGAGGCGTCGCTTGTGCCATCGGCTCGGCGTTGGCGCTCTCGTTCACCACTGGCGGCGTCCCAGAGGCCGACGCTGCGGGCTGCAGCGGACTGCCCTCAACCACCGTTGCCTCGATCGCCAATTGTTGAGCCGGCGGTTTGACGCTATGAAACTGCCACAACCCTAAGGCAAGCAGGCCTGCCAGTAGCGCATGCATTGCGACGGATAACGCGACCGAAAGGCTTGGTCCAGTCGGACGTGGGCTCATGGCTTGGGCGGCACCAGCGCAGGCGGCAACGGATCTGTGAGAAAGCCGACCTTGCGGGCACCGGCACGCTGCAACAACACCATGGCCGAGATCACTCGCCCGTAAGGCACCGCGCTATCACCTTTGACCAACACATCGACGTCAGGCGTTGCCTGCAATATGGCCGCCGCGCGCTCGAGCAGAGTCTGATCGTCGATAGGAACGGCCGGATCTGCGCCGGCATTGAGGAACAAGCGACCGTTGGCATCGATCGACAGGATCAGCGGCTTGTCATCCGGATTTTTGTGCAAGGGTAAAGGCTCGGCCCCGGCCTGCGGCAGGTTGACCTTGACGCCCTGCGTAAGCAAAGGCGCCGTCACCATAAAAATGATGAGCAGCACCAGCATCACGTCGATATAGGGCACGACATTGATCTCACCCATCAGCCGGCGACTGCGTCGACGCTCCGCCATAGTCAGCCCCCCGCAGCCGGACGGTGGGCGTGACGCTGCAGAATGGTCGAGAGCTCTTCGGTGAAGGCATCGAAACGCAGCTCTAAACGACCGACTTGATCGGCGTATCGGTTGTAAGCGATGACGGCCGGGATGGCCGCAAACAAGCCGATGGCAGTGGCGATGAGCGCCTCTGCAATGCCCGGCGCCACCATCGCCAAGGTGGCCTGCTGCACGCCGCCCAGCGCGATGAAAGAACTCATGATGCCCCAGACCGTTCCGAATAGGCCGACATAAGGACTGATAGAACCCACTGTCGCCAGCGTTGCCAGATTGTGCTCGAGGCGCTCGATTTCTTTGAGCTGCGCAACTTTCATGGCGCGCCGCGCACCTTCCAAGGTTTGGTCCGGTGTGCAGCCGGCTTGCCGCAGACGCGCAAATTCGCGGAACCCGAACTCGAAAATGCTGCTGATGCCGATGGCATCACCGCGTTGCTGGATCCCGCGATACAGCGCGCCAAGGTCACCACCGGACCAGAAGCTCTCTTCAAACTCCGCGGCCTCGCGAATCGAACGACGGATCATGCTGCGCTTGCTGAAGATGATCGACCACGACAGCACCGAGGCAGACAACAGCAGCAGCAACACCAGTTGCACAATGATGCTGGCATCGGCCACCAGCCGTAAGATCGAGAGTTGAGCACCCATCAGATAAATTCCTTGCGCAAAGACGCGGGCAAACGACACGGACGATACGAAGCGCTCTCCAGGCAAGCCACCCTCACTGTGGCCGAGACCAGCACTGCCGACGCATCGCCTGGGCGATAGATCTCCTGGGCGAACTCCAGCGATGCAGCGCCGGTCAATCGCGCGCTGCTGCGTACCTCAAGCAGATCATCGAGTCTGGCTGGCTGCTTAAATTGCACACTGCAGCTGACCACCACGAACAAAACGCCGGCGGCATCCCGCAGATGCTGCTGTGAATAACCCAATTGCCGCAAGCCTTCGGTGCGGGCTCGTTCTAAGTAGCGCAGATAATTGGCATGGTAGACCACGCCACCGGCATCGGTATCTTCGTAATAAACACGTACCGGCCAGCACCAGGGGCTCATGACAGCGCATCCGCCTCGTCCGCCAAGCCTTGCTCACGCGGCGGCTCGACCAAACCCAGATGCCGATAGGCTAATCGCGTAGCCAATCGCCCGCGCGCACTGCGCATCAAAAAACCTTGCTGTATCAGGAACGGCTCGACCACATCTTCCAGCGTGCCGCGCTCCTCGCCGATGGCTGCAGCCAGGCTGTCGATGCCCACCGGGCCGCCATCGAACTTGTGGATCAGCGTGTCGAGCAAGCGGCGATCGAGTTGATCGAGCCCCTCGGGATCAACCTCGAGCAGATCCAAGGCTGCCGCTGCAACGGCGGCGCTGATCGCGCCGTCCGAGCGCACTTGGGCAAAATCGCGTACCCGCCGTAACAGCCGGTTGGCGATACGCGGTGTACCGCGGGCACGCTGCGCGATACTCATAGCGCCCTCGGCATCGATGGGCACACCAAAGATGCCGGCTGAGCGCGTCACGATGTGTTGCAACTCTGCGCTGCTATAGAACTGCAGGCGCTGCACGATGCCAAATCGATCGCGCAGCGGTGAGGTCAACAAACCGGCTCGAGTGGTTGCGCCGACCAGCGTAAAGGGCGGTAGCGACAGTTTGATTGAGCGCGCCGCGGGCCCCTCGCCGATCAGGATATCGAGTTGGTAGTCCTCCATCGCAGGATAGAGCACTTCTTCAACCACAGGGCTGAGCCTGTGAATTTCATCGATGAACAGCAGATCGCGTGGCTGCAGGTTGGTCAGGATGGCCGCCAGATCACCGGGGCGCTCGAGCACGGGCCCGGAGGTCTGGCGCAGATTGACGCCCAGTTCCGAAGCCAGGATGTGCGCCAACGTAGTCTTGCCCAGTCCAGGCGGACCGAAGACCAGCACATGGTCCAGCGCCTCGGCACGCGCTCGCGCTGCCGACACATAGATTTCCAGCTGTGCTTTGACCGGTGCCTGACCGACGTAGTCGGCCAGACGCTTGGGGCGTATGGCGCGATCGAGTGATTCGTCCCCGGGCGCAGCCTCTGGTGTGATGAGCCTATCGTCGGACATCAGTTACGACCGGCGTATTGCAAGGCACCGCGGATGATCTCTTCGGTGCTCTGCGCCTGTGCATCGACCAGCTTGATGAGGCGACTGGCCTCTGCAGGCTTGTAGCCCAAGGCCAGCAGGGCCGTCAGCGCTTCGGCTTGTGCGGCATCCCAATCGGTTTCAGATGCGGCTGCAGGGCTCTGCGGCAGCGAGAGCTTGTCCCGCATTTCAACCAGCAGACGTTCAGCGGTCTTACGCCCGACACCGGGGATGCGCGTCAACGCAGCCACATCTTCGGCATGCACCAACTGCGCAAAGGCCTCGATGCTGATACCTGACAGGATGGCCAGCGCAATGCGCGGCCCAACACCCGAGACTTTGAGCAGATGGCGGAACACGCTGCGTTCACCGTCGCTGGCAAAGCCGTAGAGCAGCAGCGCGTCCTCACGCACCACTTGATGGATCAGCAAGCGCAGCGCTGCGCCGGTCGCAGGCAGACCATAAAAAGTAGACATCGGCACTTCGATGTCATAGCCCACACCGGTCACCTCGAGCACGATACGGGGCGGCGACTTTTCGATGAGCAGACCGTTGAGGCTCGCGATCATGCCTGCACCGCGCCTTGGGTCAACAACATCAAGCGACGGGTTTGGGCGTGACACAAGGCCACGGCCAGCGCATCGGTCGCATCGAGGCCCAGCTTGTCTTCGATCTGCAAAATGGCCTTGGCCATGTGCGCAACCTGTAGCTTTTCGGCGCTGCCGCTGCCGACCAAAGCCAGTTTGATCGCTCTGGGGGCATATTCGAACAACGGCGCATCGTGCAGTGTGGCCGCACACAAGGCCACGCCCCGCGCTTGCCCCAGCTTCAGCGCACTATCGGGATTGCGATGAATGAACACGCGTTCTATGGCGACCTCGTGCGGTTGATATTGCTGCACCAAGGCGGCCACGCCGGCATAGATAAAACGCAGGCGCTGGGCCAAAGACCCAGCAGGCGGTTGTAGGCATCCGGCTGCAACGTAGCGCTGCACCGGCCCGTCGCAATCGACCAAGCCGTAACCGGTACGCACCGAGCCCGGGTCGATGCCCAACACACGGCAGCGCGCGCCGGCCAGCGCTGCCACGGCGGGCAAGCCAGTGCTGGCAACGCCTGTACCCTGTGCGTCTGGATCAAAGCTACGCCATGAACTATTGCGATATCTCGGCATGTCTTACTCCCGTGCGAGCGACGCGCGCGCCAACGTCATGGCTAAGGCCCGGAAGGCCTGCGTATGATAACCGGAACAACGTCGCTCAACATGACCAAGACCAGCAGCCAGAAATCCGCCCAGACTCAGCCAGACGTATTGCTAGACGGCCTGCAAGCCGCACTGGCGGCGCAAGGCATCTCTACGCAGCAATTGCTGATGGCGCGGGAGATCGCGCAGATCGTGCTCGATCTGGCCGGTGAACTGCCGCTGGCCGCCGGCGCCCTGCTGCACGCTTGCCAACCCCAGGCCGACGACCTGCCCGACCCCTCGGCCATCCGCGCTGCCGCCGGCAGCGAAGCGGTGCGGCGCTGCGCCGAGCTCAAGCGTCTGGGTGAGTTCAGTCTCGACGAGAGCTGGGCACAGCAGCAGTCGCTGGACGCCGGACAAGCCGAAACCCTGCGCAAGATGTTGCTGGCGGTGGTCGGTGATCCGCGGCTGGTCGTGGCGCGCCTGGCCCAGCAATTGACGCAGGCCAGACATGCGCGCGAGCTGGATCCGGCGCAGGCGCGGCGCGTGGCGCTGGAAACGCGCGATCTGTACGCACCGCTCGCCAATCGCTTAGGCATGGGCTCGCTCAAATGGGAGCTGGAAGATCTGGCATTCCGCGAGTTGCAGCCGGAGGACTACCGGCGCATCGCCGGGGCGCTGAACGAAAAACGCTTGGACCGTGAGGCCTATATCGAGCGCGCCTGCCAGCAGCTCAGCGATGAACTGGCGCGCGCAGGCATCAAGGCGACGGTCCATGGGCGTCCCAAACATCTCTACAGCATCTATCGCAAGATGCAGCTCAAGCAGCTGGACTTCGCGCAGCTGTTTGACGTGCGGGCTGTGCGCATCATCTGTCGGAGCATCGCCGACTGCTATGCCGCATTAGGCTTGGTCCATGGTTTGTGGGTTTTCATACCCGGCGAGTTCGATGACTACATCGCCACCCCCAAAGACAACGACTATCAATCCATACACACCGCTGTAAATGGTCCCGATGGACGGTCGCTGGAGATACAGATCCGCACCGAACAGATGCAGGCTCAAGCCGAACTGGGTGTGGCAGCGCACTGGGCCTATAAAGAATCGAGTGCGGTCGGTGCAGACTACGAGCGCAAGATCCAAGCCGTGCGCGAATTGCTACGACCAGCCACTGGCAGCGCCGCCGAGACTGCGGCTTTTGCCAAGGTCACCGAAGGTTTGTTTGATGACCGCGTCTATGCCATGACCCCCAAAGGCCAGGTGGTCGATCTGCCCAGTGGTGCCACGCCTTTAGACTTTGCGTTTCATCTGCACAGTGATATCGGGCAGCGCTGTCGGGGTGCCAAGGTCAACGGCCGTATCGCGACCTTTCAGCAGCGCATACAAAACGGCGATGTCGTTGAAATCCTCACCACCCGCAACGCAGCACCCAGCCGCGATTGGCTGTCGCCCTCGTTGGGCTATCTGGCTTCACCGCGCAGCCGGGCCAAGCTGCGTGCGTATTTCCGGCGCATTGATGACGCTCAGGCCATGCCTGTTCACGGCAGTCAGGTCAGTGCTCCGCCGCCCATTCATCCCGCCGCAGCGGAACGGCCGGTACGGGCCAAAGTCAGCAAACCGGCAGCCCGCAAACTCATCGGCAGCGCGCGTTCGCCGGTCGATATCGAGGGCGTCGGCGATCTGCCCATCACGCTGGCGCGCTGCTGCGCACCGATCAGGCCGCAAGCCATTCAAGGCTATCTGACACTGGGGCGCGGGGTGACCATCCACCGGGCCGAATGCGCCGCCGTCGCCCGCATGCTGGCCGCGAAACCCGAACGGCAGTTACAAGTCGAATGGTCGCAGGGCACTCAGGCGCTACAACAGATCAAAGTGTTGATTGATGCCTTTGACCGCCGCGGACTGCTGCGCGACATCTCCGACTTGATTGCTGCCGAGCATTTGTCTATCGAAGGGGTCAGCAGCGACACCGATCCGGTAGATCGCATCGCGCATTTTGCCGTGCGGCTGGGCGTGCCCGACAGCACCAAGCTGTCGCAACTGGTCAAGAAGTTGCTGCGCATACCTAACGTGTTTAAGGTGCGCCGCGCCGATTGACCGGCGCAGCGCACAAAGCCGCCCGAAATTAGCGGTTGGGCATGTCTATGGCACGCTTGTCTGCGGCCAGCGCTGCTTCATGCACGGCTTCGGATAAGGTCGGATGTGCATGGATAGTGCGCTGTAGATCTTCGCAACTGGCCGAATATTCCAGCGCCAACACCACCTCGCCGATCAACTCGCCAGCCATCGGACCGATGATGTGTACGCCCAGCACCTGATCGGTGCCTGCATCGGCGACGATCTTGGCAAAGCCGGTGGACGCTTCCATAGCCCGAGCGCGCCCACTGGCCATGAACGGGAACACACCGGTTTTAACGTTGAGGCCGGCAGCCTTGGCTTGCTCTTCGGTTTTACCAACCCAAGCCATCTCCGGCGCGGTGTAGATCACCGACGGGATAACCTCATAGTTGGTATGACCATACAGGCCGGCGATGAGGTCTGCGACCATCACGCCCTCTTCCTTGGCCTTATGCGCCAGCATCGGGCCACGCACACAGTCACCGACCGCATAGACACCAGCCACGCCGGTACGGCAGTGATCGTCTACGACGATGAACCCGCGCGCATCGAGGCTGACGCCTGTGCCCTCGGCCAACAAACCATCGGTGTAAGGCTTACGGCCTATGGCCACCACCAGCTTGTCGAACTGCAGCTGCTGCTCGCCTGTGGCATCGGTGTAGCTGACGCTCACGCCATCTGCGCCTACCTGAGCCGCTGACACTTTCGCACCCAAGCGCACATCAAGCCCATGCTTGGTGAGTTGCTTGAGGGCCTCTTTGGCCAACTGTTTATCGGCCATGGGCAGGAAGTTATCGCTGGCTTCCAGCACGGTGACCTGCGCCCCCAAACGCGCCCAGACGCTGCCCAGTTCCAGACCGATGACGCCGGCGCCGATCACGCCTAAACGTGCCGGTACTGCATCGAAATCGAGTGCACCCCAGGAGTCAACGACGCGCTCGCCGTCCAGCGGTACTGAAGGCAAAGGCATGGGCACGGAACCACTGGCCAGCACGATGTGCTGAGCAGACAGCTCACGCACGCTGCCATCGGCTGCGGTGTAACGCACCTTATTACCGGGCAACAACTGGCCGGTGCCCTGCAGCGCGGTAACGCCGCTGCTCTTCAGCAGCCCGGCGATACCGGTGGTCATGCCTTTCACGATGCTGTTCTTGCGCTTCTGCATCGCCGCCACATCCATCTGCAGCGCCTGAAGGCTGATGCCATGGACTTTGAACTCGTGCCCGGCGCGATGAAACAACTCGGACGATTCGAGCAAGGCCTTGGACGGGATGCAGCCGGCATTGAGGCAGGTACCGCCAAAGGCATAACTGCCGTCGCGATTCTGCCAACCATCAATGCAGGCGACTGACAGCTTGTTCTGCCCGGCCCTTATTGCGGCTGGATATCCGGCCGGACCGCCACCGATAACGATGACGTCAAATGTGTCTGACATAGCCCTTAGACCCCGATCAGCAAGCGACCCGGGTCTTCAAGGCTTTCCTTGATAGACACCAGGAACTGCACGGCTTCCTTGCCATCGATGATGCGATGGTCGTAGGTCAGCGCCAGATACATCATGGGGCGTATGACCACCTGGCCGTTGACCGCCACCGGACGCTCTTGAATCTTGTGCATCCCCAGAATGGCGCTTTGCGGCGCATTGACGATGGGCGTGGACAGCAGCGAACCGAACACACCACCGTTGGTGATGCTGAAGGTACCGCCAGTCAGATCGTCCATGGTCAGCGCGCCCTTGCGGGCCCGCGTGGCAAAGTCGCCCACACCCTTTTCAATCTCGGCAAACGACAAGCTATCGGCATCCCGCAGCACCGGCACCACCAAGCCGCGATCGGTAGAGACGGCCACGCCGATGTCGTAGTACTCGTGATACAGGATGTCGGTCCCATCGACCGAAGCGTTGATCAGCGGATACTTCTTCAAGGCTTCTATGGTTGCCTTGACGAAGAAGGATGAGAAACCCAGCTTCACGCCATAGGATTTTTCGAAGCGATCTTTGTGCCGTGCGCGCAGCTCGTTGACGGCCAGCAGATCGACTTCATTGAAAGTGGTCAGCAAAGCCTGGGTCGCCTGCGCCGAGATCAAACGTTCAGCAATACGCTGACGCAGACGCGTCATCGGTACGCGATGCTCGCCCCGGGCACTGGCCGGCAATTGTGCGACAACCGGCGCTGATGCGGGGGCTGCCACAGGGGCTGACACCGCAGCCGCCACATCAGCCTTGGTCGCACGACCACCCTTAGCGCTACCCGGCACCGTGGCCAGATCGACACCAGCTTCAGTCGCCGCGCGCTGTGCAGCGGGGCCAGACTTACTCGCCGTTGCCGCGGGGGGGGCAGCCACTGCGGCTGCCGCAGGTGCGGGGGCAGCGGCCACCGCCACGGCTTCACCGGCTTCGAACACAGCCAACAACTGACCGCTGGTCACTGTCGTACCGGCAACCACTTTGATCTCGACCAAGGTGCCTGCTGCCGGCGCCGGCACTTCGAGTACGACCTTGTCGGTCTCCAGATCGGCGAGATTTTCATCGCGAGCCACCCGGTCACCGGGCTTTTTGTGCCAGAGGACCAACGTGGCATCTGCCACTGACTCGGGCAGCTTGGGGACGGTAATTTCAATGCTCATGAGATCTCTACAATGGGTTGAATCAGGAACTCTTGCGCTTGCCGGCACGCGCAGTGGCGACCGAGTCAGCATCTGTTTTTTCGTTGGCACGGCTGACCGCCTGCTTAGCGGCACCGTGTAAGGCGGCCTCGACCAGTGCCAGTTGCTCACTGTCGTGCACCTTGCTGATGCCGGTGGCCGGCGCGGCGGCATGACCACGACCGGCGTACAGCAGCTGCTGGCGCTTGGCATCGAGCTTGGCGTCGAGGCGATGACGGATTTGATACCAGGCGCCTTGGTTCTGCGGCTCTTCCTGACACCAGACGACCTCGGTGGCCGCGCTGTACTTGCCCAGAATGAGTTCGTAGGCCTGGGTGGGGAACGGGTACAGCTGCTCGACGCGTACGATGGCCACGTCGGTCAGACCCTGCGCGCGGCGCGCCTTCAGCAGATCAAAATAAACTTTGCCGCTACACAGCACGACGCGACGCACCTGATCGGCATCCAGATCGTCAATCTCATCGATGACCGTGGCGAAGCCGCCCTGAGTCAGATCGTTGAGCGAAGACACCGAGAGCTCATGACGCAGCAGGCTCTTGGGCGTCATGACAATGAGCGGCTTGCGCACACTGCGCAGCATCTGACGACGCAGCATGTGGAACATCTGCGCAGGCGTCGACGGCACGCACACCTGCATATTGTTCTCGGCACACAGTTGCAAGAAGCGTTCGAGACGGGCCGAGGAATGCTCAGGGCCCTGGCCTTCATAGCCATGCGGCAGGAACATCACCAGTCCGCTGTAGCGACCCCATTTGGACTCGCCCGAGCTGATGAATTGATCGATGACCACCTGCGCACCGTTGACGAAGTCACCGAATTGACCTTCCCAGATGACCAGCGCTGAGGGGTCAGTGGTCGAAAAGCCGTACTCGAAACCCAGCACTGCCTCTTCGGAGAGCACAGAGTCGGTGACGTTGAAACGGGGCTGATCGGCATTGATGTGCATCAACGGGATATGCCGCGCACCGGTTTGCTGATCGTGCAGCACGGCATGGCGATGGAAGAAGGTGCCACGACCGCAATCCTGACCGGTCAGACGGATGGCGTGACCGTCGTCCAAGATAGCCGCATAGGCCAAGGTTTCGGCACAACCCCAATCCAGTTGCATCTCGCCCGCCAGCATGCGGCGGCGATTGGCATAAACCTGCTCGACACGGGCCTGCAAAACATGCCCCTCGGGCACTGCGACCAGCCGTGCGCCAAGGCGCTGCAGACGCTCGGGCTTCAGCGCAGTGCGCACCACTTCGCTGAGATCGGTCTTCTGATACTCGCTCCAGTCCACGGTATAGGCGTTGCCGACCATGCCGATGGAGGCACTGGCCGTGGCCGTGCCACTGTCGAGACCGTCGCGATAACGGTCGACCAAGCCGCTGGCGGCATCGGCTTCGATGACCCCTTCGGCTGCCAGACGCTGGGCATACAAGGCCCGCGTGGTCGGATGCTGGCGGATGATGCGATACATGACCGGCTGCGTGGCAGCGGGCTCGTCGGCCTCGTTATGGCCCAGACGGCGATAGCAGACCAGATCGATGACCACATCCTTGCGGAAGCGCATGCGATAGGCCAGAGCCAGACGCGTGACCTGAATGACCGCTTCAGGGTCATCACCGTTCACATGGAAAATGGGGGCCTCGAGCATCTTGGCGACGTCGCTGCAATACATGGTCGAGCGCGCATCCGCCGGTTCGCTGGTTGTGAAACCCACCTGATTGTTGATGATCAGATGCAGCGTGCCGCCGGTATAAAAGCCGCGCGCCTGCGACAACTGCATGGTCTCCATGACCACGCCCTGACCTGCGAAAGCCGCATCACCGTGTATGAGCACCGGCACCACACGGGCGCCTTCGGCATCACCGCGACGCTCTTGGCGGGCGCGCACCGAACCCTCGACCACCGGGTTGACGATTTCCAGGTGCGAAGGGTTAAAGGCCAGCGCCACGTGCACGTTGCCGGCCGAGGTCTTGATGTCAGACGAGTAGCCCTTGTGGTATTTGACGTCACCCGAGCCTTTGAGATGGGCCAGGTCGTACTTGCCCTCGAACTCCGAAAACAGTTCGGAGGGGGCTTTGCCCAGCAGGTTGACCAGCACGTTGAGGCGCCCACGGTGCGCCATGCCGATGACGAACTCATCGATCTTGGCTTCGCCGCCACGCTGTACCAGATCGTCGAGCATGGGCATCAAAGAGTCGCCGCCTTCCAGGGAGAAACGCTTCTGGCCGACGTATTTGGTGTGCAGGTAGCGCTCAAGGCCTTCTGCCGCGGTTAACTGCCACAGAATATTGCGGCGCTCGTCAGCGGTCAGCTTCAGCTGCAAGCGACTGCGCTGGAACTCATCCTGCAGCCACAGGCGCTCTTCGGTGTCCGAGACATGGGCAAACTCGGCGCCGATGGGCCCGGCGTAGACCTGCTCGAGCAGCGCGATGATGTGCCGCAACGTGGCACGACGCGGAAAGGCGTCAATGCGGCTGCCGGTAAAAAACTCGGTGTCTAAGTCGCCGCTGGACAGGCCCATGTAGTCCAGTTCGAGCACACGCGGCTTGGGTCGCTGCATCAAACCCAGCGGGTCGAGCTTGGCGATGAGATGGCCGCGGTTGGTGTAAATCTGAATAAGTCGCGAGACTGCCGCCTGCTTTTCGCCGTTGTCCGCGGCAGGCGCTGCGACCGCGACTCGCCGGGTGCCGCTGGCAGCCCGCTCGCCCAGTTCACGCACCAGCGGGCCGTGGGCCCGCTCACCCCCACCACTGGGGCGCACGCTGGCGAAGTAAGTCTGCCAATCGGCAGGCACCTCTTCGCCGGCCAGATAGCGCTCGTAGAGGTCTTCAACGTAAGTGGCGTTGCCGCCGAACAGGGCAGACGAGGCCGTCTGCGTGGCAATCAGGCTTGAGGGATCGCTGGAACCCTTGCTTTGGCTCATGGTGACTGTCGGAAACCTTGCAGTTCAGAAAGCTGGATGTGACTTAATGCGGCCGGAGTTTAAAGCATGTGCGGCTCTTAAGGAACGAACCCGAGCGCACTTGCCAAGGGACTCTGGCCAGCCTCGCCTATAGTGCGCCAACCTCGCGGCGCTTGCCGGGCGCATAACGTGACGGGTATCACCTTACAACCCGCATGTAGGCCCGAGTGGCTAGAATCAGCGCCCTTATACCGGCCGGACTACGGACACACTGTCGCCTATGCATCCCCTGACCCACCTGCAACGGCTAGAAGCCGAAAGCATTCACATCCTGCGCGAAGTGGTCGCTGAGTGCGCCAACCCGGTCATGCTCTATTCGATAGGCAAAGACAGCTCGGTCATGCTGCATCTGGCCCTCAAGGCGTTCTACCCGGCCAGGCCGCCCTTCCGCCTGCTGCATATCGACACGACCTGGAAGTTCCGCGAGATGATCGCCTTCCGGGATCAGATCGTTAAGAAGTTGGGGCTCGAACTGTTGGTCCACACCAACCCTGACGGTCTGGCGCAAGGCATCGGGCCGTTTTCACATGGGTCGGCCATCCACACCGACGTCATGAAGACGCAGGCCCTGCGTCAGGCGCTGGATCACTACGGGTTCGATGCGGCCTTTGGCGGCGCGCGGCGCGACGAAGAAAAATCCCGCGCTAAAGAACGCATCATCTCTTTCCGTTCCGAACACCATCGCTGGGACCCCAAGCGGCAGCGTCCGGAACTCTGGCGGTGCTACAACACCCGCATCCGCAAGGGTGAGAGTCTGCGCGTGTTTCCGCTGTCGAACTGGACTGAACTGGATATCTGGCAGTACATCCATCAGCAGGACATACCTATCGTGCCCTTGTATCTGTCGGCGCCAAGGCCGGTCGTACGACGTGACGGGCAACTGATCATGGTCGATGACGATCGCATGCCGCTGCATCCGGGCGAGCAGCCGGAGCACAAGATGGTGCGTTTCCGCACCTTGGGCTGCTACCCCTTGACCGGCGCCGTCGAGAGCACTGCCACCACGCTACCGGATGTCATTCAAGAGATGCTGCTGGCGCGCAATTCCGAGCGTGAGGGACGGGTCATCGACCATGACTCCGCCGGGTCTATGGAAAAGAAAAAGCAGGAAGGGTATTTCTGATGGCGCACAGTTCCGACCTCATCGGCAGCGACATCCTTGCTTACCTGGAGTCGCACGAGCACAAGAGTCTGCTGCGGTTTATCACCTGCGGCAGCGTGGACGACGGCAAAAGCACACTGATCGGCCGTCTGCTGTATGAATCGAAGTTGGTGTTTGAAGACCAGCTGGCGGCACTAGAAGCCGACTCCCGCAAGGTTGGCACGCAAGGCGATAACCTCGATTTCGCGCTGCTGGTCGATGGTTTGGCTGCCGAGCGGGAACAAGGCATCACCATCGATGTCGCCTACCGGTTCTTCTCGACCGAAAAGCGTAAGTTCATCGTTGCCGACACGCCTGGCCATGAGCAGTACACGCGCAACATGGTCACCGGTGCCTCAACGGCAGACTTGGCCGTCATCCTGCTCGATGCCCGCAAGGGTGTGCTGACGCAGACCCGTCGCCATAGTTATATCGTGTCACTGCTGGGCATCCGGCATGTGGTTGTGGCCATCAACAAGATGGACCTGGTGGACTATTCTCAGGCCCGCTACGACGAGATCGTCGCCAGTTATCACGAGTTTGCCGCGCAGATCGGCCTGACCGGAATCGTGTGCATACCGATGTCGGCCTTGTGCGGCGAGAACATCACCACGCGCTCCAGCACCCTGCCTTGGTATCAGGGGCCCTCGTTGATGGAGCACTTGGAAGACGTCGTGGTCGAGCAAGACCTGCAGTCGCTGCCCTTTCGCCTGCCCGTGCAATGGGTGAACCGCCCTAACTCCGAGTTCCGTGGCTTTGCGGGCTTGGTCGCCGGTGGCCAGGTCAGCGTGGGCGAGCGTATCCGTGCACTGCCGTCCGGCCATGAGGCGGTGGTGGCGCGCGTCGTGACTCACGATGGCGACCTGCCCTCGGCCAGCGCCGGCCAATCGATCACGCTGACTTTAGATCGCGAGATCGATGTCAGCCGCGGCGACCTGCTGGTGTCCGCAGACCAGCCGGCCAGCGTGGCCGATCAGTTTCAAGCAACGCTGATCTGGATGCATGAAGAGCCGATGCTGCCCGGGCGGCCCTATCTGCTGAAGGTGGGTCCGCGCACTGTCACGGCGACCATCACCTCGCCGCGCTACAAGGTCAACGTCAACACCCTCGAGCATTTGGCGGCCAAGCAGCTGGAGCTGAATGAGATCGGTGTCTGCAACCTGAGCCTGGATCGAAGCATTGCCTTTGACCCCTATAGCGAGAACCGCGAGACCGGTGGCTTCGTGCTCATCGACAGACTCAGCAACGACACGGTCGGCGCCGGCCTGTTGCAATTTGCACTGCGTCGCGCCGACAACATTCATTGGCAAGCCTTAGACGTGAACAAGCAAGCGCGCGCAGCCCTGAAGGGGCAAAAGGGCTGCGTGTTGTGGTTTACCGGACTGTCCGGTTCGGGTAAGTCCACCATTGCCAATCTGGTCGAAAAGCGTCTGCACGCGCTGGGCCGCCACACCTATCTGCTCGATGGCGACAATGTGCGTCATGGCCTCAACAAAGATCTGGGCTTCACCGATGCCGACCGCGTGGAGAACATCCGCCGGGTCGCAGAAGTTTCGAAGCTGATGGTTGATGCCGGACTGATCACACTGGTCAGCTTCATCTCGCCGTTCCGCGCCGAGCGGCGACTGGCCCGCGACCTGATGGCCAGCGGTGAGTTCATCGAAGTGTTTATCGACACGCCTTTGGCTGAGGCCGAACGTCGCGATCCCAAGGGCCTCTATAAAAAGGCACGGCGCGGCGAGCTCAAGCACTTTACCGGCATCGATTCGCCCTACGAAGCGCCCGAGCAGGCCGAGATCCGCATCGACACCACCGCCTTGGGTGCCACAGAGGCCGCTGAACAGATCATCAACTTCCTGCTGGCTCAAGGCTTGTTTGAAACGGAATACAACAGTGCCTTCGCTTCGCTCTGAACTGCTGGAGTCTGTGGCTGACATTGCGCGGCGGGCCGGCCATGAGATTCTGGAGGTGTACGGCAGCCAGTTTGACGTCGACACTAAGGCTGATGCCTCGCCGTTAACGCAGGCCGACCTGCGCGCACATCAACTGATCGTTCGGGAATTATCGGCCTTGCAGCCGCAGTTGCCGGTGTTGTCAGAAGAGTCTGCTGACATCGATGTCGCAGAGCGTCAAAGTTGGTCAGACTATTGGCTGGTCGATCCTTTGGATGGCACCAAAGAGTTTGTCTCGCGTAACGGCGAGTTCACGGTCAACATTGCCTTGATCAGCGGCCACCGGCCGGTCTTGGGCGTGGTGCACATACCTGTCAGCGATACGACTTACCTGGGTATGCCGGGGTTAGGGGCGTGGCGCGAGTCCAACCAACGGGCCCGGTTGCGTATTGGAGTGCGCGCTATTGCCCCGACACCGTTACGCGTTTTAGGCAGTCGCTCGCATGGCAACCCTGCGCTGGCCCAGCGGCTGCAAGCCATGGGTCCGCATGAACTGTGGGCCGTGGGCAGTTCGATCAAGCTATGCCTGGTTGCCGACGGTAATGCCGATCTGTATCCGCGACTGGGCCCGACATCCGAGTGGGATATTGCCGCCGGTCAAGCCGTGCTGGAGGCTGCGGGCGGTCAAGTGGTCAGCGCAGACGGCGGTTTGCCGCTGCGCTACAACATGCAAGCCGGTTATCTGAACCCGGACTTTTTAGCCTACGGCGACGCGGACTGCTTCCGGCGTTGGCAGGCTGCGGCTGCCGATACCGGCCACGCCTAACTGCCAGAGCGCTGCCTCATCTTCCGCACTGTTGGCCGTCGCAGCCAACACAGCAAAGTCAACCCTCTGCCCCAACTCAATCAGCCACGCCAGCAATTGGCGCCGCGCTGCGTCCAGCGCAATACCTACGGTCAGCTGCCGGGCTACTTTGACGTAGGCGACATCCGCACCGGACATCAGACCGAGCAAGCGCGCCTGATCATCCCAAGCCTTGAGCGCCAAGCGGCAGCCGTGCGGTTGTATGGCGGCGCGAAGGTCAGCCAGCGATCGTAGGCCCACCCCGTGCAGATCACCCACCGGTACTTCCAAAATCAATCGCGATGAGAGGTCCGCTGCGCTACGCAGCAGGTCGCGCACGTGGCGCAGATAGATAGGATGTTGCAAGGACTGCGCAGCCACAGTCACGGCGATAAAACCGTTCCGCTCGCCCAACTGGCGCAGTGCCAGATCGACTGCGCGCACGTCGATATCGACAATCCGACCGCAACGCACCGCAGCCAGAAGTAACACATCGGGCTGCAACACCTGACCGTCACCTTCCAATAGCAGTGCCTGCGCTTCGGTGTGCACAACGTTGCCGTGTTGATCGCAAACACTATTAAAGGCCAGTCCGATACGACCTTCATCCAGGGCGCGCTCAATCAAGGCGCGCCATTCGGCCACTCCATACTTGTGATGGCGTGCCGGGGTGTTGTCAGTCAGATAGGGTCGCTGCAAAGCAATAGCAGCCCCGAGCAAAGAATTGGCGCGGGATAACACTTCAGACGCGCTATCGGCCGGCAGAAAGGGCGAGACCACCAAATGGGCCGGAGTGGCCAGATCGGTTAAACCATCAGCGGCCAGCGCTGCAACGGCCTGCTGCAATTTGGCTGATAAAGCGTCAACGGCATGCGCCGGACAGCCTGGCAGCAGCACCGCAAAGTCAGCGCCGTTGAGACGTGCCAGCAGAAAATTGTTATCGGGCACTTCCAGCAGCAAGCGGCTGCGCAGGGCGGTAGCCAGTGCCAGCAAGAAATCATCGGTACGATGGCGCCCGAGTCGCAGGTTCATGCCATCAATGTCGTTAGCGTGCAGCAACAGTAGCGCACCGCCGCCCTCGCCTTGCAGCGCAACTTTCAGCGCATCGACGAAAACGTCCCGGCTGGCGGCTTTGGTCAAGGGGTCGTAGGCCAGACGCTGCCGGTATTGATCAACGGCCTGATCACTGTCGCGCAGCATGCTGCGCACACGAACCACCAGAACGTTGAGCGCACGCGCCAACGGCAACCAATCGAGAATGCCCGGCTCACGCAACTCGACAAAGCGACGCTCGGCTAATTCGCGGACCTGACTTTCCATGGCCACCAAGGGCTGACTGGCCGTGCGCCAGACCACACGTAAGATC
>Ga0136644_10001374_pt1 | contig 19379 bp, 16 predicted proteins | sample C_130820_EF_Meta_FD_94780 | JGI IMG/M metagenome (GOLD analysis project Ga0136644, IMG submission 94780) | Freshwater microbial communities from Lake Croche, Canada to study carbon cycling - C_130820_EF_MetaG (v2) (version 2) | ecosystem: Environmental > Aquatic > Freshwater > Lake | place... | reverse complement strand
GATCGTGGCCTGGGGCGGGCCGGGCCGCCCGGTGGAGGCCATTCAGGGCGAAAAATGGATGCCCTATAACCCGGGCAGCAACCCAACCCCCGGGTTTCCGGGTTATGTATCCGGCCATTCGTCGTTTTCTTCGGCATCGGCCACCGTGCTGCAACTGATCACCGGGAGCGACAAGTTCAACTTTAAAACGACGATTCCGGCCAATTTTGGTCGGGTTGAACCGGGCGTGCCAGCGGTGCCGACGGTCATCACCTACAAGACCTTCAGCGACGCGGTGTACGAAGCGGGCATGTCGCGACTGTATGGCGGCATCCATTTCAAGGATGACAACACCGCGGGTCAGGCGATTGGTACTGCGGCGGGCCAACTGGCCTACGACAAAGCCAGGAAGTTGTTCAACGGCAGCTCGGACGACTGAGCGATTTCAGGCCGCCCCGACCGGGCCTGTCTCTGGCGGTTCAGATCGCCGCCGACTCGTTCTCCTGGTGCCGGTCAGGTTCTGTGGTGTCGAGTATTTCGCTCAGAACGGACGTGGCGTACGTCCCGGCGGGCAGAAAGAACGTGATCAGCAGTCGATTGGCGTGTTGCCATTCCCACGACATATCGGCCGGGCTCGCCACCAGCGCGCGCCGATCCTGGTCCAGACCGGCGTATTCCATGCCCTCGCACAAGGCGGCGTGGCGTTCAGCGACCAGGTTTTCGAGGGCCTGCGCTTGATCGGTGGTGATGACGCGGCCCCGTCCCCAGAGCGGCCCGGTGGGGCGGCCCGCCTCGTCCATCACATCACCGGGCAGAGTCTTGCCCCAGAGTCCCGACTGGATTCGCAGCGCCAGCACATCATTGAAGACTAAGGAGCGTACCGCCGACAGGTAAAGGCCCTTCTTCTTCGGGTTGCGCACGCGGATTTCGCGCGCCAGCATGGCTCTGCCCTGCTCGACGTTACCGCCGCCGTGGCCGAAGCGCTGGGCGCCAAAATAGTTGGGCACGCCCTGTGACGCAACCGCATCGAGATTGGCCTCGATGGCATCGCGCTCGCCGGTCACGTCCCGAATCACGATGCGGAATCGGTTGCCGTGCAGATCGCCGGGGCGAAGCTTCTTCATGTGACGGCTCTGGCTCAATACCTTGAACTCAGGGTGCTGAAGCTGGGTCAAGTCGGGCGTCTCGCCTTTCGGCAGATAGACGCTGAACCACTGACGGGTGATGGCGTAGCGGTCCTTGAGGCCGGCATAGCCCACGTCCACATCCGGCACTTTGGCGGCCTCGGCCAACTGCTGAGCGACAAAGGCGGTGTTGGCACCGTTCTTTTCGATCTCAAGCCAGAGGTGTTCGCCCTCACCGCAGGGGTGCTGAAGCGGCAGTTCGGTCACGATGAAATCCTCATTGAGGCGTTTCAGGGTGCCGCTGGCGCCGCTGGCTGGATAGGCACTGGGCCACTGCGGCAAGGTCGTGTATTGAGCGTCGTTCATGCGCGGTCTGACGGCGCCGGCTGTCGATCGGGACAGGCTGTCCGGTCAAACAGGGGCAGTCGGGACAGTGATTATCGCTCGGCGCGCGTGTCGGGATGAGCGGTCGGCATCGGGAAGGGTCGATGCTCGAGTCGACAAAGCGCGTTAAAGGTCCTGGGTTCGTCGCTCAGACGAGACTGGTCAGCCCCGCTTGCGGAACACGACCACATGCTGCCAGGGCAACGTGCTGACGGTGCGCTCCCAGTCCAGCTCGAAGACGGCCGCCTCGCGCTTGATCTGCGCTTCGCTCATCTTGTGCAGCGGCTTGATCGGCACCCGCGGGTCTTCGGCCTTGTACTCGACGAAGACGACACGCCCGCCGGGCTTGAGGGCCTTCAGTACGCTGGCCATCACCTCATACGGGAACGCCAGTTCGTGATAGACATCGACCATCACCGCCAGGTCCAGCGACGCAGCGGGCAGCCTGATGTCGTCGGCCGCGCTGAGCCGTGCCTCGATTTGCGTCAGCCCGCTGCGCTTGGCGCCGGCCTGCAACAGCTCGATCATTTCGGGCTGAACATCGACCGCCCAGATCTTGCCGCCAGGCATGACCGCCGTTGCCATGCGCCGCGAAAGATAACCGGTGCCGGCACCGATGTCGGCCACCACCATGCCGGGTTTCAGCGCCAGCGCGGCCAGCAGCAGGTCGATGCGCTCTTCGCGATCACGTTCCTCGCGTTCGAGCCAGGCGGCGCCCTGCCAGCCCATCACCGCAGAGATCTCGCGATCCATGTAGCGCTTGCCGATGCCGTCGCCACTGGCCGGCGCGGCGCTGTAGCGCTGGGCGATTGCATCAGACTGGGCCAGCGCGGCGCCGGTTGCCAGCAGCAGGGCGACGCAAATGGCGCGTCTGAGCGTGGCAGGGGTCATTGCAGTGCAAGCCGGATGTCGGTGCGCAGGGTCAAGCAAGGCGGCGCGCACATGGTGTGGGATTGCCCGGTGTCCCGGTTCATGGTCGAGCACCCGTCGCATCGCTGCCGATCAGCGCCGATGAGGGCAGCAGCAGGCCCTCATGCAAGGCCACATGCTCAAGCGCCGCCTCGAACCCGGCACGCGCGGCCGCCGCAACGCGCCGCAAATAGGCGTGCAGGTCGGCATCGGCCAGGTTGCGGTGTTCGCACTCGGCACTGTAAGACTCGAAGTGTGAGAGTTGGATCAGCAGCTCGGCGACATGGCGTGGGCACTCGCAGGCAATCGTCGGAGACTGGTTGGCAAAGCCGGTCAGGGCGGCGTCGTCCCAGCGTCGGGGCGGGACGGCTGTGGCCGCGGCGCCGGACAAGCCCGACGCGGGCGGGGCTGCATTCACCGCCTCGGACGACAGGCTGTTGAGCCATTGCGCCACCGCCGCGTCGGGTTGCGGCTCTCGCAACAAGGCTGTGCCCCTCGACGCCAATGCCTCGCAAACCGGGTCGGATGCATAGCGGTACAGGACGGCTTTGGGTATCCCGGCAAAGTCCGGCGCGGCAGCATCGACGCCGGCCAGCCAGGTCTCGTGCAATTGCGGCTCCTGGAAGAGCAAGGCGTCCAGATGCGAGCCCGGCACGGTGGCTGCAACCTGCGCAATATCGTCAAACGGCCCCAGCAGCACGACGGGTCGACCCAGCCGACGCAGCAGCGCGGGTCGCTGCAAGCGCGACCGCAGCGCCGTGCCGATGACGGCCAGCCGCCAGACCCGCAGGGGCGGCGCCTGGAGCCGGGAAGCGGCCACGGCCTGTGCGTGGGTGGCGGCCACGCGCTGCAGTTGCGCCATGTCGAGTGGTGCCAGGCGGCCGATCGCGTGACCGAGCTCGGTCAGTTGCTTGATCAGCGCGATCCGCCGAACGTCGTCGGTCGAGTACAGACGCTGACCGCTTGGCGTTCGCTGTGAATGCGTCAGGCCGTAGCGGCGCTCCCACACGCGCAGCGTTGCCACCGGCATGTGCAACATGCTCGCAACCGCGCCGCTGCGGTGAAAGGACGAGGCACTCACGTCCGTCGTTGGCAGCGTTGGCGTCACGGGTGACCCGGGAACGCGCAGGTCGACCGTTATCTGACTTTGTTTTGGCATCTCGTGCAGTCGACAAGACTGCCTGCAAGGACTGGATGACCGCGATTTGAATCGTGATCTTGCTACACTCTACCGCACGCTGACTCGCAAAACTCAGGTTTCGCCAGCAAATTTGCCGGCAAACCCGGTGACCGAGCGGCTCTTGCGCCGCTGACTCAGGGGTCTGCTGAGTCGGGAGGGTGACCTCCTGCAAGGCCGACTCTCGCTCCGACAAGACCGCATCGCCCTTCGAGCTTTCAGATGACCGAGTTGCGTAACCTCATCGTGGTGCTTGGCGACCAGCTCGACCTCGATGCCTCAGCCTTTGACGATTTCGATTCGAGCACCGACGCGGTCTGGATGGCCGAAGTCGCCGATGAGTCGACTCATGTGTGGTCAAGCAAGCCGCGCACGGCGCTGTTCCTCGCAGCCATGCGCCACTTCGCGCTGGCGCTGCAATCTGCCGCCCGCCGCTTGCACTACACCCGACTGGACGCGCCTGGCAACGCCGGCAGCCTGGCTGCGCAGCTCGAGGCTGACATCCTGCGCCTGAAGCCGACCCGTCTGGTGATGACCGAGCCGGGCGACTGGCGCGTGCTGCAGGCAATCAGGGCCTTGGCCCAGGCGCGGGGCCTGCCGCTGGATATCCGCGTGGACCGCCACTTTTTTACCAGCACCGCCGACTTCGCGGCCCATGCCAAAGGCCGCAAGTCGCTGCGCATGGAGTATTTCTATCGCGAGCAGCGCAAACGGCATCAGGTGCTGATGCAAGGCGATGAGCCGGTTGGGGGTCAGTGGAACTTCGATGCTGACAATCGCGAGTCCTTTGGCGCCGCCGGCCCAGGGACGGTCCCGCCACGCGCGGTTTTCGAACCCGACACCATCACGCGCGAGGTCATCGCGCTCGTCGAGGCGCGCTTTGCCGGTCATCCCGGGCGGCTTGACAGCTTTGCCTGGCCGGTCACTCGGGCGCAGGCGCTGCAGTCGCTGCAAGCCTTTATTCGCGATCGACTGCCGCTGTTCGGGCGCTACCAGGACGCGATGTGGCCGGGCGACCCCTGGCTGTACCACGCGCACCTGTCGGCCGCGCTCAATCTGAAGCTGCTCAACCCGCGCGAGGTGGTGGCTGCGGCCGACGCGGCTTACCGCGAGGGACATGCGCCATTGGCCAGCGTGGAAGGTTTCATTCGCCAGATCCTTGGCTGGCGCGAGTACACGCGCGGCGTTTACTGGACCCAGATGCCGGGCTATCTGGACCGAAATGCCCTTGATGCGCAGCAGGACCTGCCGGCCTGGTTCTGGACCGGCGCGACCGACATGGCCTGCCTGCGTGACGCCCTGGCGCAGACCCTCGAGCACGGCTATGCCAACCACATCCAGCGGCTGATGGTCACCGGCCTGTATACGCTGATGCTGGGCGTGCAGCCCAGGCAGGTCCACGCCTGGTATCTGGCGGTCTATGTTGATGCGGTGGAATGGGTGGAGTTGCCCAACACCCTGGGCATGAGCCAGTACGCTGATGGCGGCGTAATGGGCAGCAAGCCTTATATCGCCACCGGCAAATACATCCAGCGCATGAGCCCGCACTGCAAGGGCTGCCGCTACGACCCCGCTCAGCGCAGTGGCGACAGTGCCTGTCCGTTCACGACCTTGTACTGGGACTTCCTGATGCGCCATGAAGCAGCCATGGCTCGCAATCCGCGCATGACGCTGCAGGTGAAGAACGTGGCAAAGCTGACTGACGCCCAGAAGCAGGCGGTGAGCGATCGCGCAGCAGCGATCCGCAGCGGCGAGGTGGGTACGACGCATGGATGAGGCCTTGGCGCCCGGGTTCGAGCCGAGCTTTGAGCCCACACCGGCGGCGGCGCAGGCGCGCATTGCCGCGGTACGGCCGGCCGCTTACGCACGCACCCGCAATGCGCTCGATGGCGCGGTTAGCCAGCTGTCGCCCTATATCACCCATGGCCTGGTCACACTTGCCGATGTGCTGTCCGGGGTGGCCCAGCGCCACGCGCTGGACGTGCAGCACAAGTTCGTCTACGAGCTCGGCTGGCGAGCCTACTTTCGTCATGTCTGGCAGCACCGCGGCGATGCCATCCTGCAGTCGCTGCGCGAAGGCCCGCTGCCTGACGATGCCTATACCGGCGAACTGCCGCCAGATATTCGCCAGGCGTGTACTGGCGTGCCGGTGGTGGACGAGGCGGTGCGCACCCTTTATGCCACCGGCATGCTGCACAACCATGCACGCATGTGGCTGGCCAGCTATGTGGTGCATATGCGCAAGGTTCATTGGCGCTGCGGCGCCGACTGGATGTATGGCCATCTGCTTGACGGCGATCTGGCCAGCAATCACCTCAGCTGGCAATGGGTGGCCGGCACCGGCAGCAGCAAGCCCTATCTCTTCAATGCCGACAATGTGGCCCGCTATGCACCCCCGCCCTGGCACAGCCCGGGCACCGTGATCGACACGACCTACGAGGCACTCGATCGCATGGCTCGCAGCCCTGCAGTGCCGCACCGCATGGGCGAACCGCGCGTGGTGTCCGGCAGCCGGTCCTTGCTGGAGCCGCGCCTGGCAAGCAATCCCCCCAAGGATCTGGGCTGCAAAGCGCCTGATGCCGCGTCGGTCGCCGGCTGCGAGGTCTGGCTGGTCCATCCCTGGTGTCTCGGCGAACTGCCTTCCTCCCCGCCTGCCGACACCCAGGTCATCGGCCTCTTCGTGGCCGATTTTCACCGCGCCTGGCCATGGAGTGAACGGCGCTGGCAGTTCGTCGGCACCCGCATGGCCGAGCTGAGCTCCCAGTGCTGGCACGCAGACGCCAGCGCCATTGGCGCGGCATTGGCCCACGCACGCAGGGTGCGCAGCATCGACGAGCCCCACCTGGCGCATTACCTGGCGCGATGGGCCGAGTGCGAGCCTGCGCCCGCGCTCTTTGCGCCGATCGATCGACGCTGCGATTCCTTCTCGCAATGGTGGCATCGCAGCTCGCGCGGACTGAACACCGCTGGCGATCTTCTGGCCGCCAATGCGGGGTCCTTCGCGCTGTCGGGCGTTCGGCCCGATGGTCGATGATGGCGACGGCTGCGCTGGTCTGGTTCAAACGCGATTTGCGGGTGCGCGACCATGCGCCGCTGGCGCAAGCGTTGCTCTGCGACCGCGCGGCAGGCCTGGTGGTGATCGAGCCGCAGTGGCTGGCGAGTCCCGAGTGCGACCCGCGCCATGTCGGCTTTTTGCTCGACTGTGTCGCCGAGCTTCAGCGCAGCCTGGCTGAACGTCAATTTCCGCTGCTTGTACGCGTTGGTTCGATGCCGCAGGTGCTGCACGCGCTGCAGCGCGACTTCGCCTTCACCCATCTGTTCAGTCACGAGGAAACCGGCCCGGCCTGGACCTGGGCCCGCGATCTGGCGGTCGCGCAATGGTGCCAAAGCCAAGGCGTGGATTGGACCGAATTGCCACAGACAGGCGTGGTGCGCCGCCTGCGTTCGCGCGCCGGATGGGCCGGTCGGTGGGCCCAGCGCATGAATGCCCCCGAGGTGCCTTCGATTGCGGCGGCTTGCGGTCTGAGCGCAGCGGCAGGACTGACGGTGTCGGCGCTTCCAGGCTTGCGCGATCTGGGCCTGCCTGCCCTGGGTGCGGCCTTGCCACCGGCTGGCGAGCGGGCCGCCTGGGCGACGCTTGAGAGCTTTCTCGACGGGCGGGGGCGCGACTATCGCAGCGCGATGTCCAGCCCGCTCAGCGCCACCGAGGGCTGCAGCCGGCTGAGCGCTCACCTGGCCTTCGGCACGATTTCGATGCGCGCTGTGCACCAGGCCACTGAGGCGCGCATCGCAAGCACGCCCGACCGACGTCTGGCCTACGCATTGCGAGGCTTTGCCAGTCGCCTGCGCTGGCACTGTCACTTCATGCAAAAGCTCGAAGACGAGCCGGATATCGAGCAGCGCAACATGGCGCGCAGCGTCGATGGGCTGCGCGCCGGTGACGGCGTCAATCAGGGCGATATCGACAGAGAACGGCTGCAGGCCTGGAGCGAGGGCCGCACCGGTTTTCCGATGGTCGATGCCTGCATGCGCCAGCTGCGCGCCACCGGCTGGTTGAACTTTCGCATGCGTGCCATGCTGGTCAGCTTTGCGGCTTACCACCTGTGGTTGCACTGGCGCGAACCCGGGCTGTTTCTGGCGCGCCAGTTTCTCGACTTCGAGCCCGGCATTCACTGGAGCCAGATGCAGATGCAGTCGGGCACCACCGGCATCAACACACTGCGCATCTATTCGCCGGCCAAGCAGGCGCTCGACCAGGATCCGCAGGGAATCTACATCCGGCAGTGGGTGCCGGAAATCGGCACAGCGTCCTATCCGCTGCCGATCGTCGACGAGCGCGCGGCAGTCGCTGCCGCAAAAGATCAGTTGTATGGCCTGCGCCGGACCCATGAGGCAAACGCCGAAGCCAGTGCCATCCAGCAAAAGCATGGCTCACGAAAAAGTGGCTTGCCACCGACCACCCCTATGAAGCGCCGTCGCCGCGCCTCGCCGGATGGTCAGGGCCAGCTGTTTTAGCCATCCGCGCTCAAACATCGACCGATCAGCGCAACAGACCCGGCCCCGGCAAGGCCAGCAGATCGCGATGCCCGATGGTCAGCGAAAGCCGCCCGGTGACCACCTGCGCCCGACGGCACGCCGCCCATTCGGCGAACGCTGATGCGGCATCCGGTTCGAGCTCGCAGCCGACGGCGAGCGCCTCATCGATCATCTGCCCGAGCAAGGCCGGATGCTCGCCCGCAATCTGCCAATCGCTGCGAGCCGTGCCAACGGTAAAACCGAGCCGATCGAGGCGCGTCGCCAATTCATCGACCGCGGCGATGCCGAGTGAGGCACCAAAACCCTTGTCGCCCGTCTGGTGCTGCTCGAAGGCCTGGCGCAGTCGCAGATCGTCGGTCATCGCAGGTTGCCACCGACGCTGGCCGTCGACGCTGAGGGTCGCCAGAAACGGACGAGGGGAGCCGGACAGCATCCGGCACAGGCGATCGATCCAGTCGAGCGACACCAGATCGAGAAAGGCGGTAGTGGTCAGGCCATCGCAGTCCTGCAGGTCGAGCTGCTCGAGCGATGCCTGCAGGTCGAGCTGCAGCGATCGGACCCGCCAGCGCGCAGGCCCCACGCTGAGCTCAAGCGCGCCGGCGGCCGCTTCGCTGACGCGCCATCCGTGCCGAGCAACCCATCGGGTGATCTCGCTTCGCTGCGCATGCAGCAGCGCAGGGTCCTTGTCGACCAGCAGCCAGTCCTGATCGCCACCGATCAGGGGCGCGAGCAGACGCAGATTCGCGCCGGTCCCGGCGCCCAGGTCGATGATCCGCCGTGGTGTCGCGGCGATGGCGGCTGCGAAATTGTTCGCCAGGCCCGGATCACGTGCGGCCGCATCCAGGGGCTCGCGCTGCGCAAGCCAGTCGGGCGAAAAATCGCTCATGCCGTCAAACTGTCAGGTGGTCCACCAGTCGGCCCGCTCATCGGGCCACCATTCGGTCCACCAGTCGGTCCACCAGTCGGTCCACCAGTCGGTCGATGAGTCAGTCCCTCACTCAGTCCCTCACTCAGTCCCTCACTCAGTCCCTCACTCAGTTCATCAAGGGCCTGCGCCCAGCGATGCACCGCCGTCGGCCAATCGGGCAAGTCTTGCGCAGCCCGCGCCGCGCCCGCAGCAAGACGCTGACGAAGGGGCAGGTCGGTGAGAACCCGGCGCAGCGCATCACCGAGCGCAACGGCATCGCCCGGCGCAACCAGCAAGGCGGCATCGGCCGCGACCGTCGCCGGGATCGCGCCCGCTGTGGTCGCAACGATCGGCAGGTGACAGGCCAGTGCCTCGGCATAGACCATCCCGTAGCCTTCGTGATGCGAGGCCAGTGCAAACACATCCGCCTCGCGATAGGCGGCATCGAGCGTTCGCTGCGACACCTCTCCGGCAAGCGTCACACGCCCCTGAAGGCCATGGGCACCGATGGCATCGCGCAGCGCCCGGGCGCATGCCGGGTCGCGCGTGAGGCTGCCGATACATGTCAGATGCCAGTCGAGTTCCGCCAGCCGCGACAGGGCCTCGATCAGCAGAAGGTGGCCCTTGCGCTGCGTGACGGTCCCCACCGCCAGCAGTTGCACCGGTCGCGATGCGCCTGGCTGAGCGGCCTCGGTCGCGGCGGCAGCAGGCGAAGGCACTCGCGTGCCGGGCGGCGTGACCCGAACCCGATCGGCCGGAACACCGGTGGCGATGATGGCGGCCGCGGTGTGCGCACTGGGGCACAGCAGACCCCGCATCAGCGGCCACAGCCGGCGCTCGAGCAGGGCAGAGACCTGCGCAGTCTGGGCCGACAAACCGGTCTCGAGCGACAGGGGGTGATGCACGAAGGCGACGATCGACAGGCGCTCGCTGTGGGCGTCCAGGCACTCGGCAAAGGCCGGCAAGGCAAGACCGTCGATCACCACGGTGTGACCCGATGGCAGGCCAGCGAGCGCAGCGGCGGCGGCAGTGCGCGCCGTCTGGTCGGTGCCAGGAAATTCGCCGGGCAACTCGATCACCGCAACCGACCGCCCGATGGCGCGCAGACCATCGACGACCTGCCGATCGAACAGGTAGCCGCCGGTCAACTGATCGAGCGCGCCCGGAACAATCAGCGTGAAAGCCGTCAACTGAGCGGGCCTTCGTAGGCGGCCCAGGCGAGCGGCGACTCGCGCAGCACGACCCGCATCGACGCCAGTGTGTCGGCTGTGCCAGGGCCGATCCGGCCGGCCTCGATCTGGGTCTTCATGCGCCGAAAGATCTCGCCGGCCATGAATTCGGTCGTGGTGTTGTGACCGCGAAATTCCGGCAGCTCATCGAGATTCTTGAAGTTCAGATCGGCGAGCACCTCATGCAGCACGGTCAGCGCCAGACCGATGTCGCAGACCAGGCCATTGGCATCGAGCTGCGCTCGTCTGAATTCGACCTCCACGCCGTAGGTCGCCCCGTGCAGCTTTTGCGCCGGGCCGAAGATCTCGCCGGTGAAGCTGTGGGCAATCATGATGTGGTCGGATACGGCGAGGCTGTACATGGTGCAAGGACTCCGGCAGGGGCTGTGAGCGGGTGGGTGGGACAGTGGGGCGGTCAAGGATCGTGCGAAATCAGTCGGTGCAATCCGTCGGCCTGATCAGCGATAGATCACGCTGTGACACAGCGTGCCATCGGGACGGTCGGCCAGGCGCGACAGGGTGGCGGGCAGCTCGTCCAGCGTGCTCTGGCCGGTCAGCAAGGCGTCGAAAACCGGGTCGGCCAGGAGCGAAACCGCAAGCCTCATGCGGCGCTTGAAGTCCCATCGCGCGCGCTGTGCAGTGGCCACCGCACCCACCTGCGATGATCGCAGCGTCAGCCGACGGCTGTGAAACGCTTCGCCAAGCGGCGCCGGCACCATCTGCGCGCCATACCAGCTCATTTCGAGCACGGTCGCCTCAAAGCCGGCCAGCCCGAGGGCTGTTGCAAGGCCCGCGGGCTGGCCGCTGGCATGAATCACGATGTCGCGCTCGCCACTGGCGGTGGCCGGGAGCGCGAATGCACAGCCCAGCAAGGCCGCCAGGTCTGCGCGGCCCGGGTCAGGGTCGATCAGCTCGACCTCCACACCCGGGATGCGCGCTGCGAGCGCTGCCACCAGTGCGCCGACCACGCCGGCACCCACCACGCTGACGCGGTCTCCGAGTCGTGGCGCGGCATCCCAGAGTCCGTTGACCGCGGTCTCCATGTTGGCCGACAGCACCGCCCGGGTATCCGGAACATCGTCGGGCAAAAAGGTCACCGCGCCGATCGGCACGATATAGCTGCTCTGATGCGGATGCAGGCAAAACACCCGCCTGCCGAGCAGCGCCTCGGGTCCGGCATCGATCTGCCCGACCGAGGCATAGCCATACTTCAGCGGGCCGGGAAACTCGCCGATCTGAAACGGGCAGCGCATCGCCTGCCACTGGCTCGATGGCACCAGACCTTTGAAAACCAGGCTTTCGGTCCCTCGGCTGATGCCACTGCGCCGCGCGCTGACCAGCAGCTGATCGTGAGCGGGGGGCGGCAGCACTTCTTCGCGGATTTCGCCCCGTCCGGCCTCAAGGATCCAGAATGCTCGAGCCCGTCGGTCAGGCATCGAAATCGCATTCGATCATGACGTCCGCGCCCATCATCACCCGCCGGGTGCGGGGCCGCAGACTGTTACTCAGATCGGTGATCGTCGGGAGCATGATCGCCGGGCGACCCGAACCCAGAATGACCGGGGCAATGGTGATCTGCAGTCGATTGAGCGCGCCGGCCGCGAGAAATCGCGAGACGGTGACCCCACCGCCTTCGATCAGCAGGCTGCTCAGTCCGCGCAAGGCCAGCACGCGGCAGATTTCGTGCGGACTCAGCCCGAACTCGCCGCGCACAACCGGTACCACTTCCGCACTGCCAAGCCGCTCGCCCGCACCGGCACGATCGGCGCCGCACAGTAGCAGCGTTGGCGCCGCGTCATCGCGAAACACGCGCTGGCTGCCGTCAAGCCGGCGATCGGGGTCGATCACGACCCGCACCGGATTGGGCCCGATGCAGCGCCGAACGGTCAGTTGCGGATCGTCAAGCAATACCGTTGTGACACCGACCACCACCGCCTGGCAAAGCGCCCGCATCCGGTGGGTATGGAGCAGGTCCTCGGCGCCGCTGAGCCAGCGCGACATGCCGCACAAGGTCGCGATCCGCCCATCCAGGCTTTGGGCAAGGTGGCCGACCACGAACGGCCCCGCGCGTCGCGCGTCGCACAGTGGCCGGTAAAACGCCTGCAAGGGTGACGCAGGCGCAAGTGGCAAGGCCTCATGCGCCGTCTGTGCACCGGCTGCCCGGGCGAGCAGCGCCTGCCACTCGCTGCTGTCGTCAGCCGGTGGCTCGTTGAGCCCGGCCATGCTGCTCGGGGAGGCGTTATCGGTCACGGGTCTTGATCAAATAGGCGGATGAAAAGCGGTCGAAGACCATGTCCGGTGCGCTGAGATTGTGGGTGGACGGTTCGATGCGCCCAAAGCGCGCCGCCGGTGCGCGGATCCGTTCGACCGCCATGATCGGTACCGGCGCGCTGTGCGCGGGCGGGCTCTGAGGCCAGACCGCCACCGCGACATCGGCCTGCCGAGTCGTCACGAACATCGATCGCAAGGCCGCAAAGGGTTGATCGGGGGGCAGGGGCGACTCCAGCGTGACAGCCAGATCGATGCCGCTGCGGGTCGCCTCGGTGACGGACAGCGAAGCTCTGGTGCCATCGCGAAATTGCAGTCGGAAGGTCTGAGTGGCCGGCTCGAAGTCGATCTCGCGGATCGCGACATAAGGGCGACCGTCTTCGGCGATCGGTCCGATCAGAAATGAGCTGCCGTAGGCGGTGTCATCCAGAAACACCGGGGGCAGGGGCTTGGCGCGCCAATAGCCGTCGGCAGGGTAGACGACCAGGATCTCGAGTTCATTACCGGCGGCACCGCCCGGGGGCGATACACGCTGCCCGTTGGCCGTCACGCCAGGCGCAATACCCCGGCGCAGCAGCTGCACGAGATGAAGCCCTGACTCGCGCCGGGCACCGACCTTGAAATCGACCACGTCGGGGCGCCAGAACGAGCCAAAGCGGTGGCCCACCAGCCGGATCGACGCATCCTCATACAGGACCGTGGTGCGCGGCTCGAAGGCGAAGCTCGGATCGCTCGACATGTCGCATGACGTGAAGTCGGGCGCGGTGAGGTCGGTCGTGATGTCGGCCACATAGGGCGGATGCTCGGCGCGGATACGAAACGCGCCGATCGCCGGGCCGCTGAGCTTGATGTAAACATTGTCTTCTTCTGCACAACGCGTGGGCCGACTGGCGTTGACGAAATCGACTGAGCTCGCGCCTGAGGTCGCAACCGATGTCGCGCTTGTCGCGCTGATCGCAGCGCAGCCTGCGGACAGCAGGGCCAGCGACAGCACCAGGCTGCGCCAGGCAGTGCTGACGGGCAAAAAAACGCTCATGGCCGGCTACCGATTGAAGGGTCTGCCCGGCCGGCGAACAGGCTGGCTGGCGATGCCACTGCGCCGTGTGGCGCTCCAATTGCCGACCCGGTGCCCAGCGCAAACTGCGGCCAGGCTTCTTCGGGGGTGCGGCACAGGCCCGATTGCGCCATTTTGCGACCCAGGCGCGGCGACGCACTCAGCATTGCAAGCGGCACGCTGAGCAGCAAACCAGTGATGATCGGCGCGGCAAACCAGATGCTCACCGCGGGCGAATAGTAGGTGCCTGCCGCAAGTCCCAGCCCCAGCAGGGTCTGTGGCCACAGGCACCGCACAGCATCCGACAACGACAGACCATGGGCCTCGCGTTGCTGGGACGTCCAGCCAACGCGCCGGCCAAACGGCAGCCCCAGAATGAACAGACTCACAGCCATCGCCGAGATCGGTGCCACCAGCAGGGTCAGCACGGTCTCCAGCAGCGCACTGCCCGCAATGCGCAATCCGCCTCCATAGGCGGCACGCAGCCTCGGGCGCAGCAGGACATCGGCAAGCGTCGCAATCTTGGGCGCGAAGCTCATGATCATGATGATTCCGAAGAGCAGCAGACCGGCATCACTTCGGATCGGCACCTGACGCAGCAGGCCGAGCACGATCAGGCTGAGCCAGGCGAGCGAGCCGAGATACATCGCAATCGCCAGCAGCAGTTGGCAACGGCTGACCGGCAGCAGCCCCGGTAATCCCAGAAGCTTGAAATACTGCATGTTGCCCTGGCACCAGCGCAGATCGCGCCGGATGAATTCGGGCAGTGTCGGCGGGTTTTCTTCCCAGCTGCCTTCTTCGATCGGCAGGACGCGGACCTCGAAACCTGCACGCCGCATCAGCACCGCCTCGACCTGATCATGGCTCAGGATGTGCCCGCCCAGCGGCGGGGTGCCGGGCAGCATCGGCAACTCGCAATGCGCGATGAAAGGCGCCATGCGCAAAATCGCGTTATGCCCCCAGTAGGGCCCGCAGTCGCCCTGCCAGAAGGCCGATCCGAGCGTGTACGACCGCATGCCGAGTCGCATGCCGAACTGGAAGACGCGGGCAAACGGGCTGGCGCTGGGCAGGCCGGTGACCAGCGTCTGCAGGATGCCGATCTGAGGGCATCGCTGCATGATTCTCACGAGACGCAGCATCGATTGCGGCGTCATCAGGCTGTCGGCGTCGAGCACGATGGCGAAGGGATGCCGGTGCCCCCATCGCTCACAGAACTCGCGCAGATTGCCTGCCTTGAATCCTTCGCTGTGTTCGCGCCTTCGGTAGGTGATCTCGATGGCTGACCCGATGCGTTGCGACAGGTCGGCCGCGGCCTGCACCTCGGCTGCGGCGATCGCAGGCTGGTTGGTGTCGCTCAACATGTAAAGGTGGAAGTGGCGCGCCTGGCCGGTGGCGACCAGGGCATCGAGCATCCACTCGAGATTGCGCCGGATGAGCTGCGTATCCTCGTTGCGGATGCAGATCAGCAGGGCAGTCGCGCTGACGATCTCATCTTCACCCCCGCCAAAAGGAAGATCGGGTGCAACCACCGACACCGGATTGCGGCTGAATTGCATGAGGCAAAAACCGATGACCGCGTTCCAGAAGCCGATGACTGTCCAGGGCAGCGTCAGCGCAAACAGGCCGAGCATGGCAATGCCAAGCGGGTCTGGGCCGCTGACCAGTAGCGTTCGGGCCATCAGCCAGAAAAGTCCCGCCGAACTCGCGATGACGAGCGCTGCAAAACCGCGCCGTCGCCAGCGCATCGGCATCCTCGACAGCCGCATTCAGGTCATCCGCTTGAGAAGGCCGTCGCGGCGGATGAAGGTGTGATACGCGGCGCCAGCAAGATGGGCTGCGATCAGCGTCCCGATGGCGACGGCGCCGCATCCGTGCAGAAAAGACAGCGTCCCGGCGAGGGCCTCGTCCTTGCCGATCGGCGAAGGCAGCGCAATGAGATCGAACAGCTTCAACGGGAAACCCCAGGCGTTGGTGGCCAGAAAGCCGATGGCCGGCATCAGCAGCAGCAGCGCATACAGCGAGAGATGCGTCAGCCGGGCGCATTGCTGAATCAGTACCGGGGTGTCGGGCGACAAAGGCGGCGGCGGATGGCGCAAGCGCGTGAGCAGCCTGGCAAGCGTCAGCGCGAACACGATGACACCGACGCTTTCATGGATGTTGTACAGCCGAAACTTGAAGGCTTCGTCTTTGGGTTCGAAATACACAATCCACAGCCCGGCGGTGATCACGACGATCATCAGCACCGCGGTAAGCCAATGCAACCAGCGGGCGCCGGCAGTGTATCGTCGTGCAGAGCTCATGGTGGATGTCCGATGTGGCTTGCTCGGTGCCGTGACTGAATGATTTGCTGCAAGCCACCAGCTCGCCGGTCCGTGCTGACGCAGCAGCCGAGGTTTTACCACATGGCGGACCGACAAAATCGTCAGGCGTCACGTCCCGGGCCGCGCAGGCTGCCGGCGATCGCACCGGCACTCGTGACGGCTAGCGCCCGGGGACCTCAGGCCCGGCCTGTGCGGGTTCGGCATCGGGGGCAGTCGGTCTGGCCAACGGCTGTTGAACCATCTTCTCGCCGTCCCACTGCTGGCCGCACCAGCAGCGGCCCTTGGCGTCGATGATGCAGGTTCCGCTGCCGCAGCAGCGTTCATCATTTTTCACGGAAGTTTCCTGTTGCCGGAGCATCAGCCCCGGATTGATCGAAACGGCGGGCCAGGCCTTGAAGCTGAGGCCGGTAAATCAGGAAAAGGCGGTAGACCTTCTCCATTGTCCATGCCATCCCGGGCAGTCGCCCCAGACGAGCCAGCCAGCGCCAGCCGGGCAGGGCGGACCACAAGGCCAGGAAGGCCTGCGCGCCGCTCAGCAGGCGGCCGTCCGGGCTTTGAACATGAAAGCGCGCCAGCAGATCATCGCGGGTGGTGCCGGCAGGCAAGCTCGAACCGGCGTCACTGACATCGGCAAAGCACACCTGCGTATCGGGGTTCAGCGGGCGCAGACCGCGGTAAACACTGATCTCACGGCGGCACAACGGGCAGGCGCCATCGTAGAGCACGATCAGCGCGGGTCGATCATCGCCTGAGCCGGGCACAGGCAAGGGCTCAGGCGTTGGCGTGTTGCTGGCGACCGCCATGTCGCGCTCGATCAGCCCTTCTTGGCCCAGGCGCTGCACCAGCCTGCGGCCGAAACCTGCTTGCCGGCGAACAGCGGGCAGCCCCCAGCCTTGTCGCCAGCTTTGCCCTGATACAGCGCGCAATTGGCGCAGTTCTGGCCGGCGGCGTATTTCGCGTACTTTTTCGAGTCGACGCGGCTCGCTTCTGCGGCATAGCCGAGCGCGCCAGCCTGTGCATCTTTTTCGTCGACCATCGCCTGTGCATTGGCGCCGGTGGCAATCGCTGCGCCGCAAGACGCAAGCGTGATCATGAAAACACGACGGGAAACGGGCAGATTCATTTTGAGATCCTCATTGGTGAAAACTCAGGTTCGGCCAGAATTTCAGGCGCGAAGACCGCAGCAGGTCTGGTCGATTTGACGCCAATATCTGCCGTGTCTGAAGCAGTGACCCGGCTGGCTTGCTGAGAATACACATTTCTGTGTCAAAGCCTATTCAAAAAATTGAATACGACAATTTTTTACAAATTAGGCGAGTCAAAGCTGAGTCATTCCGGTCGGGCAATGATGACGAAGGTCGTCCGAGGCGCCCGCCGGTCTGCGTCCCGAATTGCGACATTTTCGACACCACGAGCCACATGCAATAGAGTGGTGGATCAGGCTTGACTTACCCGCGGAGCAAAGCGATGCGCAGCATTTACCCGAATCAGCTCTGGTGTCTGGTGGCAGCCCTTCTGGTAAGCGGTTGCGACCGGGCTGCACAGGCGCCGACACCAGCGCCGACACAGGCGCCCGTCTCTGCGGCACAGCCCTCGCCATCAGCCCAACCGACGCCAGCGGCTTCACCTGGCCCCGCAGTCGACGTGCCGCAGACGGTGCAGCTGGGCGGCGCCGCCACCGGAAACGGCAGTCAGTCGGTCGATCTTGGCGATGTGCAGCCGGCCGATCCTGCCAAGTTCCACAAGGAACCCGGCTACTCCCCCTACGCAGGCCGCCGTTACCCCGATCGCCCCTACTTCGGCGACTCGCATGTGCACACCGGTTGGTCGGCCGACGCCGGCGGCTCAGGTGCCACGCTCGGACCGGAAGAAGCCACGCGTTTTGCGCGCGGCGAGCAGGTGGTGTCGACCAGCGGCCAGCCGGTCCGTCTCGGCACCCCGCTGGATTGGGTGGTGATCGCCGATCACTCTGACGGCATGGGCGTGATCGCCGAGATCAAGGGCGGCAATGCCGAGATGATGGGCGACCCGACCCTCAAACGCTGGAATCAGATGTTCGCTGCTGGCCCGGCCGAGGCGATGAAGGCGACGATGGAGCTGATCAACGCCCAGTCGAACAAAAAATTGCCGGCGCTGGTCATGGACCCGAAGTTCGCAAAGAGTGTCTGGCTGAAGAACACCGCCATCGCCGAGAAATACAACGAACCCGGGCGTTTCACGACGCTGATCGGCTACGAGTGGACCTCCAACGCCGGCGGCGGCGACAACCTGCACCGCAACGTGATCTACCGCGACGGCAAGGATAAGGCCGATCGCGTGCTGCCCTACACCACCTTCCAGAGCGAAAACCCCGAAGACCTCTGGAAGTGGATGGCCGAATGGGAGAAGACCACCGGCGGCCAGCTGCTGGCGATCCCGCACAACGGCAACCTGTCCAATGGGCGCATGTTCGAGCTGAACACCTTTGCCGGCGCGCCGCTGAACAAGGCCTGGGCCGATGAGCGCCAGAAATGGGAGCCGCTGTTCGAGGCCATCCAGATGAAGGGCCAGAGCGAATCGCACCCCTCGCTGTCGGTGACCGATGAGTTTGCGAAAAACTATGAACTCTGGGATCGCGGCAACCTTGTGCTGGTGCCGAAGAAGCCCGGGATGATCCAGTACGAATACGCGCGCGAGGCGCTGAAAAACGGCTTGAAGATCGAGCAGGAGCTCGGCACCAATCCCTTCAGGTACGGCATGTCTGCGGCCACGGACACGCACAATGGCCTCACCGCAGCCGAAGAAGACAACTTTTTTGCCAAGTTCCCGAGTGCCGAGCCGCGTGCCGACCGCTGGAGCGAGGATGCGATGAAGTTCGGCGATCGCACCATCAAGGGTTGGGAGATGACGGCTGCCGGGCGTACGGCAGTCTGGGCCACCGGCAACACACGTGCCGAGCTCTGGGATGCGATGAAGCGGCGCGAGACCTACGGGACCAGCGGGCCGCATATGGTGGTGCGCTTTTTCGGCGGCTACGACTTCACCGCGGCCGACATCTCTCGATCGCCGGCGGTGGTGGGTTACGCCAAGGGTGTACCAATGGGCGGGCAGATGCCGGCGGCACCCGCCGGCAAGGCGCCGACCTTTCTCGTGGCCGCGCTGAAAGATCCGAAGACCGGCAATCTCGACCGCATTCAGGTGATCAAGGGCTGGGTCGACAAGGCAGGCAAGACGCACGAGAAGATCTTCGACGTGGTGTGGAGCGATGCGCAGCGGCGCAAGATTGTGGGCGGCAAGCTCTCGCCGGTCGGCAACACCGTCGACGTGGCACGTGCCACCTGGACCAACAGCATCGGCGCCCCCGAACTGATCGGCGTGTGGAAAGACCCTGAATTCGACCCGACGCTGCGCGCCTTTTATTACCTGCGCGTGCTGGAAATCCCGACGCCGCGCTGGACGGCTTACGACGCGGCCTATTTCAAGGTGAAAGTGGACCCGAACGTGCCGATGGT
>Ga0136644_10001373_pt1 | contig 19402 bp, 47 predicted proteins | sample C_130820_EF_Meta_FD_94780 | JGI IMG/M metagenome (GOLD analysis project Ga0136644, IMG submission 94780) | Freshwater microbial communities from Lake Croche, Canada to study carbon cycling - C_130820_EF_MetaG (v2) (version 2) | ecosystem: Environmental > Aquatic > Freshwater > Lake | place... | reverse complement strand
ACACCCCCCCCCCCCCCCCCCAAGGGGATGCTGGGAACCGCACGCTTCAGATCCGAAAGAATTACGGGATCTAGGTAGTGGCGTTTCATCCCTGGGGTCAAATGACCCAGGTGTCCAGTGGCGTCTATGCCCGCTAGCTGGGCATAAGTGGCACTACTTCTTCGCAGGTATTTGCCAGATCCGGGGAGTCCTGCACGTTTGACAAGTGCGCGCATGGCCACTATGATCCGCGACCGGCCGACAAGGGAACCGAAAATCTTCGGGCCTTTTCGGGGAAGCGAACGGATTCCTTCCAGTGCGAGAGCGTCTAGGACGACGACATGTTGCTGCCTCGTTTTTTGCAGGACCGTTGCCAACCGATCCCCGCGCAGGGAGTCGTAGGTGATGGCCAGCAGATCACCCAAGCGCAGACCGCTGCTATAGCCAACCAGAATCCATGCGGGAAGCAGGATTCGGTGCGGGCAATGCAGCGTACCCCCCGGCATCTCAGAGGCTACAGAAAGCAAATGAGCCATCTCCGAATGAGTCCACGCGCGGACCATCGGCAAAACATGTTTGACACGGCGGATCGGCCGTGTACAATCGTCCACCAGCAGGCCGTCTCGGAGCGCGGCCCGTCGCAGGGTACTGAGCATACGCCTGTGATTGTGAACCGTGGAGGCGGCGAGATGATTCAGAGCTTGGGTCAGGTAAGCATCGATGTTGCTGACGGTCAAATCGGCCACCCCCCAAGGGAGCCGCTTGGTCAGGACGATGAGTTGCTCACGGTAGCCGGGGGAAGCCCCCGACTGGAGGGCGTAAGCCTCCGCGAACTCTCGGAGAGTCATAGTAGTTTTGGGAATTGCGTGGATCTTGTTGAGGGGGATGAGACTACCCCCTCCTGTGGATCCAGCAAGTCCCCTGCTATACTTGGCCACCATAGCGCACCCCTAGCTCAATTGGATAGAGTCGGTCGAAGCGTCCCCCCTTCAGGGTGGATCTCCCGAATCATACACGGGGCGTGGCTAGTTCTCCTAGCCTGCCTTATTTACCTCTACGCCGTGGGCACTCTGCTCACGTTCCTCGCTCTTGGACAGTTGGGACGAGCGGTGGTTTTGTTCCGCCGTGATCTTCGGAGGGAGTCGCTGCGCCCCAAGGATGGGGCTTCTTTTAAGGAGGTGTACAGATGAGCATGGATTACCCAAGGAAAGTGCGGGGTATGTCGAACTCCGACTACCAAGCAATGACCGATCACCTGAGTCGGTCATTTATGACGGCGGTTGAGAAGGGTGGCGGCGAGGTGCAGCAGTGGCTGGACGAGGGGCAAAGCCTGTTTGCCGGGAACAAGGCTACGACTCTTGGCTCCCGCTTCGACGCCATCATCACCGGAGCCTGTGAGGGCAAGGCGTTTGGCGACATCGTTGCCATCCCACCGGCCGCGGTGTTGGCCAGCAACGGTGCCCGCCGGGGAGGGAAGTACGACGAGTGGAAGGCCCAGGCCGCAGCGCGGGGATTGATCGACTGCAACGCTGAAGAAGCGTGGCAACTGGAGCGGATGTACGACCATCTGATGGCCAACGATGCCGCCCGCCGGTTGGTGGAGGAAACCACTGAGACTCAGGTCAGCGTCTTCTTTGAGTTGAACGGTCATCGGTGCAGGGTTCGGCCGGACGGCTGCACCCCAGACCTGTGGTGGGATCTGAAGACCACCTCGTCCACTTGGGACAAGGTGCATCTCAGCGCCCGTGAGTACGGCTACTACGAACAGGAGTGGTTCTATGTCCAAGCCGCCATGGCTGTGGGCATGGAGCATCACCGCATGCCGTTCGTCTACGTGCAGACCATGCCACCGTTTAAGTGCAAGGTCTTCTACCAGCCAGTTGATCTGGTGGAAGAGGCTGGTCGGCGGATGGTGCGGGTGATGGAGGAGATTCGGCTGAGACGGGAGACGGGTATCTACGAACCGGCCGATGCCGGGGAGATCACGGAGATGGTTGTGCCCGCGTGGGCGCGCAAACAGGAGGAGGAGGTAATCACACTATGAACGACAATGGTCACATTCTCGGACCAAGCTGTTCGCCAGACACCAATGCACTCACAGAGGCGTTGGCCAAGGCACAGGCTGAGTACAAGCATGTTGAACTGGACGCTGCGAACCCGCATTTCAAAAGCAGGTTCTCGTCCTACGCAACATGCTGCGATTCACTGCGAGGCCCGCTGACGAAGAACGGACTTGCTCTGCCGGACTTCCGGCCCGGGCTGGTCAATGGCGTGTGGGTAGTCGTTGGCACGTTAAGGCATAAGTCTGGCCAGTACATCACGGGCATCGCCCCGCTAGTCAATCCGAAAGGTGACATGCAGGGATTCGGTGCGGCGATGACTTACGCCAAGCGGACTCTGCTGATGGCGCTGACCGGGGGTTTCTCCGGTGAGGCCGACGATGACGGCGACAGTGTGAAGGTGGAGTCTGCACCGCAACGCTCACCGCAGCGGCCGACTACATCGGCCAGGAACCTGCAGTGGGAGCAAGCCTGGAAGACTGAGATCTTCCAGGCAGAAGACCGTGAGACGGCAGTGAACGTGATGAAGACCGTGGAGTTGCGATTGAGAGAGAAGGCGATTGACCGTGCGTGTTACGACCGCTGCAAGGCGGAATTTACCAAGTGCTGGGAAACCAAGGAGGTGACGAATGGCTAGTTTCAACAAGGCGATTCTGATGGGCAACCTCACAAACGATCCTGACATCCGGCGGGTCGGAGAGAAGGACGTTGTGAAGTTCGCCCTGGCTGTGAACAACCCGTTCCGTGAAGGCAAGGTGCTCTTTATGGATTGCGAGTATTGGCGAGGCGGTGGTGTGGTGAACTTCCTGTACAAGGGCACGGCAGTCCTTGTGGACGGCGAGTTGGATCAGCAGTCTTGGGAGAAGGACGGGCAGAAGCGAAGCAAGATCGTTCTGAACGTCAATGCCATCCAGCTTGTTGGCGGGAAGAAGGAGCGAGCGGAGGAAGAGGATTTCGTTTCAGAGTTCCGTTGAGGCGCGTTGCTCCGCGCCGCCCGGGGTGGAGAGCCGGACCCTCCGACCGGCTCTCCCCCGGGCTTCTTTCAAAACAAGGACGTTGAGATGGGCTGTATCACTACGCGCGCTCGCTGGCCTGACTGGCCCCAAAAGCGCTACAGACTGACGCTGAAACAGATTGACTATGTCGCTGATGGCGAGTCGGTAACCGTTGTCGTACCGGCCATAGCAATGGTGTGGCAGTGGCCGTTCGACAGGTGCAGCGGTGTCACAAAGATTTTCTCGGACGAGCAATGGGGCGGTCAGTCACGGGCCATACGGCACATGGAGGATGCGCAATGCTACGGCTGAGAGACTACCAAACTGAAGTCATCGAATCCCTGCTGGACGCAATGAAGCGCGGCGTGAAGTCCACGCTGGTCGGCCTGTTCACCGGCGCTGGCAAGACCGTGATATTCACCGCACTGGCAGACCGCATTCCCGGTCGCACGTTGATCATCGCTCCGATGCGAGAGTTGGTCTGGCAAGCAGCTGACAAGGTGCGTCAGGTCACCGATAGCGATCCAGACATTGAGATGGCCGACTTCGTCGCTGAGCGGGACTACTGGCCCGCCAAAGTAGTAGTCGCATCGAAGCAGACGCTCCTGTCATCACGCGGTGGAGAGAAGCGATACAAGCGGTTCAACGGGTTCTCGCTCGTCATCGTTGACGAAGCACACATGCAGTGCAGCGAGCCTGTCATTGAGATGTTGAAGTTCTTCCAGCAGCAAGGAGCGATGGTTGCTGGTTTCACGGCCACGCCGTTTCGGATGGACGGTCGGCCAATGCTAAGGAGTGAGGCATGCAATTCTACGAAGAGTCAGTCTGTAACTACGACCTGCAGTGGGCCATCGCCAACGGATGGTCAGTTCCCCCTGTTTGCAAGCTGAGCAAGGTTGAATCGCTGGATCTGTCAAAAGTGAATCTGGTCGGCGGCGACTTCAATCAGACCAAGCTCGCAGCTGAGTTGAACAAGGAAGCCAACTTGCACCGCGCCTGCATCATCACCGCTGAAGAGATGGAGGGACAGACAGTCCTCTTCACCGGCAGTGTGTTCGCAGCCAAGGGTGCGACTGACTACCTGACCAGGAACTACGGGATCCCCGCTGTGTGTGTATGGGGAACGATGCCTGACGAGGAGAGAGCCGATGCACTTGCAGCCTTCAAATCCCGCCAGGCCAGAGTCATTGTCAACTGTGCCCTCGTTGCCGTTGGCTTCGACTTCCCACCGACAGCAACCCTCATCCTCGCCAGACCCACCCGCTCCCGATCCTTCTGGTTGCAGTGCGTTGGACGAGCCACTCGCCCTCTCCCCGGTGTCGTTGACGGGGATGGCCTTCATACCGCTGCCGACAGAATTGCTGCTATCGCTCGCTCCGATAAGCCTCATTTCAAAATTGTTGACTGCACAGCCGGAACCTTGGATCACACAGTCATCACAGCCGTGGACATGTTCTGCACCTCCGACGATGAGGAGGTCAAAAAAGGTGTACGGGAAGCGGCCGAGAAAAAACCACTCACTCAGAAAGAGATAGACGATCTGGCTGCGGCAGAGGCTGCGAAGAAGGCAGAGAAGATCGCATCTGCAAAGTTGATCGAAGAGATGCGGCGTAACACCCAGGGCCGCGGCGAGGGGCGTGTCCGCGGTAAGGATGTTGATATTACATGGAAGGGTGTCCGGTCAGTGGGTACTTATAACAACCCGCTGAAGGGGCGATACGCCGGATTCAAACTCAGCGAGCTGCCCGATCATTACGTTCACTGGGCGGCAGGTAACGAAAAGTTGAACGGCTGGATAAAGGCCATGTTCAGAAAGGAAATAGGACGGCGCCATGGAACAGAACGATTTGTTAGTCGATGAGACGGTATCGGAGATTTTGGAGACGTTTGACATCACGCATGCCTTCCCACCGGAGCATGCCTACACCCAAGGAGGTTCGGATGAACATCGCAAGGTTGGCTTCTGGCGTCGATTGTGGTCTTGGCTCAACACACCCATTGGCTTTCGCCGGTCAGTTGTGGCACAGGGTGGTGATCAACCAAGAGCAAGTGGCACGGGTGGCACGGCAGCTAGGCATTGAGGCTGGTGTCTGCCGCGGTGTGGTGAGGATGCTGAAGGGTTTTGGCAGAGTGCCAAGCCGGGAGCGCCTTGCTGTCATCTGCCAACTGGATCACGGCTACAACGACGCGGATGTGGGCGAGGTCTTTGGTGAGAGCGCGGAGTGGTCGGCCAGCGTGCGCCGCCATGCCGCACTGATCCGTGAGGCTGAGCCAATCGCCGCACAGCTGGAGTGGTACGACGAAGGGCTGAAGCCGTTCGATCCCACGCCGTCTGAGATCCTGCAGCGCGCCTTGGAGGTGCGTGGCAACAGGGGGATGGGAAGGATCACCTCCCCTGGCATCCGCTCTTTTGCTTGGAGGCCCCGTGCCGCATCGTTCGTTCAAATCCGCGTTGACTAGCGGCCACCGGGCTGAGCGGGCGTGGGTCGATGACCTGCGCGCCGCTGGCCGGTCGGCTGCTCACGGTCGCAAGCTAGTTATTAAAGGTCATAACAAAAACACAGACCACTGCGAGACACCAGATGCAGTGGCATTGATGAGCGTGGAGATCAAAGAGAGGTCGATCTCTTTCACCTGCCCAGAGGACTATCCCTACGACACGGTGTTCGTTGATGACATAAACGGATTGGCCAAGGAAAGGATAAAGCATTTTGCCTACGTGTTTATGTCGCAGCCGACCGGCAAGTGGGTGTGGATCTCTGCGCTGGATCGGGATGAGACTTGGTTTGAGCAAGATGTATTTGACCGTGGGCGCAGCCACTACACGCGGACCTTGGTTGCTCCAAAAAGTCACTTGCGTTCGGCTGACGAATTAATTCAACTACTGTACCCGCATACACTACTGGAGATGGTGGCAGGTGACACAGGAATCTTTATCCAAGGAGGAGCAGAAAGTGAAGAAGTTGATAGACAGGATCCGGCAGCTAGAGGCAGAGGTCGCAAGGCTCCAGGCAAAGCTGATTGGAATGTGGGGTGAAGCGTGAGCTTTCTTCCAATGTTCTCCAAGCCGCAACGCTTGTACGAAAACATCTTGGCGTTCCGCACACTTAACACGGTCATCCGCACATGGGTGGAGCGTGACAAGAGCGGGCCAAACGACCAAGAGGATTACAAAGCGATCAACGCCTATATCCAAGAACACAGGCAGACGATTGACCTGCAGGCAATGATCGATACGGCTGAGATGTTGACAAAAGAATTCCCCCGCATCTGTGCGGTGGAAGTGATGAACGGCAGTAAGACGAACGGTGTTCTCATTTACCCGAGGTGGATATGACTATTAACATTGAACTGGCCGAAGAGGATCTGGACTTCATCATCGACACCCTGACCAGCGAGTCAGACTTCAACGCTGAATGTGGCGACATTGAAGGCGACGAAGACGAAGCGGACATGGCCTGCCGTGCCGCGGACGGTCGCCGGATTGTCGGTTACCTGCAGACGCTTGTGGCTCTCGCCAACTCCCGCGTTCGCCCCTTGTTCAGTGACAACTGATGACCCTGCCAAACGAACGTACTCGCAGCGTTTTGAACACCCACCAGTTTCTGGTTCGACTCGCCACCCCCTACGGAGGCGGGCTGAAGCGGATACCAAAGGATGTCAGGGTTGAGGCGAGACGGCTGCTGCGGCATTACCCAAGCTGGTTGGACTTCACAATCCTTGGGCAGTTTGATCCCGACGCTGCCCGGGCCTTTGCCAAACGGGAGGAGGCTCCCGAATAGTACGACCAACACGGTGTTGGTCTGGTTCTTAACGAAAGGAATCGACTATGCGTTTTCTTACAATTGTTTTCATCTTGTGTGTAGCCAGCGTGGCCCAAGCTGACACCCGTACTGTCACCGTCACTCGCTCCGCCCAAGACGATGCGGACTACATGGCCCGCACCGGCATCCTCCGCCACCGGGGTGGCCAGGGTTACGAAGGGATAGGTTTCTCCACCGTCAGTGGGGAGGCGGCTACCAGGGCATCCTGTTACTGGGGCCAGCGGAAGGTGAAGTCCATTGGCGTTGCCCGCGGCCCGCGCGGCTGGTTCGCTTGCGTCCGCTACTGGTAATGACTACCGGTTTGCAGGGGTCCGGTCGAAAAACCCTGCACTCTCTCATTCTGGAACATGGAACGATGACTAAGCGAGACAGGCAGATGAGCGAATACGCCGCCGAATCATATGAGAAAAGCGACGAAATACGCACCAAAGCTACTACGATTCGGGACACTACACCCAGCGAGGGTACGGTAGGCGAGCGTCTGGTTGAGCGTTTTTCAATCACGCACACGCTGCTGGAAGACAACGAAAAACTGCGAGCCGAGATCGCCCGACTGCGTCTCACTGCCGAGGAGCGGGAGGCAGTGGAGTGGTATGCGGGTTACGGCAAAGGCGATCACGCCGCCACGCTCCGCAATCTACTGGAGCGAATGAAGTGAACCTACCCGACCGGCTGCGAGAAGCTTCGCACTTCGCATTGATGGACGCCGCCAGACCGCTGGTGCTGGAGGCCGCTGATGAGATCGAAATGCTGCAAGAGGGCCGGAAGCTGGATGGCGAGACTATCGGGATCCTGGTAGGTGAATGCCAAGCCATGCTGGGGCGCGCCATTGACGGCCAGGAGTGGTCAGAAAAGACAGCCGCCTTACTGTGGAAAATCCAGGTTCAATCGAATATTATCTCCCGGCTGAAAGTTGCACTGGAGAAGCGATGACTAGAAGAGATTGGTTCCGGTGGCTGGCGTCAGGGTCTGTCAGTGACGCCGTGAACAAGAAGCCAGAGCGTTGCGTCACACCTGCATACGCGGGGTTTGATGGCTCATTTGTTATGAATAGCCACAACCTGTGCAGACATGTTGTGAAGCTTGCCCGGTGCTACGTGGATTCCCCCGGGCGATGGAGCATCGGCAAGGGGATGCTTGGGTGCTGGAAGAACCGAGATGAATCGGTATCGAAGGTGCTGTACCGGAGCCGGGATGGCAAGCTTTTTGAGCTTCACTTCGTTCCGATGGAGGAACCAGCGTGAGCGGGACACTGATCATAGTGACTGGGTTCATCTACTTGTATGTGTCCTTTGAACAGGCCATGCACGGAAACCTAGCCATGGCAATTACTTACGCATCATACTCAGCTGCGAACATTGGACTTTGGATGGCGGCTAGCAAATAACTAGCCAACACATAGCCCCCGGATGGGCAACAGGTCTGAAGATCGGCCTCCCACCTAACGGCCCATGGAATGGGCGCAATAAGAGGGGGCAGCTTGTGGAATAACCCCGGCACGCTGACGACTCCAGCCGGGACAGTAAAAGCACTAGGTGCTGATCCACACGGGGCGAAGGATCAAAGGCCGTGGACCCCGAAAACAAATACGCACGCCCGCTCCCTGCAACCCGAAACCGCCGTTTGGGCAGATAGCGACTCTCAGATTTCTGGGAGTCGCTATGCACCCTCGCCACCGTTTAAGCTGTGGCGCGCTACGGTGTAAGCAGGTACACTACGGCCTATGAACAAGGCTGAGCAAAAGGAATTGCTGGCGTGGGTTGAACTACACCGCTGCTGTGCGGTGTGCTGGTGGCCTGAGTCCGATGGTCGCCGCGGCCTGGAGGTTCACCACATCATCGGTGGGGCTGGTCGAAAGCATGATGTCAGGAATTACCTACGACTCTGCTCGCACTGCCATGGGGTGTACCACAGCGGAAAGATTTTCAGTGGACGCGCCGACCTGGACAAGCGTATACTCTTAGGCGTTAAGCAAGAGTGCGACCCTGACAACTACGACCCTGTGTTTCTTGCCTCTCTGAAGCACAAGAAGCACTTGGGCTACGACCCGGAAGCTTTGCCGGACGATTACAAAGTCGAACGCCAGCGAAACATTACCTCTTGGCAGGCCAGATCCCCATGTTAACAGGCACCTTGTTACGAACCGCCAGCTACACGTTCCTCTTTTACTGGGAACCCATGGGAAAGAACACCGACATCAACATGGGTGGCAAGCTGGGCCGATGGGTTATTCAGAATGAGAAGGCCATTGACAAGCTGAAGTGCGGAATGGATGCCATCCGCCTGCTGACCGAACAGTTTCCTAACCTGACTCTGGTGGAAGCCCGACACTCCAACGGCCTGCTGGCGAGGTATCAGAAATGACACAGTCCCGTGCCAAAGGTTGCAGAGGGGAGTTGGAGGCGTCGAAAGTTTGGGCGCATGTGATGGGCGGCAAGGCCCGCAGAGGACAGCAATTTGCCGGGGGAAACGACTCCCCGGATGTGGTCAGTGACTACCCGGGCATTCATTTAGAAGTGAAGCGTTGCGAGAAAGGCAACCCCTACGACTGGCTGGCGCAGGCCCGCCGGGATGGGGTTGGCAAGTGCCCGGTCGTATTACACCGCCGCAATAACCAGCCTTGGCTGATGATCTTGGAGTTATCCGATGCCCCGAAATTCCTGTTGGCGGCGGGCGCTGGCCCGCAAGCTGAAGAGATGGGCAGAGGACAGGTTCCCCTGCACGTTCCCGGTCAGGGTGTGCGTCCGACCGGCCAAGAAGATGCCGGATCATCTGGGTTATTTCCTGTTAAGCGACGATGCCGACCGCGGGGTAATCGCCCTGCGGGACAGCCTAGACAGGGACGCTCTGGTTGAAACATTCGCTGAAGAGTGGGCGCACGCCCGCACTTGTTTCCTGTGTGACGAGGAGGAGCTAGACACCGATGACCCCTACCACCATCCAAGTTTCTGGGCAGAGTACGGACGAATCGTTAAGGCTTGCCGAGAGCGCACTTGGTGACCTGCTGGCCTCATCCCCAGACGATCCCTATCTACCCATCTGCGTTGAGCTATGGCGGCTGCTGAGCCGGAAGAGGGGGTACTACGGGTGCCAGGAGGAAAGCCCGCTAGAAAACGCGCTAGGCGTTGCAGAGGAGGGTATCGAACCCTGGGTCTACCAGCTTGCCAGGATCGGGGAGAAGTGCCGCCGCCTGCGGGGGATGATCGGCACAGATCGGACACTAGCTATTAGGGAAACTTTGGCCGACATCGCAGGCCATGCCATTGTGGCTATGGCAATCAATGACAACCTGGGAGCAAGTGAAGATGAACATCAGAGTAGTTAAGTTCCTGCTGGCCAACCAAGCTGCGCTGCTGGCATTGGTTGAGATCGCCAAGAAGTGGAAGAGAGATCTGCCGTATGCGGCACAGTGGGCGCTGGTTGACCAAATCGCCAAGATCGTCATCCCCATCTTGGAAGCGCAGGCCGTGTCTCCCAAGGCGCTGATTAAGCACCGCTTCAGTGACGCTGACTTTGAAGAGACTGACTACGAAGCCCTGGCCTTCACGGCTGGCGCAGAGTTTGCCAGCCTGGGCGTTGATTGGAAGCTGCTCATCGATGTGATCCTGCCCATCGTTCTCTCAATCCTCAAAGCACTGGCTGCAGGCAAGGACGAGTGAGCGGCGTAGTCCACCTTCCCCCTTACAGGGTTAACCTAGACGCACCGCGGGCACTCCAGCATGGAGTTGATTGGGGCGTTTGTTCGTACGGGATTCCCTCCCTGTGGCAGAAGTCCAAGGGTGAGGGTGTGACGGTGGCTGTGATCGACAGTGGGGTTGCCAAGCACCCTGCCCTAGATGAAGCAGTGTTGGACTACAGGAACTTCACCAGCGACTCGGATGCCCATGACACCTTGGGACACGGGACGCATGTCAGTGGAATCATCGCCGCCCGGGATGGGCTGGCCAAAGGCATCGCCCCCGCCTCCCGAATCCTCTCGCTCAAAGTCCTTGGACACAGCGGGATGGGAAGCAACGACTGGGTGACGCAAGCTGTGCGCCACGCCATCGAAGCCAAGGTGCAGATCATCTCCATGTCCCTTGGGTCCAGCCGCGCCGACGATGGGGTACACACTGCGATCCGTGAGGCAGCTGCCGCCGGGATCATTGTGGTCTGCGCCGCCGGTAACGACGGTGGTTCAGTCAACTACCCTGCCGCCTACCAAGAAACGATTGCGGTGGGCGCAGTGGATAGCTTGGGCAATGCCTGCGAATTCTCTAGCCGCGGCAAAGAGATCGCAGTCGCCGCACCAGGGCAGGACATCACAAGTTGCTGGCTGAACGACGGCTATGCCACGGTGAGCGGGACGAGCATGGCCGCGCCGTTTGTCTCTGGTGTGCTGGCCTTGTACATCAGCGCGCAGCACAAGCTGGATCGCACCGTCAATCACAGCGATGTGATGAAGGCATTGGCCACCACATGCAAGGACGTTGGCGAGCAAGGCCGTGACAACGTGTACGGCTGGGGGCTGGTCGATCCGCACAAGCTGATGAACTTCACCATGCAAGCCAACATTGGTGGGGTAACTATCTTCATCCCGGGAGCCAAGATTCTATGACCACGGTTCAGATCCTCGCCCTTGTCGCTGTGTTGGTTGCAGTGGTACTCACATACCTCCCACTCCATGCGCTGAAGCTCCCCAGCAAAGCAAAGCCGTCGATCCTAAAGCAGATCGAAGCCATCGTAGAAGTGAAGGAAGCAAACGCGGATGCCGCCGTCATCACCGCATGCAATGCCCTACTCCAAGCCCTGCTGCAGGTGAAGGGATGAAACACCTACCCGTCATCGTTGCGATCCTGGTGGCCGCACTCACCATGCTGCCCGCCCCAAAGAAACCAGAAGGCCCAGTAGCTACCGCATTGATAGGAGCTAGTCGATCAGATCGATCTCATCTGAAAGGCATCTACCTATCGCTGGCCAATAAGACCCAAGAGGACAACGGCACACTAATCACCACTGTGGGAATGTGGCGACAGCTTCATATCAACACGCTGAAGATGGCTGCTGCCGAAATGCGTGGCAAGTATCCCGGCTTGGATGTGGCAGTGGAGAAGGTGATGGCCGACAAGTTCCCGCTGGATGATGCACCACTTAGCACCTCGCTAGTGAACCAGATCGCAGCTGCTTGCCGGGAGGTAGCGAAACAGAGTGAGTGACTTCGTACCGCTCAAAGCCTACGACGATGGGTTGGAGGGCTGGATCAACAGCCCCAGAGATAGGGTGCTGTGGCAGGAGTCACAGCCCCGTCCAATCTACTCGGAACCCAATAGCGTTGGGTCAGGCGATGGCAAGCGCGCTCTGCTGTGGCAGTACGTTCGCAAACTAGACCCACTGTCTTTCACCGAAGTCCAGACAGTCGGAGATTGTGTCTCCCATGGAAGCCGGAATGCGCGGGATTGTACGCGCGCAGTCCAAGTTCTCTTGGAGAGCAGACCCGAAGCGTTTGTGAAACGTGGCGCAACCGAACCAACATACGGTGCCCGCGGCCACAGTGGCGAGGGAATGATTCCCGCCAGGGCGGCGACGTTTGAAAGGGATGTGGGCTTCTGCATCCGGCAGAAGTACGAACCCGTTGACCTGTCCAAGTACAACGGATCCATCGGTGCCAACTGGGGATCGTCCGGTGTGCCCAAGGATGTGGCCGACATCTGCCGCCAGCACAAGGTGGGTGTGATCCGACAGATCACCACCGTCAGAGATGCCATGGATGCCTTGGCCAATGGGTACGGCATTCACTCCGGTCAGTACGCCAAGTGGAGTGGTACGCCCAACTCACAGAACATCCACCCTCGCCTTCCTGGTGGGTGGGGGCATGACATGGCGACCGTAGGTTTTGATGACACCAAAGAGTTCTGGCCGTTCACAGTTTTCTTCATTCAGAATTCTTGGGGCGGCTGGTGTCAACCTGTGAAGGACTGGCCCTCGTCCTACCCGGAGCAAGTTCCCGGGATGATCGTCACCAGGGCAGATGACTGGGCCGTGTGCGTCACGGACGGTGATGCGTGGGGCTACGGAAATGTCGATGGCTTCCCCCCTCAACGATTGCCCGACTACGGCACCATAGGACTACTGCAGAAATGATCCCACTCATCTTCTCACTGCTGTTCCCGGCCCCTTCCTACCAAGAGAGGGTAGCGGTGGAGGCAGCGTACGTTTGCACTACCTACGTTGCGCCCAAGGCTAAGTGCTGTGGCGCCTGCAAGAACGGCAAGATCACGCACGGTGATGGGCATGTGACCGACTGCCCCTGCCCTGCCGATTGCCTGTGTCGCACCAAGTCTGTGTTGAAGGATTGCAAGACATGCTTGCCCAGCAAATAGCCTACCGCTGCGCCGAAGAGACGGGCGCTGCCCGCATGTCCAAGCACTCTGAGGAGGTGGCGCTGATCGCCATCGCCACAGTCAACCCTGACCTGCGCGCATGGAAGAAGCAGGTGCGAGGCGAGTTCCGATCCCGGCACAAAGAGTACGGATCGATCCTGCTGATGATCCTCATCCCCATCATCGTCAACCTCATCACTGCCTGGTTAGCCAAATGGATTTTCAACGAACACGCCGCAAGCCTGGAACACCTGCGACTGGAAGCGATGTCCGCTTTGAAGTCCTAGCTAGATACCAAGGCCACACCCATATGTATCGTTACCCCGAATCCGAAGCTTTCAAAGCAACGCGGATGATCAAACTCCACGTTGAAGAAGGGCAGCTGCACCCGTACGCGGGACTGATGCTGATCGCCATGGTAAGGGGGAGCGATGTCACCTGAGACAGAGATGTGGATGCTCGGCATATCGGTTGCCGCGGCGGTTGTCCCGTGGGCCTTTAGCCTGCATGCCAAGGTAGCGGTCATCGCTAGCAGTGTGGAGTCTCTGCCACGCATGCTGGATGAACTGCGCAAAACCATAGAAGAACATGAGGTTCGTCTGAACCAGCATGACAAAACGATTGAGGCTCTCAGCCAAGCGTCAACGACTGGTCGTTGAGTACATGCCGCTGGCGGAAATACTCGCCAAGTATTTTGTGCAGAACCGCCCATGCTGGCAGCGGTCGGTGCTGATCGAAGACTTGCAGGGCGAAGGTTATCTGGCGCTGGTCAAAGCTGCCCGTACCTACGATCCCAAGCGACTGCCTTACCCCAAGGCATACTTCGCCAGGGCCGTACTGAACTCCATGTACAAGGCGATCCGCAAGCTAGCCCGCCAACCAGGGGAGATCCGCATCACCTTGGAAGAAGCGGCCGACCTGCTGCCAGAGTTCGATCACGTTGACCACATCCGGCTGGCCATCGCTGATCTCCCAGAGTGGGAGCAAGAGCTAGCCACCGACAGGTTCATCAACGGCAAGACGCTCAGAGCGCTTGCGGAGACTCACGCAATTTCTCTGCGCGCTGCATCTCGGCGTGCCACTGCGCTTGCGGCAACCTTGGCGGAAGCTTTGGGTATCCAGCTGAAGCTGCCCGATGCAGAGCGATTGTGTCCGACAGGCCATAGTACCCCCTGACACCCTGCTTGTTGGCTGGCTTGCGCAGTTCCTTCTTGCAGAGGTGTAGGCAGATGTCTGCCATTGACCGGCCAGCCTTGCGCATGGCCACCACCATGTCACCGATCTCTCGCTCCGGTTGGTAGACAACGAACGCTTTCTCCCGGGCGACCCAACCATACGGTCGAAACTTACCGTACGGGCGACCGGCTGCGAGGAGGTAGGACTGGATCTCCCGCTGCCGCTGGCCAGCAATCTGGCTGCTGTACTGGGCAACGGTGGACAGGATGTTGAATGACAACTCACCCTGGCTGGTCATCACATCCATGCTGTTGTCCAAGAACTTCAGCCGGATGCCAAGCTCCTTGCACTTGGCTAGGGTCTGAGCCGCATCCAGTACCGACCTAAACACACGGTCGAACGTGCAGAAGACAACGATGTCACCGCTCTTCAGCTTGTCCCATAGCACCCTGCCCTGCCGTCGCTTGTGCAGGGGGATCTTGTACGCCGACTGATCCTCGTCTACGAATACCTCCCCGAACTCCAAGCCAGACTGCTCAGCGTAGGCCCTAAGCCGGATAGCCTGGGCATCGGCACTGTTCTCTTGCTTGTCTGTAGAAACCCGGGCATATCCGTACAGCATGGTCACCTCCAGTGTAGGAAACTGTCACCATCTGACAGTTTCTAGCGGCTCCCCGAACTCCACCACAACAGCAGCAGCACCCCGGTGCCACCGATCAGAAAGTCCAGCGTCTCGCTCATTGCAAACATCAGTTGATCCTCCCGGTTACTTCTTGCCGAACGTAATCCATCCGCACGTACTTGCACTTGCGACCACACTTTCGCAGGTCATCTAACTGGTAGATGGTCTGCCAGCCAACGATGTGCTTCACCACGCCGCACTTTGGGCACTGGTAAACGCGGCGATAGCAATCGTCGTACATGGCCGTGTGATCTTCCGGCAGTGTGTGCCACTCCTCGTCAGCCATTACTTGCCTCCCGTCCACTTGCCAAAGGAACTGATCGGCCGGGGCAGCTGACGCAAGTAAGTCCACAGCCCAGCCATGTCGGTGACATGCTCTTCCCGGTAGCAATCCGTATCGCTGCCTTCCTTGGGGATGTAGGTGTCTTGGAACAGCAACACCTTGTCCGCGTAGATGCGAGCGCCGTACGTGTCGTACGAACCAGACGGCCACGCACCACCGCCGGTTTCAATCCCGATGCCAACGTACCCTTCTTTGGTATTCACCCAGCACTGGCTGATCACATCCTCAAAGGGCTGAAGCGATGCGTACTGTTCGTACAGATTGGGTGCCTGCTTCTTCACGTAACTCAGGAACCTCACCTCCGTACCGTCCGGTCGCTTGTGTTCGGTCTTCGCCTTCTTCTTAGCCATCACTCACCTCCTAGAATTCTAAGGCACATCTCCTTCAACTGGCCCGCTAACAACATCAGTATAGCGGTAGCCAGAACATGCAGCACTTGCAGTACATCCCTGTACATGGTTCCTCCTGTTAATCGGTCACTCCAAAGTCAACAACCGGCGCGCCTCCTGCATCGCTGGTCACACGGCAGTACACCGTGCGCGTCCCGTTCGACCACAGCGGGATAGCCCCGGCTGGGTAGTCAGCCTTGTGTAGTTCGACAGGGCATGGGCACCACCTCGCCCACCAATCGTCCAGCCCGATGCCAGGATGGCTCTCGTCTAGGCTGACGAACTTGGCAAACAACTCCGAACCTATGCCCCGTTGGACACGCCGAACGCATGCCAGCACATGGCTTGGGTCGGAGTCATCCTTCGGCCCGCAGTCCTGCAGCCCGTGAACACCGGCAAGAAACTCGTCAACATTGACGACACTGTTTAGCCTGCCAGCAACAACGATTGAGTCAAAGAACTCCTGCAAAATCTGTGCGTCTGTCATCACTTAACTCCAAGGGAAAGTAGTCGCATCACTTCTCCAGCAATCATCAGTTCGTCCAGAGCGTTTCCGCGGATAGCGTCCTCCTTCACGCAAATCCGCCCAGCCTCACGCTGTATGCGCTCAAACTGTGGGGCCACCTCATCGGTAGTCCACCCCAAATCAAACAATCGTCGTATCACCCACACCACAACCCAATTGCAGCTGCTCATCAACTCGTCCCTGTGCTGACGTTCCTCCTTTGAAATCTTACGCCTCGGTGCTGCCATCACTGTCCTCCAGTCGGTTGGCATCAGTCCGAAATCGGTCGGCCCACAATCGCAGCAGGGCGCTGCCTGCGTGTCGCATCTTGCAGGGGCCGTGCGACTTCTCCCAGACGCGGCAGATGTCGGCGTATTCTTCCAACGAATCGCCCAGCCAACGGAGAGTCTCTGCATCTAGGTCATGCAGATACAGATTCCTTTTAGCCTCAGAAACTAGCACAGTATCAGTCATCACTCACCTCCTTTCAACCAGACGGGAGTCGTCTGAACCGGCAGTTCAAACCTGCGCCATTGGTCGCTGTAGAACGGGTGCCAAGCGACGAGCGCGCCGTTTGTGATCGACAGTCGATAATCCCAAATCGTCCCGTCAGGCAGCGTACGTAGCCACTCTGCGAGTTCACGCGCCGTTGTTCCGGCGGTGATGCACGGACTCTTAACTTCCATCAGCACTCCTCCTTTAAGAACGTATTGATCTGTTCGTACACCCTACCCCAGTCACCCTCCTGGTCACGGAACGGTTCCAACAACCGCTCAGCGCAGACCAACAGGCGAATGGCAGTCTCTATCTGCTCGTCTTTCCAAGCGTCAATCATAGACATACCTGTCCTCCTTGTTAAGGAACCCTTCCCTCTGCTGCGGCGATGGCATCAAAGGCCACGCGGAACGACCCGGAGATCAGCTGGTCTACCAAAGTGGCGTCCATGTGCCGCCAGCCATCAACGCCATTCCCAACGTCTCCGCTATCCAACTCCAGCAGATCGTCACGGATAGCCCTCAACGCAGACAGCAACTCAGGTGCTGCTGCCATCAATCGCAGGTCATCTAGGTTGTAGCGGGGCGCGCCGGATGGAAACTCCGGGTCAGTCACATCGCTCACTTGGTAGACCGTCGATCCGTTCAGCCGGATGCGTTCGACATCACAGTGAAACACAATGTCCCACGGTCCTGGTGTATGCGCCATCATTCCTCCCTTGCCAAGCGGTAGTCGATCACTTCCCATCCACGCCCGATCATCTCGCATTGAATCTCGTCCTCGTTATCCATAAGGAACGCAAAACATCTCTTAGCCGACCAGTCCGGTCGCCTGTCTTGGATGTCCTCCGTACACCAAGCAACCTCGGCATGCTGCGAACGTGACAAACTACCCATCTTGCTCCGCGTTTTTGGCATCACGCATCCTCCACACCCCACTGGGTAGCCATCGCATGTGCAATACCGGGGTAGGTCTTGCTCCGAATCTTCCACCGATCCGGTGATGGCCCTAACTTGTTCTGTCCACTGGGAGTCTGGTTCTCCCATCGTCCACGCATCTGCATCACAGCCGTTGGTTGCAGGGGGTTCAGTCCCTTCAACCAGAGGCATGTCTTCTTGGATTCTGGATGGCCGAACTGGTATGGCTGGATGATCTGATCCGGCTTACGAATCCGGCTGCTGATCACAGACACTGGGTTCTCCAGTGCTATGCGAGGGATGGGTGCATCCATCAGCGTCTGCACAAACTCCAAAGCCTCGGCCTGTTCGACCTGCTTGCGATGGAAATGGCGCGCACCACTGACCGCAAGGTGGGTGCATGGAGGGTGGGCAACCATCAGATCCCACCCGTCACCCAAAACCTGGCGAACATCACCCTGTATGTGCGGCCCGCCATCCTCGGCAGGCAGGAGATCGCAACTCCATGCATTGTGACCTAGCTCACGGAACGCACGGCGCACCGTGCCTGTGAACTCACACGCTACCAACACCCGCATCGTCCACCTCCTTGGGTTTGGGTTCATCAGTCACCGTGTAGCTGGCTTCGCCGCCGCATGTGTCGCAATGGGTATTCTGGTATGGCCCGCCGGCCAGTTCGCCGCGCAGGTCAACCCACGCATCGAACCACACCTCACCGCCGCACTTGTCGCACTTGGCCCACTTGCGCTTGCGCGTCATACCTTCACCTCATAAACCCCTGAGTAATCCCCGGTGCAATCCTCCACGTACAGGCCGATAGCCGACAAGGCATCGACCATCTTCTCAATCTTGTCGTACTCCATGCAGTCGTAGTTGCAGTACGGTCGCAACATACTGCCCACCCCATGGGTCAGCAGCATCACAGCTAACTTCCCATACGGCCTGTGCCCTGGTGTCTCCCACTCAAACTCACAGCCGATCACATCACGGATGATCGATGCTGCTTGGGATATGCGGGCCAGTTTGTCACTCGTCATCGCTGTCCTCCTAGAAAGGTAGATCCAAACTCACTGCCAGCAGGTGGTCGGTGGGCAACGGCACACCGTACTTCGCCACTGCTTCCAGCAATTCCCCGGCAGTCCCGTAGCCCTTGCCAGCGAAACTGCCCACCAAATCCTCAACGTCCGGGTAGTCACCCTCCCCCGGCGTGTGCTTCTGCAAGAAGTATTCCTGCAGCGGGCGGTCATACCCGTAGGCAAACGTCGTATCACCCACCTTCACATGGTATCTGCTCATTCCTCGTCCTCCTCGTACTGCGGCCAGTCCTGAATGAACGACGCCTTGTCGCTCTCGTAGACGTTCTTTCCTGACTCATCCAAGATTGCGACGATCACTAGGTTGCTTTGCCCTGCTTCATCCAGAGTGAAGCGAATCCCACACACCGCATCGACCTCGTCATCGCCATCCATCTCGCCGTCATAGACTTGGCCGTTGTCATCGTAGTAGCCGATGATTCTGTAGTCAGGCATCACTTGTCCTCCTCTGGATAGATGATCTCAGCCCAGCAATCGGGCATATCTACTTCGCCGTTGTCGATGTCGAACCACTCCTCGTTCGTCACCTTGTTGCCGACGCACGTCAGCACACAGTAGACAACCTTGGTCTTCACGCATTCGTT
>Ga0136644_10001372_pt1 | contig 19424 bp, 22 predicted proteins | sample C_130820_EF_Meta_FD_94780 | JGI IMG/M metagenome (GOLD analysis project Ga0136644, IMG submission 94780) | Freshwater microbial communities from Lake Croche, Canada to study carbon cycling - C_130820_EF_MetaG (v2) (version 2) | ecosystem: Environmental > Aquatic > Freshwater > Lake | place... | reverse complement strand
TTGGCCCAAACCAAGATCCAAGTTTATATATTGCCCGATAATAACTAATTTTGCAAACTTGTATGAATAGGATCCTCATTTTATTGTTTTCGGTTCTGGTACTCGGCAGTTGCTCTAACAAGTTCTCCAAAATTGTGAAGAGCAAGGATTACGAGTACAAGCATAAGATGGCGGACCAGTACTACGAGCAGAAGAATTATGGATACGCCCAACAGCTCTTTGAAGACATTTTTCCCTATATCAAAGGTACACCTAGGTATGAAGAGGCTTACTATAAATTTGCCTACTCTTATTACTACCAAAAGGATTATCTAAATGCTGAGAACCTTTTCAAGAGTTTTGTGGAGAGCTTCCCCAATAGTGCCAATGTAGAGGAATGTGATTATATGCGGGCTTACTGCTATTTTAAGCAGTCTCCCAAAATTGACCTTGATCAAACCAACACAAATAAGACCATTGGTCTGATGCAAACATTTATCAATACTCACCCAAGTTCTGCTAGAGGAAAAGAGGCGGCTGATATTATTGACAAATGCAGGGAAAAATTGGAAGCCAAGGATTATAAGAGTGCTGGATTGTATTATAACCTAGGATTCTTTAAAGCCGCAGCCATTGCCTATGGAAATGTGTCGGATAATTTCCCGGATTCTAAGAAGGCGGATGAGTATAAACTGCAAGTAATTAAGTCTTATTTCAAATACGCTGAAATGAGCTATGAAGACAAGCAATTGACACGCTATGAAAAAGTGATGTCAGAATGTGCTGACTTTGTAGAACGATTTAGCGATAGCAAATACCTGGCAGAAGTAGCCAAAATAAAAACACAATCAAATAACATTATCAAAAACCTGAAAAAATGAGCAAATTAAGAAGGCAAATGAGCGCTAACACTGCCAGCGTTGTAGAAACCAAAAGCCTGATTGAGATCAAAGGTAAAACAGGTAATTTGTATGAATCTATTGCCATTATAGCTAGAAGGGCTAACCAAATTAATATTTCTTTGCGTGAAGAACTGCATAATAAATTAGAAGAGTTTGCTAGTCATACTGACTCTCTAGAAGAAATACATGAGAACAAAGAGCAAATTGAAATCTCTAGGGCATATGAAAAAATGCCTAACCCTGCAATCTTGGCTACCCAAGAATTCATGGAAAATAAAATCTACCATAGAAGAAATAACGAGAACGATCTGTTCCGTTAATAGATAAAATTTATGTAAATACCTTAAACGACAGCATTTGACTGTCGTTTTTTGTTATTTTCAAGTCTAACTAAGAACCATGTTGCAGGGAAAGAAAATTCTATTGGGTATTACAGCTAGTATTGCTGCTTACAAATCTATCCTCTTGGTAAGGTTGTTGGTAAAAGCGGGAGCGGAGGTAAGGGTGGTCATGACCCCGGCTTCAAAAGATTTTGTATCACCCTTAGTCTTATCCACCCTGACCAATCATCCTGTGTTAATGGAGCTTTCTGGTACAGAAGGATGGTCTAATCATGTGCAGTTAGGCCGGTGGGCCAATTTATTTGTAATAGCACCATTGAGCTGTAACTCCCTAGCCAAAATGGCCAATGGGCAATGCGATAATCTATTAATGGCTACCTATCTTTCTGCTACTTGCCCGGTAATGGTGGCCCCAGCCATGGATGAAGACATGTGGCAGCATAATAGCACCAAAAGAAATTTACAGACCCTGCAAAACGATGGTATTTATATCATGCCCGTTGAAACTGGTGAATTGGCCAGTGGTTTATTTGGTCCTGGTAGAATGGCTGAACCAGAAACCATTTTACACGCAATAGTCAGTAGGTTTTTTAGAAAAGATAGTTTAAAAGGAAAGCGAGCGTTGGTTACTGCTGGACCAACTTATGAAGCCATTGACCCTGTTAGATTTATTGGCAATCATTCCTCTGGCCAAATGGGTTTTGCACTGGCAGAAGCCCTGTATATGCTAGGTGCCGATGTAGTTTTGGTAACAGGACCAACAGCCCTAACTCCGTCTTTTTCGGGCATTGAATTGGTAAGGGTGGTGAGCGCGGCAGAAATGTTTGAAGCTTGCAATCAGGAGTTTGGGAATAGGGACATTGCCATACTGTCTGCAGCCGTTGCCGATTATAAAATAGAAAATATCGCGCAGCAAAAAATAAAAAAAACAACCCAAGACCCAACCCTTCAATTGGTCAAAACAAAAGACATCTTAGCTCATTTGGGAGCTGCAAAAAAGCCTGGTCAATTTTTAATGGGCTTTGCATTGGAAACCGAAAATGAATTAGAAAATGCTAATAAAAAATTATTGGCCAAAAAAGCGGATGCCATTGTTCTCAATTCCCTAAAAGACCAAGGTGCTGGTTTTGGAAGTTCCCAAAACCAAGTAACCATTATTGATCATGATGGACAAGCTTTATTCATACCCTTGGTTTCAAAAACCATTGTGGCAAAGCAAATTGTTTCATACATTGTATCCAAGATCTATGCATAAGAAATTATTAATACTAATTGTTTTTTTGCAATTACTGGTACACTCGGCATCAGCACAGGAACTAAATGCGCGTGTAATCGTGTTGTCAAATAGGGTTGGTACTTCTGTAGATAGGAAAATATTTACCAGTCTGCAACAACAATTGACCAATTTGCTCAATACCCGTAAATGGACCAACGAGACCTATAAATTGCAGGAAAAAATTGACTGTAGTTTTATCATCAATATAGAACAGGTTGTTGAGCCAAATATCTATAAAGCAACCCTTACCGTACAGGCTGCAAGACCTATTTTTAATGCTTCTTATAAATCCGCCATTGTCAATTATCAAGACGCAGACTTAACTTTTAAATACATAGAATTTCAACCAGTAGAATTCAACGAAAATAGGGTGCAAGGCAATGACGCAACAGCCGCAAATTTAACCGCTGTATTTGCCTTTTATGCTTATGCCATCATTGGTTTGGACAATGACTCATTTAGCCCAAAAGCAGGTGAGCGTCAATTTAATAAAGCACAGAATGTAGTGACCAATGCACCAGAAGGAAAAAACATTGCAGGGTGGAAAATTTTTGATGGCTTGCGCAATCGCTATTGGCTAAATGAAAACCTGACCAATAGCAAGTATAATATTATCCATGACGTTATCTATACCTATTATCGCGCAGGTATGGATAAGCTCTATGATAATGAAGCAGAAGCTAGGGGAAATATTCTTCAAGCCTTGATTCAATTGCAGGCATTTAATAAGGAAAACCCCAATACCATGATCCTGCAATTTTTTATGCAAGGAAAATATCAGGAATTAGTGGGCATTTTTAAAAATGCATCTGTAACAGAAAAAACAAGGGCTATAGAAATTTTAAATGAGATTGATATTATCAATTCAAGTAAATACAAACAAGCATTGCAATGAGTAGAAACTGGTTGATGGTGATGGGTATTTGCCTTTTGGTACTGTCTTGTAAAAAGACACCCAAAGACCAGGTTATATTGCCTGTTAATACCATGAAACTAGCCATGTGGGATTTAATGCGGGCTGATGAATGGTACACTCAAACCACCCTAAAAGACAGTTTAAACAAGCGATTAAAAGAAAATATACAATTGTATGAGCAAGTTTTTGCCATACATGGAACTACCCGCAAGCAGTTTTATAATAGTTACAAATACTATGAAACGCATCCTAAGGACTTCAAAGTATTAATGGATTCCATCTCTGCTTTTTCTGAACGTGAAAAAGCACCACCAATACCACCGCCTGTTAAAATTCCCAAAAGTCAACGCTAACAATCATTAGTTTTTCTAACTTCGGGGCTTAACAATTGCCCATGAACAAAGTATTTGTAGACGCTTCATCCGCCATTGCTGATATAGCTTCTAGTTCAACCCTAATGTTAGGTGGATTTGGTTTGAATGGCATACCCGAAAATTGCATCAAGGCCCTAGTAGAAAAAGGGGTCAATGGTCTTACTTGCATCTCAAATAATGCGGGAGTAGACAATTTTGGATTGGGCTTGCTTTTGCAAACCAGACAGATCAAAAAAATGATCAGTAGTTATGTTGGTGAGAATGCAGAATTTGAAAGACAACTCCTGAGTGGAGAATTAGAAGTAGACTTAGTACCACAAGGCACCTTGGCCACAAGGATTCAAATGGCTGCCATGGGAATCCCAGCCTTTTTTACACCTGCTGGATATGGAACTGAAATAGCCCAGGGAAAAGAAGTCAGGGAATTCAATGGTAAAATGCATTTGATGGAACTGGCATTGCACGCAGATTTTGCCCTAGTAAAAGCCTGGCGTGGAGACCATTTGGGCAATCTGCAGTTTAGAAAAACCACCAGAAATTTCTCAACCTCTATGGCAAAAGCAGGAACCATAACTATTGCAGAAGTAGAAGAATTAGTAGCCCCAGGAGAGATAGATCCAGACCAAGTTCATGTGGCTGGAGTTTATGTGCATCGGATCTTTCAGGGAATTAACTATGAAAAAAGAATTGAACGCAGAACGGTACAATCTCTATCAACCCATTAAATTTTAACCATGGCACTGGACAAATATGGCATAGCCAAAAGGATTGCGCAGGAGCTGCGCGATGGAATGTACGTGAATCTTGGAATTGGGATACCTACACTAGTTGCCAATTATATACCGGAGGGGATGGATGTATTTTTTCAAAGTGAAAACGGGATTCTTGGCATGGGACCATATCCAACAGAAGACCAGTTGGATGCAGACCTGATTAATGCCGGAAAAGAAACCGTAACCCTAATCAAAGGAGCGGCCATTTTTGATAGCGCTGAAAGCTTTGGAATGATTAGGGCAGGTAAAATCAACCTCACCGTTTTGGGTGCCATGGAAGTAAGTGAGCGGGGTGATATTGCCAATTGGAAAATCCCAGGTAAAATGGTCAAAGGTATGGGTGGGGCCATGGACCTTGTTGCCAGTGCCAAGAACATTATAGTAGCTATGATGCATACCAATCCTAAGGGAGAAAGTAAATTGTTGACTGGTTGTACCTTACCCTTAACTGGAATTAACTGCGTAAAAAAAATAGTCACAGAATTAGCCGTTTTAGACATTTGTCCAGATGGGTTTGTCTTGGTAGAAAGGGCTCCAGGGGTAACTGTAGCTGAGATAGTGGCAAAAACAGCAGGAAAACTAATAGTACCGGACAATGTACCCGAAATGGCAATTTGATCTTTAAACCAATTCCGCTAAAAATTGTTTCCGTTTTCGTAATAGACAATGACTTATTAAATGAGTTGTTGACGTATTTTGCAGCACTTAAAAAATAAACCATGAGCATTCAAGTTGGCGAAAAAGCCCCCGTATTATCCTTGTTTGATACAGAGAAAAATCAAATTGCCTTAGGCGCATCTGATAAAAACACTGTTGTGTTGTTTTTCCCTCTAGCTTTCACCGGTGTTTGCACCGCTGAATTGTGCAATATTCGTGACAATATTGCTTTATACAATAATACCAATGCAACTGTATTGGGTGTTTCTGTGGATTCCCTGTTTACATTGGGTAAATTTAAAGAAGATCAAAATTTGAATTTCTCCTTGTTAAGTGACTTTAATAAGGATGCTTCAAAAGCATTTGGCGTTTTGTATGACACTTTCCCTGCATTTGGAATGCAAGGGGTGAGCAAACGTTCTGCTTTTGTAATAGACAAAGAAGGAGTAGTGCGTTATGCTGAAGTTTGCCCTACACCGGGTGATTTGCCTAGCTTCACCGCTATCCAAGAATGTTTGGCTGGATTGAGCTAATTAATTACACTATTTTTTATGGGGCCCCTCCGTTTACTCATGGAAGGGCTCCATTTTGTTAAAAAATCGGAAATCTTGTTTTATTTAACAATGTTTTCTTAATTTGCCTTATAAAACCATTAGCTGGGAAAGCTTATGAAGTATTTATACACGCTATTTTTAATGTCTTTACTGGTTGTAGGCAGCAGTTTTGTTGCAGACAATGAGACTAATTTGGTCACCAGTACCAAGATTATGCGTGTCTATCCCAACCCTGCTACCGCTTATATTATTTTTGAGTTTGACAAATCGGTAGATAAGACTTATAGCTTGCAAATCTTTGCTTTTTTTGGAAAGAAAATGACTGAACAAAGATTGACTGATAGCAAACTAAATATTACGCTAGATGACAATTTCCTCCGCGGTTTGTATATCTATCAATTACGTGATCAAACCGGAAAAATTGTTGAATCCGGTAAGTTTCAAGTGAACAAATAACCAGCCATTTTCAGCACAATTTCATTGTTTATCTATCAAAAACTTCTACTATCAAGAATTTGAGGTAATTGGTATTTTCCATTCCCCAAATAATGGGATGGTCTGAGCTCTGAGCCTGAAATACAACTTGCCTAATGCGCTTTCTTGCGTCTTTGGCAGCTTGGTCAATAGCAGATAAAAACATTTCTGGATTTACCAGGTTGGTACAACTAGACGTAATCAGGAAACCCCCGTTGCGCAAAAGTTTCATACCACGTAGGTTAATTTCTTTATAGCCAGTAATGGCTTTTCCAATACTCTCTCTGCTCTTGGTAAAAGCAGGAGGATCTAACATGACCACGTCGTATTTTCGACCGTCTTTTCCCCATTGTTTGAGCACGTCAAAAGCATTCATGGCTTCAAATTTGCAAATGCTATCAAGGCCATTGAGCGCAGCATTTTTATTGGCTAGGGCTACGGCATTTTCAGAAATGTCTAATCCCAAAACAGACTTGGCTCCATAAGCAGCTGCGTGAATTTCAAAGGTTCCCGTATAAGTAAAAGCGCCCAATACATCAGCACCTTTGACAATCTGTTGAATAGCCCTGCGATTGTCTTGTTGGTCTAAGAAATAGCCCGTCTTTTGACCGTTTTCAATATCTACTAAGAACTTTAATCCGTTCTCAACAATTTGAATGTTGGTGTCAAAGGGAGCAGACAAAAATCCTTTTTGTTGGGGTAGTCCTTCTAGCTGTCTTACAGGAACATCATTGCGTTCATAAATTCCTTTTGGGCTAAAGATGTTTTCCAAACTTCTCACAATAACATCCTTCCAACGGTCCATTCCCAAAGACAGGGTTTGGATTACAAAATAATCGTTGAATTTGTCAATGATCAGGGCTGGAAGTTCATCGGCCTCGCCAAAAACCAGTCTGCAATTTTCAGTATAACCCAGTTTTTGCCTGTATGCCCAGGCTTTGGCTATTTTTTGATGAAAAAAGGCCTCGTCAATGGATTCTTGCTTGCGGGTAAGCAAACGCACCAAGATCTGGGATTGTGGGTTGATATAACCCCTGCCAGCGTATTTTTCCGCACTATAGTAAACGTCTACAATATCTCCTGCAACCACATCGCCCTCAATTCTATCTACTTCATTTCCATAAACCCAAGGATGACCATTGGCAATCCTTGGCGCAATTTTCTTTCTGAGATACAGTTTTGTCATTTGTCAAAGATAGGTAATGCAATTCTCCTGTCATTTTTTCCCTTTCCTTTACTTGGCAATATTTTTGCCTTACAAGTTATTCAAGCAATTTTTATGAATCAAGCCGATAAAGAGATGGAGCAGCACAACACAAAGCCAGAAAATAACCAGACTGACACCCATGTGGATATCAATACTGACGAAAATGCAGCCGGAACCTCTAAACTCAACGAACCCGTTGTAGAAGAAGACCAATTGGAAAAATTGACTGCTGAATTACAGGAGCAAAAAGACAAATACCTCCGTTTAATGGCAGAATTTGATAATTTCCGCCGCAGAACTGCCAAGGAAAGGTTGGATTTGATTCAAACCGCAGGTAAAGACGTGATTGTTTCTTTGTTAGACGTTTTGGACGATTGTGACCGAGCCGAAAAACAATTGTCTGGTTCTGAAGATATAGCCGCTCAAAAAGAAGGTGTATTATTGGTTTTTAATAAGATCAGAAGCAATTTGTACAACAAGGGTGTGAAAGCTATGGAAAGCATCAACACAGAATTTGATGTAGAAAAGCACGAAGCCATCACTGAAATTCCTGCACCAACACCGGAATTAAAGGGCAAGATTTTGGACGAAGTAATGAAGGGATATTACCTAAACGATAAAATCATCCGATTTGCCAAAGTAGTAGTGGGCAATTAATTCCAATAGTAGCATACATGAAGAGAGATTTATATGAAATACTGGGCGTAAGTAAAGGAGCCAGTGCCGAAGAAATAAAAAAAGCTTATCGGAAAGTGGCCATGCAATTTCACCCTGACCGTAATCCTGGAGACAAGGAAGCGGAAGAGAAATTCAAGGAAGCTGCCAGTGCTTATGAGATTCTTAGTGATACTGATAAAAAAGCCAAGTATGATCGCTATGGTCATGCAGCATTTGCACCCGGAGCGGGTGGTGGTGGGTTTGGCGGCAACATGAATACCGATGATATCTTTAGCCAATTTGGTGACATTTTTGGAGACGATATGTTTGGTAATTTCTTTGGCGGCGGCAGTGGGCGCTCCCGTTCCGGTGGCGGAAGAAATGCCAGAGGACAAAGGGGTAGCAATCTACGCATCAAACTCAAATTGAATTTTGAGGAAATGGCAAAGGGAATAACAAAGAATGTGAAAGTAAAAAAACACGTTTCTTGTACCACCTGTGCTGGTAGCGGAGCCAAAGACAAGAGCAGTGTACAAACTTGTAACACTTGCCACGGAAGTGGACAAGTACGCAAAGTAACCAATACATTTTTAGGCCAAATGCAAACCGTAACAACCTGCCCCACCTGTAATGGAGAAGGCACATCTATTACGGCTAAATGTGGCAATTGTAAAGGAGAGGGAAGGGTATATGGAGAAGAAACCATTAGCATAGATATTCCAGCAGGTGTGCATGAAGGCATGCAGTTGAGCATGAGTGGAAAAGGAAATGCGGGAGAGCGTGGAGGGTCAAATGGAGACCTGATTATTCAAATTGAAGAAGAAGCTCATGCAGATTTGCAACGCGATGGTTTGAATGTGGCATTTGACTTGCATATCAGTTTCCCAGATGCGGCTTTTGGTACCCAAGTGGAAGTACCCACTATTGATGGAAGGGCTAAAATTAAAATACCACCAGGTACACAAAGTGGTAAAATTTTCCGCTTAAAAGGCAAGGGTTTTCCAGAAGTACAAGGATATACTAGGGGGGATCAGTTGATCCATGTTAATGTGTGGACACCCCAGCATTTGAGTTCAGATGAAAAAGCCATTTTAGAAAAATTAAACAATAGCGATAATTTCAAACCTAATCCAAATAAAGGAGACAAAAGTTTCTTTGAAAGGGTAAGAGAAGCATTTAGCTAAAGCAATCATAATTGTTAGAACGCAGGGCCTTGGTCCTGCGTTTTTCTTTTGCGCTTTCTTTTCTCTGGTTGATAGATTTGTTTGGCTGCATCAACCAATGAAACAAATTCTTTTTGATAGCGATCATCTGTTTTGTAGGAGAGCGAAGCCAAATTCCAAACCTGATCAAAATTAATTTCTTTGGCGTAGGTTGATTGCTTTAAAAGGGAACCAAACATGCACACAGCTGTAGCAAACCGGTATTCGGGTTCGGCCGTTTGAAAGGCTATTGGCAAATAAGGAATGTCAAAATATTGTTGTTGTAATACACCCGAATCTGTTTTTTTAAAGTTGATATGGAGGTTCCCCAACTTGCCCATAGTTACAATGCTATCTCTTAGTTCCACTTCATATACCGCCATTAGAGTATGCCCACTTCCTACTTCACCACCTTGCAATTGTGTAGTACTATCTGCTAGTGCATTTTTTTTATTGTCAAACCCAATCAGCCTATAAGACTTCACTATTTCAGGATTAAAGTCAATGTCTACAAAAGCGTCATTGGCCACTGCGTAAAGGGTTTGTGTAAGTTCCGTTACCAGTGTCTTTTGGGCTTCTTGCAGATGGTCTAGATAAGCAAAATTACCATTGCCTTTTTTGGCTAGTAATTCCAGTTTACTGTCTTTATAATTACCCATACCTACCCCCAAACAGGTTAAGTAAATTCCTGTTTTTCGGTATTGAGTAATCAGGTCTTCCATAGCTTTTTCTGTAGTTTCTCCTACATTAAAATCGCCATCTGTGGCAAGGATTACCCTATTGTTTCCTTCAGGAATAAAGGTTTTTTTAGCAAGTGCATATGCCGTTCTAATGCCATCGCCACCAGGCGTATCACCCGATGCATCTAAGGAATCAATTGCGTCTTGAATGCGTTTTTTTTCCGAGCCACATACTCCATTAAGTTTTATAGAAACATTACCTCCATAGGTAACAATAGAAATGGTGTCTTTGGCTCGTAGATTTTCTAACAGTAGCTTGAAAGACTGTTGTAATAATGGCAAACGATTGGGTTTGTCCATGCTGCCAGAGATATCAATTAAGAATACCAAATTACTAGCTTTAATACTGTCCAAGTTTAGACGAGGAGCAGCCACTTGCACAAATAATAATTTATGATGCTCATTCCAAGGACAACTAGCAACGCGTGTCTTGCATAGAAAACTATCTCTTGCTGCACTACCAGTGTCTTGTTGAAAACTAAAATAATTCAACATCTCCTCAATGCGAACCGCATCTAAGGGAACTTTCATTTGGTTATGTATAAAACGCCTAATATTACTATAAGATGCATGGTCAATATTGAGCGCAAAACCAGTTTGATGGTACTTTATTGCATTCACAAATTCATTCTCTACTTGACTACTATAACTCTCGCCCACTAAACCACTAGTACTAGCATAATTATTGAGGTTTTTTGTAAAGGAATTGAGTTTATGTTTATAGAGATTGGCGGTAGCGGGCAGCATTTTTAGGGTAAAAGATTGAATCTTTCTGGTATCAACCAATTGTTGCAAAGATTCATAGCCATCCATTTGCAAAAAAAGCGTGTCTATCATCTTGTTGGAGGGAATGCCAAAAGCGCCAGTATTACCACTATAATAGGGTGCGCCTGTTTTATTGCCCCAATAAATACGAACCCCTTCTAACATAGTGCCCCGCTCATTTCTAACATCGCCACGCAGATAATACTGGGCATAAACTGCTCCAGTACCTAGCAATAGTAAACAAGCCAGCAGGGCAGATTTCATTTTGCAGCGTAATGATACAGGCTAAATTTAACAAAAAAAACCAAGTAGTTTTTTTAAGAAATATTATTCTTCACCCACTAACTGATAAATTTCCTTGATGTTGCGGCCATATCCGTCAAAGTCTAAGCCATATCCCAGTACAAATTTGTTGGGGATGCTAAAGCACAAGTAATCTATAGGAACATCAAATTGTGTAGCGTCTGGTTTATGCAATAAAATGGCCACTTTTAATGAGGCTGGTTGTTGATTGCGTAACTGTGGCAAGAATTCATTCATGGTCTTGCCCGTGTCAATAATGTCTTCCAAAATCACAACGTGGCGGTTATTAATATCGGTATCTAATCCAATGGCGGTAACAACCTGTCCAGAAGATTTAGTGCCCTTATAAGAAGCCAATTTGATAAAGCAGATTTCTGCTTCAATACTCAGGTATTTAAACAGGTCTGCAGCAAACATGAAAGAACCATTTAAGATGGCTATAAACAATGGTTTTTTACCAGCATAATCCTGGTCTAACTGTGCGGCTAATTCCTTGACTTTTTCTTGAATCAATGCCTCTGGCAAATAAGGTTCAAACTGTCTGTTGTGTAATTCAATCAATGCCATGTCTGCAAATTGTTGGGTTATCTATTTAAGGGGCTTTTTATTTTTTACCAGCAGGTTTTTCAGCAGTGCGTAGGTTTATTTTTTGACCATCCATCAGAACTGAATTTTTTGTAAGATGATTGTATTCCATTAAAGCATCTAGTCTTACCCCTTCTTTCTGTGCAATCTCTGCAAGGGTATCACCTGACTTGCATACATAGACATCTGTTGCGCCCTTTTTTAATTTCTTTTCTAAAAACAATAATTGATCTTGATCCAAAATGTCTTTTTGTTCCATTTCATTAAAATCAAAAAGCTTGGCCAGTGAAATCCCATATTTATTGGCAATGGATAAAGTAGCAGTACCTGCCGCAGCAAAAATGACCTTGGTATGGTTAATGGTAAAGGGTTCAGAAGGATAAAGTGCCGTTTTTTTAACCGTGCTCTTGCTATTATCATTATTAGATACAATTGGCGTTTGTTCTTGTTGGGCATTTTCAATGGCTACAGCGGTTTGGGCAGCAAGCGAATCCATTTTCTCCTGTTCTTCAACGGCTGGAGACTTGGTTTGATTGATCACGCGAAGTCTAGGACTATTGTTAAGAGGCATAGACGTTACAGCAGAACTTTTGACAATGGGCGTATTATTTACAACAACGGGTTTATCAGAAGTCTTGATTTCGCTTGATTCATTATTACTTATACTAAGGTCTTGGTTTTCTAGCGCTTGAACACTATATTGGTGCAAATCATAGTCATTAATGAGTTTTAGTAATCTTGTGGGATAGTCTTTTTCTGTGGCATAACCCGCTTTCTTAAGACCATATGCCCAGCCTTTGTCATTTGTAGGATTTAGCTTGAACAGGGCTGTATAATATTCTCTGTATTTTAAAAAATCTGAATGGTCTTTAAAAGAGTCTTCAACAGAAGGGTATACCCTAAAACATTCTTGTCTTAGGTCATCATCATGATAGGTTTTTTCACCGGTCCACTCTGTTTTACACTTGATGCCAAAATGGTTATTAGACTTTAAAGCCAATTCACTTTGACCAGATTGAGATTCTAAAATTCCTTGTGCAAGCGTAATAGATGCGGGCACACCTGTTCGGCGCATTTCTGACATGGCCAAATCCTTGTATTGATTTACATAGGCCTGCACTTTTTCACGTTGTGCTTGCGCCAATGTTCCTATACCCAATAATATCAATAATACAAGTTGCTTCATTTATTTGATTTTGATCAGGAGTAACCCATCTCTTACTGTTAATAATACTTGTTCTGTTCTTGGATCAGCAGACACATGTGCATTGAATGCATCAATGGCTTTGGCGTTTTTACCACTTAGCGGCGTCTCCAAAACCTGTCCGTGAAACAAGACATTGTCTGCAATAATCAGTCCATTTTTAGCCATTCTTGGTACCAGCAATTCATAGTATTCAATATAACCGGTTTTATCGGCGTCAATGAATACCAGATCCCAAGCATGGTCTAATTTGGGAATCAGCGTCTTTGCGTCTCCAATGTGCAAATGTAAATGCTTAGCGCTTTCTGATTTGCTAAAATTCATTTTGGCGATTGTGGCATCATCTTCTCTTAGTTCAATGGTATGTAATTGGCCATCGCTATTCAAGCCTTTGGCCAAACAAAGGGCGCTATAACCCGTAAAACTCCCAATTTCTAAAATGAATTTGGGTTGTAAAAGTTGGCTCATCATGCTTAGGAAACGCCCTTGAACAGGGGAACTCAGCATATGCGCATGGGCATGCTCAGCTAGTGTGGCTGATTGAATCTGCGCCAACAGCGCATCATCTGGGCTACTATATAAACTGGCATAAGCTTCTGCTAAAGGATGGACTAATTCCATCGGGCAAAATTAGTTTATTCTTGGGCTGTTTGAGGTTTAGATACTAGGAAAAGTCCCAAAAAGGTGATCAAACCATTGATGATCAATAATTCCAGACCTAATTCAAAAGAACCAAATAGGGCTTTTTGGTTTAAATCAATGACCAAACAAAGTAAAGGAGCCGCCACGCAAATAAATGGAACCAGGGAATCATTCACTTTGCGTTTCATTAATATGCCAAAAGTAAATAAACCCAATAACGGTCCATAAGTATAGCTAGCCACTTTTAATATTATCCCAATCATGCTTGGGCTATTGACTACTTTGAAAACTAGAACAAATACCAAAAAGATAGCAGCAAAACTAAGGTGCACCCTTTGGCGAATCTGTTTTTTGCGAGCATCGCTCATTTCTTTATTCCGTTGAATACCCAAGATATCTATACAGAAGGTAGAAGTAAGTGCTGTAATGGCTCCATCGGCACTTGGAAAAAGTGCAGAAATAAGGGCAATGATAAAGATGACAGATACAAAGGGTGGCATATGTTTTAGGGCAATGGCTGGGAATAATTTATCACCCGTTTCCAAGACGTTTTGTTGACCCGCGTATAAGTATAATAAGCCACCTAAATACAGGAATAATAAGATAGAAAGCATTAAAACCACAGACATTGATAGGATATTCTTCTGTGAGTCTTTTAGTGTTTTAACGGAGATGTTTTTTTGCATCATTTCTTGATCCATCCCTGTCATGGTAATGGTGATAAATGCACCAGCAATAATCTGTTTTACAAAGAATAATTTACTATCGGGATTAAAATTAAATATAGTGGAATATCCTTTTTGATTCATGGCTTCTAAGCTGCCAGCAAAACCAATATGTAGACTGCTAAGAATATAAACAACACAAATAATCAGCCCTAATAACATGCAGGTAGTTTGAAGGGTATCGGTCCAAACAATGGTTTTAACACCTCCTTCAAAAGTGTATAATAAAATCATGCCTAGGATGATTAAAGTAGTTGCCCAGAAAGGAACACCAAAACTATTGAGGATGGCTTCTTGCAAAATATTTACTACTAAATACAACCTGGCAGTAGCGCCAAGTGTTCTGGATAAAATGAAAAATGAAGCCCCCGTTTTATAAGATTTAAACCCAAGTCTGTCTGATAGATAATTGTAAATAGAAGTGAGGTTTAACCTATAATACAATGGTAGCAAGACATACGCAATAATTACATAACCAATCAAGTAACCAAGTGTAACTTGAAAATAGGCAAAACCTTCTTTTGCAACGGCACCCGGTACGCTTACAAATGTTACCCCACTCAATGAAGTGCCCACCATACCAAATGCCACCAGCATCCAGTTGGAATTTTTATTGCCAATAAAAAAAGATTCATTAGTACTATTTTTTCCGGTAAACCAAGCAACTGCTAGAAGAATCAAGAAATAGGCAATTACAAAACTGAACAATATAACTGGAGACATGGCTTTATTTCTAGGGTGAATAAGAAACGGCAAAATAGTACAAATAATTCACCTAATTTTCAGTGCTAAATTTAGGTTTATGGCGGCTAAGCGTTTTGCGGTTTTTTGTGGATCCAAATCAGGTGCCGATCCAGTCTTTGAACAACAAGCATTTGAGTTAGGAAAACAAATGGCCTTGCATGATATAGCTTTAATTTATGGTGGGGGAAATAAAGGATTAATGGGAGCAGTGGCAGATGCCATGATGGCCAATGGGGGAGAAGTAATAGGGGTCATTCCTGAGTTACTGTTAGAATGGGAACACGGACACCAAGGAATCACTGAATTGCGGGTAGTATCCGATATGCATATTCGCAAAAAGATGATGTACGAGCTCTGTGACGCAGCCGTGGTATTGCCAGGGGGCAACGGTACCTTAGACGAACTCTTTGAAATGCTTACTTGGAATACCCTCAAAATTCATGACAAAAAAATAGTATTGCTCAATAGCAATGGATTCTATGATCATTTAATTGCACATATTGACCATATGTTTCAACAAGGCTTTTTATATGAAGCTTGGAGAGAGCGATTAATTGTCTGTAATGGTCCTGAAGATGTTATTTCCTGCTTGGTCTAAGATACATACCAAAACCTGCGCGGAATACGGGTAAAGGATCATTAAACTGGTCTCTATAAGGAGAAAAAGGGTTTTGCAAAACGTCCATCATTAAAGTAACATAGGAATAGCGGCTGCCAATAAAGTGCGATCCATAACCAATGCCTACTAAGAGACTCTCGGCTTTGTAATTGTATTTTAAAACCTCTGGAGAATTGGTAAATTTTTGGGTACTATTGGTCCAGTTATATTCTGGCTGAATTTGCAAGTGCAGAAAATTCACTGGCCAAATGCGCAAGAAACTGCCCCCGCCGTAACTCCAGTTTTGGTATTTAACCGTGCTAAAATCATTGGCATTCTGAGAATAATAATTTACATTAAAATTGATTCCTGCATCTAGCCAATTGGTAATGCTATATCCTATTTCAGGGGTTAATCCCACATTAAAAGATTGTGAAGCAATACCCAAATTCAATCCAGTGCCAAAAAAGATATTTTCCTGTTTGAACTTGCCCTTGCTGGCATTTTGGTCCAAGGATTGCGCAATTGAACTTAGGGATAAGATAGAATAAGCAAGTAAAAAAAGAATTTTGGGCATTTTTGGGGTTTGTGCAAACCTACAAAAAGGAAAATCAATAAAAAAAACTACAGATATAAAAAAATGTTAGCATTTGAGTTAATGTGTAGCCAATACACGTAGATATGGTAGGTAAAAGAGATTCCCTTATTTTCGCCTTAACTAACGATTGTTTGCATATGTCGGTACCTACCATGATGCCCCCAAAAAGTCTGTTACATACAGCCGGAATAGCCGGAAATGCTCAGTTACACTACCAGTTAGACCCTTCAGAATTAATCCAACAAACCATTGTTAGAGGCCAAGGTGTCTTAAACAATACAGGTGCACTCTGCATTAAAACAGGAAAGTTCACGGGACGCAGTCCTCAGGACAAGTTTACAGTAAAAGACGCTATTACAGCCAATACCGTTAATTGGAATAATTTCAATATTCCTATAGAGGAGAGCTATTTTTTACAACTCAGGACCAAATTGCTCAACTTTTTGGGTGAGCGTCAAGAACTTTGGGTACGTGATGCTTATGCTTGTGCGGATCCCGCTTATCGTTTAAAGATTCGGGTGATCAACGAAAATCCTTGGAGTAATCTATTTGCTTACAATATGTTTCTCCGACCAACTGAGGAGGAATTAAACAATTTTGAACCTGAATGGACCATCTTACAAGCACCAGGTTTTCTGGCAGATCCTGCCGTTGATGGAACCAGACAAGAGAATTTTGCGGTAATTTCTTTTACTTATAAAACCATTTTGATTGGTGGAACGGGCTATACTGGTGAAATCAAGAAAGGTATTTTCAGTATCCTCAATTATATATTACCACAGGACAAACAGGTTTTGAGTATGCACTGCAGTGCCAATATGGGTGCCGAGGGCGATGTTGCCATCTTTTTTGGATTAAGCGGAACAGGTAAAACTACATTGAGTGCAGATCCACAGCGTAAGTTGATTGGAGACGATGAACACGGTTGGACCAATGATTCGGTGTTCAATTTTGAAGGAGGATGTTATGCCAAAACGGTAGACTTGAGTGAAGAAAAAGAACCCGAGATTTTTCACGCCATTAAACCCGGAGCACTGGTAGAAAATATTCACTTTTTCCCAGGCAGTAATCAGATTGATTTTGCCGATACCGCCATTACAGAAAATACCCGTGTCAGTTACCCATTGAATTTTATTAGCAATGCACAAGAGCCATCTATTGGTGGATTGCCCAAGCATATTTTTTTCTTGACCTGTGATGCCTATGGTGTTTTACCACCCATCAGCAAACTCAGTCCTGGACAGGCCATGTACCAATTTATTAGTGGATACACAGCAAAAGTAGCAGGAACAGAAGCTGGCGTAACAGAACCCAAGAGCACTTTCTCTGCTTGTTTTGGTGCACCCTTTATGCCCCTGCACCCAGGTAAATACGCCGCCATGTTGGGAGAAAAAATGCGCGCGCAACAAGTGCAGGTATGGATGATCAACACCGGATGGAGTGGAGGAGCCTATGGTATAGGTAAGCGCATGAAGCTCTCCCATACGCGCGCCATGATTACTGCAGCTTTAGAAGGTGAATTAAACAATGTTTCATTTGAGGCACATCCTGTATTTGGGATGCAAGTACCACAGACCTGCCCCAATGTTCCATCAGAAATTTTGAACCCGCGCAACACTTGGGCAGATACCGCTGCTTATGACCGCGTGGCCAATGACCTAGCCAATCAGTTTATCAAAAACTTTGAAAAATATGCTGCTGGTGTAGACGCGGAAATTTTAGCCGCTGCGCCAACACCATTATAGATTCTAAAAAGCGTTGAACTTTTTAGAGCAAGAGATTTGCTTATGAGAACAGTTGAAAAAAGACGCCACCTGCAAGGGTGGCGTTGGTTTTTCTAGGCCTCTGGACCAAAACTAAACTAATGAGAAAATTGGTGTCTAATGTGGAGACAATTGTTTTTGCGTAGTGTTACTACTAGAATCATTCATTTCCTGTTTGGCCTGATTCAAATAATACTTAAGTGAATCGGCTTCTTGGGTTGTTAGAAAAAGAAAATAGCTTTTAGTTTTTTTAAATTGTTCAAGTTCAAATGGATTAAAATTTTGTTCTAATGAATATGATTTTTCCATTTCATCTTTTTTATTAGGGAGCCTATTGGCCCAGAAAAAATTAATTCCAAAAACTATTACCACTACAATTTGAAAAACTATATAGAGTGCAATTGCGTAGACCACAAATTTTAATACTTTCTTGAACATAGTTTACTGTTTATTTTATTCTCTTAAATAACTTAATAATTAGGTATAGTACCATGAAAAATATTAAAAAGAAAAAAAAGAAAAATTCATATTCACTAATACTCATTCTTTTGTTACCGGTTTAAAAATTTGTATTTCTGATATCCAATAAATAGTACTGCACATAATATAAATGAACTTCAGATTACGATACTCATGTATAGGTCATTGAATTCCATACTAATTTCTTATAAAAATTAATCTACAGTTTTCATCTTTCTAGTTAGAAAAAATCCTACAACTGGAATTAGAAAAATGATATATACTAAAGCTGATCTTTTGCCAATAGGTAATTCCTTGTTGTTGTTTACTCTAGAAAGCGATTTGAGTATACAATAAACAGATATTATTAGAACTGCCATTAGAATTACTTCTCTCATGTTTTTTATTTGTTGATTTCAGAATAGTACAAAATATATAACTATACCCTTTAAAGCAAGCCCAAGTTTGTAAAGGGTCGTTATAAGTTTGTGAATGGGACAACCATTTTTAAAAGAGTATCTAAATCCTGAGATAGGATTCAGAAAGACTAAAAATATTTTACTGTTTTTTTCTTTGGTCCTATTTTATTTTTAATATCCATTATCACTAGTGTCCGGTAAAAATAGTTAAAAGTTCTTTGAAAGTCTTGGTATATATGTGTTTCATAGGAAAATAGGTCGGTGACGATTTGAAATGGGTCATTTCATAACTTACTGTAAATCAGTTTGTTTATGAATCAAGGCAAATATGTTTTTTCTCAAATTGTTACTTTTCTTCCTGCTCGCATTTTTGATCGCTGTGTTAACGCCTTCCAGGGAGATAAATGGGTTAAACATTTTACCTGTTGTAACCAGTTGATGTGCATGATGTTTGGACAATTAAGTAATCGTGATAGTCTTCGTGACTTGCTTGTTTGTTTAACCGCCCATAAAACAAAGCATTATCATTTAGGGTTTGGAAAAAATATTTCAAGATCGAATCTAGCA
>Ga0136644_10001371_pt1 | contig 19425 bp, 19 predicted proteins | sample C_130820_EF_Meta_FD_94780 | JGI IMG/M metagenome (GOLD analysis project Ga0136644, IMG submission 94780) | Freshwater microbial communities from Lake Croche, Canada to study carbon cycling - C_130820_EF_MetaG (v2) (version 2) | ecosystem: Environmental > Aquatic > Freshwater > Lake | place... | reverse complement strand
TTCTTCGCGAAGGTCTCGCTGATGCTTCTTTTCATGATCTGGATCCGTTGGACGCTTCCCCGCTTCCGCTACGACCAGCTGATGAAGCTCGGCTGGCTCGGCTTCTTTCCCATCGCCCTTTTCAACATCTTCCTCACCGCAGTCATCCTCGCCTTCGTGCGCAACTAATCCCGCATCATCCCACGCCATGGCCATCGTCGTCGAACGCCCCAAGCTGACCCTCGCGGAGAAGTTCTACCTTCCCGCCATCTTCGCCGGTCTTGCCATCACCTGGAAGCACCTCAAGCGCGCGGTCTTCAACAGGGGAATCGTGACCATGCAGTATCCCGAGGAGAAGTGGGACGCCAACATGCCCGACTGGTACCGCGGCGCCCCCACGTTGGTTGCCGACGAGCATGGCAAGGACCGGTGCGTCGCCTGCCAACTCTGCGAGTTCATCTGTCCGCCCCGCGCCATCACCATCAAACCGATGGAGATCCCTGCGGGGGACAAGTGGCGCAAGGTCGAGAAGCGCCCGGAGGAGTTCGACATCGACATGACCCGATGCATTTACTGCGGTCTCTGCGAGGAGGTCTGCCCCGAGCAGGCCATCTACCTCCGCAAGGATTACTCCATCACCGGTCTCAACCGCGCTGAGATGGTTCACGACAAGGAGACCCTCTACAAACTGGGAGGCGTCCGCACGGGTCTCGTCTTCAAGTGGAACGAACTGAAGTAGCGCCGATCCGAGGTCAAAAAAGTTGAAAAGCTAGCATCACACTTCTCCTCAACCCCGTTCATCTTCCACCATTTATCCATCATCCTCCCGCCATGCTTCTCACCGCTTTCTGGTTCTTTGCCTCGCTGATGGTCCTCTTCGGTTTGAGCGTCGTCCTGCTACGCAACCCCGTCTCCTGCGCGATGAGTCTGGTCATGTGCTTCATCAGCCTTGCCGCCCTCTTCGTGACGCTCGACGCCACCTTCATTGGCATCATCCAGGTGCTGGTTTATGCGGGGGCGGTGATGGTGCTCTTTCTCTTCATCATCATGCTTCTCGATCTTCGCACGGAGAAGTCCCGCCGCCTTAACTTCGGCGCAACTCTCGGCGGCACGCTTGTCGTGGCGGCTTTTCTCTCGATCCTTGTCCAGGTCATCAACGCCGACCCCGCCCTCGCCAAGGCTCTTCCGGAGCTTCCTGCATCCCAACCCAGCGACGTCAAGCTGGTCGGATTCACCCTCTTTTATTCCTTCGGCCTTCCCTTCGAGGCGGTCGGCGTCCTGCTTCTCTCCGCCACCGTCGGGGTGATCGTCCTCAGTCGCAAGTCTCTCCGCTAAACCAATAGCCTCCGCACCAGCCATGCCGACCCTTGCCAACTACCTGATCGCCAGCGGACTTCTCTTTGCCATCGGACTCGGTGGTGTCATGCTCCGCCGCAGCATCATCATCATCTTCATGAGCCTCGAGATGATGCTCAGCGCGGCGAACCTCTCGCTGGTCGCATTCTCCCGCTACGGTCTCGTGTCAGGTCACCAGAATTTCGACGCGCAGGTACTGGTGTTCTTCATCATCACGGTAGCGGCGGCCGAGGTGGCCGTCGGACTTGCGATCATCGTCTCCCTCTACAGGGCGCGCCAGACGACCCATGTCGAGGATCTTGACACCCTGAAATTCTGACGCCCGCCACGATCTCTCCAACGCTTCCGCCGATGCACCTCTCCACCATTGCTTGGATCACCCTCACGGTTCCGCTTGTTGCCGCCGCTCTGATCCTCCTGGTCACCCGCACCAGCAAGCCCTTCGCCGCCAGCCTGACGATCCTCTCCGCGCTGATCGCCGGCGCGGGTGGATGGACCCTCTTCCTCAGCGGTGCCGTGGGAACGTATCAGGGCTTCAACTGGATCGATTTCGGCCAGTCCTTCACGATCCCATTCGCTCTGGCGCTTGATCCGCTCAGTCGCACCATGCTGATCGTGGTGACGACCATCGCCCCGATTGTCTTCACCTACTCCCTCGGGTACATGAAGGAAGAGGAGGGGTACTGGCGCTACTTCGCCGGTCTTGCTCTCTTCCTCTTCTCGATGCTTGGCATCGTGCTGGCGGATAATCTGGTGATGATGTTCATCTTCTGGGAGCTCGTTGGCGTTAGCTCCTACATCCTGATCGGCCACTACTTCCGCAAGGACTCCGCCGCCGATGCCGCCAAGCAGGCCTTCCTTGTCAACAGGATCGGCGATTTCGGCTTCATGCTCGGCATCCTGCTTTTCTGGATCTCGACAGGCACCTTCACCTTCGGCGGAATCAACCAGTCCTCCGGGGTCTTTGTCCAGAACCCGACCCTCCTCGGGGTCGCCTGTGTCCTGATCTTCTGCGGTACGGTCGGCAAGTCGGCCCAGTTTCCGCTCCATGTCTGGCTCCCGAACTCCATGGAGGGCCCGACCCCGGTCTCCTCGCTCCTCCACGCCGCCACCATGGTGGCCGCAGGCGTCTATCTGCTGGCCCGCATCTTCCCGATCCTTTCCTCGTCGCCCGGAGCCTGCGAGGTCGTCGCCGTGACGGGAGCGATCACCGCTCTCGGAGCCGGAATCCTGGCCACCCAGCAGGACGACATCAAAGGGATCCTGGCCTACTCGACCATCTCCCAACTCGGGTACATGGTGGCCGCGGCGGGTCTCGCCGTCTCGGCCTCACTCCCGATGTTCCATCTCTTTACACACGCCTTCTTCAAGTGCCTCCTCTTTCTCGCGGCCGGTTCCGTGATCCTGGGAATGCACCACGAGCAGGACATCTGGCAGATGGGTGGCCTCAGGAACAAGATGCCGGTAACCTTCCTGACCTATCTCTGCGGTATGCTCGCCCTCTCGGGCTGTTTCTTCTTCAGCGGTCATTACAGCAAGGACCTGATCATGGCCTGTTCCTGGGAGCACCATCGCGCGGTCTTCTGGCTGCTGGTCGCCGCCGCCGCACTGACCCCCTTCTACATGACCCGTCAGGCGATGGTCGTCTTCTTCGGCAAGCCCCGCAGCGAGCATGCCGAGAAGGCCCACGAGTCACCCGCCGTGATGACCATCCCGTTGGTGCTTCTCTCCATCCCCGCCGTCTGCGCCGGATACCCCTTTGTCGAACACTTCTTTTTCCACGGGATCGGCAGTCTCACCGAGCCCGAAGTGCCGCATTGGGTGGAAATCGTGTTCAGCGCCGCTTTCTTCATCGGTATCGGTGCCGCGGCGCTTATCTACCGCGATGCCGAGAAAGATCCGATCCGCATCCCCTTGTTCAAGCACCGCTTCTACATCGACGACCTCTACTTCTGGATCGTCCGTTTCATCCAGGGTGGCATCGCAAGAACCTTCTCCTTCATCGACCGATGGTTCATCGACGGCATACTGGTTCGCGGTAGCGCGACCGTTATCTGGACGATCGGATTTGCCCTCCGCTTCCTTCAGGTCGGCAATCTCCAGGCCTACGCCTTTTTCTTCGGCGCCGGCGTGGTGGGGCTTGTCTACCTCCTCTTGAACGCCAAATAGGTCCCATTGAATTCCTTTCCTGACATGAGCCTTCTCCTGATTCTCACAATCCTCCTGCCACTCGCGGCATCCCTCCTCATTATGGTGGGGGCCGATCCACGCCGTACAGCCCTCGGTGCGGCCGTCCTGAATCTCGCGGCATCCCTCATCCTCTTCTTCTCTTACGACCAGAAGGCGGGCGGTTGGCAGTTCCTTTCCGAGTGGAAGATCCTGCCGAAACTCGGGATCAACATGACCCTCGGTGCCGACGGACTCACCCTCACGATGCTCCTGCTCGCCACGCTGGTGACGGTCTCCGCCCTCTGGGTCGCCCCCAGAGTCGGGAAGCACGAGGGACTTTACTACATCTCGCTCCTCTTCATTTCGGCGGGCGTGATCGGTGCCTTTGCCTCCCTGGATATCCTCTTCCTGTATTCCTTCCACGAACTCGCCCTCATCCCGACCTTCCTCATGATCGGCATCTGGGGATCCGGTGATCGTCAGGCCGCAGCCTGGAAGGCGACCATCTACCTCGGCCTCGGAAGCTTTGTTCTGCTGATCGGCCTGATCGCCCTCTACATCAGCATTCCCTCCGGTCACCGCACCCTTGATCTCCGCGAACTCGAACAGATGGCCGCCCTGGGTGCATTTCATCCCTCCGTTTGGGTCTGCTTGATCCTGCTGGCCGGCTTCGGATCGCTGGTCTCCCTGTTTCCCTTCCATTCCTGGGCGCCCCCCGCCTACGCCTGCGCGCCTGCGCCCGCCGCAATGCTCCATGCCGGCATCCTCAAGAAGTTCGGTCTCTACGGCCTGATCCGCATCGCCCTGCCGCTCTACCCGGAGGCGATGCAAGAACTCAACGGACTGTTGCTCCTGCTCGTGATCGGTAACATCCTCTACATCGGTTACGTGACCGTCTCACAGAAGCGTCTCGACTGGACCATCGGATACTCGAGCGTCATGCACATGGGGTACATTTTCCTCGGTCTTGCAGCCCTGAACGTGATAGGCATCAACGGGGCGGCCCTCCTGATGTTCGCCCATGGTCTCTCGGTGGCCGCCGCCTTCGCGCTCTGCGGGGAGATCCGCCGCCGAACCGGCACCTTGGACTACGCAGAACTCAGCGGGCTCGCCAAGGCAACGCCTGTTCTGGGTCTCCTCTTCGGATTTGTGGCCATGGCATCGGTCGGTCTCCCTGGCTTCGCCAACTTCGCCGGCGAGGTTCTCGTCTTCTTCGGTTCTGTCGCCTATGGGCCCGTCATGATCATCCCGGTGATTGTCGGTGTCTGGGGTGTCGTGATTTCAGCGATCTATATGCTCCGTGCCTACCGCAACGTTTTCTGGGGTCCCATTGCCCAGCGTTGGGAGGGCCTCACTGATATCGGCCCCGCCGCCAAGTGGAGCGTCATCCTCCTACTCGCACCTCTGATGATCGCCGGTTTCTATCCCCAGTTCATCCTGAAGATGGTTGGCACAGCCCTGCCCCGATAACACCCTTGTAGCCCTGCTTCCCGTGAATACGCTTCTCCTTGAAATCGCAGTCGTTCTCCTCGGCGTGGTACTCCTCCTTGCGGAGGCATACTCGAACCGATCCGACAAAAACTATCTGGCCTATCTGGGTGCTGCGGGCCTCTTCGGAGTGCTGGTCCTGAGTTTCTGCCCCATGCATCCCCCCGCGGTCGGCAGCACCGAAGCCGCCTTCGTCACCCAGGACATTCTCTCGGTCTTCTTCGTTCGCTTCACCCTCGTCTCCACGATCGTGACCCTGCTTATGATCCCGGGATACCGTCCCGTGCTGGAGCGTTACCTGCCCGCTGAGCGCGCGGGTGGAGGAATCGGCGAGTTTGCCATCCTGCCGCTCTTTGTCTGCGCCGGACTGATGTGGATGGTCTCCTCCATCGACTTCATCATGATCTTCGTCTCGCTGGAACTCGCGACGATCACCCTCTACATCCTGGCCACCTACCTCCGCCAGAACACCGCCTCGCTTGAGGCGGGAACCAAGTTCCTCATCCTCGGAGCCCTCTCGACGGGGTTTATCGTCTACGGGATTTCCTGGATCTTCGGCACCACCGGAACGACCAATCTGCTTGCACTTCCCACGGCCATCTCGACCCTTCCCGAGAGCGCGATCACCCCGCTCCTTTTCGGCATCGCGATGATCCTTGTCGCCCTCAGTTTCAAGATCTCCGCCTTCCCCTTCCAGTTTTGGGTGCCTGATGTCTATCAGGGTGCCCCGACCCCCGTGACTGCCTACCTCTCGGTTGCATCGAAGGCCGCCGGATTCGTGGTCCTGATGCGCCTTCTCGTCGCCCTGGTGTCGGTCCCCGTGATCTCCCACAAGATCCAAGTGGTGGTCACCCTCCTTGCGGTGCTGACCCTGATCTTCGGCAATTTTGCGGCGATCCCCCAGACCAACCTGAAGCGCCTCCTAGGATACTCGAGTGTAGCCCATGCCGGTTATCTCCTCATGGCGGTCGCGAGTCTCGGTTCAAAGATGGCGATCCCTGCCATCGGCTTTTACTTCGCCGGTTATCTGGTGATGACCATGCTTGCATTCGTCGTGCTAACCGTGGTCTCTGAGGTCACCGGCGGTGACGAGATCTCCCGTTTCAACGGGCTCGGTCGCCGCTCCCCGCTCCTTGCCGGTGCGATGCTGCTCGCCAGTGCCTCGCTGGCGGGCATTCCTTTCACGGCCGGATTCATCGGCAAGCTGCTCGTCTTCGAGGTGGCCATCAAGCAGGGGCACTACGGGCTTGTTGCCCTCGGTTGCGTGACTGTCGCCGCCGGTTTCTACTACTACTTCAAGGTCATCCGCGCCATGTACTGGCAGCAACCCGCCGAGGAGACACCTATTCGCGTCACCTTCACGGTGAAGCTCCTCATTGCGGTGCTCGGAGCCGGCATCCTTGCCTTCGGCATCTACCCCGCGCCGCTCCTTTCCGCGTTGCGTTGATCCGCTGATTTCCGATGCCGGCCCTCGACAAGCCTCTGGCCGAACTGGAGAAGTACCGGGGGATCAATCCCCGGCCGAAGGATTTTGACGACTACTGGGCGGCGGCCCTGCGCGAACTCGACGCGACGGATCCTGAGCCCGAACTTGTTCCAAGCGCCGAAATCGATCCGCCCCATGCCGAGGTGTTTGATCTCTGGTTCCGCGGAGTGGGAGGGGCCCGCATTCTTGCCAAGTATGCCCGTCCTAAAAAAAACACGGGTGCCATTCCTGCCCTTCTGCAGTTCCATGGCTATGCTGGGAACAGCGGCGACTGGCATGACAAGCTGGCATGGACGGGGCAGGGGATCGCTGTCGCCGCGATGGACTGCCGCGGTCAGGGTGGCCAGAGCGAAGACAACACTCCCGTCCGAGGGAACACCCTCAACGGTCATTTCATCCGGGGACTCGACGATTCTCCCGAGAAACTGCTCTTCCGCAGCATCTTTCTCGATACCGTGCAGCTCGCGCGGGTCGTGATGTCGTTCCCGGAAATCGATTCCGCGCGCATCGGCACGACCGGAGGCTCGCAGGGTGGCGCCCTCTCGATCGCCTGCGCCGCCTTGGAACCCCGCATCAGCCGCTGCGTCTCGATCTACCCCTTCCTTTCCGACTATCAAAGGGTCTGGGAAATGGATCTGGCCAAGGACGCCTACGCCGAACTGAGGGCCTTCTTCCGTCAATTTGATCCGCGACACGAGCGGAAGGAAGAGATCTTCACTCGCCTCGGCTACATCGACGTGCAGCACATCGCCCCCCGCATCGGGGCGAAGGTCCTCATGGCCATCTCGCTGATGGATAACATCTGCCCTCCCTCGACCCAGTTCGCCGTCTATAACGCGATCAGAAGTCCCAAGGAGGCGGTGATCTATCCCGACTTCGGACATGAGGGACTGCCGGGATTCGGCGATCGAGCCTTCAATTTTCTGCTCGGACTCTGAGTATGCCGCACGATGCGGCCAAGGAAATGGACATCGAAGGAGCGTCTCCCCGCGCCATGCTCCGGAGCATCAGACTCGCCGGATTCCGCTGCTTCGAGTCGCTGGAGTATGAACCGGGCCCCCGTCTTAGCTTCATCACCGGGTCCAACGCCCGTGGAAAGACCTCCCTCCTTGAGGCCGCGTGCGTGCTCCTGAGACTCCGCTCCCCCAGGACATCGAACACCTCCGAGATGATCCGCTTCGGAGGGAGCGCCTTCGCGCTCGAGGGGCTCGTTCAGGGTGTGCTCGGTGAGACGCGCCTCTCCCTGACCTCCACGCCTCCGACCCGCTCACTGAAGCTCGATGGTGTCCCGCAGACCACGAGCGCCGACTACCTCGCGCAGGGTCGGATCGTCTGGTTTGGAAGCGACGACCTCCTCTTGGTGAACGGCCCTGCCGAGCGACGCCGGAAGCTCCTCGATGCCGCCGGCCTCCAGCTTGCCGGCATCAGTCCAGCCTACGCACGCGACCTCAAGGACTACGACCGCGCCCTGCGCTCCCGCAACCTCCTGCTCCGCGAGGGAAAACCTCGCAACCAGATTGAGGCTTACGACGCCCCTCTCTCGGCAGTCGGTGACCGATTGATCGCAGCGCGGCGTGAGCTTGTGACCTCGCTTATCCCGCTCGCCGCAGAGGCCTGCGACATGATCTCCGGCGAGAGCCTTGAGCTCTCCTACCTTCCCGGAGCAGGTTTTCCGATGGGTGAGGCCCTTGCGGCAAGTCGCAGCAAGGAGATCCGACTGCGTCAGACCCAAGTGGGGCCCCAGCGGGATGATGTGGGGATCGTGCTCGGAGGGATCCCGGCGGGCTCCTTTGCATCCGAGGGCCAGAGACGAACCGTGGCGCTTGCCATCAAGCTCGCGGTTGCCGCGCTCCTGACCCGTGAGAATGGAGTTGCTCCGCTCCTCCTCCTCGACGACATCTTCGGGGAGTTGGATCCTTTAAGGCGCGATGCCCTTCTTGAGGGAATGCCCTCCGGCTCCCAGGCCCTTCTTACCACGGCCGACCTGGGCGGTATCTCCCTTCCTCTGGGCTCGGTTGTTCACCGCTTCGGAGACTTGGGGTTGGAGACCTGTTGATCCCTGATGTCTCCCGCCAGAATCCTTTCCCTGAGACCGTTTTTGCCGTAGCCAAGTAGAAGGCATGTCGATCTATCTCCGCACGCTCCGCTACTTCCGGGCTTTTACAGGTCAGACTCTGCTGGCGGTTGCCCTGATGTCGCTCGGTATCGGATTCAACCTCCTGAAGCCGTGGCCTTTCAAGTACATCGTTGATGGACTCCTTGATACGGCTCACGGGACGGTCGAGGCGCGTGCATTCATCAAGGAGTGGTTCTCGTGGACCGACTGCTACGGCGCGGTGATCGCTCTCTGTGTCGCAATGGCGGTGATCGCCCTGCTCTCGGGGATGGTGAATCTTCTCTCCAACACCCTCTTGATTCGGATCGGCTTGAAGGCCCTGCTTCATCTCCGCACCCAGCTCTACACCTGCCTGCAGGCGCTGCCCCTGCAGTTCCACGATACCCGGCGCAGCAGTGATTCCTCCTTCCGCGTGGCCTACGATTCGCAGTCAATCCAGACGATTTACAACAAGGGGTTCGCGACGATCTTCGGCGCAGTGGTCACGCTGGTGAGCGCGCTGGCGATCATGCTCAAGATGAACTGGCAACTGACCGTGGTCTCATTGATCGTGCTACCGCCTGTGGTTTGGTCGATCCGCTACTACGGCGACAGGATCCGCAGGGAATCGACGACGATTCAGGAGAGAGAGAGTGACCTTCTTGCCACCGTGCAGGAGGGGCTCGGCTCGATCCGCATGGTGCAGGCCTTCGGGCGTGAGTCGCACGAGGTTCAGCAATTCCTCACCCATGCCACGCGGAGCCTCGAGGCAAACTTCCGCCTCAATATGACCTCGAGCCGCAGTGCGCTGGTGGTTGGTACGCTGATGGCCCTTGGATCCGCCGTGATGTACGGTGCCGGATCGCTTCAGGTTCTCAAGGGAAGCCTCAGCCTTGGCGACATGCTGGTCTTTGTCGCCTATCTCGCGACCCTCTACCAACCGATCGAGCAACTCACCTACACGGCTTGGGCTCTCGAGGGTGCGGCCGCGGGGGCCCAGCGTTGCTTCGAGGTGCTCGACCGCGAGGAGGAGACCAAGGACGCCCCTGATGCCATTCCTCTCGGCGCCGCCCGTGGCGAGATCACCTTTGCCGGAGTCTCCTTCGCCTACGACCCGCAGGCTCCTGTCCTTGCAGGGGTCGATCTCGCGATAGCACCCGGTGAGACCATTGCCTTTGTCGGCGGAACCGGCGCCGGGAAGAGCACCCTAATGAGTCTGGTTCCTCGCTTTTACGACCCCACTGCGGGTGTGGTGAGGATCGACGGCCACGACCTGAAGTCGCTGACCAAGGCCTCGCTGCGTTCCCAGATCGGCATGGTTCTGCAGGACACGCTTCTTTTCTCAACCAGCATTCGCGAGAATATCGCTTACGGCCTTGAGGGGGCGACGGAAGCCGAGATCATCGAGGCGGCGAAGCGGGCGCAGGCTTACGATTTCATCATGGCGCAACCGCAGGGTTTCGACACCCCGGTCGGGGAGAGGGGAGGGCATCTCAGCGTCGGCCAGCGCCAGCGCATCGGCATCGCCCGCGCCTTTCTCAAGAACGCCCCGATCCTGCTTCTCGATGAGCCGACCTCCGCCCTCGATCCTTCGACCGAGAAGGCGATCATGGAGACGATGGCCGAGTTAATGCGCGACCGCACTACGCTGATCATCACCCACCGACTCTCGACGGTGCATCATCTCGGGCGGGTGGTGCTCCTCGAGGACGGGCGCATCGCCGAGCAGGGAACCGGCCCCGAGCTTCTTGCCGCGGGTGGTTCCTACGCCAGACTCTATGAAGCGGCCGGCCATCACGCCGGGGAGGCCAAACACTCATGAAGCGGAAAAAGATCATCGTTCTGGGATTCATGGGCGGCATGCCCATTGCCGGAGTCATCTGGCAGCATATCCATTACATCGTCGGCCTGCAGCGGTTGGGTCACGAGGTCTACTACGTGGAGGACACGCTGAACTACCCGTACGATCCGGTCGCTTTCAATGTCTCCGACGATTACTCCTACGCTGCTCAGACGCTGGGACGACTGGCTGAGGAGCACGGCTTCCAGGGACGCTGGGCCTACTGCGCCCGCTATAGGGATCCGATGGAGAGCGCCGGGATGTCGCTCCCTGCGCTGAAGGCCCTCTACAAGGAGGCCGACTGCGCCCTCAACATCTGCGGATCGCATGACATGAACGACGAGATTCGTTCGATCCGTCACCTCATCTATGTCGAGAGTGATCCCGGCGTGGAGCAGATCAAAATAGACAAGGGGGGATCGGAGACCATCGACTACCTCAAGGAGCACGGGCATCTCTTCACCTTTGGTGAAAATATCGGCACGCCTGCGTTTGCCGTGCCGACCCACGGCTTCAACTGGCTTCCGACCCGTCAGCCTGTGGTGACGGATCTCTGGTGCCCGACCGAGGAGGCGCCCGCATCCGATCCCGCGGCGCTTTTCACGACCATCTGCAACTGGTCTACCAGTGGCAAGAAGGATATCGAGTGGCGCGGCTCGAACTACCTCTGGAGCAAGTCGCTGGAGTTTCTCCGATTCGTGGAGGCGCCGAAGCGCTCCGGGGAGCCATTCGAGATGGCCACCGACATCAAGAAGGAGGAGGAAAGGTCTCTCTTCGAGAAGAACGACTGGAAGCTCGTCCTTCCGCATGACTTGAGCATCGACTGGAACGGCTACCGCGACTACATCCGTAATTCCAGAGGCGAATTCACCTGTGCGAAGGATCAGTATATCCGCCTGAATACAGGGTGGTTCAGCGACCGCACCGCCTGCTACCTGGCAGCGGGACGTCCGGTAATCACGCAGGAGACCGGCTTCACATCCCATTACGGGGGGAAGGAGGGGCTCTTCTCCTTCTCCAGCATGGAGAAGATTGTCGAGTCAGTTGCCTTGATCCGAGCTGACTACAAAAAGCACAGCCGCGCGGCGCTCGCCATCGCGCGTGAGTTCTTCGAGGCGGAGAAGGTCCTGGCCTCACTCCTCGACCGCGCCGGCGTCTGATGAAGGCTTGTTCTTGTGGCGCATCGCTGTGTTCTTCTGCGCTCGCAGTATATTTCATACAGCTTCGCTTGAAGGCCTTGCGCTGCATCCAAAACTCCTGCGTCTTTCTTTCCTAAGTTCGAGATTTCATTTTTCGTGAAAGCCCCCTTGGTCAACGTTTCAAGCCCTCGACCTTCGACTCTCGACTCTCGACCAGGCAAGCCGCCCGTCTTTGTCGGTTGCGGGTTTGCCGCGAAGTATCCCGAAGGGGGGGGGAATTTCTCCGTGCCTCTGCAGTACCTGACGGGGTTGAAGCGGATGGGCCGTCGCGGTGTCTGGCTGGAGGTGCTTCAGGAGAGTGGCGATCCGGAGAAGGATGCCCGGTGTGTCCGGAGTTTTCGACGCCGGATGGCCTTCTATGGGCTCGAGTACTGCCTGCTTTTACGCCCGCCGCAGGGAAGCGGAGGGCCCGAGGAGCATCATCCTGAAGGGATGCGTGTTTACGGAATGCCGCTCAAGGAACTCCGGGCACTTGCGCCTCATTCCTTCCTGCTGAACCTCAGCTACTCGATCAAGCCGCCGCTCACGAATCTCTTCGGCCGCCGGCTGCTCTGCAGTCTCGACCCGACCGAGGTTCTCTACTGGATGGATCAGATGGAGATGGGGCAGTCCTGCCATGACGAGTTCTGGTCGATCGGACTCTGCATGGATGCGATCGATTCCCGTCTCCCGAAGCCCATCGTCTCCTGGAAGAGTTACTTTCCCCTCGTCGACACGGAACTGCTGAAGCCTCAGCCGCGCCCGGCCGGAAAGCCCCTCTTCACGACGATCGGCCAGTGGTACTGGGACGGAAACATCATGATCGGCGGGGAGTGGCGCGACTACTCCAAGCAGGCCGCCTTCGCCCCCTACATGGATCTCCCAAAACGGGTGCCGGAGGCGGTCTTTGAGCTGGCCATGAATCTGAATCCCAATGACCCCGAGCGCCGCCGTCTCCGCTCGCTGGGGTGGAAGGTGGCCACCCCGCATGCCCTGACCCGCACGCCGGAGGCCTACTACCGCTATCTGGCCGGGGCCACGGCCGAGTTTACGGCGGTGAAACTCGAGGCGATCATGGGGAGCGGATGGCTGAGCGATCGCGCCGCGGCCTTTCTTGCCCTCGGGCGTCCCGTGGTCACCGAACCGACCGGTGCCGAGCGCTTCCTTCCGAAGGAATCGGGAATGCTTTTTGTTTCCAACCTTGAGGAAGCGGTCGAGGCCTCGCGGCATGTCCTCAAGGACTGGGACAAACTTTCCAAGGATGCCCGCTCCACAGCCATCGACTACTTCGACTCAGTGCGGAATCTGAAGCTTATCCTAGGCGATTCTTCGGGAACCCCGAAGTGAGCTTTTTATCTCCCTCCTGTTGGTGAGAGGGGGGCTACTTCACTTCCCCCATCCCGAGGATCCGCTTGTATTCACCGGGGGTGATCGTCATCACGCTGAGGCGCGACTGCTTGATGAGAGATATCTCCGCAAGGGACTTCTCCCCCTTGATTTCCTGAAGCGTGACAGGTGAGGGGAGGGGTTTCACGGCGGCCAGATCGACGCAACTCCAGTCACCCTCCTTGGCGGTCGGATCAGGATAGGCTTCCTTGACGACCTTGGTGATGCCGCGCACGGAGGGATCGGTGACGCTCTGGTAGAAGAGGACCAGGTCCCCCTTCTTCATGGAACGGAGGTTGTTCCGGGCCTGAAAGTTTCTGACCCCTGTCCAAGCGGTGTTTCCATCCCGGACGAGGTCGGTCCATGAGTAGGCGGAGGGTTCGGATTTGACGAGCCAGTGGTTTGCCATGAAGACGTTTTAGCCTGTTTTCCGCCAAAGATCCATCGAAGGCGGGCCCTTTTAGCACTTCAACCCCCCTCTCTTCCCGCTATGCTTTAGGGATATGGCAGGCAAAGGCTTCTTCATCAGCTTCGAGGGGTCTGAGGGGTGCGGCAAGTCGACCCAGATCGGACGCCTTGCCTCGCGCATGCGTGAGGAGGGACGAGAAGTGGTTCAGATCCGTGAACCAGGAGGAACGACGATCGGGGAAAAGATCCGAGATCTCCTCCAGTATGATGCGTCCGCCTTCGCCATGACTCCCCAAGCGGAGCTTCTGCTCTTTGCGGCAAGCCGGGCTCAACTCGTGCGCGAGGTGATCCGTCCCGCCATCGAACGGGGTGCCGTAGTGCTCTGTGACAGGTTTCTGGATTCCACCACGGTCTATCAGGGGGTGGCTCGCGCGCTCGATCCCAAGGAGGTCGCCGTGATCAATGACTTCGCCGTGGGGGGCACTCTTCCGGATGTGACCATCCTTCTCGATCTCGATGCGGCTGAAGGACGCCGCCGTGCGGCGTCCCGAAAGGGACCCGCCGATCGGATGGAACAGGAGAACGAAGCGTTCTACGAGGCGGTGAGGCAGGGTTATCTCCAACTCTCGGCCTCCCATCCCGCGCGCATTGCCGTGATCGACGCCTCGGGTGACGAGGCTTCGGTGGAAGCGGCCATCAGCTCCACGCTTAATACTCGCTTCAAGGAGGGATCCCATGGCCTTTGCTAGGGAGGAGGCGTTCAGGTTGCTGGAGAAGGCGCTCGCCGAGGGCCGCCTCGGCCACGCTTACCTGATTTCCGGAGCACCCGGATCGGGAGTCCAGGAATTCGCGAGCGAGTTGGCCGCCCTTTATCTGGGGGGTGGGGCCGTCACTGTGGAGCAGGATCCCGATTTTCATGCCGTGGAACCCTGTTCCAAGTCGCGCCGCATCCTGACTGACCAGATCCGCGAACTGGAGGGAGCGATCCACCGCACCCCGGCCAAAGGATTCCGCAAGGTGGCGGTGATCCGTGATGCCGACCGCCTGATGCCGCACGCGGCCAATGCATTTCTGAAAACCCTGGAGGAGCCCCCGCAGGGATCGTTGCTGCTGCTCACGACGGAGCTTCCGGAGGCCTTGCTCGAAACGATCCGTTCGCGCTGCATCGCCGTGGTGCTTCATGCCTCCAACCCCGTCCCTCTGGGTTCGCGCGGAGAACGGCTTGCCGCCGGGTTGCCCCGGTATTTTGGCCCCGAGTCGCGGACCGACGCGACGGCGGCTTTCGGTTTGACAAGACTCTTCCGCGATCTGCTCGAGGAGGTGAGGGAGGAGGCCCAGGAACGGATGAAGGAGGAGCTCTCCGCAGAGAAAGCCCATTTTGGGAAAACCACCGACGGGGATTTCGAGGAGCGTGAGGAGGCGCTGAAAGCCGGGGCTGAAGCCGACGTGCTGCGCGAACGTTCGCATCTGCTCGGGGTTATGGCCGACCATTTTGGATCAGCCCTGCGACGGCTTCATGCGGGGGATGATGGCCGCGACGCCTCCGAGTCACATCGTCTGCTGCGCTGCCTGGAGTCACTGGAAAAACTTCGAGACGCCTTGGAACGCGGCATTCAGGAGGGGTTGGCGCTGGAAGCGGGTTTTCTGGAACTCATGATCGCTTCACGGCAAGATTAGCACCCCATGAAGAAGTCTCCCGTCGTCCTGAAATTTGGAACCGGCATTCTGGCTCGCGAGGGTGGCTGTTCCCTGGACGAATCCCAGTTTCGCAGACTCTGTGCCGAGATTGCGGCTCTTGTTTCCGCGGGCATCCCCTGCGTCGTCGTCTCCAGTGCCGCCGTCGCCGCCGGTGTCGATGCCCTGAAACTCCCGAAGCGACCCTCCGATCTGGCCGGCAAGCAGGCCTGCGCCGCCGTCGGCCAGCCTGCGCTCATGAATGCCTATGCCCGCCATCTGGCGCGGCACGGCCTGCGTCCAGCCCAGTTGCTCCTTACCCACGACGATATCTTCGACGCAGGTCGTCGTCGCAACGCCAGCATCACCCTTGCCAGGCTGCTCGCCTCCCCCGGAGTGGTGCCGATCATCAATGAGAACGATTCGGTTGCCGTGGAGGAGCTGCGTTTCGGCGACAACGACCGTCTCTCCGCCGAGGTGGCCCAGTTGCTGAAGGCCCGGCTCCTCATCCTGCTCACCAGCGCGGATGGGTTGCTCGGCCGCCGCACCCCCTCCGCCAAGGCCGCTCGTATTCCCGTGGTGACCGATCTCAGGGAGGCGTTTCTCCATGTGACTCCGGAGAAGGGGGAACATTCGACCGGCGGCATGAAGGCCAAGCTCCGGGCGGTCCAATCAGCCGTAGGCGCTGGGGTTGAGACCGTCATCGCTCATGGACGCCTGAGGGGCATGATTGCTGGCGCCGTTGCCGGTGATGATGTCGGGACGCGCTTTCCCGCTCTCAAGCCCGGCTCTTCCCGAACACGTCCCCCCAACCGCACACGATGACTGCCGCCCCTTCACGCATTCTGGCTATCGCAAGAAATACCTTCACGGAGCTCGTCCGGCAGAAGGTTTTTTACTTCCTTCTCATTTTCGCGCTGATCGTGATAGGGAACTCCGCCTTCCTTGCGAAGTTCTCGTTCCAAGAGGAGTTTCAGATGCTCAAGGACGTGGCCCTCGGCGCGATGTCTCTCTTCCTGAGTCTGCTTGCGATTCTAGCGACGGCGATGCTGCTGCCGAGGGACATCGAGGACCGGACCATCTTCACGATCCTCTCCAAGCCTGTTCCGCGCTACGAGTATCTTCTCGGCAAGCTTCTAGGGGTGTTTATTCTGCTCGCCCTCTCAACAATTGTGATGGGGGTGCTTTTCTTGGGTGTCCTTTTCCTGCGGGAGCAGGCGGCGCTGATGGAGACACAGTGCTCGATCACGGGATCGCCGCAGGAACTCGCGGCTGCCGTGGCTGAAATCCGCAAGGCCGCCTTCAGTTGGGATCTTCTCCCCGCGATGGCTATCCTGCTGGTCAAGGCGATGCTGCTTTCCTCTCTGACCCTTCTCATCTCGACCTTCGCCACCTCCGGGATCTTCGCGATCCTGGTGGCGTCCTCCGCCTACTTCATCGGTCATCTCCAGGTCACTGCCCGCGAATACTGGATGAGCGGCGTGGGGATCCATTGGTGGACCCGCATCTTCACGGCACTCGTGGCCCTGATTTTTCCAGATCTCCAGGCCTTCAATCTCACCGATGACATCGTGGCCGGCACGGCGCTTCCGATGGTTCTCTTCTGGCAGACCATCGCGCTTGGCGGTGTCTACACGGCCGTCTATTACGCGCTCGCCTGCTTTCTCTTCCAGAACAGGGAGCTGTAGGAAATTCAAATGCAAGAAACCGAGGTTGTGAATGGTTCTCCATGACCGCTTCTCGTTCAGCCTTTACTTTTTTCTTTCCCATGTCCGGCATCCTCAACCCGCTCCGAAGTCTGGTGGCATTGCTGATGGTTGCTGTTGCGGGGGCCTTCCTCCTGCCGTGGCAGATGGAACTGCAGCGCCTTTCCAAGAAGGCGCGTTTCCGGACGACAGCGCTCGATCTCTCCATCAGGGAACAGATCGGCCAGTCGGGCTTCATCGCCGCCCTGAGCGGGTTTCGTTCACCGGTGGCGGCATTTCTGTGGATTGATGCCCACATGGCCTGGGAGAGGACCGAGTGGGGTCGCATGGAGGCACTCTTCAATACGGTCACCACGCTGCAGCCTCACTCGCTCCTCTACTGGGACATTGCTGCCTGGCATATGGCCTGGAATGCCAGCGCCGCCGCCCAGCAGGACCGCAAGCAGCAGAGCGAGGTTCTGCGCGAGCGAGCCCGCCGGCAATACATCGAACTGGGACGTGATTTCCTAGAGAGGGGGATCCGGAACAACCCTGACAGCTACCTCCTCCAGGAACGCCTCGGGATCCTCCTGCGCGACAAGGTCGAGGATCACGACGGGGCCGCCAATGCCTTTGCCAGAGCAGCTTCCCTTCCGGGGGCCCCCGCGTACATCGCGCGTTTTGCCGGATACGAGGCGGCAAAGGTGCCCGGTCGGGAGAGGGACGCTTACGATCGCCTGCTCGCCCTTTATAACGAGGGGGGGAGGATGAGGGCGCCGAATCTCACGCACCTCCTTCGACAGCTTGAGGAAAAGTTAAACATTCCCGTCGGACAAAGGATCAAGGCGCCCGCTCCTTCCGGCGTTCCATCCCACCCTTCACGCTGATGCGCTGCGCTATCTTGGGAGACATTCATGCCAACCTGCAGGCCCTCGAGGCCGTGCTTGCCGATGCGCGCGAGTGTGGTTGCCTGGAGTTCCATGTTCTGGGCGACGTCGTTGGTTACAATGCCAAGCCCGCCGAGTGCCTCAGGATCGTGAGGGATCTTCCTGGCGCCTGTGTTCTCGGAAACCATGACCAGGCTTCCTCGAATGATTCCTTGCTGGCCGGCTTCAGTGCCAATGCCACCGCCTCGATCGCCTGGACTCGGCAGCAGTTGAGCGTGGAGGAGAAGGCGTGGTTGGCGGCCCTCCGCCCGCAGCGCCAGATCCGCAACACGACGCTTGTCCACGCCACGCTCGATTCCCCCCTCTCCTGGGGATATGTCCGCACCAACGCCGATGCGGAGATGAGCCTGGCCTGTCAGAGCACGCCGGTCTGTTTCTACGGTCACACCCACGTGGTGAAGGCTTTTGAGAAAGGTGCCGGGGAGATTCTTCTCTTTAAAAACGAAGAAGAGGGGATCCAACTCTCACCCCGACAGAAACTAATGATCAATGCTGGCTCCGTTGGACAACCGCGTGACGGCGATCCCCGTGCGGCCTACATGATCCATGACGAGGAGAGTGGGGGGCTGTGGCTCCGTCGCGTCTCGTATGACGTCGAGGCTGCTGCCGCTGCCATCCGTGCGGCGGGGCTTCCTGAAAGGTTGGCGACGCGCCTATCCAAGGGTGAGTAATTCACACAGCATGACCGACCCGCGTCGCATCCTTCTCGTGAAGCCGAGTTCCCTCGGCGATGTTATCCATGCCCTTCCCGTGGTCTCGGCGATCCACCGCCACTGGCCCGAGGCCGAGCTTCGGTGGCTGATCCATCCGGTGTGGCGTTCCCTTGTTGAGGGGAATCCGGGGGTTTCCGCAACCATCCTCTTTCCCCGCGACAGGTTCCGCGGCGCGGGGGGATGGCTCCGCTCGCTGGCTTGGCTCCGCACGCTCCGCGACTGGAAGCCCGATCTGGCGATCGACCTTCAGGGACTGCTCCGCAGCGCCCTCTTTTCGCGGTTCTCCGGAGCCGTGCGCGTCGTCGGCCTCTCCGACGCCCGCGAAGGGGCGCGTCTGCTGCACGGCGAACGCGCGACCGTCGATGGCAAAGCCCATGCGGTGCATCGCTATCTTTCGGTGCTGGATCATCTCGGGATTCCCATGCCGGAGAGACCCGAATTTCCCTTGCCCCCGGGTAGCTTGCCCGAAGGATTCCATGACTCTCCGGGCTACATCGTGCTTCATCCTTTCGCGCGTGGCCAGGGGAAGAGTTTGTCGGCGGATCTTGTCGGGGCGTTTGCCCGGGGGGCCGCGCCGGCCCGAGTCATCCTTGTGGGGCGCGGAACCGCGCCGGAGGGATTGCCTGCCAATGTCCGGGACTGGAGCAACCGCACCGACCTCTTGGAACTGATCGCGATCCTGCGCGGTTCCTCCTTCGTCGTCAGCTCTGACAGCGGGCCGATGCATGTGGCGTCCGCGCTACAACCCCCGCGGACGCTGGCCGTTCATCTCTGGAGCGATCCGCTCAAGGTCGGACCATGCTTTCCCGAATCCCTGGTCTGGAAGAACGGACGTGTCGTCTGCGTCGCGAATCTGGACGATTCCTTCCGCCCCGAGGGTCGCGCCCCGACCGCCGCAGAAATGGAGGATCTCGGACGCATGGCGCTGGGGGGCGCGGATGAATCCAGAAAGATGAAGGGTGAAAAAAAGGGGGGGGAGTCATGACCCCCGCCTGAGGCCAAGCTATTCTTCATCCTTCCT
>Ga0136644_10001369_pt1 | contig 19436 bp, 15 predicted proteins | sample C_130820_EF_Meta_FD_94780 | JGI IMG/M metagenome (GOLD analysis project Ga0136644, IMG submission 94780) | Freshwater microbial communities from Lake Croche, Canada to study carbon cycling - C_130820_EF_MetaG (v2) (version 2) | ecosystem: Environmental > Aquatic > Freshwater > Lake | place... | reverse complement strand
CGGTCGGCGACCGCAAGGGCTGGGACCAGTACGGATCGGCCATGACAGCCAGCCGACAAGCCATTGTGCAACGTCACTACGCGTTTGTATAACCAAATTTATTATACACACAAATTAAATTGTTATTTTATTTATTTAACAAAAAATAATTGTATTATCAAACATTCAAGTCCTGTTCTCGCCGAAACCACGCAGCACGCAAACCCGTTCATCGGCTGCCAGAGGTGGAACCGATAAAAATGTTCTTGTTATGTTCTGTTTCCGTGATTATGCTCCTCCATCATTGTTTAGGGAGGGGCGTGTTCCTGTGCGTGCGTTACAAGCGGTTATCCGGTCGAAGGTGGCATTGCCGATCTATATGACAGCCGTCTCGGCGGGTTTTCCGTCGCCGGCGGAAGATTATGTCGAGGGCCAATTGGACCTGAACGACCATCTGATCCCGCATCCCTCTGCCACGTTCATGGTGCGGGCGGTGGGGGATTCGATGACGGGGGCCGGGATTTTTTCCGGCGACATTCTGGTGGTCGATCGCAGTGTGCAAGCCCGTCACGGCTCCATCATCATTGCGGTGCTGAATGCCGAACTGACCGTCAAACGGCTTTACCGGCGCAAAGGCATTGTGCGGTTGGAGGCAGCCAATCCGGCCTATCCTGCCATCGAGATGTCGGATGGATCCGATCTGTGTTGCTGGGGGGTGGTCACTGCCGCCATCCACCAGTTCGATCCGCGTCCCGCACGCCATGTTCCTGCGGGGGAAGGATGAGCGGCCACTATGGGCGCGGTTGAAATCCTGTATAATCCCTGCGGTCAGTCCGATCTGTTTTCATTTGGAGGTTCCATGCAAAGACTTCACCAGAATGCCCGCCGCAGCCGCGCCATCATTGTCAACAATATGGCCTACCTGTCGGGCCAATATGCCGATGACACCGATACCGGCATCCAGGGGCAGACCGAGCAGATCCTTCACAAGATCGATGTGCTGCTGGCCGAGGCGGGGACGGATCGCAGCAAGCTGGTGCAGGCCAGCATCTGGCTGAAAAGCATGGACGACTATGACGGCTTCAATGCGGTGTGGGATGCCTGGGTCATTCCCGGCCACACGCCGACACGCGCCTGCGGCGAGGTGAAAATGGCCGATGACGATATGCTGGTCGAAATTATTGCCGTGGCTGCCCTGTAACAACAGGATAGAAGGATCGGATCGCCACAGGTTTGCCATGCCCCTTTTCGCACTTGTCGATTGCAATAACTTCTATGTCAGTTGCGAGCGCCTGTTTGATCCCGGGCTCGAAGGCAGGCCGGTGATTGTGCTGTCCAACAATGACGGTTGCGCCGTGTCGCGATCGGCCGAGGCCAAGGCTTTGGGGATCAGGATGGGCGTGCCGCTGTTCAAGATCAGAGACCTTGTCTCCTCGCAACAGGTCGTGGTCCGCTCGTCCAACTATGCGCTGTATGGCGATATCAGCGCGCGGGTCGATGCGGCTTTGTCGCAATTCAGTCCGCGGATTGAAAACTATTCGATCGACGAGAGTTTTCTCGACCTATCCGATCTGCCGTCCGGCTGCGATCCGGTGGAGCTGGGGGCGCGCATGCGCGCAACCGTGTTGCAATGGGTGGGGATCCCGACCTGTGTCGGGATCGGGCCGACCAAAACACTCGCCAAGCTGGCCAACCATATCGCCAAGACACACCCGTTGATGAAAGGGGTCTGCTATTTGCAACCTGACACGATTGACGTGTTGCTGGCCGCCGTCAATGTCAAGGAGGTCTGGGGCATTGGCGGCTCCTATCTGGCGCGCCTGAACGCGATCGGCGTCCAGACGGCACTGGACTTGAAGCGGCTCGATCCTGTGCGGGCGCGCGAACTGCTGACCGTCGTGGGACAACGGACGGTGCAGGAGTTGAACGGTATTCCCTGTTCGGATCTGGAGCTGTATCCCAAACCCAAACAGGCCACCGCTGTGACCCGTTCGTTCGGCAAGCCGGTCACGGTGTCTGGCGAGATGGAGGAAGCCGTCAGTTTCTATGCGGCGCGGGCGGGCGAGAAGCTGCGCAGGGCCGGGCAGGAATGCGGCTATCTGAGCGTGTTCATCCGCACCAATGTGTTCAACAAGGATCCCAAATATTCGGCCTCGCGCGCTATCCGTCTTCCGTTACCCACCAATGACAGCCGGATGCTGGTCCATTATGCCCTGCAGGGTCTGGCGTCCATCTGGCGGGAGGGCTACCGCTATGCCAAGGCAGGCGTGATCCTCACCGAGCTGGTCCGCGAAGGCACGGGGCAGGGACAGCTGTTCCAGCCCGCCCCTTCCGGCAAAAGCAGTGCGATGATGCAGGTGATGGACCAGCTCAACAAACGGATGGGCCGGGGCACGGTCTATCAGGCTGTCACCGGCATCAAACGCGATTGGTCCTTGCGTGCCGAACACCACTCTCCGCGTTATACCAGCCGCTGGACGGATTTGCCGAAAGCCAGGTGTTAAGGGTTGAACCGGTTGAACGCGGGCCGCAATCCGGTCAAGATGATCTTCGCTAGCCGTACCGGCATGGCAGGATCGAAGATCTCGCCCAGACAGGATGGGTGTTCCACAATTTTGCTTGATATGATCCGAAAATGGATTTGTGCCGTTTGTAAAGGGGGGGCAGCATAGTTGCATGCCCGATCAGGGACAAAAAAATGGATATTGTATCGATTGAATTTCTGTGGGCCCTGGTGGCCATCATCATGATCGATGTGGTGCTGGGTGGTGAAAACGCCTTGGTGATCGCCATGGCCGCGAAACAGCTGCCCGAGGATTTGCGCAAGCGCGCCATGCTGTGGGGCACGCTGGGGGCGGTGGCGACGCGGTTTGTTTGCGTGGCTGCGTTGACCTATCTGCTGCTGATCCCGGGCTTGCGTCTGGTCGGCGGCATCGCCCTGATTTTTATAGCCTGGCGGCTCACCTCCAGCTCGCATGACCACGATCAGGTCAAATCGGCGACAACCTTCTGGGGAGCCATGGGCACCATCATCATGGCCGATGCCGTGATGGGTCTGGACAATGCGCTTGCCATTGCCGGAGCTGCCGGTGGCAGCTGGCTGTTGATCATCATCGGCCTTCTGGTCAGCGTGCCCATTATCCTGTTCGGCAGCACCCTGGTCGGCAGGATCATGGAGCGTTATCCCGACAGTGTGTTTGCCGGTGCCTTCGTTCTCTATGTCGTGGCGATCAAGATGATCATGACCGAACCTTTTGTGAAGGCCCATGTCGATCCGATGCACGATCTGGGCGAATTTGCTTTGCCCTGGGTCGGAGGGCTGGTGCTGACGGCCAAGCAATATTACCGCACTCGCGTGGCACGTTCGGCCTGAGCCGCTTTCGCTTGCCTCAATGCACGCCGAAATAGGTGGCGATCAGCTTGGGGTCGTGGATCAGCGTGTCGGCAGGTATTTAACGGTTGGGCTTTTGAGAAGTCACTGATTGACAAAAGCACCCGCAGAACGGCTTCTGCGGGTGCTGTGATGATCGCTGTGTCGGGCCGGCAAAGGCCTTGCGGCTCAGGCCAGATCGAAACGGTCGAGGTTCATCACCTTGGTCCAGGCGGCGACGAAATCATTGATGAAGGTCTTCTGTGCGTCGTCGCAGGCATAGACTTCGGCCAGCGCCCGCAACTGCGAATTCGAACCGAACACCAGATCGACACGCGTGCCGGTCCATTTCACCGCACCCGAAGCCCGGTCGCGCCCTTCGAAGACATCGCCTTGTTCCGATACCGGCTTCCAGATGGTCGACATGTCGAGCAGGTTCACAAAGAAATCATTGCTGAGCGTATCGGCCTGTTTGGTGAGCACGCCATGCTTGCTGCCGCCTGTGTTGGTGTTCAGAACACGCAGGCCACCGATCAGCACGGTCATTTCCGGTGCCGTCAGCGTCAGCAACTGGGCGCGATCCAGCAGCATCTCTTCCGCCGAGACGGTGAAGACAGTTTTCTGGTAGTTGCGGAAACCGTCTGCCACAGGTTCCAGCACGGCGAAGGATTCCGTGTCTGTCTGCTCCTGTGTCGCGTCGGTCCGGCCGGGGGTGAAGGGGACGCTGACCGCATGGCCGGCCTTGTGCGCGGCCTGTTCGATCGCAGCGCAACCACCCAAGACAATCAGATCGGCCAGCGAGACCGCTTTACCGCCGGTCTGCTTGTCGTTGAATTCTTTCCGGATGGTTTCAAGTGTCGCCAGCACTGTGGCGAGTTCCGCAGGCTGGTTGACCGCCCAATCCTTTTGCGGGGCCAGCCTGATCCGTGCCCCGTTGGCACCACCGCGCTTGTCGGAACCACGGAAGGTCGAGGCAGAGGCCCAGGCCGTTGTGACCAACTGGGTGATTGTCAGTTTGGAGGCCAGCAGCGCGGATTTCAGGGTCTTGATGTCCCCGGCGTCAATGACCGGATGGGTGGGCGCGGGCAGGGGATCCTGCCACAGCAACTCTTCCTGTGGCACCAGTTTGCCGAGATAGCGCGCGCGTGGCCCCATATCGCGATGGGTCAGTTTGAACCAGGCGCGGGCGAACACATCGGCAAATTCATCGGGGTTTTCAAAGAACCGCTTCGAGATCTTGGCATAAGCGGGGTCGATCTTGAGGGCGAGATCGGTGGTCGCCATCATGGGCGCATGGCGCTTGGCGGGGTCATGGGCATCGGGCACCGTGTTCTGGGCACTGGCGTCCTTGGGGGTCCACTGCCAGGCGCCAGCCGGGCTTTTGACCAGTTCCCAATCGTAATTGAACAGGTTTTCGAAATAGTTGTTGTCCCACTGGATCGGGTTGGTGGTCCATGCGCCTTCCAAGCCGCTGGTGATGGTGTCGACGCCTTTGCCGCTGCCATAGCTGCTGAGCCAGCCAAGGCCCTGCGCCTCGATGTCCGCACCTTCGGGTTCGGGGCCGACATATTTGGACGGATCAGCTGCGCCATGCACCTTGCCGAACGTATGGCCACCGGCAATCAGCGCCACGGTTTCCTCGTCATTCATTGCCATGCGCGCAAAGGTTTCGCGGATGTCTATGGCCGAAGCCAGCGGATCGGGCTTGCCGTTCGGGCCTTCGGGATTGACATAGATCAGACCCATTTGCACGGCCGCCAGCGGGTTCTCGAGCTCGCGATCCCCGCTGTAGCGCTTGTCGCCGAGCCAGGTCTCCTCATTGCCCCAATAGATGTCTTCTTCTGGCTCCCAGACATCGGCGCGGCCACCGGCGAAACCAAACGGTTTGAAACCCATCGATTCCAGCGCACAATTGCCGGCAAAAATCATCAGGTCGGCCCAGGACAGGCTATTGCCGTATTTCTGCTTGATCGGCCACAGCAGGCGGCGGGCCTTGTCGAGATTGGCGTTGTCGGGCCAGCTATTGAGCGGGGCGAAACGCTGGGTGCCGGAGGAGGCGCCACCGCGTCCGTCTCCGGTGCGGTAAGTGCCGGCACTGTGCCAGGCCAAACGGATGAACAGAGGTCCGTAATGGCCGTAATCGGCAGGCCACCAATCCTGCGAGGTGGTCATCAGCGCGAAAAGGTCGTGTTTGACGGCGTCGATATCGAGCTTTTTGAATGCCTCGGCATAATCGAAGGACGGTCCCATCGGATTGGAGAGCGCAGAATTCTGGTGCAGGATTTTAAGATTGAGCTGGTTGGGCCACCAATCACGGTTCGAGGTCCCACCCGAGGTGGTCCGTGCATGCGCGCCGTGCATCACCGGACATTGGCCTGATTTACCTGAATCATTTCCGCTCATCTGTTTCTCCACCTGTCGCTCGATTGGTCACACGGATCAATAAATAGAAGCCATTCTGTCACGGATGCTGACTTATTCTCAGGGCATCAGACTTCAAACATAAACTCATATGGTGACAATACAGTAAAAATGGAAGAGCCACACCCTGTTTCCGGCGGGCACACACGAGCAGAAAGGGCTGAAATGACGAAAGGCGCCCCCAATGGTGCGCCTTTCGCAAAAATCAGCAATATTCAGGACGTCTTCAAATCAACCGATTTCGATATGGCCACCCAATTCGACAGTATGGCCGGGAGGTATCCGGTAGAATTCGGTGGCCGACAGCATATTGCGGTGAAGTGCGATGAAAATATGGTCGCACAGGCTGCGCCACAGGCTTGTCGAGTTGGAGGTCAACCGCTCCCGCCCGATGAAGAAGGATACATCCGCCAGTTTGAGATGGAATTCCTTGATGCGGATCTGCGCCAGCACTCGCGGGATTTTGGGTTCCTCGAAAAAGCCGTAGGTCACGCTGACCAGGTAGATATTGTTGCCGATCGCCTCGATATTGATCCTGTCGTCATCCTTGACATAGGGCGAGCTGGTGGTTCTGACGGTCATCAGGATCACGCGTTCATGCAAGACACGGAAATGCTTGAGATTGTGCAACAGGGTTTGCGGCACGACCTTGGTGTTGGGTACCATGAAAATAGCGGTGCCGGGGACGCGGGGAGGATGGTCCGGCGTCATTTTGGCCATGAATTCATCCAGTGGCGTTGTGTCACGCCAGCGGGCGGCGAGCAGGCGTTCGCGGCCATTGATCCAGGCAATCATCACGAAGAAAATCAGACCGGCCATCAGAATGGGGAACCAGCCGCCTTCCATGAATTTCAACAGGTTGGTGCCAAAGAAAATCAGGTCGATAACCAGAAACAGGCCAAACAATGGCAGGGCCAGCGCGGGTGACCAGTGCAGTTTGCGGATCATCACGATGCAGGCCAGAATGGTCACAGTCGCCATGGTGCCGGTCACGGCGATGCCATAGGCCGCACCCAGACTTTCCGAGGTCTTGAAGCCCAGAACAAGCGCCACCACGGCGATGAACAGCACCATATTGACCTGGCTGACATAGATCTGGCCGATCTCGTCCGACGAGGTATGGCGGACCCTGATGCGCGGCAGATAGCCCAGCTGCACCGCCTGGCTGGTGATCGAGAAGGCACCCGAAATCACGGCTTGCGATGCAATCACGGTGGCTGCCGCTGACAGGACAACCATCGGGACCAAGGCCCAATCAGGGGCCAGGAGGTAGAAGGGGTTTTCCAGAGCGGCAGGATCTTGCAACACCAATGCCCCCTGACCCAGATAGTTGAGGAGCAAAGAGGGCAATACCATGATGATCCAGGCGCGTGTAATCGGTTTGGCGCCAAAATGCCCCATATCGGCATAGAGGGCCTCCCCGCCTGTTACAGTCAGGACAACCGCACCCAGCACCGCCGCGCTCAGGCCGGGGTGTTCGAACAGAAAAAGGACGCCGTAACGCGGGTCAAAAGCCTTCAATACAGCGGGATTACTCAGTAATCCTTTGAGCCCCAACAGGGCCAAAACCAGAAACCACACGACCATGATCGGTCCGAACAACCGGCCGATGGTCGCCGTGCCGTGCCGCTCGATGGCGAACAACGCGGTAATCAAGGCCAGAGTGATCGGAATCACATAGGGTTTGAGCAGGGGGGTTGCGACTTCCAGGCCCTCGATCGCGCTCAGAACTGAAATGGCGGGGGTGATCACGCTGTCGCCGTAAAACAGCGATGCGCCGATCAGTCCGATACACATCACCAGCCAGCGCATTTTGATGGTATCGACGCAGCTCAAGGCCAGTGCCGTCAGGGCCAGAGTTCCACCCTCGCCCTTGTTGTTGGCCTGCATGATGACCATCACATATTTCAGCGTCACCACCAGCAGCAAGGACCAGATCATCATGGACAGAATGGCCAGCACATTGACCTCGTTGACCCCGCCAGCCGCCTCAACCGACTGTTTGAAGGCGTAAAGCGGCGAGGTGCCGATATCACCGTAGACGACACCGAGCGCGCCGAGCATCAGGCTGGCTTGCGTCGATTGCTTGTGACCGTGATGGCCGGCATGAGCGGAGGGGTGGTGGTCGCTGTCGGCAGTGTTGGACGTGTGACGCATAACAAACCTTGAATGATCGGGGGCACAAGAACGCAAGGGGGAGGAGTCGAGCCGTCACTCCACTATTGCCGCAAAGCCCAAATGCATACTTGGGCCGGATAAAGTTTCTCGTCCGTTTCGGATAAGTTTGCGATAGGGAAAAACAGAGTTCGATATAAAGAATTCATAAAGATCACCAGTTTCGGGCGACCTTGCCGCACAGTTCCGCTATAAGGAAATGCCGTTGGAGTTCGGGACTGAATCGGGATGCGCATATCTTTGCTTTTTTCGCGCACATGGCTGTTGTCGCGGCCGTGGCCTGTGAGCCTCTTGCTGGCCCTGATCTGTGTGACCGCGGCAACGCTGGCGGCACTGGCGGTGCAGACGCATTTCAATGTCTATACGCTGGCCAATCTGTTCCTGCTGGCGGTGCTGGTCTCGGCTCTACTGGCCGGCATCAGCGGCGGATTGATGACCGCTTTTTGCGCGTTTCTGGCCTATAATTATTTTTTCATTCCGCCGAAATTCACGCTTTTCATTGCCAATCCCGATGATTTTTTTGCGCTGTTCATGTTTCTGGTTACGGCTTTGGTCACCGGCGGTCTGGCCGGAAAAATCAGGGAACAATACCATCTGGCCGAACTGCATTCGCAATGGGTGCAGTCATTGCTGGCCCTGACAGGGCAATTGGCGGCGGCCTCCAGCCAGTCCGAGATTGTTGCGGTGATCCGCGGTGAACTGGCGGCCCGCTGGTCGGTCCCCCACCACATTGTCACGCTTTCATCTGAGGGCGATTGTTGCATCCACTCCTACCCCGAGGGTGAGCCATTTCCAGAGCTCTCGGGTCATGAGGGCTGGAATCCCGAGCTGATCGAGGCTATCGTGCGTGAAGGAAAAGCGGGGCCGGACAGGCTGTCGCTGCTGTTGCGTCCGCTGCATGGATCGGTTGTGCTGGTTATTGTCGGGCTCGCCAGGCATTTCGCGGCCGGAAGCGAGGCGCGACGGTTGCTCGATGCCATTCTTGCGCAGGCGATGATCGCCTTCGAGCGTGCCGCATTGGTGCAGGACAACGAGGCAGCGCGCGCCCAAACCGAAAAGGAACGGCTGCGGGCCAGCCTGCTCTCCTCGGTCTCGCATGATCTGCGGACACCTTTGGCCTCCATCATCGGTTCCGCCTCAACCCTGCGCCAGTTCGAGGCGACGCTGGAACCTCAGACCAAGCGTGAACTGGCTGAAACCATCGAGGACGAGGCGGTGCGCCTCTCGCGCTTCATTGACCATCTGCTGGCGGTGACGCGGACCGAGTCCGGTTTTGTCGGGGAAGCCGAATGGTTCGATCTGGCCGAGATCCTGCACCCGACGGTCGAGCGGGCGCGGCGGTATTTCGACCGCCACAGGATTGTTTTGAACATGCAGCCCGATCTGCCCCTGTTACGCGGCTTTCCGTCGCTGGTCGAACAGGGTTTATTCAATCTGATTGAAAACGCGGCCAAATATTCGCCGCCAACTGGCACTATTACCATAGCCTTGCGACGGGACGGGGCTTGGCTGGTGGTCGATGTCAGTGATGAGGGAGCCGGCATTGCCAAGGCCGACCAGGCAAGAATTTTCGATAAATTTGTCAGGCTCAAACCCGACGAGCGGCAGATGGGAGCCGGATTGGGCCTGACCATTACCCTCAATATTGCGCAACTGATGCACGGTGCGGTCTCGGTCGAGAGCCCGCTTTCCGGGGGGCGGGGATCGTGCTTCACTCTGCGCTTTCCGATCCCGAGCGATCCCGTGGAGCCGTCTCTGTCATGACCCGCAAATCATTGATACTCGTGGTGGATGATGAACGCCAGATCCAGCGGTTCCTGTCGCCGAGCCTCAAGATGGAGGGCTACGAGGTTGCATTGGCCAGCAATGCTGCCGAAGCCCTCGACAGCGTGGCGCGCGAGCATCCTGCCCTTGTGGTGCTCGATCTCGGTCTGCCCGACCGTGACGGGAAAAGCGTGATTGCCGAATTGCGCAAGAAACACACGATCCCGATTATCGTCCTGTCGGCGCGTGATGACGAGGCCGAGAAGATTGCCGCGCTTGATCTGGGTGCCAATGATTTTATCGTCAAACCCTTCGCAATCGGCGAATTTCTGGCCCGTCTCCGCGCCGCTTTGCGGCAGCATCACGGGGCTGATCCGGCCCGCCGCCAGTTCCGCTTCGGAGATATGCTGCTGGATGTCGAGCATTACCAGTTGAAGCGGCAGGAGCAGGAGATCAGCCTGACACCCAAGGAATTCGAACTGTTGCATCTGCTGGCCCGCCATGCCGGACGCGTGCTGACACACGGCTTTATCCTCAATGCGATTTGGGGGCCTGCCCATATGTCTGACATGCAATATCTTCGCGTGTTTATAGGCCAGTTGCGGCAGAAGATCGAGCTTGTCCCCTCCGAGCCGCGATTGATCCTGACCCAACCGGGGGTCGGCTACAGGCTGGTTGATATTGCGCCCGACGAGGCGGCTTCTTTATGAATTGCTTATGGTCGGGGACACATTTCGTCATCGCATTTTAATGGTCTTGTACGCCATGGTGTCATGGATTTCTTTCTGTTTCATGCCCTCTGAGTTGACGGATATCGCGATGCTCGACCATCCAAGCCAGCCCGCCCAAGCAGCCCGTGATGGCCGGAAATCCTCCCGCCCAGAGGAGCGCAGCGCACAGTATCTCCAAGCCATGATCGGCGATATGAGAGCTTTGCTGTCACGTTCGTCCGGTCAGGAAGAGGATTTGCCGTGTGTTCTGGCGGCCAGCATAGCCATGCGTTATCTCGAGACCCGGAACGTGACGCCGGGTGAGCTGGTTGAACTGGTAACGTCCTTGCGCGAGGCTTTGGCCCATGCCCCTTTGCTACGTTCCAAGCCGCCAGCCGTGCCCATCGAACAGTCGGTTACAGACGACTACATCATCTGTCTGGAAGACGGCCATCTGTGCAAATCGCTGCAGCGCTATCTCAAGAACAAGTTCCGGATCAGTCCGCAGGCCTATCGGCTGAAATGGGGATTGCCGTACGATTATCCCATGGTGGCGCAAAACTATTCCCGCCGCCGTGCCGAGCTTGCCCGGACCCATCAATTGGGACGATATCAACGCGACAAGTCGGGAGCTTGATATTGTCGTTTCCATGACATCTTTTCTTGGAGGCAAGCAAGAACCCGCCTCAAGCCGCCCGGTCTTTTGGACATTGTTTGAAATCAATATCGGCGCGCTGACGGGCCCTGTTCTGCCCTGATTGTCGAACAGCGGTGATGGTGCTACCAGATTCGCAATGGAGCGGCGGGGGCAATTAGCCACCCCTCTGTCCCTTGATCGAGGCTGGCTGAAAGCACAATAATCCGCGATGATCCTCCCTCCCAATGCCCGCACTGTCTTGAAACAGGTGTTCGGCTATGACGATTTCCGGCCCGGACAGGCCGAGGTCATTGCAGCCATTCTCGGCAAGGCTCCCGTTCTGGCGGTGATGCCGACCGGCAGTGGCAAAAGCATGTGCTATCAGTTGCCCGCTTTGCTGGATGGCGGTTTAACGGTTGTGGTCTCGCCGCTGATCGCACTGATGCGTGACCAGGCCCAGCAGATGCGGGCGGTCGGGGTGGCGGCCGCCACGTTGAACTCCAACAATACGCCCGAGGAAAATGACCGCGCCTGGGAATTGCTGCGCTCGGGCGAGTTGCGGCTGCTGTTTGTGTCACCCGAGCGGATCGCCATGGAAGGGCTGACCACCTCGCTGGCCCGCTTGGGCGTGCAACGGGTGGCTGTCGACGAGGCCCATTGCGTTTCCGAATGGGGTCATGATTTCCGTCCTGAATACCGGCAAATCCGCAAGGCGATCAACGAGATGGGCGCTCCGCAGGCCATCGCCTTCACCGCGACCGCCGACCGGGCCACACGCAACGACATTGTCGAGCGGCTGTTTGCATCGAAGCCGCAGATCTTTGTCCATTCCTTCGACCGCCCCAATATCGATTTGCGGTTCGAGCCGAAAGACAATCCACGCCGCCAGCTGGTGGATTTTCTGGCCCGCCACCGTGGCGACAGCGGCATTGTCTATTGTGCCTCGCGCAAGAAAACCGAAGCTCTCGCCCTCTATCTGGAGGAACAGGGCTACCAGACGGTGGCCTATCATGCCGGACTGGATTTGAAGAGCCGCAACGACAATCAGGACCGCTTCCTGCGCGAGGACGGCATGATTGCCGTGGCAACCGTGGCGTTCGGCATGGGAATCAACAAGCCGGATGTCCGCTTTGTCGTGCATGCCGATATGCCGGCGACTGTGGAGGCCTATTATCAGGAAATCGGTCGGGCAGGGCGCGACGGGTTGCCGGCCCGGACCCTGACTCTGTACGGGGTCGAGGACATTGCCTTGCGCCGCCGCCAGATCGACGAGAAAGATATTGCCCCCGACCGCCGCGATTTCGAGCGTAAGCGGTTGCGCGCCCTGACCGGCTTGTGCGAGGCCATCCGCTGCCGCCGCCAGATGCTGCTGTCCTATTTCGAGGAGGAGGCACACCCATGCGGCCGTTGTGACATCTGCCGCGGTCAGGTGGCTTTGTATGACGGCACCATCGACGCGCAAAAAGCCCTCTCGGCTGTGGTGCGCACAGGGCAAAGATTCGGAGCGGTCTATCTGACCAATCTGCTGATCGGCGAGGCCACCGACATCATGCAGCGCAATGGCCATACCGACTTGAAAACCTTCGGGGTCGGCAAGTCGCTGTCCAAACAGGCCTGGCAGGCCATTTTTCGGCAGTTGTTTGCCGTTGATGCCCTTGAAGCCGCCAGCGAGGAGCATGGGGGATTTCGCCTGACTCCGTTGGGCGATGCGATCCTGCTGGGCCAGGAGACGATCCAGCTGCGGGTGCATGCGCCGCGCAGCCCGACACGTCCCAAAGGCTCACCGAAATCGGTGCAAGCAGAGACGTTGGACGAGGCCGATTCGTCTTTGCTGGTCCGGCTGAAAACCTTGCGGCGCGACCTGTCGCGCGAGGAAGGCGTGCCGGCTTTCATGATCTTTCCGGACAAGACCCTGCTGCAGATGGCCGAGGAGCGGCCCCTGTCGCTCGCCGAGTTGGGCCGCATCCACGGCGTGGGGCAGCGCAAGCTGGGTCTCTACGGCGAGGCCTTTCTGGAGATCCTGCTGGCATCTTGAGGCTTCGGCTTCTTTGCTTTCCGCCTTCTGTTTGTCTTGTCGGCGGAGCGGGGTATACTGGTTTCAAGGCTGGTTCTGCCCGCTTCCCCTTTCCTCCGCGGCACCATCGGGAATGATCGATGAAAGTCTTCGCCAATCGGGCCGTGCATTGGCTGTATCAGAAGCCGCTTTTGCTTGTTATCCTGACCACCTTGATGTGGAGCGGTAATGCGCTAGCCGGCAAATTGGCGGTCGGCCAGGTTTCACCGATGATTGTGGTGATGATGCGCTGGGTGCTGGTCAGCATCGTGCTGGTCGTGTTCTTCCGCCGGTTGATTCTGGCCGAATGGCCGTTGCTCAAAGGCCGCTGGGTCTATGTGTTCTGTATGGGCGGCATCGGTTTTACGTTTTTCAACGTGGTGTTCTACATCGCGGCCCACCTGACCACAGGCGTCAATATGACGCTGCTGCAAGGTGCGGTTCCGGTGTTCGTGCTGGTGGGGGGCTATCTTGTCTATCGGACCCCGATCAATGCCTATCAATGGTGCGGATTTTTCGTCACCATTGCCGGCGTGGTGACCATTTCCGCGCGGGGCGATCTGGAGATCCTGCAGCATCTGACCTTCAATCTTGGCGATATCGGCCTGCTGGTGTCCTGCCTGTTTCTGGCCGGCTATGTGCTGGCCTTGCGTCAAAAGCCGCGAATTTCCGGCATGGCGCTGTTTGCTGCTTTTGCCCTGTGTGCCTTTGCGTCCTCTGTTCCCTTTGTGCTGATCGAAAACCGGATGGGTCTGACCCAATGGCCGACCCTCCTCGGCTGGGGCATCATCGCCTATGTCAGCCTGTTTCCGTCTCTGCTCGCGCAGATCTTCTTTATCCGTGCCATCGAACTGATCGGGGCAGGGCGCGCCTCGCTGTTTACCAATCTTCTGCCGGTGTTCGGCGCATTGCTATCGGTGCTGGTGCTGGGTGAGCCCATCGGCCTCTATCACGCCGTTTCGCTGCTGCTTGTGGTCGGCGGCATCATGATTGCCGAGCAGGTGACATGGAGCAAGCTGACTGGCCAGTAATCGTGCGCCCGTCATCCAAGGGCAAAGGCCTTACAGGGCCTTGTCCCTCACCTTGATCGTATAGTTGACATAGCCCGTTTGCGCACGGCCTTTGCGTTTGTTGTAGAGAATTTTGACCGTCATGGTGTCCGTCCCGACTTTTTCGGGAACAATGACAATGACATTGTCGTTATCGATCTTCGCCTGGACAAATTTCGGCTTGATCATGATTTCGATCGGTTGGTTCAGGCCGTTCTGGAACAGATAGTCTTTCGAGCAGCCGGTTTGATCCGTCCCGATGCGCGCGGATTGGACAGTCATTTCCCAAGTAATACTTTTGGTGTCGCCCTCGTTGCCGAACAAGCCAATGGGTGGATGGTTGCAATATTTCTCGGCCTGGGCTGCCGTAACGGTCAAGCAAAATAAAACAATCAGCAATTTGCGCATTTGAGGGCCTCACAACAATTCCAGCACAGTATGGAAATACATTTTTTCCACGTGGCTCGTCCTGCGTTTTACCGGTGACTTGATAGATAAGCCAGACAAATAGATACTAGCACCAACCCGATCGGCAGCCAAGATCAACCTCGTCGGGCCCCTTCGAAAACTGTGGGTTCGCTGGAAAAGCGATCCTGCGGTGAGCCAGCATTGTCAGAGCCAAAAAACCGCATGTCCATCAATTCCCTATCAACGGTGGGCTTGAAATTCCCTTTTTTCTCAATCCGGATTTTTGGTGTCCCGCTTATGAGAAATTATCGCAGCAATGGCTGGCTTTGCCGTCCTGAGCCGTCATTGCGGCGTGTTTTGCTGGAGGGGCAGGCGCTCTAGTTTACATTCATTCTAATGTTTTGCCGGGCATATGATTTATGTTGCGTTTAGAATTATTCTAAGCGCATTTAATAGGGCATTATCCTTCACAACAGGTGACTAATGCGTCCTGCCCTTACCCGTTTCACTGCTCTCTTGCGTTCGCGTGCTCTGCCATCCTTGCGTCTTGCTGTTGCGGCCTGCCTGATCGGCGGCGCTTTCCTTGCGGGGTCGCAGGCGGGTGCCCAGGAGCTCAATCTCTACACCGTGCGCGAGCCGGGCCTGATCAAGCCGCTGATTGCCGCCTTCACCGACAAGACGGGCATCAAGGTCAATACGGTGTTCATGAATGACGGTCTGGCCGAGCGGGTCGAGGCCGAAGGGGCGCGCTCGCCGGCCGATCTGCTGATGACGGTCGACATCGCCAAGCTGCTTGAAATTGTCGACAAAGGCCTGGCGCAGCCTGTGCGGTCCGCCACATTGGAAGCGGCTATTCCGGCGCAGTTGCGCGATCCCGACGGACGGTGGTTCGCGCTGTCGCTGCGGGCGCGGCTGGTCTATGCCGCCAAAACACGGGTCGATGCCCAAGCCATCACCTATGAGGAACTGGCCGATCCGAAATGGAAGGGCAGAATCTGCATCCGTTCGGGCCAGCATCCCTACAATACCGCCCTGATTGCCGCCTATATCGCCCATCACGGCGAGGCGGCGGCTGAAACATGGTTGCGCGGCGTCAAGGCCAATCTGGCGCGCAAGGCGACGGGCGGCGACCGCGAAGTCGCCCGCGACATCATGGGCGAGTTGTGCGATCTCGGCGTAGGCAATTCCTATTATGTCGGGCTGATGCGCTCGGGCGCGGGCGGGCCGGATCAGGAAAAATGGGGGCAGGCGATCCGCGTCCTGCTGCCCGTCTTCAGCAATGGCAGCACCCATGTGAATGCCTCAGGTGTGGTGCTGGCCAAATATGCGCCCAATCGGGACCAAGCGATCCGGTTCATGGAGTTTCTGGTGTCGGACGAAGGCCAGAAAATCATCGCCCAGGCCAATTTCGAATATCCGGTCAAGGCAGGCGCGCCGATGAGCCCGCTGATTGCCGAATTGGGCGAATTGAAGCCCGATACATTGCCACTGGCCGAGATGGCCAGACACCGCAAGACCGCAAGTTTGCTGGCCGAGCGCATTGGATTTGACCAATAAGACCTTTATAGGAATGAAAGGCGGGTGCTTGCTCCCGCCTTTTATCGTTTGCCGACAGCTTTTCCACTGTCCGGAAAGACCTGTGGCACTGCCCGCGAGAAGCCAGGAAACGCACGCCCATGCCAGTGGATCTGCCCCCCTCACGCCCGTCTGGGCGGCCTGTGCCGCCGGCCGCGATTGCGTGGTTCAGGCATGGCGGAGCTGCGGGCTGGATACTGGGCTCTGGCGTGATTGCTTTGCTTGTCATGATGCCGCTGCTGGCTTTGCTGGTGCTGGGCCTGCGCGGGTCGGGCGATCTCTGGCCGCACCTCCTGGCCTTTGTGCTGCCCGAGGCCATCGGCACAACCCTGCTGCTGCTGGCCGGCGTCGGCGTGATGGTCACAACCATCGGCACGCTGACGGCATGGCTGGTCACGGCCTATGAGTTTGCCGGACGCCGCTGGCTGGAATGGGCCCTGCTGCTGCCTTTGGCGATGCCGACCTATATCATTGCCTATAGCTATCTCGATCTGCTGCATCCGATCGGCCCGCTGCAAAGCGGAGTGCGGCATCTGATGGGCCTGAGCTCGCCGCGCGATCTCGTGCTGCCCGATATCCGCTCGCTGGGCGGTTGCATCCTGCTGTTCGGTTTTGTGCTCTATCCCTATGTTTATATTGCGACGCGGGCGATGTTCCACATGCAGGTCGCAAGTCTGGTCGAGGTCGCGCATACGCTGGGCGCAGGACGCCTGGGCGTGTTTGTCCGCGTGGCTCTGCCTCTGGCGCGTCCGGCCATTGCGGTCGGCACCAGTCTGGCGCTGATGGAAGCCGTCAATGATGTCGGTGCCTCCGAATTTCTGGGTGTGCGCACCATCACGCTGTCGATCTATACGACATGGATCAACCGCTCGAACCTCGGCGGAGCCGCACAAATCGCCTTGCTGATGCTTCTGGTCATTCTGGTTCTGGTCGGGGTGGAACGCCATGCCCGCCGCCATCAGCGCTATGTCGGTACCGCCAGAGAGGGCCGCAGGCTGTCGCGCCAAACCCTGCCGCCTGTGTCCGGACTGTTGGCTTTTGCAGCCTGTGCCGCGCCGGTCGTGCTGGGCTTCGGAATGCCGGTGGCCTATCTGGCGGTGGAAGCCGTCGCGCGGTTGCGGCAGTTCGGCCTTTCCCCCGATATTGTCAGCCAGACCCTGCACAGTGTCGGCATCTCAGCGCTTGCGACAGTGATTGCGCTGGTGCTAGGGCTGGTGCTGACCTTTACCGTGCGGCAGAACGGCACGATGCTAACCCGCCTGCTGCAACGCCTTGCCAGTTTTGGCTATGCCGTGCCCGGAACCGTGCTGGCCCTGGGCCTGCTGTCGCCTTTGGCGTGGCTGGACAACGGCCTTGACGCGCTGTCGCAAGCCCTGTTCGGGCATGGCAGCGGCGTGTTTGTCTTCGCCTCGGGCGGAGCCTTGGTGACGGCCTATGTCGTGCGCTTTCTGACCATGGCGGTCGGCGGGCTGGAGACCGGCTTCCAGCGGATTCCGGCGTCGCTGGATCAGGCGGCCCGCACCCTCGGGGCCAATCCGCTGGAGCTTCTGGGGCGGGTGCATCTGCCGTTGATCCGTCCCGCGGTGCTGTCAGCCGGCCTGTTGGTGTTTGTCGATTGCATGAAGGAACTGCCCGCCACTTTGCTGCTGCGGCCGCTGAATTTCGAGACACTGGCCACCCATGTCTATGGCGAGGCCTCGCGCGGGACCTATGAGGATGGCTCGATCGCCGCACTGGCGATTGTGCTGTTCGGTCTGGTGCCGGTGATGCTGATTGCCGGATTTGGCAAGAGCGGCCAAACAGTGACACAATCTTCCCTTGAAACCGATCGGAATGGGACGGGATCATGAGAGCCATGTTTTCTAGATTACCCGGAGCCGGGGCCGGAGCCGGGGTCGGAATCGGGGCCTCTCTCCTGCCGGACGAGGAGCGCTGGTTGCCGCGAGGCCGCTGCGCCGGATTTCTGGTCATCGAACAGTTGCGCCACCATTACGGCGCGTTGCTGGCGATCGACGATGTGTCGCTGACGGTCGCGCCGGGCGAGATCCTGTGCCTGCTGGGCGCCTCGGGTTGCGGCAAATCGACGCTGTTGCGGATGATTGCCGGAGTTGAGCGGCCCGACCGGGGACGGATCCTGCTCGACGGGCTCGAGGTCTGCGGCGCCGGTTCTTTCGTGCTGCCCGAACAGCGCGGCGTTGGTCTGGTGTTTCAGGACTATGCGCTGTTTCCGCATCTCAGTGTTGTCGAAAATGTCATGTTCGGTCTGCGCCATATGCCCAAGGCCCAGGCGCGCGCGCTGGCGATGCGGGCGCTGACGCGGGTGTCGCTGGCCCGTTATGCCGATGACTATCCGCACCGGCTCTCGGGCGGCGAACAGCAGCGCGTGGCGCTGGCCCGCGCTTTGGCGCCGCGGCCGAGCGTGATCCTGATGGACGAGCCCTTCTCCAATCTCGACCAGCGTTTGCGCGAGACGATCCGCGAGCAAACTGTTGCCTTGCTACGTGACGAGGGAATTTCCGCGGTGGTTGTCACCCACGACCCCGAAGAAGCCATGCAGATTGCCGATTCCATTGCCCTGATGCAGGCCGGACGCATCGTGCAGACCGGCACGCCCGAACATCTGTACCACCATCCGGCCAGCCTGTTTGTTGCCCGCTTCTTGTGCGATATCAACGAGATCGCGGCCGAGTGCCGCCACGGGCAGATCGACAGCCCGCTGGGCCGTTTTACGGCTCCTGCCCAGCTGGCTGACGGGCCTTGCGTGCTCTGTATCCGGCCGCAGGCGATAGTGCCGGATCCCGCCGGTGTGGCGGTTGAATTCGTATCGCGGCAATTTCTGGGGCATGACGACCGCCTGCGCTTGCGCCTCCCGCACACCGGGCAGATGATCCATGCCCGCCTGTCATATGCCGTCCCGCTCAAACCGGGCCAGACTCTGTCTGTCAGCATCGTGGCGGATCAGTTCATGGCCTTTGCCTGTTCCTGAGCGGCGCGTGTTGCCATGGTATCTTTTGTTGTGTCTGCCTCGGGGTGGCTTGAGGCCCTAATAGGGCGAGACGATGGGCTGCGCGAGAATGCTGGCATTGACCGCGAATTTGGCGATAGCGGCCGCATTGATTGTATTATTTGCAGTCGTTTCAGGGGTCTCTATCCCTGATGCCCCATTATTGCTCAGGGTCCGCAATTTAGGAGTGGTATAATACCTCATTGGGAAATATGTATCCACATAATCATTGTAAGTATATGCTGCAACTTTTTTAGCAATGATGCCACTAAATCCAGAAATAGAATAGGT
>Ga0136644_10001367_pt1 | contig 19450 bp, 11 predicted proteins | sample C_130820_EF_Meta_FD_94780 | JGI IMG/M metagenome (GOLD analysis project Ga0136644, IMG submission 94780) | Freshwater microbial communities from Lake Croche, Canada to study carbon cycling - C_130820_EF_MetaG (v2) (version 2) | ecosystem: Environmental > Aquatic > Freshwater > Lake | place... | reverse complement strand
GGGGTCGAGGCGTGCCGGCATTGAACAGCGTCGGCGTGGCATGCGTGAGGAGCTTCTTCGACAGAAGATCATAGGTCTCGAAGGCCTTGTCCAGGTCGGATCCCCAGAGTGCCAGAGAGACGCGCATCCACATATGCTGGGGCCTCTCTAAGACCACGCCGGCCGTATCCTTTAGAAGATAGGACTTCTCTAGAGTCTTGAAGCCGAAGTAGTCGAACTCGTAGTCGCGGTCGTGCTTGATATAGGCGTCAATGGCGGCCGCATTTGCCGCCGTGACGGCAACGAGACCATCGCTGAGGTAAGAGAGAGGCTCACCCGTCTTTGGCATGATCTGGGTCGATAGCGTTGCCACCACCTTGGAGAACTCGGCGACCGTATTCTTCTGGTGATTGCTGACGACGATTCGGGAGGCTAGCGTGCCCCAGTCGGGGTGTGTCGTGCAAAGAGAGGCAGCCATCTGAGCAGCGAGCTCGTCGAGCTCAGACGTCTTGATGCCGTCGATAATACGCGCCAAGACCTGCTGAGATAGGATGTCGGGGTTCACACAGAGGCCTCGGGAGGCCTTGCGGATCCGCTGTAGGACCTTATCAAAGGAAACGGTCTCAGAGTGACCGCTGCGCTTGATAACTTGCATACTATAGGAGTTCATGGGGTTTTAGTGCTTTCAATATCCGCAGCTCGCGGGGGCAATTTTACTTGCGGGTGAAACGACTCTTCCGCTTTAAGAGTGACTTGCGGGTGCGCCTAGCCCCACCTTTTTGCGATGACCAGAATAAAGCAAAATCAGTATAGATATCATCAAGGCCTCGTTTATCCAAATCAGTATCAACTGCAGGAGATTTATTAAGAAGTGCCTTGCATAGGGCAATATAGGCCTCTAAATCATTCTCTTGATCCCGCTGTTTTGGATCTATCGTCGCTTCTCCGAAATCGAAAAGAAGAACCTTACCCTTCTTTGTAATATAGATATTATCACCTTTAATGTCTCCATGCGTGAGCCCGGCCTTAAAACAAAAGGCGAGGGCTTTCGCAACGGAGGCAAGAATCCTATGCACCTCAGCCCTACTGGCACTCTTACTGAAATCGACCAAGTCCATTCCATTAACATAGTCAAAATCGATATAGACCGTTTTACCATGGCCAAGAAGATTTCCCTCGCGAAACGGCAATATATATTTACGCCAATCCTCTTGCTTTAAGAGTTGTTTATAGGCCTTCAGTTCGGTGACAGTAGACCGAAAAATCTCACCGTCCTTTCTGAGGGCGACCTTGCGAATCCCTACGACTTTATCATATTGTTTGATAAAAAATACGTGGCTACGATATTTAGGATCTGGAAACATATCCTCTAGAATATTTGTTGAGCTGAGAGGACCAAGGTTATTTGCATCTTTTTGTGGAGGAGTGACTAAGGGTGTATTATTATTTGGGACAGGGCTCTTTGGTCGTCCTATGCTAAGCATCCTATTAAGCCTCCACCTTCTTTACAGGAATACCCCGTAGCAGCTTCTGCTGCGTAATGATGCGCGACGAAATGCACATCGTCTCCAGCTCCTGCAGTAGCAGCTTATACGCATACGGAATCTCAATGGCCGAGAAGCTCGTCGAGTTGCCGCAGCCCTTACAGGACCAGATGCCCTCCTTCGGATTCACCACCGCGATCAGGCCACAGTCGCGACAGCTCCAGCAGCGGAACAGATCCGAGCACTCCATGAAGCGCTCCTTGGTGAACTCCGAGATGCCGTGGGCGGCCACACAATCACGCTCCATTTCACCGAACCGGAGACCACCCTCGCGCGCGCGGCCCTCCGCCGGCTGGCGCGTGAGCATGACGAGCGGCCCCGAGGAACGCGAATGCATCTTATCTGCCGAGCAGTGGCGCAGGCGCTGATAGAAGCACGGGCCCATGAAGATGCTCGTCTCCATTTGGCGACCCGTGAAGCCGTTGTACAGGACCTCATTACCGCCGGGCTCCATGCCGAGATCATCGCGCAGGATCTTCGTGATGCCCTCCAGTGTGACATTGTTGAAGGGACTGCCGTCGCCGAGACAACCCGTCTCGCGCCCCATCTTGCCGAGCAGCGTCTCTAGCAGCTGCGCGATCGTCATACGGGACGGGATCGCGTGCGGGTTGATGATAATGTCGGGAACCATGCCGGACGCCGTCGTGGGCATGTCCTCCGGGTCCAGGATCATGCCACAGGTGCCCTTCTGGCCGTGGCGTGACGAGTTTCCAGTCCAGACACAGCGGCCATTGCGGCGAACCATAAAGACCTCCGTAGGAACACGTAGGCAATAGACCTTGCCATGAAAGTCCGTGATATCCTCGCGCTGTCCACTCTGGCTCGCAGCATGCCCATGATTGAGAGTTGGGCGAAGACGCGTGCGACGAATGCCAATATCCCACGCATCGGCAGTCGTTGTGATTACACGACCATCGCGCATAGTGGATGTAGATCCTGCCAGATAACGTTTCGTAGCATACGACGTATATCCTGCATGCTGGCATAGGATCTGAATATCATCTACAAGGCCAACAGATGAGGTATAATAGTGAAGAGAACTAGCGGTCTCATGGCCATCACCTAAGCAGAGGCCTTCTAGAAGCATCTTGCTCTGGTCAGCCGAAAGGCCAAAGGCCCACTTAGGCAGGCGCTTATTCGTCGCGCCTACACTGAGTTCATCCAAACTCTCTGCGAGAGTCCTCTCGTTGATAAAGAACTTGAGCGACTTCGCATTCAGATGAAAGGCGAGGCCAAGCGTCCTACAGGATTCCTCAAGGGCCTTCTGTACACGCGACTTATTTGCGGCAAACTCGATACGAGCAATATAATCATCTTCCTTGATATATGCCCAGCCCTCAGCAATCCAGATACCAAATAGAGTGAGCCAGGCATCGGCGTTTACACCAGCTGCAAAGTGATAATCACCAATATCAATGTCGACTGGCGCCGTAGCAACAGGGCCGTCACACTGGAAGCGAACACGCTTGCCGATCATATCCTTTGCCTCAATCAGCCCATATTCAGAAGCATCGCGCATCTGAACCCACATACGATGATTCAGGGTTGTGTGAAGACTGACGCCCTGTGTCTCAAGCTCGTACATCTGGCCACTGTGGTCAAATACCATTGTCTCAAGCGGATGTACGTATTCAGTGGAGCCCGTGGCACGGTTGAGCTGTGCCACCTGGTCATCCACAGTTACATCCTTAATAGGAACCCAGCCGCGACGCGTCAGAACATCGTGATCCTCCGTCAGACAGAACTTATCGCCGATCTCTGGAATGCGATCCTGGCGCACACGGACCTTCGCGAAGCTGTAACCCTCGCCATTTCGATTCTTGAAGGTGCGATCGACCCAGCCGGTCTCATTATTGCGCATTGTCTTCGAGACATCGCGGAAGCGCTTGGCGCCCGCGGGAATCACCATACCCGTCGGCACGCGCAGCGGCACCACCTTGCCGATCAGAATGTCGTCAGTGTCTACGAACTGATTCTCGGGCACGAAACCGGTCTCGTCCAGCTTCTCGTAGTTCGCATTCTTCATTTGGCGCGTCATGGCCGGATCAGGGCGCTGGAAGCGCTCCTCCTCCCCCGAGGCCTGATTCTTGCGCTCCTCGTCCTTGTACGTGCGGTAGAAGATGGAGCGGAAGAGGCCACGGTCCAGAGAGCCACGATTGATCATGATCGAGTCCTCCTGATTATAGCCCGTGTAGGTCATGATGGCCACCACGATGTTCTGGCCAGAAGGCATGGCCTGGGCACCATAGAACTTGCTCATGAAGGGGCTAACGAAGCTGACCTGCGGATAGCACAAAAGGTGAGCCATGGCGTCGAAGCGCTCACGATAGTTGAGCGCATACATGCCCATCGCCTGCTTTCCCATCGCGCAGTTCGATGAGAAGATGCCACTCGTTGTAATGAAACTGTGATTGTCATGAAGTACTGTGATATCTGAGATAATGCAATTCTCAACTTCCACTACATTTTTGATAGGAACAAAGATTGCCGATCCCTGTGTATAGGCAGTCGCCTGCCACCGCTCTAGGTGATAAGGGCGTAGAACAGTGTCCGTGCCCTGCTCTCGGATTAGTTCAGCAATAAGGGCAGATTCCGACTGCTTCCGCGTGTCATACCGCATACCAATCTCAGTCCAGAAGCGAAGTAGATTTGCCTTAGAGGCCTGGAAGATATAGCGAACTTCCACGCGATTCTCTGCCATAATCTTGTCCTCGAGCATGTGCGCATCAACGCCAAACTCGCCAAACAAGTCTACGATCTGACTCATGAACGCATAGAGATCAGGTACGTTTCCAGGAGTTGCCTGCTGTGAAGTCGTGTTGCAACAGATTGTCACAGCGTTGCCAATCACATTTGCGCGGAACTTGCAGCCATCGCCTCCGTGAAAGGACGCTAAGAACTCGCGCTTCGTCATCTGAGACCCCTGAGTAATCCACCCTGGGATTGGGGTACGTGGTAGTTCAACCTTATTACCGGTGTGAATACCAAGGGCAATAAGAAGGCTTGGTAGAGGGCCATTGTGCTGAACGAACCAAGTGTGCCGCTCACTGCCGTGAAAGCTGCGAATCGACTCGCGAACCGATACACGAGGCATACTTAGACAGACCACGTCCTCCTCTAGACGCTGTGCTGATTCAGGGCTACTGAAGTGGGCCTGGAACTGTGGGAGGGAGTATGTATAGATTGTCTCGCCACAGCGCTTCGTCTTTATATAAACATTGAGCGATCCGTCGGATAGGGCAAGGCCCGCGATACGTGCTAGAATGTTTACACGGGAATCACATGTATTGAGTGGAAGAAGGCGTGACTCCGTAAGGGCGTCGGCATGTGCTATAAGCATAGACTCGTGGATGCCCGCTGCACGACCGTTGTCAAGAAACTGCTCGCGTGTAAGGATTGTCTTAGGCGCCACCGTGATGTCAGCATGGCATGGCTCCATCGAGACTGCTAGCAAGTGTGTACCAGGGATGAGATCCTTTACCTCAACCCAGCCATGATTTGTCATGAGTTTGTGATCCTCTGTTGCCCGAATCTTACGGCCACCAGAAGCCTCCACCCGATAGATGAGTTTATCTGTCGCACGCACATAATGGTTCACGACTCGTGTAGTCACAGTCTCTAAGGTCTGTGGATTGAAGCTGAGAACAGAATCGCCTACCCGCACATCCGCAATCTGCCGTTCAGTTCCATCTGCCATTCGAACCATCTCATCGATGGCAAGGCACTGATATGAGTTACGCGGCGACTGATTGTGGTCCGGAAAGGGGATGTTGGAAGCCAGAGTCCCGAGCGCCGTGCTCGGGTGAATCTCCACGTGCGTGTAGTCCTCCTTCGGCCGATCCACGATATAGGAGGCCTCCATGGCGATGTAGGCGGCCTCCGTCTCACCCGGGTCAATGTACTCGATCAGGTTGTGACCACCCGGAGTCGTCCATAGAATGAGTCGCTCCCACGTCGTGATTTCCGCGACGGCTTTCGAGAGCGCGCCTGTGGAGTCCGCGGCGATCTCGCGCATCGCTGGGGCATAGAAGAGCGGCCGAAGCATCCGACCCGCCTCCGTGGTGATCCAGATCTCCCGTAGTGAGGAGCGCCAGATAATGCCCGTCTGGATGTGGATGCGGCCGGCGCGCTTGGCCGTCTTCAGCCGGTTGAGCATGCTCATGGTGTGCTCGTTGGGTACTACGCCAATCCAGGCACCGTTCAGAAAGAGGCGCGTACAGCCGTGCTTCTCGACGACCGTGGTGTCCTCGAGCCGCTTCACCGTACCCATAGTGTTGATGAACTCCTGAACAGTCTTGGCATTGCTATAGATGCTCACCATGGCCGTGGAGGACATGTTCTTCACCACACCAACTGAGTGACCCTCTGGCGTCTCGGAGGGGCAGATGTAGCCCCACTGCGTGTTGTGGAGCTTGCGGGGGGCGATCAGCTTGCCCGTCTTCTCAATCGGCGTCGAGATGCGGCGCAAATGCGAGATGCCCGAGATGTAGTTGAGGCGATTCAGAACCTGGCTTACACCGATCTTGGCAGGGCCGCCAATCTTGGCCGAGCCGAAGTTGCCGGTCGCCAGCGACGTCTTCAGGCCGACCTCCAGAATAACCGACTTGATGACCTTGTTGATATTGCTGACGTTCAGAATATCCTCGAAGTGGCCGGAGGCGCGCCAGCCGCCGCCGTGGATCTCCTTTCCGAGACTGGACTTGATATCCTTGATCATCTTGGTGGTGAAGTACGTGCGGAACAGGTTCGCCATCAGGAAACCGGGCAGATCCACCAGCTTGTTCGGATACGCGTCACGGTCATCGTGGCGCATGCGAGAGGCGGAGACCCAGAGAACCTTGCGGGCCATGTGGGCGAGGAAGCAGGCCTTCGCGTAGCTGTGGGCCGGCGTGAGGCCGACGTGGGGAAAGAGCTCCAGCTGGAGAATATCCTCGATCTTCATCTGCTTCGTGATGCGCGACGACCAGCTATTGACGTGGACGGAGAGCCAGGCGAGGGCCTGCTCCTGGGTCTGGACCTCACCGGCCTCCTGGATGCTCTCATCAAGAATACTGTCGAAGGCGTGATCGAAGTCCGGGCCAAAGGGTCCGAGAATCAGCTGGCAGATGTCGGAGTCCGCGAGCACGCCGAGGGCACGGAAGAGGATCCAGAGCGGGATGTCCGTCTTGATGCGCGGCATGGTGGCCCGGAGCAACTGGAGAATGGGATTCTTCGGATGGTACATGATCTTCACCGCGTTCGACTTCGGCACCTGGTCATTGTCGGGGCCAATGGACTTGACCTCAATGACCTCGACGTCCTTCGTCTGATTGCGGTTGTTGCGGAAGACCACTGGTCTATTGGCCGCCATGCGCTCCTGCGAGATGATGACGCGCTCGCCGCCGCTCACGATGAAGTAGCCGCCGTAGTCCTCGGCGCACTCACCGAGGGCAATCGGCTCCAGATGCTTCTGGTCATGGAGGAGGCAGTACTTGGAACCGACCATGACTGGGATCTTGCCGAGGTGCACGTTCGGAAAGAGGCGCTCCTTCGTGACACGCTCGCCGCCCTTCGTGTTGTCGATAAACGTCGTCTTCACGCGGACGTCAATAAAGAGCGGCGCCGCATAGGTGAGATTACGAAGACGGGCATCGTTCGGCATCATAGGGAGAATGGCGCCGTTGTTCTCAAAGATTGTAGGCTTCCTGAGCGAAACGTTCTCAAAGTAGATCGCGACCTCGTACTCGTGCTTGGCCGCGCCAGGAGGAATATAGGCCGCGGTGTCCGCCGTGCGACCCATGAGGGCGTTGGCCGCTGAGGTCGAGAGGCCGGTGGCGGAGGCCAGGGCGGAGCGGGGGCCCGAGAGAGGCGTCTCAGGGCTACCGCGCACAATCAGAGGATTGACGTGTTGAATGATTTCGGGGATATCGATATCCATGAAATGATTGAATGACTCGATCTGGTGCGCCACGATTTGGCGCCCCTCTGTCTGCTTGAAATAGAGGTCAAGCACATGTCTGTAGGAGGGGAGCATTGTGCCTATAGGGTTCAGCGTTGCTTGGCCAATTTTGCTAGCCATAGCCTTGAACGGATATATAGGGCAACGTTTAGGCGGAGGAAAATCGAGGCCCTATATAAGTTGTAGGATGACTGTGAAAAATGTACAGGTGACGGGTGAGGCGGCGTCGACGTATGGCGGAGCGGCGGCTGGACCAAAACGCCGTTCAAGAAAACAGGGGGGCGGCGGCTCTACCAGCCCTGGCACGATCACGCAGCTGCACGCCGATCATGTTCCCGGTATAGCGGTGGTGCCCGTCGTGGGCGTGGACTCCGCTTTGACGCAGGCGGCGGCGCCTATTACGGGAGGAGGGGAAGCCACGGGAGGAGCACTCGTAAAGCGCGAACAGACGCCGGGGCCGGCCGTGAAGGTTGTCCTGGAAGCGCCGAAGAAGAAGCCGGTGGTTCTGCAGCCGAAGGCGGTACCGGCCCAGAGAAAGACTCGCCGTGCCTCGAGAAGTATCCGGGTCAGCGTGTCCGGACTCGGGAAGCGCTTGCACCGGGCGAAAACGATTCGTAAGGATGCTGGAAGCCTGGATCTAGGAGAGATCAAGAAGGCGCTGCAGAAGGCGGCTCTAGTCAAGGCGGATACGAAGGCGCCCGAGTCGATTCTTCGACAGATGTATGCGGATTACATGATGCTGAAGGATCGGGCACTCTAACGCCCGGTCCAGACTTTGGTAATAGGTAGATGTGAATAGTTGTTTTTATCAACGTATGGCACACCCCATGGGCAATACCGGTGAATATTACCAAGCAGTGGCTTCTGATATGAATGGTAGTTCAGTAAGACTGAAATGACTCTTTCAAAACTGCAGCGGTTGTATCGGGTGAGGACCATCGGAAGTAATAGGCTTATATCGAACTTATTGTTTATCATGGTAAGATACTCATGTGTTATGATGGACATTCCTCCGAAGCACCCATTCCATACAGATTTATTTCTATGAAAATCAGACAAGTCTTTGTCATGAAACACGTCTAGCATTCGTGTTTCATCGTCTCCCTGATCCCAATGATGTGCAAAATCCCATAGCATTCTATAGCCACTTATATCAAGGTTCAGGGGTTGATTTATAAATGCCGAATCGTGGAGGATGACTGCGGTGTCGAATAGTTTGTTCTTAAGATAATAATAATACGGCAGAAGTTCTCCTCTGCCCGGATATTCACTCTGGATACGAGTGGTTGCATGAGTAGGGTGGTCCGTTATATGTTCTGGGACGCTGTTATCATCTATGATGAGAATGTGGTTATCCGGATAGAAGTTTCGTATGCACTCATATGAGTTTATCCAATATTTGTTCGTCTCGGCGTTTCGCACGCTGCGTAGTATAATGAAGCCAACTGTCATTATGATATTTGGCTTCATTATATGTGTCTGTGTTTTACGCGCGTGGTACATGGTCACTGCCCGGCAGTTATGAAGGCGCTCAATTAGATTTTTCGGAAGGTACCGTCAATATAGCTACCGTGAAGTGCCAAAGTTAAGCACCCCCTTAAAGGGGGGTACTTAACTTTGGCACAATACGGATGCTGTCAAGTAGGCTAAGTTAAGAACGCCTGATAGGCGTTCTTAACTTTGGCACTTGACGGTACGCGGTATATTTTATTAAAGCATTTATCAGGTGTGATTATATGAATATTATCACATCAAACTATGTACAAGAATGTTTAAAGCGTAATGATATTAATGAACACCTCCCGACCCTTTGTAGGTATGCGTCAGAATGTTCAACTGTAGGAGAAATGGGTGTTCGCAGTGTAATCAGTACATGGGCCTTTTTACAAGGACTTCTTGATTCAAAGTCCGATACAAAATCCCTTCAATGCCTCGATATTGAAGATGTATCTTCAATACCTAATGTCATTCAAATTGCAAAAGAGAATGGGATCGATCTAAGCTTTACACAGGGTGATAGCGCTATCACACCCTTGAAGCCGGTTGATCTACTTTTTATAGACACATGGCATGTATACGGACATTTGAAGCGGGAGCTTGCTTTTCACTGCGATTCTGTAAAAAAATATATAATCATGCACGATACAACGGTTGATGCGATTGCTGGAGAGTCAATACGGATGGGTATGAATATTGCTAGTCAGGTACTTCAGTCAGGGTATCCGGAACATGAAATCAGAAAGGGACTCAAGGCTGCTATCGACGAGTTTTTGATCGCGCATCCTGAATGGGTAGTCAAAGAGGTTTTTACAAATAATAATGGGCTTACTGTATTAGAACGGTTAAGTAAATAATATGCTTATAAATGGATTATGTTTTATTGCAGCTAAATGATGATTAGATAATAGCTTAAATCTAGAAAGATTATTATTTTTCCACCAGCTAACGTGAAAGCTTATATACAATGGCACTTTATATTGCGTATAAATATTATACAGATCATCAAGAATATACTCCTCACCACCCTCGATATCTACCTTTATTAATGATATCATTAGTGGATTTATATTATTATTTTCAAGAATATTATTTATTGTCACAGTCTTTACGGAATAACAGTCAGTTGATGATTCATTATCTAGGTATATTTGAGAAGTGGAGTCATTTAGCCGAGAGTTATTTAAGAACTTATTCTTTCCAAATTTGAGAAATATATTATCAATATTATATATCGCATTATTTAATAGGGTATAGTTATTTTTACAGTTTATTTTACAGTTTGCTTTCATATCATTAAAAGATTCAATGTCTGCTTCAACGGAATACACATGCTTAGATTTACGAGAACCATACATACAAGTCGTTCCAATCCACCCCCCTATATCAATAAATATCTTATCTTTTCGTAAAAGGGTGTCAAACACTTTAAAGGTGTCTGCTTCCCAGTTTTGATAAATGTTCTTCCAGAATGGAAAATTTATATTGTTATCTGAACGTATTAAAAATAGTTCATTATTTTTATTTATTTTTATATAGTTCTTATTTATATTACTTAATATTACAGCAGATGTAGTTGATACAGATGTAGTTATTGTATTAACTATATAGTTATCATGAACATTAAATATTTGATTATCAATGTACCATGGTAAATGTTTTGCAGTAAATCTGCCAGCAACTCGTATATTATTACCAGTATTACGTTTATTTATTAAACAGAATGTTGTGTCTATATTTGCTATATACAGTTCGTATTCACTATTAGGTATTTTATTGGACCAGAACTGGGCCTCCCACGCACAAATATCCTTATTATTATGATAAATACCAGTGTACATTTTATTAGGCTCGCTTATATCTAAAGCAAATCCAATCTTATTTGATTTATATATATTAGAAAGTGCTACTAGTTCTTCAATAAAATGTATTGGAAGGTTTGAGTTAAATTCTAGATCTGGATCTGTTAAAATAAATTTATCTGGCATCTCATTGTATATGTGAGCATTATTAGTTTCATTGATGCGAGGGCCATTATTTGATGTATTATTTATTACTTTATATTTTGTATTATTTAGATACGCTATGGTATCTTTACATGTAGATTGATTGTTTAAAATATTAATGTAACCTGCGTATTCACTATTTATTTTCACAATTTGACAAATAGTATTATCGACGTATACATAATTATTATAGCATACTATAATAATAGGAGGTATTGCCATATACTATCTCATATCAATAAAACCACCTAGAGCCGACGCACGATACTACTCCAAGATGCAACCGGCCAGCATATACAACCAATACCAAACGGCCTACAAACACAATGCAGAAACCTACGGCCCCAATACGGCCGTCCTAATGCTCGTCGGAGGGTTCTATGAACTCTATGACGTGATTGACCTTAACACAGGCGAAGGTGTCACCTCTATGAAGCGCGCCGTGGATATCCTCGGAATCCAGCTAAAGCTTAAAAAGGGCGATGCGGCCGGCCAAGACGGCCTCTTCGCCGGATTCCCAAAGGATTCGCTAATGAAGTATGTGGCGCTTCTCACCCGGGAGAACTGGACCGTGGCCGTGCTCGACCAAGTGGACGCCGTAGGAAAGCAGCGGAAGGATCGGACGCTCGTCCGAATCTATTCACCGGGTACCACGGAGGCCGGCGGCAATGATGCGGTTTTTCTGGGTGGCATCTGGCTCCAAGAGATCTTCGGTGAGCCACCCAGCTTCTCTGCCGCCGCCGTGGATCTGACCACAGGCTGCATGACCACCTATTCCGGTAAGGCAACTGGCAAGCAGGATTCGTGGACCACGGATGATCTTGTGCACTTCTTCCAGGTCCATAGTCCGAAGGAGATCGTGATCTGGTGGGCCGGTGCAGCAGTCGCCATGCCCTCCGACCTCACTGTAAGAAAGGCGACTGGCTCGAACACGGCCCTCATTTATCGGCGGTTAGCGAAGGCCGTGAGCCCGCTCCAGGCCGAGGCGCTGGTACGCCAAGCCTTTCGTCTGAAAACGATGCTGCCGGTCGCCACGATTCTAAAAGCCCCCATGGCTGATCCCAAGGTCCAGGCCGTTGTGGCCCTGATTGGCTTCGTCCAGGATCACATTATGGCTGCCGTGGAGAGTCTGCATAGACCTACGGAATGGGTTCCAGAGTCGGCCGTTTTCTTAGGAAACCATGCGCTGACCCAGCTCAATATGATCGGCCTGAGGCCGGAGGATTCTGTGCTCGGCCTGTATCTGAAAACGGCCACGCCCTTCGGTCGTCGGGCCATGCGCGAACGGATCCTATACCCAATCTGTGATCCTGCCGCGCTCGAGCTCCGTTACCAACAGGTCGAATGGGCCTTGAAAACTGATCTTCGACCTGTTTTAAGGCAAATCGAGGATCTACCCCGGCTCCATCATAAGATCCGCCTTGGAATCACAAGTGCCGCCGATGTCCTTCTCTTGGACAAGTCCTATGAACGTGTTGCCGCTGCATCGGAACTCACGGCCGAATCACCTCTCGGCAGCGCTCCCGATATGGCCCAGTATCTTGCAACCTTTCACCAGATATTTTCAGTGGAAAAGGCTCAGGTAGCATCCGAAGATGCCTTCTGTCTCCAGGATGCAGTGGCCCCCGCAGTCACCGCTATAGAGGCCGAGATTGCCGCCGCGACGGCCGCCATGACTGAGACTCTGGATAAGGTCACCGAGGAGCTCGGACTCACTCCGGGCTCGCTACGCCTTGACTTCAAGGAGGTATCCGTGGCCGTTACGGGCACAAAGGCCGTTATGACTTTGGCGGCCAAGGCTATAACGAAGGGCAGCACGGGAATCCAGATTCAAAGCCGCAAGGCCTCGTCCAGCCTCGAGATTCCGGCACTCACAGCCCTCTTTCATAAGATTCTCGGACTCCGGACAAAGCTTATAGGTGCCGTAAAGGAGGTGCTCCCCGGACTCTGTGATCGGCTGTCGGAACATTCCGATGTATGGATCGCTGTGGAAACATGGGTCGCCACGGCAGATATTACGGCCACGGTAGCCCGGGTCTCAGAGTCCAATGGCTTCTGCCGGCCAATCTTGATCACCGGATCCTCAGCAGCCGTAGAGATCACCGGCCTCGCCCACCCCTTGATCGAGTCCCAGCAAACCCAGCTCGAATACGTTCGGCACAATGTGCGCCTTGACGCCGCGACGGGCGGCTGGCTCGTCTACGGTATGAACGCGAGCGGCAAATCCAGCCTTATGAAGGCGGTGGGAATCGCGACGATTCTCGCCCAGGCAGGCTGCTATGTTCCGGCCACCGCCTTCCGCTTCACACCCTTTCGAGCCATCTTCACACGTATCCTGAATAAAGACGATCTGTGGGCAGGCCTCTCATCCTTTGCCGTAGAGATGACGGAGCTCAATGAGATTCTTAGGCGCGCCGATAAGCATAGCCTTGTCCTCGGTGATGAGGTCTGTTCCGGAACGGAATCGGACTCCGCTACGGCTCTCGTTGGCGCGGCCCTCCAGTGGCTTTCCGAAAAAGGTGCCAAGTACATCTTCGCCACGCATTTGCACGGGCTGCACAGTCTTCCGATTGTCACTGCCTTGACTACACTCCGAGTCTGGCATCTACGTGTGAAGCGGGATCCGGTGACCGATCGACTCATTTACGAGCGGACGCTGCAGCCCGGGGCGGGCAGTTCTCTTTACGGCCTCGAAGTGGCGAAGGCCATGGGGCTTCCCTTGGACTTTTTGGACACGGCACACAAGCTCCGTAAGGAACTGACGGGTACTGTAGCGGCAGAAGACGCCCCGGAAAGCCGGTGGAATCCCGCCATTACTCGCGCTGCGTGCGAGGTATGTGGCGCAGCAGCCGCCGCTCTAGAAGTCCATCACGTCCAACAGCGCTCCGAGGCTGTACAGGGTCATCTAGCCGATGGGTCCTCGATGAATAGTGCGCGGAATCTGGCCGTACTATGTGAGGCCTGTCACGAGGCACATCATAAGGGTGTCATCGAGATCGGACCCGTTCAGCAAACGAGCGAGGGACCTGTAAGAAGCGTAATAACAACGAATCAGTCGCCAACGGCAAGTGATGGTGTTGTGGAACACATCGAGTCAATCCTACGGTCTAGGCCAAATGCGCCCTTGAAGCGACTTGTCTATGACCTAGAACTCGAGGGGATCAAGATCTCCGAGCAACGTCTTCGCTCTATGAGGAAGGGGCTGCAGCCGCAGCCGCTTGCGCCTGGGCCATAGCCGCCGGGGGTAGGGCGACATAGGTCATCGCCCCAGCAGGACCGGCAGGGCCCTGGGGGCCTGGAGCGCCATCAGCGCCAGCAGGACCCTGAGGGCCTGGAGCTCCAGCCGGGCCCGCAGGACCCGCAGGACCTGGAGCGCCAGCCGGGCCAGCAGGACCAGCCGGGCCAGCCGGGCCCTGAGAGCCCGCAGCACCAGAGCCACGCGAACTGAGGGCAAGAAGAACCCGAAGCTCTCGGATCTCATCCTTCATGCCATCGAGCTCCGAGCGAAGAACCTTGACGATCCGGCCAAGCGGATTCCCATTCTGGAAGTTAATGCCTCCGCCGTTCAAAACCGATGTCATTCTGTATCGACGAGGGGTATTCCCGGAGAGTATTTGAACGCACTGCCACGTGCTTAAAATTACCACTCACCATTCATACTAGAACGGCATGATCATCCCTGTACGTTGCTTTGAATGTGGTAAGACAATCGCGGATAAGTGGCGATTCTACCAGCGCGAGCTTCGGCGACTGAAGGGTGACAAGGCCGAAGAGCGCCTTTATTTCGATGGTGCAAAGGTCCCGGTCACCCCCGAAAAGCAGGTGCTGGATGCGCTGAACATCAACCAGTGCTGCCGGACACATTTCCTTACCCACGTGGATCTCATCCAGAAGATCTAATGTAACTAATAGTGATGGACTTCGTTCTACCGTCAATAACTGCGATCCTATTGGCGCTCGCTATCATCATCTATGTGTTTCCAAGACTCGCCCCAGTTATCCTCGCCTTTTTTGCGGCGGTGGCGCTGGCCTATGGGCTGTATAACCACTATTTGATGTTCGGCGGAGATTACATGGGAATGACCTTCGTGGACAAGATGCGCTCCAATGCCCCGCAAATCATGGTAGGAATCGTCGTGGTCTTCTTGATCGCGTATCTTCTGTTCGTCTTTGGATTGGGTAAGAGCCCATCGATTCCTTCTGTGCCCGAGCCCCAGCCGCCGCCGAACACCGCAACGAACCCTTTAACAAAGAGTTTTGGCATGGGCCTCAATGCGGCAGGGTTTAACAACTCACGGAAAAACACGTTCGGCAACGCTTCAAGAAACTACAATCTTCGATCGAAGGCCGTATAAGAATATCACATATTGGTAGGAATGGCACCCAGAAAGACAAGAAAGCGCCTTGCAAAGAGCCGCAGTGCCTCCATACCGGCTCTCAAACAATCCTTCGATTCCTTGAATCAGGCGGTCAATGATATTCTTAGGAGCCCCGCCTCGCAGAAGCAGCGTGTAAAGAAGTTCCAGGAGGTTTGGCGCAGGATTTTTGGCCGCCCGGTCGATGCCCTCGCCGCCGAGGCCTACCTGAAGGTGAAGTCTCGTGGCCACTCGCGGAAGCAGCGGGGTGGCTCGGCGGCGCTCGCGGGCGCCCCCGTCGACTTCCAGGTTCGCCCCGGAGTCGACGGCGTCTACGGCAGCTTCAATCCGTATGTGGGCAGCGGCTTCGGTTTCGGAAACATGATCAATCAGCCCGGTATGTTCCAGTCGCCGGGCTACACCACCCAGGTGCCCGCTGATATGGGCTCCAATGCCTTTATGAAGGGCGGATATAAGAAGGGTGGTGGCCTAATGCAAGCCGCCTCCGATGCCCTTTTCAGCTTGTCGACGCGCCCTCTTCCTGCGGCACCGCCCACTACGGGTCTGATCCTAGCCCAAGATACGGCCCTCGGTCGCCCCCAGCCGCCACCTGCCGCACCTGAGCAGAATCCGGGCCTGTTCAACAGAATGTATTGATCACCGTATAAGTAACAATACCCAAATATAAGATCTCTCAATGAGGGCTCTTATGTATGAACGAGACGGTTAAAGAACGTGACAGCAATCACATGTAGGAATAGATGGAGCAGTTGCGCGGTGATACTGCCCGAGAGATGGCCGAGCATCTCATTAATCGGTATTTCAAGACACAGGCCTATCCGTATACGAGACACCACATAGAGTCCTATGATCAGTTTCTCAGCCAGGATCTGCCGGCGATTATTGCCGCCCGCAATCCAATCCAGCTTCTCCAGAGCCAGATTGGCACCACGGGCATCTATGCCTACCGGGCGGAGATCTTCGTAGGGGGTCTTACGGGCCAGCGCCTCTATATTGGAACGCCCTCCGTCAGTCTGAAGGACTCGGAGGAGATCCGTCTCCTGTATCCGAATGAGGCTCGTCTCCGGAACCTCACCTACGCGGCAGTCGTCGAGGCCGATATAGTGATCCGGCTCACCTTAGCGAAGCCGCAGTCATCCGGACCACCTGTCATGACGGAGATCCTCATGGACCCTGTGGCGAATCCGACCACCTATGGATATCTAGCACGCTTCCCACTCTTTAAGATCCCGATCATGCTCCACAGCCGCTACTGTGTGCTCCATTCGAAGCCCCAGGCCTTCTTACGGGAGGCCGGCGAGTGCGTCTATGACTACGGCGGCTACTTCATTATCGAGGGCTCCGAGAAGGTGCTCGTGACGCACCAGGAGCAGGCCTTCAATACGCTCTACGTGACACCACAGGAGCGCGATCCGAAGCTGTCCGTTTATGCCACGATTTCCTGCCTGAACGCCACGACTCGCCAAGTGAAGCGCGTGGCCTTCGGCCTGGCGCGCCGTGAGGGCACGCTCGCCGTCAGCCTCCCCTTCGTTAGAAAGCCGTTGCCCGTCTTTCTCCTGTTTCGCGCGATGGGTGTCCAGGCCGACGAGGACATCGTGCGCCTTATCTTGCCGAACCCGACCGCCGCCGAAACTAAGATCCTGGAGCCGCTGCTCCACGAGTCCATCGTCGACTCCTTTCCCTTCCTAGACACCTTCTCGGCGGTCCAGTACATTAAGACAATGACGAAGGGATTCTCGGAGGCCCACGTGCTCGATATTCTCCACAACCAGACCTTCATTCACGTGGAGAATCGCCCGGGCGCGCGCCTCGCCTTCTTGGCCGAGTGTGTGCGGAAGATTCTCCGTGTTGCCGCGGGCATTGATCCCAAGACGGATCGCGACGACACGCGGAATCAGCGCTGTCTAACCTCCGGCGTGCTCACGCGAATGATGTTCCAGGGCGTCTTTAATAACTGGGCCAAGGCCACCGTGCTCATGCTCGATAAGGAATACAAATACAACGTCGGAATCTACCAGGACTCGAACTTCCAGAATCTGTTCCTACAGGGCACGCTGAACCAGATGTTCAAGGCCGGCATGATCACGGAGGGCATTCAGCGCGCCTTTAAGGGTAAGTGGTCGTCAGGATCCGGAGCCGGAGTCGGCGACGAGAAGACCGGCGTGATCCAGCCCTTGTCCCGTCTCTCCTACATTGACTTTCTTTCACACTGCCGCCGCGTCGTACTCGACTTCGACACCGGTATGAAGCTGCCCGGCCCCCGCCGTCTCCACACGAGCCAGTACGGCTATTTCTGTACGAGCGAGACGCCCGGTGGTGCCTCGATCGGAATCACGAAGAATCTGTCGCTTCTGGCCTCGATTTCCACGGCGACAGATCCGGCTCCTTTCGTCCAGTGGCTTCTTACAAGAGGAGGGGTCACGGCCTGCGATCAGATGACTCCCGCCACGCTTACAATGTCGGTGCCCGTCTTTATTAATAACGGTATTGTTGGATATACGCTAAGACCCATTATGCTGAAGGATGTCCTGAAGGTGCTGAAGTGGACGGGCTGTTTGCCGGCCTCTACGGGCGTCGGCTTCAGTATCCGTGATCGCCGTGTCTTTGTCTTCTTGGATGAGGGGCGGCCTCTGCGTCCTCTGATCCATTTGGGCCAGAAGGGCTCCGTGCCCGTCGAGGCCCTGCGGAAGGCGTCAACGTGGCGCGACCTAGTGCTTGGCGTATTGCCCCAGACGGCGAAGCGCTCCGTGCATCAGACGGGGTTCATCGATCCGCTCGCTGCGCCAAAGGCCCTGGAGGACTATATGGCGCTCATGCCGAACGCGGGCGTGATCGAGTACATGGATCCCTATGAAATGAACGAGGCGTATATCGCCAACTTTCCGGAGTATATCGAGGCCGAGACGAGTCATCTCGAGATTCATCCGAGCACGATCGTGGGCGCTATCAACGGCATGATCCCCTATGCGCACCACAACCAGTCGCCGCGTAACCAGCTCGGCTGCTCCCAGGCGAAGCAGGGCATCTCCCTGTATGCGACGAACTTCCAGAACCGTTTCGATAATCGGGCGGATGTTCTCTGTTATACGCAGGCTCCGCTTGTGCGCACGCTCTATTATGACTACATGGCGGACGGCCAAATGGGCTACGGCCAGAACATGATTCTGGCGATTGGCTCTTTCACGGGCTACAACCAGGACGACGGTATTGTGATGAATGCGGACTCCTTTGCGCGCGGCATGTTCAGAAGTACCTGCTACAGGACCTATGAGCTCTTTGAGGAAGACGACATGACCACGAAGACGCGGATAGGAAATCCGAAGGCCGTGCCGGGCTGGACGTCCTTGAAGCCGGGCGTCGATTACTCGAAGCTGGACGATCGCGGCATTATTTTGCCTGGATCGCTGGTGGATGAGACCACGGTTCTCGTGGGTGCCTATTTGCAGCCACAGGGCGGTGAGATGCGGGACGCGAGCCGGACGGCTCAGGTATGGACACGAGGGCGCGTCGATAAGGTGGTGGTGACTACCAATAATGTCGGACTTGCCATGGTGAAGGTGCGCGTCGTGCAGGAGCGTGTACCAGAACTCGGTGATAAATTTTCAAATCGCCATGGTCAAAAGGGCACGATCGGCATATTCGTGCGCTCCTATGACATGCCAAGGACAAAGGAGGGTATCCCCGTCGATATGATCATGAACCCGCACGCGATTCCGTCACGTATGACGATCGCACAGCTGGTCGAAACGCTCGTAGGCAAGGCCGCGGGACCTCTGGGAGCAATCGGCAATGGCACACTGTTCATGAATGACGGGAATCCGGTGGAGGCGATCGGCAAGGTCCTCAGGGATTCGCTGGGCATGGAGCCGAATGGAGAGGAGCTGATGTATGACGGCATGTCCGGACAGATGATTCCAACCACGGTCTTCGTTGGCAATGTATATGGCATGCGCCTCAAGCACCTTGTAGAAGATAAGTGGAACGCGCGTGGCGCTGGGCGGAGAGAGCAGCGCACGCACCAGCCGACGGGGGGTCGTGGAAATCAGGGTGGTCTCCGTATCGGTGAGATGGAGCGCGACGCGATCGTAGCCCACGGCGTGTCCGGATTCT
>Ga0136644_10001363_pt1 | contig 19463 bp, 43 predicted proteins | sample C_130820_EF_Meta_FD_94780 | JGI IMG/M metagenome (GOLD analysis project Ga0136644, IMG submission 94780) | Freshwater microbial communities from Lake Croche, Canada to study carbon cycling - C_130820_EF_MetaG (v2) (version 2) | ecosystem: Environmental > Aquatic > Freshwater > Lake | place... | reverse complement strand
GACATGTTTGCAGTCGCCGCGGAATTTGAATCCTGAACAAGTGCATGAGTATTCGCCACGCAGTTCGGTGACCTTGTAAATGTCGCCCTTGCTGCCTTGCACTTCAATCACACGACCCTCAGGCACTTCAGCCTCAATGTCGATCTTGAACTGCTCAGGATTGATCTTGAACCGGCGTCCACGAATGTCAATGCGAATCGGCTTGCTGAACCGTTCAGGAAGACCACGCCCATGTCGGACATACGCAAACATCTTGCTCTTGCTGTCGTCCAACAAGTAGATGTGGTTGTCACTTTTGGCATCAGCCCATTCTGTAGTTTCAGCAAACCATTTCATTCTTCAATTTCCTCTACAGGTTTATCAGGGATATTTTCTGTATCACCGTCTTGTGCAAACACAAACCCCATGCTTGCCATTGTTTCCATTTCAGTAGGTGTACAGTGAGCACGAAATACAAAAAGTCGGCAAGTAAGATTGTCCTTACTATAGTAAATTCTATAACTTACCCGTTCCACATTCAATGCGTTAGCAAGGTCGTCTAAAGAAAAACTTTCGGGCCAGTCATCATCTACACTATTACGTGTCTTTTCAAAATAAAAATCCTGCATTATTTTGTTACTCTAATAACAAAATAAGAAATGCCAAAAGCAATGCTAGCAAGGGCTCACCTACGAACACTAACATTAGTACAGCAATCCAAGCCATTATTGTTCCTTAGCTTGTTCTTGTACGATTGCTTTAGTCTTGTTGACACCGTTGTCAAGCATTTTAGCAACACCAGTAAAGCCTACTGTTGCGACTACGATACCAAGAATGAATGCGATTAAATGGCTCATGTGAAACTCCTGTGTGTGAAAATATGATTGTAGTATACTATATAAAGGTTATTTTGTCAAACTACCTTTACCCGATTCAGTTGCGTACTGTTGTCACGGTGTGCTTTAACAGTACCCTGAATTGTGTAAGTATCTCCTACTTCCAATCTATCAATATGATTGTAAGCAAAAAATACTACTTGGTCGTCACTTGTGATACCTGTGAAATAACTTGTGTTCCACTTTTGGCTGTAAACAGTTTTCAGTACTTCAATAGTAACCGTAATTTTGTCACCACTTGTACCAATGTATCCGCCGGTAGCAAATTTAACTCGTTGGTCTGCACCATCACGTTTGACACCGCGCTCGTAGCTTTGAGGCAAACTAACGATAACCGCCATATCATAATTAGAGTCAATTACATTACGATTACTAAGTACCATAGCATTGTTGTCAAACTCACTTAATTTAATACCTTTGAGAATTTTAAAAGTATATGCTTGGTAGTATTGACGAACTTTTTTACCTTGCTCACGGGACTCATCTGTAATTTGTGTAGTGTCCGCCAACAACAATTCTACTATTGAACGATTAGATTGTTTATCAGTACTACCTGCCTTGACATAACTACCATTGATACGTTGAGCCATGCAAGCAGCCGCCCATACGTCATCCGCCGCATAACTAAATGTAGGTTGTTTAGGTTTATTGCGATAGGTTCTTGTGTTTGGTGTATCGTCATCCTCATGACCAAGACGTTGAATGTCACGACTTGACCAACCTGTAACATCTGTAAATCCAGGCATGATTACTCCTTAGTACGTTTCTTTGATGATATCAAATTTATCAGCAGGATATTTTTCTTTGAACTCGTCAGACTTTACATATTCATTGTAAGACTTGGCATCAAAGAAAACCCTAGTAAAAATGCTTTGCAGTTGACCCTTAGGAGTAACTGTAAGATATATTGATTTTGCTTTACCTGCCATGATTAGTTGCTCCAAAAAGATTCGCTAGACGGTGAACAGAAATACGGGGTATCATAACGCTCCTGATATGTTTTACCAGTCATCATATTACGTTTGGTTACCCAAGTCTCACGTGCCTCGACAATGAAACCCAACTTAGTTTTTGACTCAATCACAGCCTGAATGTAGGCTCTAGTGACAGGGGCAAATTCTTCTTTAGTGACAAGACGCTTACCGCCTTTAACACGTTTATCAGATTTGTACAGTTCCAATGTGTATTCAACTAGTGCAGACATTTCAACTCCTTTAATCAATCAATACAAGTATTATATACCCAAATCCATTTATTGTCAACCTTAGGCCGCTTTTCTGAAGTAATTATAGGGCAATCCCTGAGTAAAGCAAAAGTATTCATAATCACCGTTAGCACCCTCAGCATCCATCAACCAAGCAATCACACGTTCACGATTGGTACCAGTATGCATGAGGTTAGTAATAGTATCCTCAAACTTAGCAATAGCAACTGCCTCAGCAATTTTACGTTGGGCATCCTCTTGTTCAATAGCAGTAGCCAATGAAGCAAACTCTGCTTCAAAGACCTCAAGGGTCCAACCAGAAGTGTCAACACCGCGAGGGCGAACGCCATAAGCATCCTTGTACATATCCCAATATGTGCATTGGGCTTGTTCCAACTCAGACATTTCTTCCCAAGATTTGAATTCGTTTGACATTTCGTTCCCTTTAATCAATCAATACAAGTATTATATACCCAAATCCATTTATTGTCAACCTCAGGCCATTTGCTTGAAGTAGCTATAGGGCAGACCCAAATCATAGCACAGGTATTCCCAGTCGCCATTGGCGTTGCTAGCATCCATGATCCACTTAAGCGCGGTCTCACGATTGCGAGCACCCATGCAAATGGTGTTCATAACATGCTGTTCAAATTTAGCAATGGATTCTGCCTGTTCGGCTTTGCGATGGGCTTCCTCTTGTTCAATAATTCCACCAAGGTAATCAAACTCTGCTTGGAACTCAGCAAGAGTCCAGCCCGAGGTATCTACATGTCGGGGACGAAAACCATGAGCATCCTTGTACATATCCCAGAAGGTCTCACGGGCTTGTTCCAACTCAGACATTTCTTCCCAAGATTTGAATTCGTTTGACATTTCGTTTCCTTTTCTTTACTGTCTAAGATTCTATTATATACCCAAATCCATTTATTGTCAAGTTTTGGGCTTCTCAGCACCGACGATCCCCCAATGATCTCCGTAATCAGTGACAAAAATCTTACGACCAAAAACTGTCACAAAACCATACTCACCGTCTTGATAGACGTTGACCGGATCCGGGATAATAGTCACATTGCGAACTATTTCACAGTAATCCCAGCGCCTAGTAGGAAGTGTATTTTTGAAATATTTATAATTATCACTACCTGAAACAAAAAGTTTTACCTTCATGACTAGCTCCTTTAATCAATCAATACAAGTATTATATACCCAAATCTATTTATTGTCAAGTTTGGGTAATGTAACATTAAGTATTACCTTTTGTCACAGTACTCAAACAGGATCCACTTAGCACGATTCAGTGCTTGGCGAACATCTTCAATGACCATGAAATCGTAAGAACCACCGTTATCATGGGCGATCATTTCCTGACAATCAGACATGATGCTAGCTGCCATCATAGCAGGACCGCTATGACGAAAAGTAAGACTTTGTTCTACAGCCTCACGCATTTCAGATTCGGTGACACCATACATACGAATCTCACGTTTTTGTTGGTCTGACAGTTGGTCATAAATTGCAGTCATACAAGCTCCTTTAATTAATCAATACATGTAGTATAGCACCAAATCCATTTATTGTCAAATTTTGGGCAAAAAAAAGCCCCGACTAGCGGAGCTTCTTTTGAAACTAAAAGTATTACTTTTTAGTTGTAGTACCTTGATTTACAAAACTGTACATCTTTTCAGCAGTTTCTAGAATCTTGTCTAGACCTGGATGCTCGGGCATCTTAACTGTGCTAACAATTTGATTAGTCTTTGGATCACGTTCTGCTGTCATTTCCCAACCTGAAAATTTGACATGGAAGTCATCACTAATTATATCCTTAGCCATTCCTAGAATGTCTGTGCGAATCTCATAGCCGTTTTTGTTGAATTTAACTTCTGGCATCTTTGGTGTTTCAAAATTTGACATATTTTTCTCCTTTAATGTGTGTATGTCTGTTGTGTTCCCTATGAACACGATTGAAGTATATCACTGACGCAATATACTATCAATTCTTTTGGGTATTAATAGTATTTGGACCTATCAGATTTACGATTTTCGTAAATCACTTCTCCCCAACGAATTAAAAATTCATAGAATTTGCATAAGGATTTCATAGGATAGAATCCTTTCTATGATGGTATTCTAATGTATATCGCTCTACATCACCACAGTTTTGTGGACAACGGTTAACAATATATGTTTCTAGGTCAGTCCCGTAGGTTGATTTTTTAAAGAGGTTTCTGATAACCTCTACTAGAGAGGATATCATAATTACTCAGCTTTTTTACTTGCGGCTTTGGATTTGTTTTCTTTTTCGGTGCTTTGTTTCACATAAGCATCCCAACCAGCGCCAAACCAATCAATGTTGAATGGGTTCATTATTTTCCCAACTTTGGCTTCTGAAATTGCTTTACCAGCTTCAGTAACCATGTCAAGTTGAGTTTGTACTGCGGTGTGTAGAAAACTAGATTGCTTGTTGACATAATCTGTCCAAGCCATTTGTAGTACGGGGTTTTTGATTTGCTTGGCAATGAATTGTTTCTTGCCATTTTGAATAGTGTCGATACATAAATCAAACATGTTAAACATAATAATCTCCTAATGTGTATGTGTTTAAGTCGAGTTTTTATACAGAACTCATAACTGCACTAATATTTATGCCTGACTGTGTTTCTCTCTAAACTTTTTCATTGCTAGATTTCTAGCAAGAAACAATCTAAATTTTACATGATCCGACAAGTCATCTGTATCAGCTTCGTGGTTTACAATCTTTGGACGGCTATAACCACGATGCGCCACTATATCTGGACTTGACGAATCATCGTCATTGTCATCTTCTAAATTACTTAGATTTTTTACTGGGACTTTTAGTGGCGTCTTTCTTAACCTTTTTGTCTTTCTTCTTTTTAGCTAATAACATTTTGTTACGTGCTTTATCTTGTGGAGATACTGCTGGAACAGGAGGACGTACATCTTGTGTTGTTGGTGCGGGTTTAACATCTGCGGCAAAACTTGATGCCATCATAACTGATGTTGCGATTAAACTTAATAGTAATTTCATTTTGTTTCCTTTGTGTTAAATGATATATATACAACGCCTTAGGCATCATATCCGTTGACAACTATCCACCTCTGCTTGCCCGTCTGACTACATTCGCACCACCAAAGCCTTTTGTATTTGCTTTTGGTCCTTGTTTCTTTGGTGCCTTACCTAGTCCAGGATGAAGTTCATTGTTATTCTTTTTGGCTTCGTTAGCCATATTGATAAACGGGTTCTTGCTTTTCTTTTCTTCGGTCATCTTGATATCCTTACTGATTTTAAGTAGCTGTCCAAATCACCATACAAACTAAGCATCATAGCAATCTTGCTATCATACAATCTAATGTAAGGTTTACTTTTCTTGCCTTCAACTTTATTTACACCTATATAATAGGGGCAACGCATTTTCTTCCCCAACTCAATCATATAACTATGATGACTATCTTCTGGTTTGGGTGTAAAATCATATTGGTAAAATTCAATTTGTGCTGTACGAAAATGTACATCACCTAATTCACTTAATCGCAATACTTCACTATTTGCACCTGTATACCACCAAGTACGTAATGCATTTTCTTTTGATAGGTCGGACCATGTTGGCAATTGCTTTAGTACAATTTCAGTTATTGTTTCTTTGTATGAAGGCTTAGTCATCTGGATAAACTTTTGTCCCGGTGTTCATAAACACTACGGAAAATTTATCAGTTTTAAATTGTGAGTTGAGTTTTCTGCACAGATTACGTGCATGTCCAGGATTACTAAAACTGGTCTTCTTGTATTTAGGAACACTTTCACTATCGTAGGCGTGCTGGCTTTTTAAGTTAATAGGTTGCCCGTCATAAAACACAGCCCATATACCGGCTGCTTCTACGATTTGGTCAGATTTATAAGTTACCTTATCTACTGATTCTAATATAACTGTGGGCTGTGTTCTGGACATTTACCACTTTCCGCCTTTCATTTCTACTTGCATGACCTGTTCTTTATTTTGCACAGGCTTAGATAGACTGTCCAGTTTTTCTAACGCTAATTTTGCGATTTCATCACGCAGTGCCCTAGCTTCTTCCATAGGCATGACAAACGCTTGGTTCTGTCTACCTTCCATGCTGGATACTTTATCAATGAAACGCTCAATATTAATCATATACTATTTATCACACTTTTGGCTTCATTTTCAGTCATAAACGGTCCATAATACTCATATCGTTGAATAAAAATGTATTTAGGACATAGAATTGTTAGATATTCTTGACCTTGTTTAATTGAGTACCATCCTGCGGCATGAAAACACTTGCTTCTTGCAGTCTTGGTAAATATATGAATCTTGCGTTTGATATCCAATACTGAGTTGTAAATCTTGCTACCACCTGTAGGATATGTAGCGTATACAGGATTACTGGATTTCTTTTCTTCTTTGGTCTTAACAAACTCAATCTTTGTCTTAGTAGCAATTGCTTTGGTAGTTGGATAATGTGTTATATTGTTTCCAATCTTTACATCATATCCGCTACCGTCAGCAATTACATTACCGACTTTTCTTTCACCATCTGTTACTACCCAGTATTGATTCTTTACAATTGGTTTAGCTATTAGGTTCATCATTTTTATCCTTGGTTAATTCTGCTACAAATAAGAAATGTTCGTAGGCTTTTCTAACTGCTGGTACAGTTAGTAGTTTATCTGCTTCCTCTTGCATTGCTTTGACTGCTTCCTCACATGCTTCTCTAGCACTGGGCCATTGTAGTGCGTGGTTATCTTCACCAAACGCTTTGCTTAGTTCGTTCCAGCAACGTATTTGTTCTTCTGTTAATTTTGTTTCTTTACTAGCAGGACGCATGTCAGTGGCTTTTCTAATTACCTCACTAATCTTATCCTCTGCTACACGACCAGCCGCAATCATTGGTGCATATGCAGGGTTTATATTGTAACGTGTTAATTTTCCACCTGGATAAACCTGTATTAGATGAGTACCTTTTGGTAATGCATCACTAAGTTTTTGATCGTACTCATACACGGCCCTGTATCTACGACCCACTTTTTTATAATAAGTTATTTTTTCGCTCATGTGATAATAGTATCATATTTTACGATAAATGTACAGAGTTTTGGTTAATTAATTTTTCCACATCTCATACATAAATTTGAATTTATCTTCCCAAATTATCAGCGTAACATTTCCTGAGATAAAAAGAAAGTCCCAGCCCACACCTCTTTCCCCGAAATTGCGTCTACACCACTTTACAATATCTGTTGGATCTTCTTTTTTCTTTTTGCAGTCATAGACATATTGAACTTTGTTACCTCGGTTGATATAAGTTTGGTCAATTATCTCATATTGTATTTCATCTTCTCTGACTGGGTATGGCACAAATATATCTTGAGTTTTTAGTATTGCCATTATTGATACCTTAGTGTGAACCACGTTGCTAGTGATTCTTTGTAAAATGTAAAGACAGTACAACAGGGTTTAGCTGGCCCTGAAAATCTATCATTGATACTAGGATAATATCTAAAATCAAAGTCAATGCCTTGACCATATCCCTTACTACGCAACTCACCGATTATTTCAATAGCCTGACCAGGTGACATCTCATTCATTTTAACCTCTATCATTGCGGAAACATTATCAAAAAGAAACTAGCATATCGTTCATCTTCTAAGGTAAGAGTCCAATGTTTACTAGACACACCCGGATCCCATTGTTGTTTTGCTATCCAACCTTGACCACCTATACTGTTATGAATATAATGCAATCTAGGCCCAACATTCTTTGCTAGCCATCGTTCTTCCCATGCCTCTAATCCATTTTTAAGTTTGATAGTTATTGCCATCTCATTGTAAACCAAAAAGCATCTTTGTCATCATTAAAATGATAATCTATAAAAGTAGTGAACATATCTGATAAAGTTCCATGTATTGTACATGAAAGATAACTCTTACAGTGTTCTCTAGCCCATTCTTTTGGTTCTTCTTTGTTTAGATTTCTTAGTGTTACTGTGTATCTCATGACCACCTCAACATAAACCATTCGCAATCTGCCTTGTCTCTAAACAAAAACTTAGCATTGTTTACATACCACCTATCACCAGGAGTCCATACACCGGGTGCGCCGGGTGTGCCACTGGGTCCAAATATGGAAACACACCAAGCAATCATTTCATTCCATTCAAAAGATGATATTATGGGATCAATTTGATGATAAGGAATTTCATATACATACGCTGTTCCACCATAATTTATACTACGCATTGCCGCCCATCCACCATTAGATCCATATAACTTATTGGTCATTTGCCGTTTCTTAATCACCGATTATCTTTGCATTAGTTCATTTGTGAAATTAAGTAAAAGTTTGTGATGTACGCCATCATGGTAATGTGCTTTCATCCAGCTATAACTTTCATACCAGAATGGTTGACTCTCCGGGTGACACCCAATCAATCCTAATCTGTTCTGAAATATAGCCATTGCGTCTCCATTACTATAAGTAGCAACTGTCTCAAACTTTGTATCATCGCCCACTAAAGCACATCCATCATACCAGAACATTTTGGTTGAAGTGCCTCTCCAAGTGATAGGCATGTTCTTTGCATGTGGTCTACGTGTATCAGTTCCCGGACGACTTAAGTATTGTACAGCATCTACATCATTAAGTAAAGAGAAATAGTGTGAACCTGCCCAATATGCGCCCATGCATATTCCCAGATATCGTCCACCATTATTAATGAAGTCAACCACACGCTCACCATTGTGTTGTAATAGTTTCTCGTAACTGTTGCTGTCTCCAAACCCACCGGGAACGGCTATCATATCAACTTTTTTAAAGAAGTCTTTTTCTAATGCATTCTTGGAAAATAGTTTGAAGTTGTACTGAGAATTTAAGGAACTGATAATTCCATTAGAACTCTGTACTGAGCATTTTGGGTCTGCTACGAAAAGGGCGATTGTTGGTTTCATTAGAGTAATATTTAGTCATTGAATTATTACACTATTATAACCACCTTAAGCTAAAATAGATAGCATCTTTCTCGTTTTGGAAATAAAAATCCATATAGTCTTCCGTACAAACTGTACTGAATCTATGCCCGGGCAACCCAAATTTCTCAAGAGCCCAGGCGCAGGTCTCATTCCATTTATTTTCCTCGTCATGCCAAATATTCTCTGAATTCCAGGGTAGTCTTACCTTGTACTCGTTCTTGTGAGTTTTCTCAACCATTAAGACGGAACTTCTTTAGATAGTCTTTAGCAACATCTAAGTTTTCAGCGTCATACACTGGTTTCTCTGGTTCGTCAGGTGTCGTAAAATGACACAGTGTCATATCTAACCCAAACTTACTAGCATAATAATCAACAAGACTGTCAATCAATGCACCAAGCATTTTTTCATCTAAACAATCTAGCCCTTTAATATTTAATTGGTATTGGTTGAAATCTTCATCATCATTCATTTTAATCTACCTCATTTTCGTATGGAACATCTACCCAGCCAAGTTTCAAAAAATCTTCTTCAATTTCATCAGTTATTACACCCTCGGGTACATATTTTAACTGAGTTTCACCGACACCTTCACCTATAACGTCACCTATTCCAGAACAATACCAATCCATGTAATCACCTTCTTCAAGAATTTTTGCTACAAGTCCACCTGCATAACGCCAAGTACAAGCCCAAGTTTCTTCTTTTAGAATAGGCCAAATCTCACGTTTTTGCCACTCAGTGTTGCACAATGCCGCATAGATATTTTGTGCATAGGATTTATTAGCTTTTGCTTTTGCAACAATCCAATCACATTGCAACAAATCATATTCTAAACTGGGTTTATTCATATCCACCTCAACAAAAACCATGCTTTCTTTGCATCTGATTCAAATGAAAATGTTTTACTATATCTATTGTAAAATGCACCATATTCTTTGGTCAACCAATCATTGATACTCATATCAGTTTCCCAATGAACGTTGTCGTAATAATAATCAACAACTTTTTGATACAATGCAAGATTATCAATCATTACATAGATTCCTCAAGCTTACCTGTATATGGTTCATTCAACCAACGTGCGTAAGTGTCCGCTTGTTCGCTAATCTTCTGTAAATCGTATTTACCACAAAGTTTTAAAAAGTGTACGCCGACACTAGGTGTTATTACTCTACGCACATCTTTACGAATACAATCATCAATTGCTTGTTTGATATTTTCGGGTTGTGCTGTGAGGTCAATCAGCATTTTATTTCTTTGATAGCAATCTCGGACAAGCTGTTCTTGGTTATTATGATCCATCCAACGTTGCAACATAAAATTGTTGAATTTGTAGCCCATCTTATGACGATCCTCAAATGCCTCACGAATACCTACACGATTTTTAGAACCTTTTTCGGGGGCGCGGGGATAGGCTGTGAATACGTTGTCTGATGCGTCACCTCGGACACACTTCAAAAATAATATATACTCGGGATCTTCCAATAGTTTAGGTTGTTTAGTTTTCTTATCTATTACTGGTTTACCATTATCTTTAAACACTCCATTGATTGTGACAAGTTCATTTGCGACACCCGAATATCTTGAAACTTTGTCAGTGATTAACTGGTCAAAATCTGTATCTGTTGAAATGATGTAGTGTGTATCCTCTGGATGCAGTGCAATGAATCTTGCAATCATATCATCAGCCTCAGCTTCGGGGTGTCTGAGTACACTTACGTTAGTCTTTTCCTTGATGAAATTTGTAAACTTTTCATACGTTTCCCAAAACATTTTGTTTTCTTCAACCTCAGCCTCAGTAACTGACATTGCATCAACTATACGATTCTTCTTATAAGGACCGTATACTGCCTTACGCCAAGATTTCCCCTCCAAGCAAAAAACTACATGGTCAATACCATAGCGGCGTACTGCTTGATTAACACTGGCAAGTGTCAAGTGTAAGGCCATCCCAATTTTTTCTTCAAGTGTAGAGTTGCGACTTGCAACGTGTCTAGCACGGAAGAACGTATTTGCTGTGTCGATGAGTGCGTATTTCATATGTTTTTAAATTGTATACTAGACATGGGTGCAGATACTAGCGAAAAGGGAACAACGAATCCTGAGTACTTTTCCCATCTAGATCCTGTTGGTAGACCGTTTCTAGTAAAAGATAGTTTTAACGGAGATTGTGTATTAGTGGGCCAATTGCTATACACAGCATACGGAATCAACATAAAATATAATTTGTAATTGTCTTGCCTAGAACAAACACAAACCCTAAGTGTGCCTGTTTTATTTTTAGTGCCACCTAAACTTATAATAAGTTGTTTAGCATCATCATTGATACTAGTCATAACAAATTTACCGTCCGTGCCGTCTTCCCAATCCATTGACATACTATTCAATGTGCATTTTTGCGTAAATGGCATAAACATGGATAATGCGTTTTCCCACACTGAACCCATAGAAATTTCACCAGAATTTATATGTTGTAACAGTAGTTTACTATCATGTTTAGCATAACCACGTAAAGCTAACAAATCAAATAGATTTGGGTCTGTTTCTAACTTTTTACGATAGTATTCAATATCCATGATTGCCCCTTAAGTTAATAAAAGTATTTTATAGCCTTATCGATTAAGTGTCAACCAAAATTGTAGTACTTTTGCTTTCAGTTAATTCATTAACTGATTTTTCTTCACCAAATTCAAATAACCCTGTGTTGATAATTTTAGCCCGTCGATCAGGTTTAGGTTGTAAATGATGTTCGTTATTTAATGTGACTAATGTATGGCACATCTTACATAAGCATTCAATGTTAGATTCATCACGATTTCCATTGTTACCATCAATATGATTAATGTCTAATTGTGCTGGATGTAGAATAGTTTTAGATACACAAGGAAATCCATAATGACCATCCTTGTTAGCACATCCTTGATCCAGTTTCCATTTATCAACTTGGTGTTTTCGTTTTTTCCTATGTGCCGCACAAACTTGTTTGTTTGTGTTTTTTGTTTTTGAGTGTTGTCCAACTGTGTTATTACAATTAGGCATAGAACATTTCAAGTGTTTAAGAGGTGATGCCATTAACTTATCTCCGCTCTGCCGTCACCTAAGTCACGGCGATTTAATGTCGGACGCATGAGGTCCGATTCTCTGTTAGTTGGGTCTGCTTGCTGTTGCTCATACACTTCTAAAACTGTATTGCGACAAACTTGCGTCCACCATCTATCTATGATATCACTATCTTTGTCATCCTTTTTCATCATATAACCAGCCTTGATTAATCGGGCAATGAAAATTTCATTCCAATCAAGTTCAAAGGCGCCGCTATTGATGTTGTTAGGATCAACATCAACATTTAGAACAGCAACATAGGGTTCACCTGCCTGTGTTGCTTTTTCCTTAGCCGATAGTTCAACAACCTTTTTTGGTTTAGGTTCTTTGGGTGCAGATTCAGCCTTTACTTCAGGCTTCTTCGCAAATAAGTTCTTTAGTTTGTCCAACATCATTTTTTACCTTATTTAAGTATGTATCATATAATTTAAAGCTGGCAAGATTTTTAGCCTTTGATTCACACATGATATCAAAATTATCATAGAATGACAATGCCCAGTCGTTAACAGCCTCGTTCCAATAGAAGTCACTATGGGCACGTAGTTTTTGTTTGTTAAAGCCGGCTTCAATCAGCGTACCATAATCGGGTGCGATGTGTCTGTCAAAGTTGACAAGTACATCTTCCCTAGATACGGAATAGTGCATAGTAGGGCGCACACCGCGCCAACTATCAATAACCTTTTTAACCAAGTCATCATTACAATCAATGTATTCTCCTGTGTGTATCCAATTGTGATGAATGTCCATAACGATTGGCAGTAAGTCAGCCAATTCTAAACAGTCATCTAGTCCCCAACTAATTTCTTCGTTTTCGATAGTAATACAATTACGTGCTTCTTGCGAGAGTTTGGTATAGGCTTTACGAATACCTTCAGGACCCTGTCGTCCACTGATATGCACATTGATTTTGAAATCTTGAAATGTTTTGCCATAGCCCATAAATCTCGCCATATCTGCATGATACTCAAACTCCCGAATACTGTTAGCTACTACGTCTTCCCTATCACTTGCTAGAACAACGAATTGGTCTGGGTGCATACTAAGACGAACATTATTCTGTCGTGCAGTCTCACCTAAGGGTGCAAACTGTTCACTAAGAAATTTCTGATTGTCAGACGAATGCCAGAAGTCAAGAAATTCGGGATGAGTATAAAAACTAAGCATATCACTAGTTAGTCGTAGCATACGCAAACTTGGATCAAGAGTACTAACCTTTTTAATTAGATTATGAGTATTAGTGATATTGCGTTGTGCAACCTCTAATATCTTATCTTCTGCTACAGCCCGAGACTGGCGCTTTGCCCATGCAAGTGTAGTACCACCTGTATTTAATCCTTCGACACTTGCGATTTCGCCCTTCTTGTTAATCTCGGCAAATTTGCAAGCAAAACCAATGCGTTTAATAGTCATATATATTGTGTAAAGTAGTTGAAGTCTTAAGTATATCACTGTTCATATTATGTGTCAACCGTCAATAATTCCGTTATTGTATAGAGTTTTTTCATATATTTTGAAGGATTTGACAAAACTGATACTTCTATGTCACCCTTGCGCCTAGGACCGTATAAAGTGAAGAATTTCACGTTATTTATGGATTCAAAGATTTGAACCATTTCTTTAACACTATGTCCGACCCCATGACCCAAATTCTCTAAATTGTTACTAGGTTCTTCTATTGCCAACTTAAGAGCATGACAAATCTCATTCACATGAACATAGTCACGTATACAAGTTCCGTCAGGGGTGTCATAGTCTGTACCAAATACAGTGAAGTCACCCTTAGTGTGGGCTTGCATTAAATTGTACATTAATCCGTCAGGATTAGTTGGGTTGAATCCATCACTGCCAATCACGTTGTAGAATCTAAATGTTGTGTATGGGACTTTATTTACTTGACAGAATTCACGAACACAATCTTCAGTTGCTCGTTTACTCACACCATATGCACTTTCACATTTTTCGGCAGCACCTGTGCTAGCAAATACAAAGTTCTTTGTCTTAATATGTTGTAGAATGTTTAGTGTACCAAACAGATTAGTCATGTAATAATCAGTAGGTTGTAGTTCACTCTCACCTACATTGACTAATGCGGCTAAATGAATGATACAATCAAATTCTTCTTTAACCTTTAGTTGACTTTTGATATCAAGTTTATAATGTTTTTTGATTTTAAATTGAGGACCTACTATATCTAATCCATAGACTTCGTATTCGTCATTCAACATCTTACTTAGATGACTACCGATGTAGCCTGAGTTACCTGTGATTAAAACTTTTTTCATGTAAAACTGAATAGGTCAAAACCTATTTCCTCCTCAGTTGGTTCATAGCTAGGATCCTTAGTTAGGTAAGTTTCCTTGTCTGTATAGATTATACGATACTTGTGTTTATTTGTCAATACACTACGAATATCATCAATGCAAATTAAACTACGATTCAAATCCTTGATGTAATCACTATGTTTGACTGTTGTATGTTCTAATATTTTGGCTGTGTTACTGTTTGATTGCTTTGGCTTAAACTCATTAAAGCATTCATTCCATTTATGAAATACACCTGACTCTAAGTTTTGTGTATCTTGTAATGCATTTTTGTCATACCAAGATTTAGCAGTTGGGTAAGCATGATATGCATCCTTAACATCTTCTGCCATTTCTTTTTTGTTAGTTACAAAGAAAAATCTACCTGTAAAGTTATTAGTCCATCGTTGATTCTCTAAACAGAATGTAGGTAGTTGTGTAATCTGTTCATAGAACGCCATACCATAACTCTCAACTATACTAGGATTGAACGCAACTCTTGCACTTGTAATAAAGTCTACTTTCTCTTGACCAATAATACCAACACGAATCTCATAGGGTACACCAATCTTCTTCAATCGTTCTTCGAATTTCTTAGCACCATTTGCACTAGTCATTACTTTAGCTGGAAGTTTTGTTTGTTCTATCAAGTCACAAAACAGTTCTGGGTTCTTACCCTCTTCCCAACGACCAATAAACAATACACCTTCACGCGGTTTATGATGTTCTTCTAGTAATGCTTGTTCGGTAATTGGAATAGGTAAATGATAAGATGATTCATCTAGGTTAAGCCAATTGTATTTGCTTTGTGTACCAACACATACACCAGGAGTACTAAGTTGTTGTCTCATCAATACATTAGTATTGTATAAGAATGGGTTCTTTGTATCCTTAAAGATTTGACTTTCTAAATGTGTGTAGGCAATAATTTGGATACAGTCTTCTAGTCCCATTGTGCTTGCTACTTGTACAGTTTCGTATGTATTACAAATTAATGCATCATATAGGTTATGCTCTAGTGCTTCAATAATTGCATTACGAAAGTTAGCCATACGCTCATAATTGAAGGTATCACCATACATAAAGATATTGCTATGAGTGGTATATGGTAACGATTCTTTTGGTGAAATAATGTTTGCTTTTAGTGATTTAACAAACTCATTATCCTTAGGTTCTTTATCAGTGATGATATCAATTTTTATGTTATGACTATCCATCAACTCGCAAAAACTCTTTGCAAATTGACCAATACCACCATGGGGTATAAGTGTTTGATAACTGACTAAAAATCCAATTCGTTTATCATATGTCCGCATTCCATACCTCATCTACTGTGGGTACTGTAACCCAATCTGTCATCTCTGTTGTTTTAACAAAATGACCATTACTATCTTTTCTGCTATAGTCTATTATATCAGCTTTTTGCCTATATTGCAATACTTGTTCGGGTCCATCCCACCCAGCTTGTATTAACCAGCGCATCTCAACCATTATGTTCCCCATTCGTTCTTGAAAAGAGGTACTTGAAGTCTATCACTATATCGCCAACCTTTTTTCATTGCTAATTCTGCAACTGTTCTATTATTAAGATTATAAAGTTCGGGGACACCACCGCAAGGCATAAGATACACAGGACCTTTAAAGCCACGTTTACTATATTCATTTACTGCTTGTTCTGCTTCTTCTGCATCTTCTTTAGTTGCTATCACAAACTTTAAGTATGTATAACCAGTATTGTAATATTGTTGAACAACTTCAGGGCATATAGCATCTTCCCAACGTTCACCGCTGATGCTTAGTTTAGGACTTACACTAAAGGTAAGACAATGTAAGAAACGATGTTTCTTCCAATCAGTTAAGAAGTTAACTAATTCTGATTCTAACAATTGTGTACCATTAGTTTCAAAAGTCAGTTCTTGTAATCCACGCATATTATCATGTGATAACAATTCAGGATAACTACGTTGCCAACCTAGTAACGGCTCACCACCCGTGATAACCAAATGCTCATCTTTCCAACGATTATGAGGAAGTAAATCGGTAATAGTATCAACAATAGTATTGGTGTCGAGAACAGGACTGAGATGTTTGAAGCGTGGATCCCAACTCGCATAGCTATCACATCCAGTAGATACAAGTGGTAATGATTTATAAAATTTAAAACTTTCTGCATTTTCTGCAATAACATTTCGCTCAACACTTTTTTCTCCTTTAGGCATTCCAAAGCCATCGCATTTAAAGTTACAACCAAATGTGCGTAAGAACACACTTGGTACACCCATGTAACGACCTTCACCTTGCACACTATAAAACAATTCTGATATTTTTAATTTACTCATTCTTTAACTTTCTGTGGATAATAATATGTACAATCGCTACGTTGTCCGTACCAGTCACTAGTCATACCACCTAGATGTTGTAAACACCATTTAGCACGGTCATGTGCTTGCGGTACAGCCATGGGCCAGGGCGTGTTGTTGCGGCACTGAATGTACTGCTTGAGATACACATAACTTTGTTCACGACTGTACATTATAGACCTTATGCGAATAAATCTTCATTCCATTCACGATGACCTTCACGGAATGCCATGTTTGCTTGTGTTTCACGTACTTCAACACGATAGCACCATAGACGTTCTGCTTCACCGTTACCCCACATATCTGGAATATACACTCCATTGACATATTTGTAAAGCATATCGGCTAAACTCTCACAACCAATTCTTGGGAGAATAGTTAACTTAGCTAATTTCTTTTCTTGCAACATTTTGAATGTTTCAAGTTCTGGGTCATCTTGTGCTACTAATAGTGTATGGTCAAATTGATCCTCAAGAATCTTCTTCAACTCTTTTAGTCCACCATAGTCAGCCGCCCAGTTACGAACATCTAAATCGTCAGTACCAAAATAAAATTTCATACTGAAACTATAACCATGAATCATATTGCAATGACTGTCTGCACGCCATTGACGATATGCACACGGGAATGCATCGTGATATTCCTTAGTACTTGTAAATTTATATTGTCTTGCTGAATTCCAACGATGTGTTGTAAAGTTTTTTTCTAAGTGACGAATTAAGTCACCGGTTGATGAGTTTGCCATTATTTTCTCCTATGTTAATTATAGCATAGGACGCAGAATTTGTATACCGGGATGAGCCCATAAGGCCGGTTATCTTTATTTACCTTTTTTGACTTCTGCTTCCATAATTCTTTTTCGCAAACTACTGCTACTAAAACTATGGTCACGCCCGTTATAGATAATCTTAATATTTCTTCTTTCACAGATTTCTTTACCACTGAAATCTTTGTCTGCATATTCAATGCCCAGAATACGCACATCAATTGGTAGTGTTAATAGAATGTCAGACAAATCCTTCTCTGTATTATAAATGACAATTTCATCTACTGTACGTACCGCACTTAAACTAATTTGTCGTTCTACAATACTTTGAATTGGTTCATTCTTTTCCGGTCTATCCCATTGTGCATTGTTTTGCAATCCAGCAATCAAGTAATCACAATGATTCTTTGCTTCACTTAGCATTGCAATATGCCCGGCGTGTAATAAATCGAACTGACTAAAAGTAATACCAATAATCAATCCACGTTCTTTTAGTTCTTTAATCTTATTAAATATCATTTTATAAATCTCGGCATGTTAGCAGTACCGCCAGCGTATTCAAAACTTGACAACATGGGCAATAAACCTGCTAAATCGTCAGCAGGGTGACGCTCAATCATAGGCATACAATCACCGTCTTTGAGCATAAAGTACAATTTCTCAGTACCCTCTGCAATTTGATTTTGAAAAATGTGTTCTAAATCTTCAGTATTCATTCTTCAACTCCAAAATGTTTTTTAATAGCAGTAGCATAAAGATTACTTGAATGTTCTCCTGCTGATTCTATTTCGTAGGTTTTCCCTTCGTTGATACAGGCTTGCACACATTCCTGAACAGTCAAATGAAATAATCGTTCAATAGCTTCTTGTGTATAAGTATCTAACTCTTCCCAACAACCATCTGCTATCAACCCTGACTGGTATATCAAGTCATCAAATGCTTTGTTCATTTTTGTCTCGCAATTTGATAGAACTCTGCACGTGCCGCTGGATCATTTTTGAACCCACCACCTAAACGACTTGTAACTGTGCTAGAACCTGTATCTTCGACTCCCCTGGCAGCAACACAATAATGTTTTGCGTCAATCATAACTGCAACATCTTCTGTATTCAAAATATATTGTAGTGTGTGAAAGATTTGTTCGGTTAATCGTTCTTGGATTTGTGGTCGTTTGCTAAAGTATTCTACAATGCGATTGATTTTGCTTAAGCCAAGTACTCTGTCTTTAGGAACATATGCTACAGTGGCAAGCCCATCAATAACAACAAAGTGATGTTCACAATTGCTTTGTACGTTAACATTACGTTCACATACCATTTCATTGTACTTCATTTTGTTGTCAACAGTAGTACATTTAGGGAACGCCTCATAATCAAGTCCCCAAAAGATTTCATTGACATACATTTTAGCAACACGTTTGGGTGTGTCTATCAAGCTATCATCACTTAAGTCTAGACCTAATATTTCCATGATACCTTTGAAATGACTTTCAATCAATTCAATCTTACCTACACGGGACATATGACCTGTATAAGTTGTTGGCGTTTCAACACCCATTTTAACTAGATGTTCGTGTACTTGTAATCCTAATTCAGGATCTGTTTTTGTCTTATTGTAACTCATTTGATAACCCTCCGTTGTGAGTGTTTTGTTTTGACATTTTGTAACCTTTGTGTTACATCTTTATTTATGCTTATTATTCGGTTACTAAAATTTCTTTAGCATTCTCATACCCACGCTCGTAGTCCTCAGCGTCTGCTTCTGCATTTTCTACATCAGCATATGGGTTAAAAAATTCTTCATTTGCTAATCCTGATGCATAGCCCTGCATATAGGGTGCTTCTGCGTATAG
>Ga0136644_10001362_pt1 | contig 19477 bp, 18 predicted proteins | sample C_130820_EF_Meta_FD_94780 | JGI IMG/M metagenome (GOLD analysis project Ga0136644, IMG submission 94780) | Freshwater microbial communities from Lake Croche, Canada to study carbon cycling - C_130820_EF_MetaG (v2) (version 2) | ecosystem: Environmental > Aquatic > Freshwater > Lake | place... | reverse complement strand
TCTTGCATGGAGAGTTATCGCCTTGAAGTGTGTGTCTTGACGGTATCATAGGCCCCGCTTTTCGCAAGTCTATTAGGGAAACGACGAGGCCGCTTGTCTTGCAAAGCGCTCCACAGGCTTTTAAAATGATGTTTAGAAGACACAAACCTTTCAAATTCATGGGGCTTGTATAGGGTTTTCCATAGGGTAGACATTAAAATCATCGATGAACTGGATCAGCTTACTTTCAGTTTGTTCATAAAATCAATACGGAGTTTTCTTCTATGTCTTTCCAAAAAACAATTCTTGCCCTGACGATGACAGCCGCCTTCGGTGCAATGGCTCAAACGGCCCCTGCAGCGCCTGAGTCATCATTGACTTACAACTTGGGTGTGTTCAGCGAGTACCGTTACCGTGGTATTGCACAAACGGCCAAGAAGCCTGCTTTGCAAGGTGGATTTGATTATGCAGACAAGAGCGGTGCTTATGTTGGTGCTTGGGCGTCCAACATCAACTGGATCAACGACTCTGATCCAAAGGGCAAAGCCAAAGGACCTGTCGAGATTGACGTCTACGGTGGCTACAAAGGCAATTTGAGCGACTCTATTGCTTATGATGTAGGTGGCCTTCAATATTGGTACGCTGGCAACACACTCAGCACCGTTCCTGGTGCAGTGAATGCCAATACGTTTGAAATCTATTTGGCTTTGAGTTCTGGTCCCTTTGCAGCCAAGGTGTCCAACAGCACTGGAAATTTATTTGGTTATGCCAACAGCAAAAACAGCCGTTATATTGATTTGAGCTACACCCTTGATTTGGGCGACGGCTTGACCGTGGTTCCCCATTTGGGCGACCAATTTGTGGCCAACAACGCGGCCAGCTACAGCGACTACTCTTTGACAGTGAGCAAAGATTTTGATGGCACCGTCCTCAGCGCAACCGCTTTGAACACCAACTACAAAAGCCGTCATGGTGATTACGTTCTGCCAGGAACAGGCGGCAAAGAGTTGTCAGGCGCTGCATTGGTATTGGGCTTGAAAAAGAACTTCTGATCTCCACCCAGCCCCTTTGGGCTGGAGGTGTTGTGCTGATGGTGCACAGATGCACCAAAGCCGTCTCTAATGAACTGCAAACGATGGACCAAGGCTGTCATAGCGCCTTGACTTCTTTTGCAGTTTTTTTGTTACAGAAAGATGTGCCTCAGGTCTTCATGGCCAAGCAATTGAAAGGTTTTGAAGTCAAAACCCTGTTGAGTTGAGGCTTGAGCAACTCCATCGCGATTGAGCAGGGAACAGTTCAGGATCTGTTCATGATGTGTTCAGAGCTTTTACCCTCTAGACAGACAAGGAGTCCTTGGTTTCAAGTACATGCGTTGGTGGTAAAAATTTATCGCACAAGTTGTAGTGATGAATGCTTGGATAAAAGCTCATCAAGCGAACTTTTCTAAAAATCAAACTGCCATGAAAATACTCATACCCACACCTCAAACCTGTGCTCGATGACTCAGAATGCAAGACATAGTGACATGTTTTGCAACTCTCTTGGTTCATGGTGTTGTTGTTCATACATTCCAAACGGATGGCTGAGTTCTTAAGTGGCCCAGGGTGTGACGTGAGGCACTTCGCAGGGACCTTCGACTGAAATGGAGCCAAAATCTGCTGGCCCCACAATCTCCAAGTATTCCATGTCTTCAGAATAATCAAATAGGTAATGTACTAGGCCCGGCCTTTGGTGCACGCAGTCTCCTTTGTTGACCAAAGTGACTTTGTCGTCGTACATGAACCTTGCCCAACCTTTGAGCATGTAGACAATTTGAAATTCAGCCACATGGTAATGCCAACCTGTTCCGTTTTCTGGGGGTTTGTTGGCCTTGGCGATATGAGCAATGACCCGCCCCTTGGTGGCTGTTGAGACGCCTAGATCTTTGTAGAGAAAGAAGTCTCTCAAGCCTCCAGGTAGAAATTGTGTCTCCTGCCCCTTCACGTGCGAGAAAAGGGTATCGCTTTGAAATTCAAGCTTGCTTGTCATGTTAAAACTCCACTTCAAGTTCATCAATGTCATCGGGCTCGTTTTGAGCGTCGGCCATCCACTCTTTCATCCAGGGCATGGAGAGGATGTGTTTTGAGTACTTCTCAAAAAGTGGGTCCAGGGCAATGCCATAGGTCACAAACCTGGTGACCACAGGTGCGTACATGGCATCGGCCATGCAGGGCAATTTACCAAATAGAAAAGGCCCCTTGTAGGTATGTAGACAATGTTCCCAAATTTCTAAAATTCTGTCGATGTCCAATTGGGCCTTGGACCATATTTGGGTCATTGGGATGCGAGCTTTGATGTTCATGGGCAAGGACGAACGCAGCGCTGAAAAGCCTGAATGCATCTCCCCGCAGATGGAACGGCAATGGGCTCGATGCACTGTATTGGTGGGTAAAAGGTTCTTTTTTGGTGCAATCTCATTCAAGTATTCACCAATGGCAAGCGTATCCCAAACCTTGATTTGGTTGTGAAGAAGGCAAGGAACCAAAATGGAAGGGGACAAAAGAAGCAATTCGGCCCGAGCATCCGCTGTGTCGGTCGGCACTTTGACCTCTTCAAAATCAAGACCTGACATCTTGGCCATCAGCCAACCACGCAGGGACCATGAAGAGTAATTCTTGCTGCTGATTGTCAAAGTTGTTTTAGCCATGTCTCCAAACCTGGTGTAACTGGCTTCCAATAGGCAATAAATATGCCACCATGGCACAAGATTTGCGACTGATCCAGCAATCGTTCACGATTTGCACATCAAACAAAGGATCATCGTGATGTATCAAAATTACCAGATCTTTGCCAACGCCAACGATTCTTACCGTTACATGGCGAAAACGCTCAACGGCTATGTTTCTGAGATCTTCAAAGACCTCGAGTCGCCCGCACTTCATCGTTTTCAGGCTTACCAAGAACAAATTGATTTGATGGGTTTGACCCACCAAAGACCTGCTTTTGCGATAGAGCCTGTCAGCGACACTTTGGGTCAGAGTTTTGAGGTGATGGAAGAATTGGTTCATCAAACTGCCTTTTGTCGTTTGGTGAAATTCAAAAAGAACACCTCGGCTCAGTTGCCCAAGGTGTTGCTCGTAGCGCCCATGTCTGGCCACTTTGCAACCCTTCTTCGGGGCACCCTGCAAGTCATGGTCCAAGACCATGAGGTCTACATCACCGATTGGCTCAACATCCGTGATGTTCCTAAGTCGATGGGTGAGTTTGATTTTGATGCTTACATCGATGAAATCATCCTTGCATTGAAATTTCTGGGACCCCCCACCCATTTGATGGGCATTTGTCAGCCCACGGTCGCTTGTTTGGTGGCCACCAGTTTGTTGGCCGAGGATCAAGACGCGTGCGTTCCGGCTTCTCTGACTTTGATGGCCGGTCCAATTGATACCCGGATCAATCCAACCGCAGTCAACGATCTGGCTCAATCAAAGCCCTATGCTTGGTTTGAAAAAAATCTCATCCATGTCGTGCCTGGTCAGTTTGCCGGCGCTGGCCGGCGCGTCTATCCTGGCTTTATCCAGTTGAGTGCTTTTATGAACATGAACCTAGATCGACATCAACAGTCTTTCAAGGATTTGTTCAAATTGCGGGATGAAGGCCTGCATGAAAAAGCCGACCAGGTTCGTGACTTTTACAAAGAATACTTTGCCATCATGGACCTCTCTGGCCCCTTTTATTTGGAGACCATTGACAAAGTGTTTCAAACCCATCAGTTGCCCAAAGGGGAGTTGACTTACAAAGGTAGGTTGGTCAAGCCCCAAGCCATCAAGAAAACATTTCTCACCACCGTTGAAGGTGACAGAGACGATATTTGTGGCGTTGGCCAAACCTTGGCTGCACATGACTTATGCACAAGCCTGCCCCTCTTCATGAAAACACATCACTTGCAAGCTGGTGTGGGCCATTACGGCGTCTTCAGTGGTCGGAAATGGGCTGGACAAATTTACCCTGTTGTTCGATCGGTGATTCAAAGCACGCATCGCTAATCGGCGACTGCCGTTGGTTGAACCATCAACAGCCAGGCTTTTTTGCAAATGAGGTCAGTTGAATTTTTTACAGTCGACTTTTTGCTGTCAGTCCATTGAAAGCTTTCCTCACACCCTTGCATGAGAATTTGGGTGTATTCGGGTTTCCTCTAGGGTTTACGCCATTTACGCCTGAGTGCCCAGTGGTTACATTACTTTCTACATTCATGCAAATGGATGCCTTTTGAACGCGAGCTGATTCAGTTTGTGCAGATCAATTTTTTTAAAATCCAAGCAGGCCGCTGGCTGATGGATTTTTAGGTAATTTCAAGAATTGAATTTACCGGGCATGAATTTCAATGAAGACCATCAAAAGAGTTTTTTTTTGCAGCATCCTGTTCTTGTTGAGCTCGGGTGCCTTGTTTTGTGAGTTGTCCAAGGCTCAAACTTACCCCTCCAAGACCATCAAAATCATTGTCAGCACCGCTGCAGGCGGTGCACCGGATGTGATTGCAAGGCGCATTGCAGACAAACTCAAAAATATTTTGCATCAAAGCGTCGTGGTGGAGAACAAACCTGGGGCGACCGGCAACATTTCTGCCGTCATGGTTGCCAATTCAGCGGCAGATGGATACACCCTCCTTTATTACGACAGCCCCATTTGGGCCATCAATCCTCATTTGTATCAAAAGCTGCCTTACGATCCGTTCAAGGACCTGATGCCAGTGGCTCAAACCCATTTGGCACCTCTCTTTTTGGTCGTGCCAACTGCACTTCAAATCAACACGGTGGCGCAATTGATTGAGTATGCGCGAAAAAATCCAGGCAAGGTTTCTTACGCATCGGCGGGCATTGGTTCTTCGCACCATTTAACCGCTGAACAATTTCGCTCTTTGGCCAACATCAACATCGTACACGTCCCTTACAAGGGGGGTGCTCCTGCTTCTGTGGCTTTGTCAGCCGGTGAGGTGGAGATGGGTTTCTTGAGTTACCCCTTGGCGGTGGCTGGTGTGCAATCGGGTAAAACCAAAATTTTAGGCATCGGGACTGCCCAGCGAGCGTCTTCATTTCCTGACATACCGTCCATTGCTGAAAGTGGCTTGCCTGGATTTGACATCTACACCACCCTTGGTTTTTTGGCTCCTGCAGGCACGCCTGCGGATGTGGTCTTTAAATTGAGTGAAGCTATTTCAGTGGCCATCCATGAGCCAGATATAAAAGAGCTTGTGACCTCCTACGGCATCAGTTTGGCTCCCAAAATCACACCCGCACAGTTTGGTGTCGTGATGAGGGCGGAGTACGAGAAGTTTGGCCAGATTGTGAAATCTTCTGGCGCAAGAATGGACTAAGTGTAGATTTTGACATGAATGAAGATGAATGAAGATGGACTATAAATACGATGACCTTAGGCAGTGGCTTGACATTGTCCAAGACATGGGTGAATTGGCTCACCCCCTGGGCGCTGATTGGAATCTAGAGATTGGAGCCATTTCCGAGATCGATTACAAAAAGCGTGGTCCTGCACTTTTGTTCGATGAAATCAAAGGGTATCCCAAAGGTTTTAGGGTGTTGACCTCTTCGACCAACAGTGCCAAGCGCTTGGGCCTGACGCTCAGAATGGGCATCGAGCACACCGATGCAAGTTTGGTGTCTGATTTAAGGGGTTTGCCCAACAAATGGACCCAAGAGGCTAAAAATTTTGATCCCGTGTATGTAGAGACTTCCGCTGTTTTTGAAAACGTCATGGAAGGGGAAGATGTTGATTTGATGAAGTTCCCAACCCCCTTTTGGCATGAAATGGATGGAGGTCGCTACATCGGCACGGGGGTGTCTGTGGCCACGGTGGACCCTGAAGAGCATTGGGTCAACTTAGGCGCCTATCGCTCCATGTTGATTGATAAAAACCATGTTGCTGTGGCTGCAGTGTCTGGCAAGCATGGATACATGCATATACAAAAATGGATGGCCAAGGAAGGTCGTGCGCCTGTGGTCATCCACATTGGTATGGATCCCTTGTTCATGGTCATCAGTGGGGTCGAAGTGCCCAACGGTGTGAGTGAGTTGAATTACGTGGGTGCCATTCGCGGAGAGCCGGTGAGGGTGATCAAAAGCACGGTCACGGGTTTGCCCATCATCGCGAGTGCTGAAATCGTCTTGGAGGGGTGGTTGATGGAGGGGGAGAAAACCGATGAGGGTCCCTTTGGTGAATGGCCAGGCTACTATGTCAGCGGCGTCTCAAGAGAGCCTCTCTTGAAAGTTCAGCGTGTCTTGTACAGGAACAATCCCATCATGCTTGGGTGTCCGCCAGCAAAACCTCCGCATGATTATTCCTACATGCGCACGATTTTAAAATCGGCGATGATTTTTGATTCGCTGGTGGCCGCTGGCATTCCAGAGATCAAGGGCGTCTATGCGCCTGAGTGCGGTGGTGGTCGGATGCTGGTGGTGGTGTCCATCAAGCAGCGTTACCCAGGCCACTCAAGGCAAGCGGGTTTCATTGCTTCGCAACTGCCTTCAGCGGCTTACATGGGCAAATACACCATCGTGGTCGATGAAGACATTGACGTGACCAACTTAGAGGAGGTGATTTGGGCGGTGTGCACCCGAACCGATCCTGATACCAGCATTGATTTTATTCGACGTGCATGGGCCAGCAAAGCCGAACCCATGCTTAGGAAGGGAGAGCCTACCTTCAATTCAAGGGCGGTGATCGATGCGTGTCGCCCCTTTGAGTGGATATCGGAGTTTCCAAAGGTCGCGCAAGCGGATCCTGAGTATTTGAAAGTGATTGAGAAAAAATGGGCGCATCTGTTCGCGCCTCAATCGTCTAAGGATGAAGGGAGTGTCCAATGATTCATCGATACCATCGCCTCTTGTCGGGTCTCTTCTCCTTGGTGTTGAGCTCTGTGGTCTTTGCGGCTGATTTTCCCAATCGACCGGTTCGGATCGTGGTGCCCTTTACAGCTGGCGGCACTTTGGATGTAACGGCCCGTGTCATTGCGGCCAAGCTCCATGATCTTTGGGGGCAAGCGGTCGTGGTTGAAAACCGCGTGGGAGGCAATGGCGCCATTGGTGCAGACCATGTCGTCAGAAGCCAAGCCGATGGCCACACACTTTTGTACAACGGCTCCTTGATTGTGGTCACACAGCAGTTGCAAAAAACGACATTTGACATGACCAAGGATTTGTTGCCTGTGGTTCAGCCCGTGGTGTATTGGCATGTCTTGTGTGTGAGCTCCAAGTTGCCGGTGAACAACTTTGCAGAGTTGGTAGAACTTGCGAAAAAACAACCGGGAAAATTGAACTACGGCAGTGGTGGGCTTGGATCGAGTTTGCATCTTTACATGGAAAGACTCAAAAGCAATTTAAAAATTGATATTGCACACATCCCTTACAAAGGAAGTGCTCCCGCAACCCAAGCTTTGTTGGCTGGAGAGGTGGACATTGTCTTTGATACGACCTCTGCCATGCTGCCCTTGATCAAGGCTGGAAAAGTCAAGCCCTTGGTGGTGACCGGCGACAAAAGACTTGAGGTCTTGAGCAACATACCGACTTTGAGCAGCTACATTCCCGGCATGGCCGAGGAGCCAGGTTGGCATGGTATTTTTGCGCCTGCAGGTACACCTAAAGCCGTGGCGGACAAGATTGCCGCAGATGTGCGAACGGCTGTGATGTCTGTGGAATTGTCTACAAAATTCAAAGAAATGGAGTTCCAACCCTCCGGTCTTTCTGGTGATGCATTTGCAGATGTTGTCAAAAAAGACTTTGACAAGTGGAGCAAATTGATTCGTGAAAACAACATTCGTGGTGAATGAGCCCCTTTTTTAACCCTTGATCAATAGAGATTCAAATGACAGATGATTATGTAACCCACGCACGAGAACACATGTTGGCGCGCTACACCATCAATGGCGTCAATGCGAGTGATTTCAAAGACGTGACCCATTCCATTGAGCACTGGGCGGACTGGTGTGACGCTTGGTCCAAGCGTGCTTTGGTGCATGAACTCATGGGTAAAGAGGCTCTTGCAAAGGGCAAATTCATCTCTGCTGCTGAGCACCTCACACGCGCAGCCGTGACCTACCACTTTGGTAAATACCTGTTTGTGAGCGACATGGCTCAACACAAAGTGGCGCATCAAAAAGCTGTTGAATGCCATACCTTGGCCTTGCCTCACATGAATCCTCCAGGAAGCCGAGTATCTATTCCTTATGAGAACACCCATTTGGTGGGCATCTTAAGAAGGCCCAAGCAGGCAACTGGACCGAGTCCTGTGGTCATCATGACGATGGGTTTGGACTCGACCAAGGAAGAGTTGATTTTATTTGAGCAGTATTTTTTGGACCGGGGCATGGCGACGCTGGCCGTGGACGGACCCGGTCAAGGTGAGGCGGAATACGATTTACCCATTCGATTCGATTATGAAAACGTGGTGGGTCCGGTGATCGACTGGATTGAGAAAAACAAAGACTTGGATGCTAGCAAGATTGGTCTGTGGGGCATCAGTTTGGGGGGGTACTACGGTCCGAGGACGGTGGCCTTTGAGAAAAGGGTGAAAGCTTGTGTTTCCAATTGTGGTCCCTACCATTGGGGAAAGCTTTGGGACAAATTGCCTGAGCTCACTAAAAAAGCATTCACCGTCAGAAGTCACTCTCAAACTGATCAAGAGGCCAAAGAGAAGGCCAATCTGTTGAGCTTAGAGGGTATCACGCACCAAATCACTTGCCCCATCTACATTGTGGCAGGCGGCTTGGATCGTTTGTGCCCGCCTGAAGATGCGAAAAAACTCGCCTCTGAGGTGAGCGGCCCGGTGGAACTGCTGGTCATTGAAGATGGCAACCACGTCGCCCACAACAGAGGGTATCGCTACAGGGCGCAGTCAGCCGATTGGATGGCTGAGCAACTGGGCATTTGATGGCCTACTCGCCATGACACGATGAGAAATGCAAGTTCCGTAGCTCGGGTAGAGGACGATTTGCTCTTGAAGGGGCAGGGTCGTTTTGTGGACGACATTGAATTGGGTGGGATGCTGCATGCCTGCTTTGTCAGAAGCGCTGTGGCGCATGCAAAAATCCTCTCCATACACAAGGACGATGCGAAAGCCTTGTCTGGGGTATTTGGGATTTACGAGCACAAAGATTTGTGCTCGGTGATCAAAAAAGAACGCATCCCACAGGCGATTCAATCGGCCATGATCCAATTCGATGTGGATCCTTCCTGGCTGGCCAAGGAGGAGGTCTGCTATGTGGGTGAGCCTTTTGCGGTGGTCTTGGCCGATTCTCGTCGAACGGCTGAAGACGCAGCAGCATTGGTCTACATGGAGTACGACAGTCTGCCCGTGGTGGTGGATCCAAGGCGAGGACTTCAAGAGAATTCTCCAAAAGCACGGTTGGACTGTGAGAGCAATTTGGTCGCCCACGCTCGGGTCAATTATGGTGAAACGCAAAAAGCCTTTGAGCAAGCCCCTCACCAAATGTCTCAGTTGTTCACGCTCAACAAAGGCGGCGGACACTCCATAGAGCCAAGAGGCGTCGTGGCGGTATTTGATCAATTTGAAAAAAAACTAAAGGTATGGGACAGCACCCAAATGCCTCATCGTGCTCGTGACTTGTTGGTGCAGTCCTTGGGGCTTGGCGAGCATCAAGTTCGGGTGATTGCACCCGATGTGGGTGGAGGCTTTGGACCCAAGGCCGTGATCCATCCTGAAGAAATCGTGATACCAGCTCTTGCAATCCTTTGCGGTCATCCAGTGAAATGGATCGAAGACCGATTGGAGTCCTTTAGTGCAACTGTCTTGGAGCGTTTACAGTACTGGGACATGCACGTGGCCTTTGACCATCAGGGCAAACTCTTGGGCATCAGGGGTCATTTGTACCACGACCACGGTGCGTGCACGCCCTATGGTGTGGCCTTACCGTACAACGCGGTCACGAATTTGGTGGGGCCTTATGTGTTGCCTGCTTTGGACATTGAAATTTCCCTTTGCTTGACCAACATGGTGCCCGCTACGCCCACACGAGGAGCGGGAAGACCTCAAGGCACGTTCGTGATGGAGCGGTTTTTAGACAAAATTGCCCAGACTTTGAACTTGGACCGTGCAGAGGTGAGAAGAAGAAACCTCATACCGGCAGATGCCATGCCTTACACCGTTCCAATTTTGCAAAGAGATGGATCCGCCATGTGTTATGACACCGGAGACTACTTGGAGTCGCAAAAAAGGGCCCTTGAGGCCTTTGACTGGGTGGGCTTCAAGGAGCGCCAACGTGTAGCGCGTGGTTCAGGTAAGTTCATCGGTCTGGGCCTGGCCAATTATGTCGAAGCCACGGGCAGGGGACCCTTTGAGAGTGGCTCCGTTCGCATCGGCCCTTCTGGGCAAATTGTGGTGACCACTGGAGCGACTGCACAAGGTCAAGGTGTGAAGACCATGTTGTCACAAATCGTGGCCGAGCAACTCTGTGTGCAAGCCCATGAAATTGAAGTGCAAGACGGCGATACCGATGCGAGTAGATTGGGTTTTGGGGCATTTGCCTCTAGGCAAGCGGTGACGGCGGGCAATGCTGTTTTTCTGGCGGCTGGGTTGATCGCAGAAAAAATCAAATTGGCGGCCAGTGAATTTTTAGAAGTGTCCAAGGACGACTTGGAGTTTGATCAAGGTTTTGTCAAAGTCAAGGGGGCAGGGGAGATCAAAATGTCCTTTGCACAGATTGCTAGGAAGCTTGCCGGGGTGCCGGGTTTTGCATTACCAAAAGGCTTGAAACCTGGTTTGGCCGAATTTGTGGATTTTGAGCCTACGGGACTGACCTACACCAACGGGACGCACTTGGCTGAGGTTGAGGTGGACGTGGAAACGGGTGGGGTTGTGATCCATCGTTACTTGGTCATGCACGACTGTGGTCGCATCATCAACCAAATGATGGTGGATGGACAGGTCTTGGGCGGTGTTGTTCATGGCATTGGTGCCACGCTCTTTGAGTGGATGCGCTACGACGAAGAGGGGCAGCCTTTGACGGCCACCTATGCCGACTATTTGTTGCCCACGGCAGATGTGGTGCCCAGAATTGAAATCATGCACATGGAGTCTCCTACACCTCTCAATCCCATGGGCGTCAAGGGCGCGGCCGAGAGTGGCACGATTGGTGCACCCTCAGCGATCGTGTCAGCCATTGATGATGCCTTGTCCGATTTCAAGCTCGACTTGTGTGATTTGCCCATCACCCCAGCTAAATTGCAGGCCATGATTTCTAAAGCGCATCATCTCAAGCTCAGCCATTGATGCTGAACCCATGAACGAACCATTGAGAACATCTTGAAAGCTGCAAATTTTGACTACCACGCACCCAGCACACTCGATGAGGTCTTGGAGTTGTTGTCCCATCTTGAAAACGCCAGAGTGCTAGCCGGTGGTCAGTCCTTGATGCCCATGCTCAATTTAAGGTTAGGGGGCTTTGATCATTTGATTGATTTAGGTCGAGTTGCTGAGCTGAGTGTCATTGAAAAAGTCTCTGGGGCCTACAAAATCGGGTCCATGGTCAGGCAAAGAGAGATTGAGAAATTCTCTGGTTTTGAAAAAGAAGTCCCCCTCTTGTACCAAGCGATTCGCTATGTAGGACACCAACAAACTAGAAACCGTGGCACCATTGGCGGGAGCATTTGTCATTTGGATCCCTCCGCTGAGTTGCCACTGGTGGCCTTGACGATGGATGCCAGGCTAGAGGTGGCCAGCACAAGGGGTAGAAGACAAATTGAATTCAAGGATTTTTTTTCAAGTCTCCTGAGCTCTGTCCTCGCCGCGGACGAAATTTTGACGCGAATTTACATGCCGTTTTCTCATGCGAAAGACTGTTGTGTCTTTCTTGAGTTTTCTAGAAGGCCCGCAGACTTCTCTATTTCATCGGTGGCTGTGGTGTTGCGACTCGATGCGCAAGAAAAAATAGAAGAATTGAAAATAGGTATTGGCGGGCTGGGCCCCACCGCTGTACGTTTGTACCAGCTTGAGGAGAAATACAAAGGAGAAGCTTGGTCAGAGAGCATCCTTGATGATATCCAATCGCAGATCAAAACCTTGCCAGGCGAAGGGGATTTGGACAACACGGCCGCCTACCGCAATGTGCTGGCTCAAGTGCTGGTCAAACGCGCTTTGAGCCAAGCCCTTCAAATGAACAAGGAGCCCCTCCATGGCTAAGCATCTCATCGAATTAACGGTCAATGATCAACGCCATTCAAGAACTGTCGACAGCGCATTGAACTTGGTGGATTTTTTGAGAAATGAAATCGGATTAAAAGGCACGCACATTGGGTGCGAGCATGGGGTCTGCGGTGCATGTACAGTGTTGGTGAATCAAAAGACTGTGCGTGGCTGTTTGATGTTGGCGGTTCAAGCCGATGGCCAGCATGTTCAAACCATCGAGTCCATTGCCAATGCAGATGGATCTTTGTCAGAGATTCAAATCAAAATGAAAGAACACCATGGATTGCAATGTGGGTTTTGCACCCCTGGTGTGGTGATGACCATCAAGGAGTTGATGGCAGACAGCAAAGGGCACGCCTTGAGTGAGGAGCAAGTCAGGGCGGCTTTGTCAGGTAACCTGTGTCGATGTACAGGGTATCAAGGCATGGTGGACGCGGCCCTGGACTTGATCAATCATCAAGCCAGTGAAGCAGTGAAGCAGTGAAGCAGTGAAGATGTTTATCCAATGAAAGCATGATGATGAAATATTTTTTACAAATCGGTTTACTTTTAACAGGGCTTGTTTGTTCAGCATTTGCTCAAGACTATCCCAGTCGGCCTGTCAAGGTCATCGTGACCTATCCGCCAGGTGGGGGCGCTGACGTGACAGCGCGTATCGTAGGCCAAAGGCTCTCAGAGTTATGGAAACAGCCTGTGCTCATTGAAAACAAGCCAGGTGGAGGTGGCAATGTAGGGGCGGACTTCGTCTACCACGCACAAGCCGATGGATACACTTTGCTCTTGGTCTCAGCTTCCCAAGTTGGCAATGCAGCGCTTTTGGAGAAGACCACCTTTGATCTGGTCAGTGACTTTGCACCGATTGGATTGGTCAGCTCCTCCCCAATAGTGATCGCCGTCAACAACCGGGTCAAAGCCAACACCTTCAAAGAGTTCATTGCACTTTTGAAATCTGAGGCTGGTAAGATGGATTACGCCAGTTGCGGTATTGCCACGACCCATCACTTTGCCATGGAGTTGCTCAAGTACCAAACCGGCACCAAGGCGCAGCACATTCCCTACAAGTGTGCCTCTGCTGTCAACGATTTGCTTGGCAATCAGTTGGATGTCATTGCGGTGACCTTGCCTCCAGCATTGCCTTTTATTCAGCAAGGCAAAATGCGAGCTTTGGCGGTGACCAGTGCAAAGCGTTCCCCCAATGCCACAAGCATCCCAACGGTGAGCGAGTCTGGTATGGCAGAGCTCAAGGATTACGCGGTCGAAAATTATTATGGTTTGGTCGCGCACGCGGGGACTTCCAAAGCTTTGATGAAAAAGCTTGAGGCCGATGTCAAGGCCGTTTCACTTGATCCTGTCATTCAAAATAAATTGGCTGGCGCAGGGTTGGACACGTTTTACAAGACGCCTGAGCAGACCTTGTCCTTGTTATCGAGCGATATCGATTTTTATAAAAAAATGTCCAAAATCGCCAACATCAAACAAGAATAAGAACTCTGCTAGAACACGCTCAATCAACTTCTTCATCGATCAAAAAACCTATGCTTAAAAGCTCTCTGTATATCAAGACTTGTTCTTGGTTCATGCTTTTTTTGATGTCTGGTGCATGGATGTGCAGTGGGTATGCACAAACACTTGCGCCTGCCTATCCGAACAAAGCTGTAAAGTTGATCATCCCAAGTCCTCCTGGAGGAGGAACGGATGTGTTGGCGCGAATGATCGCTACCAAGCTCAGTGAAAAATGGTCCCAGCCTGTCGTGGTGGAGAGCCGAGCGGGTGCCGGGGGTAACATTGCGGCAGAGTTTGTTTACAAGGCGCCACCTGATGGCTACACCTTGATGCTGGCTCACCCAGCACCTTTGGTCATCAACAAAACACTTTACTCAAAAATCACCTATGACCCCGAGCAGTTTACGCCTATCACCGTGGTGGCATCTGTGCCGAACGTGCTGGTGACCAAAGCAGGCGGATCGATACAAAATCTACAGCAACTGATCAATGCGGCAAAAGCAGCGCCGGATAAATTGAACTATGCATCAGGAGCTATTGGTTCCCCTTCCTCACTCACGCCTGATTTGTTCAAGTACATGACCGGAGTGAAGATTGTTGGGATTCCTTTTCAAGGGAGTGCGCCGGCCTTGATGGCCCTTTTGGGCGCTCAAGTTGACATGTTGTTTGTTGAGCTGAGTACAGCCTTGCCGCATATTCGTTCTGGAAAGCTAAAAGCCATTGCAGTGGCCAGTGAAAAAAGAAGTTCCTTGTTGCCGGAAACGCCAACCCTTGCAGAAACTCTGCCGGGTTTTAGCGCAGCTGTTTGGTTCGGTATTGTCGGTCCTCCGAAACTGGCTTCATCAATCGCAGACCTGTGGGCGCACGCTGTGTCAGAGACTTTGAAAATGCCAGACGTTGCCAAACAATTGGCTGAATTGAGCATGGAGCCCGTTGCAAGCACGCCCTTGGAGTTGGCCCAATACATGCAAGAAGAGAGCAAGCGCTGGAGTTCGGTGATCAAAATGAGTGGTTCGAAAGTTGATTGATCCAAAGAACCGCAGTTCAAAATTTAAATCATGACACTTGTAAAACCTTCTCACAAGACTCGGATTGCTTGTTGTCAAATTTCATTGGTTCCCGATGAGAGTTTAAATTTGATCCAATGTTTGAACTTGATTGATCAAGCCAGCAGTGTGGGGCCTGATTTGATCGTCTTGCCTGAGATGTCGAATTGGTCTGCAGGTTTGGTCAAGTCAAAGTCTGATGCACTTGCTCATGGTGTGACGATGCAGGGACCGTTTTTGTCTGCCATTGCTGAGAAAGCAAGAGAACATGGTTGTTTTATTGCCATTGGCGTGATTGAGCGTTTGGAAGAAGAGACGTTCATCACCAGCGTCATCATCTCTGCAGATAAAAAGATTGTTCTTAAATACCAAAAGCAAATACCCTTTGGACCGCAAATTGCATGGGCCACGCCAGGGCGCACTGGCAACCCCGTGGTTCAATTGCCTTTTGCACGGGTGGGTCTTTACATTTGCGCCGATGGCTTGATCCCAGAGACGACACGTGTGCTTGCATTGAGTGGTGCTCAATTGCTGATCAACACCTTGCATTCTGGAGGATCGGATGAAACTCATTTGCATGTTCCCGTTCGTGCTTATGAAAACCAGGTTTGGATTGCCAGTGCGAACAAAGTCGGTCAAAGAGACCTGGGCGCTTTGGATCGTTTCAGTGGTGGCAGTCAAATTGTCTCTCCCCATGGCGACGTGGTCGCCCGAGCCGATGCTTTGAACGACTCTTTTGTTTGGGCCGATGTGGACTTCAACGACCCAGAGATGGTGTCGGTCAAGGAAAACAAACTGTTTAAACTCAGGCGGCCTGAGTGCTATGCAGATCTTTTGAAAAAGCCAACCTACCCAACCGGCAGCCATCAGAGCAAAGGGCCAGCCTCTCTTGGCGTGGCGGTGCTTCAGCCCAAAGGCTTAGGGGCAGAAGCTTTGCATGCTGCCCTTCAAGAGTGCGCTCAGGTGGTGCTGGAAAAAGGTGCTCGGCTGGTGGTGTTGCCGCAATTGATCATGCATGACCTTAAGGCACAAGATTTCGACCCCGCCAATGCAGCGGTCTTGGACATCAAAGCCCTTCAAGAGGTCCAAGCAACCGCACGAAAGACCTCTTGTTGGGTGGTCTTCTCATGCATCAAAGTCAGTGCCCGACAAGCTACAAAATATGAGCTTTGTATGGATTTGATTGATCCTACAGGCGCTGTTCATGGAACACAAATTCAAATTCATCTGTCAGAACAGACCCGTGCTTGGGCCTTTGAAGGCTCTGAATTCAAGGTCTTTCAAACTCCCATCGGTCGAATTGGACTCTTAGGTGGCTTGGATGCTCAGATCTTGGAGTCGTTCAGAGTCTTGACCTATTTGGGTGCTCAAGTGGTGTGTGTGAGTGGCTCCATTGAGAATGACAAGGAGGTGGACTTGGGCCTGAGGGAGCGAGTGGCAGAAAACAGAGTACACATCGTGTTTGCCAGTCGAAGTGATGCACCATCCTCCAGAGGATCGGTGATCGTTCAAGCGAGTGCTTACCCCAGTGAGCCTCATTGGAGGGTGCGTTTCCCGGATGTGCTCTGTATCAAATCGGATGAAACGCAATTGTGTGCAAGTTTGGATCTCTTAGCCACCAATGACAAAACCGTGGCAGCTCTAGGCTGTGATTTGCTCTTGAGTCCCTTGCACGATCAATATCAAATCTTGCATCAACACCAAGGATCATTGGCCTGATCGTGTAAGCTGGAATTGAATGTAGGTGTGATTTTTTAACTGGAGGTTGGGTTTGATAAATAAGCAAATAGACAGTTGTGATCAAGCGGTCGAAGGTGTCTTTGATGGCGCTAGCATCATGCTTGGTGGATTTGGGAACGCTGGAATGCCAGGTCAATTGATCGATGCACTTCGACGAAAGGCAGTCAAGAATTTAACGATCATCAGCAATGGAGCGGGAACGGGGCCATTTGCGTTGGGCGCTCTTTTTGCTGAGGGTTTGGCTAGAAAACTCATCGCTTCTTATCCAGCGCCAACTGCCTCAGGGTTTAGAGATCTTTACTTAAAAGGCAAAGTGGAGTTGGAATTGGTCCCGCAGGGCAGTTTGGTTGAGCGTATTCGTTGCGGCGGTAATGGGTTGGGTGGTTTTTATACGCCAACGGGTGCGGGAACAGAATTGGCGCACGGCAAGGAGACTCGAACCATGAATGGTCGTGAGCATGTGCTTGAACTTGCCTTAAGAGCAGATTTTGTTTTCTTGAAAGCCCACTTGGGAGACCGTTTTGGAAACCTGTCTTACAGAGGAACCATGCGCAACTTCAACATGGTCATGGCAAGTGCGGGTGACAAGGTCTTTGCTGAGGTGGACCAATTGGTTCCAGCTGGCCACATCCAGCCTGACAATGTTCACACGCCAGGTATTTTTGTGGATCACGTGATTGAGGTCGCTCGGCTGCCTAAATTATTAGAGCTTCCAAAGGAGGGTTCATGATGGGAAATTTGTCTAGAGATGGTATTGCATGGAGAATTGCAAGGGATTTGCATGAGGGAAGTTATGTCAATTTGGGGGTCGGCATACCCGTCTTGGTCTCTAACTATTTGGACCCCAATCAGGAAATCTTTTTGCACAGTGAAAATGGTATTTTGGGCGTGGGGCCCAAACCTGACAAGGAGAGCCTTGATTTGGACTTGATCAGCGCTGGAAAGGGTTTTTGTACCCTTGCCTTGGGGGCAAGTTTGTTTGATCAACAAATCTCTTTTACCATGATGCGAGGTGGACACTTGACGCATGCCATTTTGGGGGCCCTTGAGGTGGCTGAAAATGGAGACTTTGCCAATTGGAAAGTCCCAGGTGAAGCTGTGCCTGGCGTTGGTGGCGCAATGGATTTGGCCATTGGATCTCCCAATATTTATGTGGCCATGACCCATGTGAGCAACAAGGGTCAACCTAAGATTGTTCACCGCTGTGCAGCCCCTCTAACAGCCCAACAGTGTGTAAAGAGAATCTATAGTGATATTGCTGTGATCGAGTTGACACCGCAAGGTTTGGTTTTGATGGAGTACATGCCGGGTTTTGATCCTGTCAAAATTCAATCCATGACTGAGGCCTCCTTGAGGGTATCAGAGCATTGTTGCGAAATGGTCATTCCCCAAACGGCCTCCAATGGGGTCAAGTTGTATCAATCTTAAATTTCGAGGCAAAACGTGAGTCAATCTGATATTCCACTGAACGATGCTGAAGTTCAAAACATCAAAAAAATCATCTCTACATTCAATGATTCAAGTCTGAATTATTTGGATCTTGAGTTGGGAGACTTGAAAATAAAAATTGGCAAGGGCAGCCTGCCAGCTCAACCCACTGTGATGTCGCCAAGTGCTGCGACCCCTCAAGCTTCATCTTTGCAGACGCCTGCCTTGCAAGCGCCAATTGGCTCACTTTCATCCAGAGCCACTGTGTTCGATGAAGCGGCCAGCTTGGGTCCCGATGAGGTCCACATCAAATCGCCCTTGGTGGGTCGTTATTACTCACAGTCTGAGCCTGGGGCAAAAAAATATGTCGAATTAGGTACCCTTGTGATGGCGGATACGACCGTGGCCTTGGTTGAGGCCATGAAAATGTTCAACGCTGTTCCTTCCGGCGTGCAGGGGCATGTTTCTAAAATTTGCGTGACCGATGGCGAGTTGGTTGAGTATGGCCAAATCTTGTTTCATGTCAAAGTGAAATAGAGTTGTCCCAATTGACCCTAGTGTTTTAACCCGCGAGTATTATTTCTGACCATGGCTCAAGCTATTGAAACTGTGACCTTCAAGCGAATTTTGATTGCCAACCGAGGTGAAATTGCTGTTCGCATTGTTCACGCTTGTCGAGCACTAGGGATTGAGTCTGTCTTGGTCGTGTCCGAGGCCGATAGAACTACATTGGGCGCCCAAATGGCAGACAAGGTGGTTTGCATTGGACCTGCAAGTTCAAGTGAAAGTTACTTGAAGATCTCAGCGCTGATGGCTGTTGCAACTGGTACGCAATGTCAGGCCTTGCATCCGGGCTATGGCTTTTTGGCTGAATCCGAAGACTTGGCCTTGGCGTGTGAAGAAGAAGGCATTGTTTTTATTGGTCCCACCTCAAGCCAAATTTTAAGCATGGGCAATAAATTGCAAGCTAGGGCGCTTGCCAAGTTAGCAAAGGTGCCAATGCTCAACGGCTCAGAAAAGGTGATAGACGCCCATCATGCCTTGGTTTTGGCTGAGAAGATTGGATTTCCCGTGATGCTGAAAGCGGCCGCTGGCGGTGGCGGCAAGGGCATGAAGATTGTCCGCTCGGCTGAACAAATGCCAAGTCTTTTTAGCTCTGCTAGCGCCGAGTCCAGATCTGCTTTTGGGGACGACACTCTTTATTTGGAGAAATACATCTCCAACGCCAGGCACGTTGAAGTTCAAGTGCTTGGGGATCACCATGGTCAATTGATTCATTTGGGAGAGAGAGACTGCTCGCTTCAAAGGCGGCATCAAAAGGTGGTTGAAGAGTCTCCCGCGCCAGCTTTGACTCAAACCGTTCGCGATCAAATTCGAACAGCTGCTCTGAAGTTGGCCAAGGCGATTGAATACAGAAACGCGGGTACCGTTGAGTTCATCTTGGACGGAGACACATCGGAATTTTATTTTTTGGAGATGAACACCAGAATTCAGGTGGAGCATCCCGTGTCTGAAACCGTGTCTGGCATCGATTTGGTGGAGGAGCAAATTCGAATTGCCAGCGGTCAAGCTTTGAGGTTCAGGCAAGAGGA
>Ga0136644_10001359_pt1 | contig 19499 bp, 14 predicted proteins | sample C_130820_EF_Meta_FD_94780 | JGI IMG/M metagenome (GOLD analysis project Ga0136644, IMG submission 94780) | Freshwater microbial communities from Lake Croche, Canada to study carbon cycling - C_130820_EF_MetaG (v2) (version 2) | ecosystem: Environmental > Aquatic > Freshwater > Lake | place... | reverse complement strand
CCCCGCGCTCACCGCCCACAGGCCGCGGCCGCGCGATCCCCGCCAGCGGCGGGCGAGCGACTCGAGGCCCGCCAGACGCGCGGCGGCGGCCAAGAGGCCGCCGGTGCGGCCGCGCGCCGGCAGGAAGAAGGGAAGCGGCCGCACGAGGTGCGGCGCCAATCGCACGAGCCTGTCGCGTTCCGCCAGGCTCTCGCGTACGAGCGCGATTTCGCCGTATTCCAGGTACCGCAGCCCGCCATGCACGAGACGGGTCGACCAGGCGGTGGCACCGCCGCCGGCGTCGTCGGCGTCGACCACCACGACGCCGACGCCCGACAGGACGAGTTCGCGGGCGATGGCCGCGCCGTTGATCCCGGCGCCCAGCACGACCACGAGTCGTTCGGCTGCCATGTCGCCGCAGTCCCGTCTGTGACAGTCCCGTCTGTGACAGTCCCGTCTGTGAGTGGTGCCGGGGGCGGCACGCGCCGCGGTGCGATCTCGTTCACGCCGTCGCGGGCTTCGTCGTCGCCGCGCGAGCTTTCGGCGTCGGGCACGTCGGGAGTATGCTGCCGACGCCCCCCGGAGCCCTCCCGTGCCACGGTGCCGGCCAACGACGAATCGTCGCGAGTGTAGCAGCCCGTGGAAAAAGTCCTCCGGACGTTTTTCCACGGATGAAAACCTCCGGTTTTCGCGGGTGCTCCGCACCCGTGATCGCATCCATGCGATCACGCAGGCTGTGGATCCACAGCCTGCGGGCAGCCCGTGGAAAAAGTCCTCCGGACGTTTTTCCACGGATGAAAACCTCCGGTTTTCGCGCGGCCGGCACGTCTGCTGTCGCACGTGGGGGATCGTTCGGGCCTGCAGCGTGTTTGCGGCGGCCGTCGCGTTCATCGCGTTCGCCCCCGCGACGCTGCCCGCGGCCGACCCGCTCGACACGCCGCTCACCGCCACCTGGAGCGGGCTCGGCCTGCGGGACTGGGCCGATCGCGTGGCCGCCGCCGCCGGGCTGCCCGTCGTCGTGGATCGCCGCCTCGACCCCGACGCGCTCGTGTCGCTCGAGTGCCGCGATGAACCGCTCCGCGCCGTGCTCGGCCGGGCCGCGGCGGCCGTCGGCGGCGACGTGGCCGTGCTCGCCTCCACGATCCGTGTGGTGCCGGCCGGCACCGCCGGGGGAATCCTCGCGGCCGAGTCGGCCCGCCGCGCGGCGATCCGCGGCCTGCCGCCCCGGCAGCGGGCAGCGCTCGAAACGCGACGCGCGTGGCACTGGCCGGCGGCGGCGCGTCCCCGCGACCTGCTCGAGGCCCGCGCCGCCGCGGGAGGCGTGCGGCTCGAGGGCGTCGAAGCGGTGCCGCACGACCATCTGCCGGCCGCGTCGTATCCGGCGATCTCGCTCGCCGAAGCCCTCGACCTCGTGCTCGCGCACTACGACCTGCGGGTCGACTGGCGGGACGCACCCGGCGCAGGGGCCACGGGCCGCATCGTCGGCATCGGCACGGGCGTCGCGGCCACCGGCGACGTCGCCACGACGTCGCCGCGCCGGCAGCCTGCGGCACGGCGCGGTCGCGTCGATGCCGCCAAGCCTCCGCGGGAGAGCTTCTCCCTGCGGGCCGAGGCGCCGCTCGAGAAACTGCTCGCATCGGTCGCGGAACGACTCGGGCTCGCGCTCGATCTCGACCGCGAGTCGCTGCGGCGACGGGGCATCGCGCCGGGGGAGATCGTCCGGCTTTCCGTCAGCGACGCCAGCCGCGAGCAGTTGCTCGACGCCATCCTCGATCCGCTCGCGCTCGACTGGCGGATCGCCGCCGGCCGGCTCGAGGTGTCCGCCCCGCCGCCCCCGGAACGCTGACCGACCCGCCGACGGTCCCCCGCGGGAACGACGGCGACGCGCAGGCCGGAACCAGTCCGCGGAAACGAGCCCGGCCGCGGCTACCAGGCTGTGGATAAACAGCCTGCTGGATCGCATGGATGCGATCGCGGGAGCGCAGCTCCCGTGAAAACCGGAGGTTTTCGCGCCTGGAAAAAGTCCCGGAGGACTTTTTCCACGGCCAGCTACCGGCCCGCCCGACGGTCGGTCGCGCTCGTCATCCGACGGGCCGCCTCGAGGTTTTGCCGCGCGGCCTGATCGCCCGGCTTGATCCGCAGGACATGCTCGTAGGAATCGACCGCCTCCCGGTAGCGGCCCTGGCGGGCCTGAGCGACGCCACGGTTGAACCAGGCCCGGGGATCCTCCGGCTTGTGACGGATCGCCTGGCCGAAGTCGAACTCCGCCTTCGAGGGCTCGTTCGTGGCCAGATACACGAGGCCCCGGTTGAGGTAGGCGAGCATGTACGACCGGTCGCGACGGATCGACGCGGCGTAGGCGTTGATCGCCTCGAGCGGCCGATCGAGTTCGACGAGCGTGAGTCCCCGCCACATCTCGGGCCGCGGATCGTCGTAGGAGAGCCCCGCCGCCTCCTCGAAATCCTCCAGCGCGATGCCGTAAAGTCCCAGGTGAAACCAGGCGATGCCCCGGCGCAGATACAGCTCCGGCTCCTCGGGCTCCAGCGCGATCCCCTTGGTGAGCGCGTCGACGGAGCCGCGGAAATCCCCCAGCCGCCGCAGCACCACGCCGAGCGCCAGGTGTCCCAGCGCCAGCGAAGGATCGAGTTTCACGACTTCGCGGAGCGTGTCCCGGGCCTCGGCGAACCGTCCCGCCTTCTCCTGCTCCTCGGCTTTCACGAGCAGTTTCTCCGCCTCCTCCGAGTAGGGCGCCGCACCGTCGTCGCCCCCCATGCCGTCGAGTCCGGTGTCGTCGAGGTCGTCGCGGAAGCGTCGCAGACGGCCCGTGTCGTCGCCGCCACGATCGCGGGAGGAAGGCTGCCTGCCGTCCCGCTCGCTCCGCCTGTCCCGGGCGTCACCATCGTCGGACTCCTCGGGAAACGGCACGGGCATGTCGCGCAGCCGGGGGCGGGCGAGCGCCTTGCCCGTCGGCTCCGCTGCCGGCACCGACTGCCCCGCACCGCTTGACGGCCGCGGGAGGGGCACGCTCGACGGCTTCTGCGGCGGTTTCGGCGTGGCTGCCGGCGGCGTTGCCGGCGCCGGCTTCGACGGCGAACCCGGCGCCGGCTTCGCCGCCCCGGCGGCCTTGCCCGCGCCGAACGGGTTGAGTTCGTCCGCGAAGGGGTCGTCCTGCTGGATCTGGAGTCCCGGCTCGTCGGGGCGGGTGGCATCCTGCGACCGCGCGGTCGCCGCCAGTGGAGGGGCGACGGCCGCCGCGATGCACGCGAGCATCGCGACCGCCCGGGCGAGTCGACCCGCACGCGTCCCCCGCGTCCCCGAAACCCCGACCGCCGTCAGTCGCGACGACGGCATCGCCGGCGACGACCGGCGGTGAAGATGACTCGAGCCGCGGGCGCCGCGATCGGCCGGGCGACAGTGGAGAGGGTTCATGATCTCGATCCTACCATCGCCCGACGCGCATCGCCCGAAGCCCAGCCGCGACCGGATCGGCCGGGGCCGGAACGCGCGGCCGCAGCCCGCCGCCGCACCCCGCAAGGGGGGGTGAGGGTGAGGTCCGGCTGGCGCGCTCTTCCGCGCGGGTGCCGGGGTGCCGGCCGGCCGCCTGGGGCGGTGCGCAGCCAGCCCCCTCTCGCATCGTCATCGGAGCGCCCGGTGCGTCAGCCGCCCCCGCCAGGCGACGCGTGCGCGCTATACCTGCTGCGACCCGATCAACCCGCCCAACCGTTCCTCGATGCCTTCGCGGATCCGCCGGGAAAAGAGGGCCGCCATCCCGGGCACCTGCAGGGAAACGACCAATTCCTCCACGAGGATGTCGACGGTGCCGTCGAACCGCATGCCGCTGACGGTGAGGAGCACCCGCAGCCTGTCGTCCCCCTCCCACGTCGCCTCGATGTCCCCCACCGTGGCCGCATACTCATCGCGGGCCCGCACCAACGCGGTGTCCAGCCGCCGCCGGACCTCGTCACGCCCGATCGTGTGGGGCACCCGTACCTCGATCGACTTCACGACAAAACCTCCCGGTTCGAGAACCTGCTCTCCCGCGTCGCTCCGCCCCCGCACGGGGGCGATCGGGGCGATCGCCCGCCGGCACCGTCGGGGTCAGACCGTCACATCGGCGACCGTGGCGGGGCCGAGTGCCACGGCCAGTCTCACGAGCGCCGCCTCGACGCTGCCGAAACGGCCATTTGAGCATACGGCGGACCGCACGGCGACCACGTCGGGCCCGAGAGCCCACGCGGCCGGAATCTCCTCGAGGCCGATCCGCCCCGCCACCGCCACCCGCAGGCTCGCCCCGTGCGCCGCCCGCACCCATGCGGCGGGCGATCCGGCGGGGCAGGCGTCGAAGAGCCCGGCCGCCGATTTGTCGAACGTGTCCACGAGCACCGCCGCACAGCCCAGCCGCGCCGCCGCGGCGATCACGTCCCCGGGATCCGGACTCCGCGCCCGCCGCCAGTCGGCGTAGGCCACCGCCACGGGGCGGCTGCCGGGCGGGAAGCCGGCGAACACCGCGGCCAGCCGGCGTTCCCAGTCGGTGCCGGTGGCGCCGGCCAGTCCGATCTTGATGGCCGCCGGCGGGTCGTGATGCGGCGCACACCATTCCGTCGGCGCGCCGTCTCGCGGCAGGTCGAGCAGTTCTCCCCCGGCCAGCGTCCAGGGCCGCCGTCCGGCGACGACCGCGTTCACCGCGGCGACGGCGTCGGGCCCCGGGCGGCCCAGCGGCCCGTGGGCGGGCTCCTTGATGTCGATGATCGCGGCGCCCCCCGCGAGGGCCGCCGCCGCCTCGGCCGCGTCGCGCACGCTCACGAGCAGTCCGCGCCATCTCATGCGGATGCCTCCGCCGCGGCCGCGCGTTTCACGTCGAGGAGCCGGCGGCCGAGCGACCGGGCGAGATCGGCGGAGAGCGGCTCGCACCAGCGGCCGTCGAAGACCACATAACCGTCTTCCCAGGTGCCCCAGGGCGTGAACGTCCGCCGCGACCGATGCCCGTCGGCCCGCTCGGCCAGCCGCATCACGAGCGTGTTCACCCGGCAGGCGGCGTGATCGCCGCAGGTCGGCCGCCCCTGCGGGTCGAGCGGATTCGAGCCTTGGAAGAAGCACTCGACCACGTCGAGCGGCACCTCGGCGACGCCGAAGGGCGAGAGTCGCACGACGAGGTGGTCGCCGCGCCGGACGAGCCGCGGGCGCGACGCCGTCACGGCCAGCGTCGCCACGGCGAGAAGAGCGGTGCCCGCGACGAGGCCGCCTCCCACCAGCGCCGGGAGCGACCGCCGACCGGGAGCCGACGCGATCGCCAGGGCCGCCACCGCGAGCCCCACGAGGCACGCGATCGCCAGCACGGCCACCGGCCTGACGTTGCCCCGCAGCCAGACGTCGGTGGCGTGCGGCTCACGTCGCGCTTCCCCCGTTCCAGCCGGTGTCATACATTTCTTCCGGCGGATCACACCGGGAGCCACACTTCGTGCACGATTCGAAATCTTCGCACCCCGCCGCCTCGCACGCATCCGCCGGCGGCACAGGTGCCGGAGGCACGGGTTCCCGCAACACTGTATCCGGATCCGGCAAGACGGTCTCCGCGCGGGTGATCGCGGGCATCGCGGTCCTGCTCCTGGCCTACGCCGCCGCCGCGGCAGCGGGGTGGCCGCAGCGTGGCCGTGACGTGCTCGTGGCCGCACAGGCCGGTCACGCGGCGGCGCCGGCGGATCACGCCGCCGGGCCGGCGGCGGGGCACGCGGAGGCCGGGGGGGGCCATGCAGCCGGGACTGCGCCCCCCGTGGCGACGGTGATCCCGTTCGCCCTGCTCCTGGCCGCGATCGCGATCCTGCCGCTCACGCCCCGCGCCTCCCACTGGTGGGAGCACAACCACAACAAACTGCTCGTGGCCGGCCTCCTCGCGGCCGTCACGCTCGGCTACTACGCGGCCTCCCACCGGCACCCGGTCGACCTCCACTTCCCGGCGCACGCGGTGGTGCCGCCGTCCGCCGCCGGCCCGTCCTGGGCCACCGCCGGCGCGATCCTCGCCAATGCCATGCTCGCGGAATACGTGCCCTTCATCGTGCTCCTCTTCGCGCTCTATGTCATCACCGGCGGCGTGCGCATCCAGGGCGACCTCGAGGCCACGCCGACGGTGAACGCGGCGTTCCTCGCCGCCGGCGCGTTGGCCGCGAGCTTCATCGGCACCACGGGCGCCGCGATGCTGCTCGTGCGGCCGCTGCTCGAAACCAATCGCGAGCGGCGGATCGTCGCCCACACCGTGGTGTTCTTCATCTTCATGGTCTGCAACTGCGGCGGCTGCCTGCTGCCGATCGGCGACCCGCCCCTGTTCCTCGGCTACCTCGAGGGCGTCGATTTCCTCTGGACCCTGTCGCTCTGGAAGCCGTGGCTGTTCACCAACGGCGTGCTGCTCGCGGTCTACTGGCTGTGGGACACGTTCTACGCCCATCCCCACGAGCAGCGGGCCGACCTCGCCCGCGACGAGCGGCTGGCGGGGCCGCTGACGGTCGCCGGCCTCTGGCCCAACGCCCCGCTGATGGCGGGCGTGATCGCGGCGGTGGCCCTCCTCGACCCGGCGAAGGCGGTGCCGGGCACGGCCTGGCACCCCTGGGTGTTCCTCCGGGAGGCGGTGCTGCTCGCGCTGGTGGGACTGTCGCTCCTGCTCGGCAGACAGGCGATCCGCGACCGCAACGGCTTCACCTACGGCGCGATCATCGAGGTGGCCGCGCTCTTCCTCGGCATCTTCGTCTGCATGCAGCCGGCGCTGGCCCTGCTCCACGAGCACGGCGCCAGCCTGGGCATCGATTCGCCGCGGGCCTTCTTCTGGGCCACCGGAAGCCTCTCGAGCGTGCTCGACAACGCGCCGACCTACCTCGTCTTCTTCAAGGCGGCGCAGGCGCTCCCGACGACGGGAGCCACGATGGCGGGCGTGGACGTGGCCCGGCTGGCGGCGGTGAGCCTCGGGGCCGTATTCTTGGGGGCGATGACCTACATCGGCAACGGCCCCAACTTCATGGTCAAGGCGATCGCCGAGCAGGCGGGAGTGCGGATGCCGAGCTTCTTCGGCTACTGTGCTTACAGCTTCGGCGTGCTCTTGCCGGTGTTCGTGCTCGTGTCGCTCCTGTTCCTCTGACCTGTTCCTCTGGCACACCGGGCCGTCCCGGCCCCCCTTCCCTCCGGCCACCCCGTGACCCCCGCACCAGCCCCTGCCGCCGACGGCTACGACCACGTCACGACGGAGGAGCAGCTCGCCGCGCTCGTCGCGCGGCTCGCCGCGCATCCCCACGTGGCCTTCGACACGGAGTTCGTCTCCGAGCACACCTACCGCAGCCAGCTCTGCCTCGTGCAGGTCGCGGCGCCCGGCACGCTCGCCGTGATCGACACGCTCAAGGTCAAGGATCTCGACCCCTTCTGGCGGCTGCTCGCCGAGCCCGGCCGCACGACGGTCGTGCACGCGGGCCGCGAGGAGATGGGCTTCATCCTCCACGCCATCCAGGCCCGCCCCGCGCGGCTCTTCGACGTGCAGGTGGCGGCCGGCCTCGTCGACCACGACTATCCCGCCGGCTACGCCTCGATCGTGCGCCGGTTCTTGAACCTGCCCACCAACAAGGGCGAGACGCGGACCGACTGGCGGCAGCGGCCGCTCACGCCCGCCCAACTCGAATACGCGCTCGACGACGTGCGGCACCTCGAGAAGCTGTGGCGGAAGCTCGAGTCGAAGCTCGAGGCGGCGGGACGGGCCGCCTGGATGCAGGAGGAGATGGCCTCCTGGCAGGACGACGTGGAGCAGTCGTTCGTCCGCAAGCGGTGGCGGCGGGTGGCGGGGCTCAACGGCCTGTCGCGGCGGGAGCTGGCGATCGCCCGCGAGCTGTGGCACTGGCGCGACGCGATCGCGTCGGAACGCGACATGCCGCCGAAGCGGGTGCTCCGCGACGACCTGCTCGTGGAGCTCTGCAAGCGGAAGAGCGCCGACGAGCGGCAGATCTCCGCGATCCGCGGGATGCAGCGGTCGGACCTGCGGCACATCCTCCGCGGGCTCTCGCTGGCGATCGAGCGCGGCCTCAGCCTGCCCGACGACGAGTGCCCGGGGGGCGAGCGGCACCGGGCGCCGCCTCCGCAGCTGACGGTGCTCGGGCAGTTTCTCGCCACCGCGATCGCCGGCGTCTGCCGGCAGATGAAGCTCGCCCCCGCGCTCGTGGGCACCTCCTCCGACATGCGCGACCTCCTCGCCTGGAAGCTCGGCTATTGGGAGGACGACGGCGAGGAAGGGGCGGCGCCGGTGCTGGCCGCGGGCTGGCGGGCGGAGGTGGTCGGATCGCTCGTCGACGATCTGCTTTCCGGCAAGGCGTCGCTGCGGATCGGCGACGTGCGGTCGCACGACCCGCTGGTGATCGACCGGCACGGCTGAGACCGGCGGCAGCTGAACGCGGCACGGCCGGCACGGCCGCGACGTTCCCGGCGGCGGCGTCCCGCGACTACACCAATTCCCGCAGCGGCGGGTGGTGGTCGGTGACGGCCTGCGGGCGTCCGGTGAGGTCCACGACGGTGCTCCCGTGGTCGATGCCGAGCCGCTCGTAGAGCGTGGCGTGCACCTCCTCGAACCGCACCGGCCGGTCCCTGACCTCCCCCGCGACCCGGTCGGTCGCGCCGATCACCTGGCCGGTGCGCAGGCCGCCGCCGGCGAGGAGGGCGCACGACACGTTCGGCCAGTGGTCGCGGCCGGCGTCCTTGTTGATCTTCGGCGTGCGGCCGAACTCCCCCCACACGACCACGGTGACGTCCTTGTCGAGGCCCCGCTGGTGAAGGTCCTCGACGAGGGCCGACACGCCCTGATCGAGCTGCGGCAGATTCTCACGGCAGTTGTCGAAGTTTTTGCCGTGGTAGTCCCAGAAGCTGTAGCTCACCGTCACGCACCGCACGCCCGCCTCGACGAGCCGGCGGGCGACGAGAAACTGCTCCATGAGCCGCGGGGCGCCGTCCCCCTGGTGCTTCTCCGTGCCCTTGCCGTAGCGGTCGCGCACCCCCTGCGGCTCACGACTCACGTCGAGGGCCTCGGCGAGCCGGCTCGACGTGAGCACGCCCACGGCCTGCTGCTGGAAGGCGTCCATCCCGTCCACCATGCCGCTCGAGTCGGCGCGGCGGTTGAAGCCGTCGAGCGCCCGCCGCAGGGCGACCCTGTCGGCGAGCCGTTCGAGCGTGATGCCCGAGAGCACGAGGTCGCCGCGGCCCTCGCCGTTGGGCTGGAAGGGGGCGAAGGCCGGCCCGAGGAAGCCGGGATTGCCGGAGTTGTAGGGGCGGTGCTGCATCTTCGGCGACAGCCCCACGTAGGGGGGCGCCGCGGAATCGGCGGCGCCGCGGAGCCGGGCCACGACCGAGCCGAACTCAGGCCATCCGCCCGGCGGCTGCCGCTGATGGCTGCGGCCGGTGAGGCATTGGAAGGAGTAGTGGTCGCCGGTGGCGCCAACGATCGAGCGGATCACGGCGAACTTGTCCATCATCCCCGCGATCCGGGGCATGAGTTCCGAGATCTGGATGCCGGGGACGTTGGTGGCGATCGGCCGGAACTCCCCGCGCACCTCGCTCGGCGCGTCGGGCTTGAGATCGACCATGTCCTGGTGCGGAGGGCCACCGGGCAGGTAGATCATGATCACCGACTTCGCCCCGCGGGCTGCGTTGCCCCTGCCGGCGTCGCTCGTCGCACCTGTCGCACCTGTCGCACCTGTCGCACCTGTCGCACCGGGGGCACCTGTCGCACCTGTCGCACCTGTCGCACCGGGGGCACCGGGGGCACCGGGGGCACCCGAGCCAGGCGTGGCCGACCCCGCCCCGAGCACGTCGGCGAGGGTGGTGGCCGGCAGGCCGCCGAGACCGACGAGGCCGCCGATCCGCAGAAACTGCCGCCGCGCGACACCGTCGCACGATCGACCGTGTCGGGGAGCACCGCCGAGGATCGTGAGCATCGGTGCCGACGGAGTGTCGCCGTGTCGTGTTGCCGTGTCAGGCTCAGCCGTGCGCGCAGCCTTCAGCCGTCCAGCGAGCCACGCAGCGGAGGGCATGGGATTCGAACCCACAACCCCTTTCGGGGCATCTGATTTCGAGTCAGACCGCTGGCCAATTCGCTTACCCTCCGAATCGCCTTCGGTAATGTAGGTCGCGGGGCGGTTTCGCTCAAGTTCGGCGGCCGCCAAGTTCCACCTCTGACGCCCGTGCCGGATGGGCACGGCGTGCCGAAGACGCCTCCCCTGACGGCCGCGACGGCCCACCCCTGCCCCCGCTTGAGCCGGCCCCGCCGCCTGCCGATCTCTCTTGCAGAGACGAGCATCCGGGCCCACGAACGCCTTGGCCGGCCGTTCAGCCCGAAAGGAGCAGACCCATGGCGAAGGACACCTGGCGGATCGTGACCCGCGGCGCGGACGGGGAACTGGTCATCCGCGACTTCGACTCCGCCGACCCGATCCTGCGATCGCACCTGCAGGTCGGCACCGACGACTGCAGCACCGACCTCGCCCTCCGCGGCGCGCCGGTCTTCCGGTCGCTCATCGGCCCGATGCCCGAGGGCCGCAACATCGTCCGCTACGAGACGCCCGAGGTGTTCGAGAGCCTGACGAAGGAATGGGCGCAGCCCAAGCCGCCGCGGAAACGGATCCGCAAGCCCGCCGCCGCCCGGCAGGCCGCGGCCGAGACCGCCGACGCTGCCGCGCCGGAACAGGGTCCGTCCGATGCCGGCTGACACGATCTTCGGGCGGATCATCCGCGGTGAGATTCCGGCGCGGATCGAGCACGACGACGACCTCTGCCTGGCCTTCCACGACGTGGCCCCGCAGGCGCCGGTCCACGTGCTCGTCATCCCGAAGAAGCCGATCCCCGGGCTGGCCGACGTCGAGGAGGCCGACGCCGCGCTCCTCGGCCATCTCGTGCTCGTGGCGACGCGGCTCGCCCGCACGCTCGGCCTCGCCGACGGCTACCGGCTCGTGGTGAACTGCGGCCGCGACGGCGGCCAGTCGGTGAACCACCTCCACGTGCACCTGCTCGGCGGCCGGCCGCTGGGCTGGCCACCGGGCTGAGCCCCGGGGCCGCGTCCGGCGCCGCGCCGGCGGAGCGCCCGACCGCGCCGCCAACGTCCGGCGACACGGCACGGGCCGCCCGCCCCCGGCGTCACTGCCACCAGCGGCGGACGCGGTCGAACACGCCCCCCGACCGCGGCGGTGTGGTCTGGGGCGCGACCTGCGCGGCGCCCTCCTGCCGGGCCACGGCGTCCCGGGCCGCGGCCACCGCCTCGTCCGAGACATGCTCGGCGAGAAACCGGGGCCAGTACCCGTCGAGTTCCACGAGGCACGCCCCGACGTCACCGGCCGCCAGCCGCTCCTCCATCACCGCCAGCCGGCGCGAGAGCTGCACCCGCTGCGACTCGTCGAAGGCCAGGTCGAACACCCGCACGCCGTCGATCTGCACGCTCCCCGGACCGAGCAGGTCGAGCCGGACCCGGAGCGATTCGAGGCCGCGGCCCGGCAGGTCGTCGACCTGGAGCACGAACTGCGACCATGTCGGCGAGAGCGGCTTGCCACCGCCGAGGCCGCCGACCGGTGCGAACCGGTAGTACTCGCGATCGTCGAGCACACCCTCAAGCGCCAGCCGCAGGGGCGGCTGCTGCTCCCCATCGGCGATCCGCAGCCATACCGCCACGCTGATGCGGCCGTTCGCCGGCGGCGCGAAGGGATTGCTGCGGAGCGTGGAGAGCCCGTTCGCCGATGAGAATGCGAGCGCGCGGCCGGACGGGCCGTCGACACCCGGCACGATTCCCAGCCTGCCGCGGGCCGCCTCGACGAGTTCCCAGCCGCCGACGCCGCCGCCATCCCGCGCCGCCGCTTCCCCCGCGCCGGCCAGTTCGAAACCCGGATTGTCGAGCACGTCGAGTGGACGGGGCGTCTCGAGCACCGCCCGTCGTCGCCGCAGGTCGGCCAGCTGTGCGGCGATCCCGGCACGAACGGCGTCGTCGAACTCCACCCGCACGTCCGCCACCGCGCCGCCGCCTTCGACGACGAGCGTGCGCGTCGCCCACGGCCCGAGCGGCACCGCCGCGCCCCCCGCCGGCTCGAGGGGCAGCCGGGTGCGATCCATCGCGTCGCTCACCGCCGACGGTGAGCCGGTCAGCGACAGCACGGCGCGGCACGCCGCCGGTCCGGCGTTGGCGACCGACACGACCGTCGCGGTGCCGTCGCGTTTCGTGCGCACAACGAGCGGCGCCGGCAGCCGGCCCTCGGCAAGTTCGAGCGGCTCCGCCGGCAGGGCGGCGAAGGACCGCATCCACTGCTCCTGCGCGGGCTCGACACACGCGAGCGACAGCCGCATGTCGAAGACCGTCTCCACGTCGGAGGCCGCGAGCGATTCGGCCAGGCCGCGGCCCAGCGCCGGGCCCGCGGGCACCGCGTGGATCGACACCGGCCCGGAGACGGCGGCGTTGCCGAACGGACCATGGGGCACGACGTGTTCGACGGACAGCGGGAGCGGCCGCTCGAGGATGACCGCGCCGCGCCGGGCGGCGCCGGCCAGACCCCGGGCCACCTCGAGCGAACGGTTCGCCTCGTCGGGCAGACTCCTGTCGAGCAGCGCATCGGCAGCCGCGTGCACGTGGGGCGAAACGAAGACGATCCGCGGATCGGCGGTGACGAGCCTCGGATCGAGGCCGATCTCCCGCCAGACATCGGCCTGCTCGGGCCGGGGGGCGAGCGCGGGGCGGAAGCGGGCGGCGATCTCCCCTTCCACGAGCAGCGTCGTCGGCACCACGAAGAGGCTGGAGCGCGAGTCCGCCGTCGCCAGCGTCGCGGCCAGGCGGGCATGGAAGGCGGCGAGCGACGCGGCCCGCCATTCGAGCCACTGCTCCCGGAGCGGTCCCTCGACGAGAGCCGCCCGCCGGGCGAAGCGGTCGCCGAGCGCCGCCGGCTCCTGGCCGCCGATGGCGGCGAGAAACCGGGAGAAGGTCGCGTCGTCGAGCCCCCATGTCGTGCCCGGGAGGTGCAGCCAGCCGTCGTGCGACAGCACGAGCGCCGCGCCGTCGACGCAGTCGACGCCGCGGAGCCTGCCGGCCAGTTCGCCGACGACCGCCTCGACGGCCGCCTGCACCCGGGGATCGAGCGGGTTGTAGTGCCAGCCGCGATCGCCGTCGGTGCGCCGCGGCCGGCCGTCGCGTCCGACGAGCACGAGCCCCCTGGCGTCGGCGCCACCGCGGGCGACCAGAGGCTCGAGCGCCGGCAGCGGCGCGTCGAAGGAGAGCGCCGGCACGAGCCGCAAGCCCTCGCGGGCGTGGATCCGGCAGAGCATCGCGAGCAGGTCTTTGCGCGAGGGATCGAGCGCGACCTCGGCGGTCGCCCCGCTGTCCCACCGCGGCGCGTCACGGGTGAGCCGGGAGGGCCAGATCGCCGCGCCGTCACGGTAGGCGGTCACCACCGTTCCCGCCGCGGACTGCGCGGCGGTCCACTCGGCGGCCCGCGTCGCCCCACCGAGGAACGTCCGCCAATCGGCGAACGGCCGCCCGGCTCCGGCAGCCGGGCGGAAGGCGGCGCCGAAGGCCGCGAAATCGGGCTCCGGCAGGTAGGCGTACACACGGCGGCCGTCGGCGCCGGTGGCCGGGCGGGAGACGCTCGCCGGGGGCCGCGCCGGGCCGGCCGACACCCGCACGCGACCGAAGAGGGCGGCCGTGCGCGACGACGGATTGGCGATGAGCACGAGCGGGTTGCGGGTGGCGGGCCAGAACACGAAGGCATGCCTGCCGAGACCGGACGGGGCGGCGGCGCTGAGCGGCGGCGGCGCCACCTCGAAGCCCCCGTTCGCCCGCGGCTCGACGAGCGTGCCGGCGGCATCCGCCTCGAGCACGCTCACCCCCACGATCGCCCGCTGGTCAAGCGGATACTCCACCTCCACCAGGTGCGGCACCCCCGGCTGCACGCCGGCCACCACGATGCCCTCCCAGGTGGGCTCCTCGGCCGATCGCGCCGGCGGCAGCCGCAGCATCGGCCCGAGTGGATGCACCTCGACGGTGGAGTCACCGGCGGCGAGCAGGCCGCTCAACCGCGGCACCATCGCCGAGACGCTCGGCAGCGGCACTCCCGGCATCGGCACGCTCGGCAGCTTCGGGAGCGGCACGTTGGGCATCGGCATGCTCGGCAGCGTCATGCTCGGCAACGGCATCTGCGGCAGCGGCATCTTCGGCAGCGGCATGCCGGAGAGGCCCGTTGCCGGCAGCCGGCGGAGCCGCTCGTGGAGCCGCGGGCTGCCCGGATCGAGTTCGTGCACGACGCGCCACGCGCCGACCCGCCAGGCGGGATCGGGGGGTGCATCGGTGATCGCGACCACCTGCACCGTCCGCGACGCGAGCGGCCGCGACCAGCGCAGTCCCCCTTTCTCGACGGCCTCGAGATCGATGTCGTAGGCCCCTTCCCGCGCCGGCAGCGGAACGTCGAAGGCGACGGAATCGTATTCCTCGACCCGGGCCGGGGCCGTCAGCCCCGCCGCGCCGGCCGGCCGCTCGACGAGCGGCAACGCCTGCGAGACGATCGGCTCCGCGTCGGGGGCCGCCTTGAGCCGCAGCCGCAGCTCCACGCCCCCGTGCGCTGCCGCGCGGCGCGGCAGCAGCGACTCCACGGTCACGCGCACGACATCGCCGGGGCGATGGACGGCGGACGCGGTTCCCGCGGCCGGCCCCGCCGCGGCCGCCGTCGTCACGCGAAGCGCGTCCCCCGGGGCGGTCTTGATCGTGATGCGGTTGCCGTCGCGATCGAGCGGCTGCTGCAGCGGCGCGGCGACGACATCGGCCAGCGCGCAGGCAAGGGTCACCGCCGCACGTTCGTCGCCGTCGGGCACGAGCCGCACGTCGCACCGCCGCCGACGCCAGTCGGGCACGACGATCTCGACGCCCCCGCCGCCGCGCGGCCGCGTGTCGGCCACCGCGATGGCCCCGTCGGCGTCACGAAGCGTCGCGGCCGCGTCGGCGTCACCGGACAGCGTCCGCCAGTCGGTCGCGGCCGCCGGCCCGCCGGCCTCGTCGATCGGCACCACGCGGATCGTGCCCGACCAAGCCCGGGCCTTGCCGCCCCCCCAGGTCACCCTGATCGAGACGGGCCGGCCGGCGTCACCGTGGCCCGGCAGGCTCTCGGGCGAATCCCCCCGGGCGGTGAGCCCCACAGTCAGCACGACCAGCACGGGGACGACGGAAGTTGCCGCCGGAAACGGACGGGTCCCGACGGTGCAGCGGAAACGGATCGCTGACGAAGCTACCATCCGGGGATGGTAGCGGCCCCTCTCCGCCGCGACCAAGCGGGGTTTGCCGCGTCAAAACAGCACTTTTGCCGGGCGTTTCGGCCCGGCCCCGCCGCGGCCGATCGGGGATCACGGCGGGATCAGCCCGAGGGCTTCCCACGGGACGACACGGCTGCAGCGCCGGCGCGGGGAGAGACCGGTCGTTCCGTGGCGAGCCGCTGCTGCGGACCACGGCCCCCCGGCCTGCTGTCCGACTGGGGCGGTGACTTGAGGTCGAACGTCATCCTGTTGCGCCCCGGCTTGATCTCCACCTCGAGTTCCGACGCCGTGTTGTACCGCGCGGGAATGAACTGCTCGGTCTCCTCGACCTCCCTCCTGTTTCCGATCGGGACGCTCGACTTGACCATGCGGCCTGTCTTCCGCGTGGCTTTGATCTGCACCCGATAGCGACCTGCCACCGGCCCGCCGTCGGCGGCGATGTGAAACTTCCCGTCCGACAGCGTACCGCCGGCCGTCGGCCCCTGCGTGTCGCCCGAGGGCACGAGCACGATCACGCCGCTCTCGAGTGGCTTGCCATCGAGTGACACCTGCCCCTGGAGAGACGCCCGATCCGGCCCCCGCGAAAGCCCCCGTGTGCTGACCCACGTCACCAGCAACGCGCCCACGGCGGCGAGCGCGAAAAAGGAGCCGGCCGCGATGATCCGCTCCGAACGGGCCGCGTCGGCCGCCGCAGCACCGGGCTTCTTCTTCCCGCGCCGCGACTCACGGTCCGGCTGCCGATGGACGTGCGCAGACGACGCCTCCCCGCCCGACATGCCCCGCGAGGTGGGGTGCGTTGCGGCGATTCCCGGCGGCACGGCGGCCGGAGACACGGCGGCCGTCGCCTGGGCGGCGGCGGGCACGGCGGCACGCCGCGACGCCGCGGTCACGTCGCTGCGGACGATCCCGCCCGGCACCGCGACGGCGGCCGAGGACTCGGCCGACAGGTGGCCTCCAAAGTGCGGACGCCTCACGGCGGCGATCGCCTGGCTCGCGGCCGCCGCGGCGATCGTGTCCCGCTCGCGCGGGGGCACCGGCAGCGCCCCCCGCATCCGCAGCTTGAGCCGTGTCACCGACTCGTCGCCCGCAAGCCCCTCGCCCCGCGCTCCCCGCACCAACTCCGCGAGCATCGCGTGGCAGGCGCCCACCTCCGCGAGGTGAGCATCCGATTCGAGACAGGTCCGCTCCATGGCCGCCAGCTGCCCGCCGGTGAGCCTGTTGTCGAGAAACTCGGCGACGAGGTTCGGATCATCGGCGGTTCCCCACGCATCGACTCGCAGGCCATCCAGAGAGCCGCTCCCGACCGCGTCCCGAATCCGGCCGGCGAGTTGCGTCGCCGCCCCGCAGCCGGCCACGCGCTCGCCGAGTTGCAGCAGTTCGTCGGGGGGAAGCACGCCGTCCATCCAGGCCAGCAACGTGCGCAAGGTGAGTCGCATGTATCTCTCCAACCCTGTCGTCTCTGCGGCTCTCCCGCCGGGTGCCGACGGTTCCGCAGAGCCGCCGCAGGGGGATGCGGATCAGTCGAGGTTCACCGTGTTGCCGTCGGCGATGAACGCCAGATTTCTCCACGTCGACAGGGAGACGGAGTCTGATATGAACCGCACGGCGCCATCGGCAAGCACGGCGTTCACGCCGCCGGAATGGTAACTTCTGGCCGTCGACGACATCAAGCCTTCATCCGACCCGACGCAGGGCAGGTTCTGGTTCGGCAAGTTCGCCCCGTTGCCGGCCGTGCAGCCACCTTCATCCCAGTCGCCCATCACGTCGGGGGAGGAACTGTTGGGTGTGTTCGCGGCCTGCAGGAACAGGCCGCCGGGGTAGGGCAGGTGGAACCACCCGCGTCCTGGCCAAGACACCGCACCGCCCGGTGCCGTCAGGTATTCCGAGATCAGCAGCGTCTTGCTGGTGCCGTCCGTGATGTCCCTGATTTTCGTCCGGCGCGGCCGCTGCCAGCGAATGCAGAAAGCCGCCCGACGGTTGGTCGGCACGACGTTCGGCTCCATCTCGTTCGCCTCGTCGTAGGTGTCGCCGGAGAACATGGGCAGGTAGTTGCTCAGTGGCAATCGCACGACGGGTCCATCTTCTCCCTTCGTCGCGCCGGCGCGACCATCGCTCGGGCAGAGATAGTTCGGCAGCCCGACCCGCAGCGCCGTCGGCCACTCGGTCGACGAATCCGGTGGGAAGCTGCCCCACGGATCCTGCCGGGCTTTCTTCGCCGTCAGCAGGTTGGAGTAGGCCGCGTCGTCGTTGAAGGGAAGAATCAAATGCAGCACGGACATCCAGGAATTGTCCCAGGGGGCGAACGGGAGGAAGTTGCTTCCCTGCGGATACTCCCGGCGGGCTTCGTGGTAACTGCCGAGGGCGAGGCCGATCTGCTTCACCTTGTTCGCGCAGGTCGTGCGCCGGGCACTTTCGCGGGCCGCCTGGACGGCGGGCAGAAGAAGACCGACGAGAAGCCCGATGATGGCGATCACGACCAGGAGTTCGACGAGGGTGAACCCGCGTCGATGCGGCGCCGGGGATTGATGAAAAAAGCGTGCGTTCATGTCACGAACCTCCTGGGGGCGCTGGTGTTTTCAGCGACCGCTGAACCCCGCAGCCCTTGCGGAAATCATACGGACGAGAATCTGTGACCGGCAACGGCGTCCACCGTCACGACCTCCCGTGCCGAGCCGGTGGGTCGTGCGGCCTGGCCGAGACGGCGGCGGGCGAAACAGGTGCCGGATTGGTCGCCCGCCTCGGCCGCCACGCCACGGTGCCACCGGCACACCGGGGTATACGTCGTCCTGTCAACCGTAGTTCATAATTTAACGCGCGGCCGACCGAACCCGGCAAAAAATGCGGCAGCCCCTTTTCATGCCTTCGGCCCGGGATCGCCCGCGTCCGGGGAACCTCCCGGCAGAGGATCCAGCCACGCCCTGTGTGCGGGTTTTTCCGGGGACGGTCGCAGCAGAGACGCCAACCCCTCGGCCACGTCCCCGCAGCGGTCGGCCACGTCCGCGATTTCAAAAAAGTCGTCCGGTTTGGCGAAGAGCCGCGGCCGCCCGACGTCGCCCCCCGGCCCGGGCGAGCCCGCGGCGAGGGCGTGCCACGACCGCGTGACGATGCCCCCCCCTCCCTCCGAGGCCACGACCACCCGATCGCGGGCCTTCGCCGACCAGTCGTGAAACAGCCCTGCCAGGCTCCGGCCCGCCCACGGCGGAGCGGCAGCGGTCGGGTCGGCCTGCGGCCTCCCGGCCACCCACCCGAGCAGCGTGGCCCCCAGGTCCGCCGGCACCGCGAGCCCGCCGTAGCGCTGCCCCGCCATTCTCCCGGAAGGGTCGACCAGGATGGCCGGCACATGCACGAGTTCACCGTAGGGAACGGCGGGCCCCCCTGTGCCGATCCAGCCATGGATGCCGAGCGGCAGTCCGCGAACGCCGGCGACCACGACGCCCCAGCCCCCCCCCTGCCCACCGCTGCCATGCGGCTCGGGCAGCGAGTCGATCAGCCGCCCGATCTGCTCGTCAAGCAGCGTGAGCTGCCCCGCGAACACCTGCCGGTATCCGACGACGAGGTCGGGGTCGGTGTCCGCATCCACGGCGAGGCTCGGCACCCTGCCCCCCGCCGGGGGCGGCGGATCCTCGGGATCGACGTACCGCTCCCGGTAGGCGGGAGGCGCGTCCCAGACCATTCCCAGGCTGGACACATGGCACCACAAGAGCCTGTGCCCGGCGGCGACGGCCTCGACCGCCGCATCGACCAGGCGGGCGACCGCCGTCTCCTCCGCAGTCTTGGCCATTCGCCCCGCCGGCCCCGGCGCGACGAACCGCACCGCGAACGTGCCCCCCGCGGCACCGGTTTCGCTCGCATCGCCGCGGCGCCCCACCCCGGCCACCGTGGCGTCGTCGGTCACGACCGCCATGCGCCAGCCGGCGGCCAGCGCCGCCGCGGCGAGCGGAGTGTCTGAGAACCTCGTCGTGCCGCTGGGCTCCCGCGGAGTGGCGTCGTCGCCGGCGAGATCGCCGAGCGTGCGCCGCGGGTCGGTGGAGGGCGTGATCACCCGATCGAAGACGACGCCCCGGGCGGCGAGGGCGTCGAGGCGGGGCATCGCCACCCACGTGGCCCCGTAGGCGGGCAGGATCCAGGCCGGCAACCGGTCGATCGTGACGACAATCAGGCCCGCCGGAGGTCGGGCGGCGGGAGTGTCGAGCGTCGGCGACGTCATGGGACCACATTCTCCCCTGCCATCCGTGATT